>Ga0073934_10001090_pt1 | contig 69161 bp, 80 predicted proteins | sample LarsenN4metaG_FD_76834 | JGI IMG/M metagenome (GOLD analysis project Ga0073934, IMG submission 76834) | Hot spring sediment bacterial and archeal communities from British Columbia, Canada, to study Microbial Dark Matter (Phase II) - Larsen... ... | reverse complement strand
TTCTTCTTTCGTTCTAAAAAGCAAAAATTTCCCGCTTTTTTTTTTTTTGTTTTCAAGAACTATTTTTCTAAAGGAGAATTACTAACAAATCTCAAAAGTTTCGTAATTTAAAAAGTTTTTTACATTTTTCTCTTTTTAAATTCTTAAAGGTCATATAGTTTTTAACTGATGATTGTTTTTACCTTCAAATAATGTCAAAAGAAGATAATTCTATGATTCAAGATGATAATTACGATCATCAAGAATATCAATATTTGAACCTAGTTAAAAAAGTTATAAACGAAGGAGAAAAAGAAATTGATCGAACTGGAACTGGAACAATAAGAATATTTGGTGCTTCATGTCGATATGATCTTCGAGATGGAAAACTTCCTGTTTTAACAACGAAAAAAATGTTTTTTCGAGGAGTTGTTGAAGAATTGCTTTGGTTTATGAGTGGATCTACCGATGGAAAATTATTAGAAGCAAAAGGAGTTAATATTTGGAAAGGAAATGGTTCTAGACAATATTTAGATTCTATTGGTTTGAATCATCGAGAAGAAGGAGATTTAGGTCCTATTTACGGATTTTCTTGGAGACATTACGGTGCTACTTATAAAACCTGCAAAGACGATTATACGGGACAAGGATTTGATCAATTAGTTGATTTGATCGAACAAATTAAGAAAAATCCTACCTCTCGAAGGTTGATTCTTTGTAATTGGAACCCTACGGAATTGAAAAACGTCGCGCTTCCATGTTGCCACGTAAATGCTCAGTTCACGGTTTCCAAAGATAAAGAATTGAGTTGTATCATGTATCAAAGATCCTGTGATATGGGATTAGGATGTCCTTTTAACATTGTATCTTATTCATTGTTAACTCATATGATTGCTCGAATTTGCGGATTAAAAGCAAAAGAATTTATTCATATGATTGGAGATTGTCATGTTTATCTCGACCATATTGAACCATTGAAAACTCAAATAGAAAGAAAACCTTATCCTTTTCCAACAGTCGAAATTGATCCAACTTTGAAAACACTCGATGACTTTGTTAATTTATTCAAGAAAACTAAAACAGAAAAAGATTTGGAACCCTACATTCGATTAAATAACTATCAATCTCATGCAGTTATCAAGATGAAGATGTCCGTCTGAAAACAATAAAGATCCAATTTTTATCATTCAAAAGCGTTTGTTTTTTTTGGTGCCTTCGTAAAAGGAAGAATAAAGAGAGAAAGAAATGAATAATGAATTAAGCGATGAGAAATGGGTTGAAATAGCAAGAGATAAGATGGGAATTTCTATAGAAGATAAACCAGACGTAGAAACCCTGTATAAGGTTAAAGAAATGAGCCAATTGGCTAAAGAATATGTAAAAACGAAATCTCCTGAAGAAAAAGAAAGAATAAGTGATGTATGGATTCAATTTCATAGCGATTTAGTCGCGAAGTATTCAAAGAGATCCTTTTCAAGAACAGTAACAATAACAAAGAAAACAAAAAGACAAAAGATAAAGAAGTGAAAACTGCTTTAATTGTTTTTGATACAATAAATTTCAATGATAACAGAAAGTTTGTTTAATTTTCTTTAATCTATCTTGGCAAGTCCTTTTGATGAATAGTTTCCAAAGTGTAAAGCATGTTTTCTAAAATTGTCGGACTTTGAATTATCTTTTTAAACCAACTCATTTTGGAAATCTCTTCTCTTACTTACAAATTAAAGCAACAAATAAAACCTACTTACTATTGTCAATGTGTTCTTGGATATCCATTTTTATTTTTCAATGCTCTTCTAAAAAAACAAAACCAGAAAACTTTAATAAAGCACTTGGGGCGTCCATAGCTCAATGGGAGAGCAAATTCAGTGAAGGAATTTGACCGAGGATCGAAACCTCAGATGCCCACCCTTTTTTTTTATTATGATAAACGATTCATAAAAACAACGAATGATACAATACTTTTTATTTTAAATTACCAAAACCTCAAGTTATGAAAAACATACGTACGAATACATACGAATAATCAAAGGTTTTCCATAGAACAAGTGGATAGTAAGAACAAGTTTTTTCTATTTCGTTCAAAAGAAAGGATACAAGAGGACAAAATAGTTGATAAAAGTTTTTTTAACAAATCATTTGAAAGAGGATATATTGAACAAAAAAAGAAAAACAAAAATGTCAACTACAACTCCTTCGATTATAAACGATGAAAACGAACCAAGATTAGTAAAAAGACAAAATGCAGCATTATCGATTATTTTGATCGCGATATTCTCAGTCATCTTCATTGTTGGAATTATCTTGTTAATAGTTTTTATTGTTGCTCCACAAGGAAATCAATTAGTTAACAAACCTTATCTTTCATCTTCGGGTGTACCAGTAGTTACTTATTTTCATAATATGAAATTACTACCTCGAGCTGTTCAAAATATACCACCAGGAGATGTTTGTGTAGATCAAGCTCAATGTGTTCCAGGAAGTTATTGTAACGCAAGTGGACTTTGTCAAGTTGGAACATTAACAGGCAATAATCAAGTCTGTGCAGAAAATAATGATTGTGGAGTTGGAAATTACTGTGGTGGAGGAAATGTTTGTGTATCTGGAGTTGGTTGGACAGCCGGGGGACCATGTATCAATGATAATAATTGTGCGTTAGGATTTCGATGTGATGAATCGATATGTGTTGGAGTAGCTCCTGATCCAGTACCCGATGCTTTTACAACTGTAGCTGTTTATAGAATTTCATCTACAACTCCAGCTCTCCATGTTACTGATTTATTAACACCAAATGCTGATGCTTCTATTTTTAATGGTGGAAAACCAGTTTGGTTTGGTTGTGGAGAAACTGGAATCAATCGAGTTCCCGTTTATTTATGGTTTAATTCCACTCTCAATGATTACATCTTTTCATTATCTGATTTGATTCCTTTTAGAACGGGAACTGCTGGTTATATAATACAAAATTCAGGAAATCCTGTAATGTACGTTTTTACCATTCAATACCAAAAAACCGTTCCCATTTACATTTTACAAGGATTTCAATTAGCCAATCAAACTAGATATCATGTTTCTGAACCTAGTAGAACCGCTTTACCTACAGATCAGTTCTTAGGAAGCACCATGCTTTATGAACAAAATGCAAACATAAATGTTACAAACTCCTTTTTAGGATATGCCTTTATTCGAGAACAATAATAATAATAAAAAACCAATCTTGTTCATTTCTTTTTAGATTCTATTATTGTTTTTCTTTTTAAGAAATTTAAAGATGCCTTTTATCGTGAGAATTCAGTCTAGCTCCGATCGAGAAGGAAGAACAGTTGATAAATATGTTTACGCTAATTTCGATTTAGCATTTGATCAAGTGTGTGAAGATGTAAAAGATACAGTTATGCCTTGGATAGAAACACTTTTTATGAGTGAGACACTTCTTAAAATCGAAGATAACATGGAAATGCGAGATCTTTTAAAAGATGAATATCTTGATGAAAAAGAAGTTAAAGTTGCTCAATTTACACAAGCTGAAGGCCGAGGTTTAAATACAACCAAATGGTTCATTCGAGAATTACAAGACTACAAACTTAAACAGAATTCTAATTATGAAAAACCTGTAGAAAACGAACCATCAAAACAAGAAGTTTTACAATAAACAAAATTTTTATTATTACACAAGATTAATGTTAAACTTTTCTTTCATCAATTGTCGAGCTATAGAAGCAACTTTTGAGTTTTGAACTATGATTGCTCTTGTATAGGCAGCCCTGATGCCTTGTTCAGTTGGTTCGCTAGATTTTATTTTAATATTTGATTTTGGACAAATTGGATAAGTTAAGTTTTCAGGATCTAAGAAACATGAAGGTCCACAAACTTTTAACATTTTCAATCTATCCTTCTTTGTTTTTGGAGCTAAATCTTTCCAACTCTTTTTCTTTGTAGTCTTTTTTCCTTCGCTCTTTGGCATTCTTCACTCACTTAATTTTCAGTTTCTAAAAACCAAAACAACAACTTCCTTTTAAAAAAGTCAAGTCTGTCTCTAACACTTTAAGCAATTGTTTTTTAAAAAAGAGAAAGGATGAAGGAAATAGAGCTCGCAAAGCTCTACTTAATGGGAGAACTAAGAGCGGAATTCAGAGAAGAGAAATGGTTATCAAACTTGATAGATTCTAAAGTTATACCTATTTCTACGTTAAAAGACAAGAAGAAAGAGTTAACGTTTGATAAAGTAAAATTTATGGATCAACTTCCTTCGAGTTGGATGAGTAAAAAACATTGGATAGTTTTATTATCTGGAGGAATAGGAAGTTCGGCGAGTCTATGGAAACTAATTAACCAAAACATTCCTTTTCGATGTTTTCATTTTGAAAAATCGTTTTTCAGTAATGAAGTTGAATCGAAAAGAAGAGTAGCTGTAGCAGAAATATTCTTACAATCAAAAGGTTATAATGGATCACCATTATGGATCAAAAATCAAGGAACTGAACCTTCTATTTTGTTATCTACTTATCCGTTCTTTTCCGAAGGATTTATAAATCTTTGGAACAAAGAAAAAGACGAATATGTTAAAGTTTTAAACAAGGATTTACACAAGATAGAATGGACTCAAAGACAGCGTATTGCATGGATTATTGCCAGAATAGAATTTATTATTAAATCAAACAATGCTGATCCATCACAAGTTGTTTTAGTTTGGGGAAACGTACAGCCAGAAATCGAATTGATTAATAACTTATGTAAAGAAAATGGAATTTCTAACCTTTTGTTTTTCCGTGATCCTTGTTCTTCCATTTTATCACTTGCGGATTGTGAAACAAGAATGGAAAATGTTTATCAAATGTACAAAGAAAGCGCTTTTATTACTTTTCAAAAACCAATGTTTCCAAGAAGGTGTTTAAACCTCTTTTGTTCATGTCAGAAGAACGAGTTTTTACAAACATCAGAAGATGAAAATCATAGTGATGTTAAAACAATTATGAATTCAAAAAACGAAACACCAATTAATAATGATGTTATTCAGTACCAAATAGCCAACAAAATTCCTCAAGTATGGTCTAGTTTTCATCCTACAACCTTTGCAAAACATTGTGATAAATGCTTTCGTTGTAAAGAATACAAGTCATGGCTTAAAACGGTTTTAAAACATGTTCCTTCTATGGTTTGGGGAGATCGAGAAAGATATAAATTATTACCTGTTGTTCCTTTATCCTCTAAACAAAAATCAGAAAAATGGATACTACCCGGAAGAACATTTACTCCTGTTTTTAAACAGCCTTCGATTCATATCCTACCGTGGGAAAAAGAGAAAGAAACTACCAAAAAGAAGGATAAAGAAGAATCCAAAACGCAACAAAAAAAGAACTCAAAAAAGAAGAATAAAGAACAAGCTTCTAATCTTCAAGCTCTGATTATCCAAGAAGAATTAAACAAAAAACAAACAGTTACTGATAAAAGTTCAACGTTAGAATTTGATTCTAAAGAAAACGAAGATGAAGCCATTTTATTAGCTTTAGAACACCACGCAGAAGAAGAGGAAGATGACGAAGAAGGAGAAGAAAAACTAAACAAACTAAAAGACGATGAAAGTGATGAAGAAGATGAAGAAGGAATTATGGATGATGAAGACGAAACTTTAGATAGTTCAGAAAAAAAGAATTCAAAAAAAGCAATTCTAGATGATGACGAACTTTTAGATGAAGAAGGTGAAGCAAATGAAGAAGACGAATTTGAAGAAATAGATGAACTAGACTTTACAGAAAATAACGATGAAACTGAATATCAAGATGATGATCATTTTGATGACGATGATGATAACGATTAAAAATAAAACTTTTCTTTTATTCACTTGCTTGTCTTTCTTTCGTCTCTAACAAACCCTCTGTAAACCTTTCTTCTAATCTTCCTTGCATGCGTTTCTTTGGTCTGTTTTGTCGACATCTTCATGACAAGTCCGTGACATCATGACGAACCATGTTGCTTGCATACTTTCGACCATATTGTTTCTATCTTGTATACCTCTTTAAATCATCTTTAAACCATCTTCTTTACAATGTCTAAACCATCTTGTAACCATCTTTGAAAACGATGAAATCGTCATTCTTTTAAAACGATTGAATGCATTGATTGAAGCAATCAATCGATTGTTTTAAAAAAACAAAAAACAAGAGGACCCAAAAGGAGGAGCTTCTCAAAAGTCCTTCTGCTTTTTTTAAAAAAACAAAAAAGCTCAATGGTGTACCTCGTCGGAGAACATCGATTCAATCAATCGCTTAATGCTCTTAATCCCTCTTAATTAATTGTTAAAAACTAGGAATTAAGCGGACGTTGATGACTTTAAGCAACTAAAACCAAAATTTTCATAGAAACGATGAATGGAAGTGAGTTTAAGAAGTAGTTGTGTAGTTTTTATTAAACCGCTTTTGAAAACAACTTGAATAAAAAGGAAACGATTGTTTGTAATCTTTCAGTGTTTTGAAGTTAAACTTTTCTTTTTATTAATTTGATTGTGATTAAAACAAGTAATTAGAAGAGCAAGGCTCATAACTAATTGTGATTACAAGTAATCGCGTCAGCTCCAAGGGCACCATATTTATCTATTGCTTGATTGTCAAGATACCAGCCTCTTCCGTGACATCGGTTACATTCTCTTCTTTTAAAGACATTCATAGTTCCCATCTTATACGCTAGAGAATGGGTAAAGACAAAAGAAGCGGCAAAATACAAAGGATTCTTCGTAAAACTTTCAAAGTTTAATAAACTATTCATCTCTTTCTTATGCTTCCTTGGTTACTTTTGACGGTGAATTTGTGAATGTAAAAACTTTTCTTTTTTACACTCGTTAGTAACATTTACTTGGATGCTTTCGTACTAACCTGCTAGTTCTTTCTTTAAAAAAAAACGTTTTATTCTTTTAAAAATAAGACAACAAATAATGGAGGACGATAAAGTATCTTGTGTTGATGTTTATGGTTTTGGGGAGCTTGCTTCACAAAAATACGATAAGGGATGTATTTTACCTTTTTACATTCCGCGTATTGCTTCTCATTACTTTGTATACTCTACTCAGGTATTCTAAAAAACCAACAACTCTTTATTCATATATTACTTAGAAAGAACAAGTGTTCTCTATCTTTGTTAAATCACCAATCGAACATTGGACGGAAAAAGATGGATTTTATTTGAAACACTTTGATATTTTATATCCGTTAAAGTCTATACAAATCGATGAATCCATGTTTAAAGTAAACATACAACTTGACAATACAAAAAAAAACTGCTTATATGAATTGGTCTATAAATCCGATCATGAGTAATGACTTTATATGTTTTATAAATTTACACGATTTAGAATTATTATTTTACCTATTACAATATCTTGGAATCTAGGATTGGATCATAGTTTATTTTGCTTTGGAAACTTGTATTCATCGGTTGAGAATTTCCTTACTCGATGTTTTATACAAAAAGATTTCAACTTGGGAAACATAGATTTATCAAAAGTCGACGATGGCTTCTTTTTCAAAATAACAAGCAATCTGTTTCATTCTTTTTGCTTTGTTGCTCGATCTTTGGGATCGAATCCAGAAGAAAGAGAATACTTGTTCTATAAAAACCCCTCCTTCTTTCAAAAGATACATGTTAATTTTTGGAGAACCGTTCTTCAACAATCAAACTCTTCTTCTTTACTCAATTTGTGGAAACGATTTTATGATTTCAAAGATGTATTCGTATGTAGCTCTTATCGCTGGTGTAATGGGTAATCCTTTTGTTCTTTTTGATAATAACAGTTACTCAGAGAAATTGTAGATTTCATAACAAAAGAGGATTCAGAATCGCTGTTATTACAGAAAGAAGAAGGAGAAATCTTCTTTTTTCGTTATATTTGTTCTTATCAAGGCTTCCAAGATCAAAAACAAAAAGTTGGACTTATTGGAAAGAACAAACACAATCAAATCGTTTATGACTATGTAGATTCCAAAACTCTCTTATGTAACTGGTTTTTGTTTTTGAATCATCTTTTGTTTAGTTGGAGGAGGATATAATTGGTCAAAGTTTACTACGAATGGAAAAGCGTTTCAAATGTTTTTATTTTTAAAACAAAAAGAAAGAACGAGCAAGTTTAGATTAGGAATAGAAATGATTCCTCTTTGTGGTTTATTAGAACCTCGATCTTTTGGATTAGTTTCTATCCAAATCTTACCGTTTAAAACCATTTTAGAAACCCAATTGTGTTCTGATTTAAAAGCGTTTAGAGATCAAGTTAAAAAACAAATAGAAATTGCTTTTAACATTGATCTCGCTTATAAACAAATCTACTTTTTAGATGCCGATTTTTGTGCTGTTACTAATCTCAAAGAAGAAGTTCCTGTATTCGTAACTTGGATTTGAATTAAACTTTTATAATTTAATAAAGAATGAATGTTAACAAAAAGATGTTTGTTGTTATCATGTTTTATTCATCTATGTGATACAAAAAAAAGAATGGTTTATAAAGCTGCGAGTTTTATTAATTCTGGATTGTCTTTGAGGGTTTGAAGAGCTGTATCTTGAAGAGATGAACTAGATGAATCTTCTTGAGTAGTTGGCTTATTGTTATTTGTGGTTGATGGTTTCTTTTTATTTGGACCTCCTTTCTTTGCGAATTTATCAAAAGGAAACTTTTGCCATAAAGCAAAGAAAATCACGGCAATAATCACAATGATAATAATAACTAGAATAATTCCTAAAGCAATGTTGGAACCAGCTTGTGAATTCGCAGAAGCATTTACATCATTTGCGATTTGATTGGTAATGTTTGCAACGTTTGAAGAATCAAAAACGCATTTACTATAAAATTCTGAATTCTGATTTAAGGTAGCTCCAATCACTTGATTGCTATCTCCTGTAATTGTAATTCCTTGAAATACAGGATCATCTGATGTACATTCTTGTATAGCCGAAAGAAAAGTATTGTTTAAAGTTTCATTAATGATACTACTAAAGTTTGCAGATTGAGCAAATGCTAAACCAATCACAAATTCAGATCTTGCATTTGCATCACTTGTAATATTGTTTGTAACATCGTTTAATAAAGCTAATTGATTTTCTGTTTGACCAAAACAACTAAAGTTTACTCCAGTATTTTGATTTAGAAATACGTTTTGTATTACGTTATTATCACCACTTATAGTAATGGCTTGTGTAATTCCAAAATTCTGTGAACATCTTTGAACACTTTCGAGAACAGTGTTATTAAAAGTTTCTGTAACTTGTCTTGTTGCTACAATACTTTGACTAAATCCTATTCCCATTTCGTAAAACAAAAATTTCCCTCTTTTCTCTATCTACATTTTTGAACGATTTCTTTTTTTTCAAAAGAGAACCTTCTTCCCATCCTTTATTCGATACAACTAAAAAAAACACCCAATACATAATGAAAGACTCTTTTTATTGTTAATCGTAATGGAAACAAAATAGTTCTTTGTTTTCATAAAGCGTCGATACATGAATGAACAGAGTTACAAAAAACTCTATGACTTATTTTCCATTCTAAAGAAGGATTTTGTATTCTTTTCTTCCAAAAATCGATAAACCAGAATTTACAAGGTTCTGTATCATCTTTATCATTCCATAGATTTTTAGTAATTATAGAGTTTGATAGTTCTGTATCAAAATCAATGGTTTGAGGAAAGATTTCGATAGGTATCTGACCAAGTAAACATAACATTGCAGCGCAATCTTTTTTCGTTCCTTCAATCGATTGTATAATAGCATCCATCATATTATTTGAATTTAAAATCATGTTTTTATCTGGAAATTTTACTTCGGCTATAGATGGTTTATCATCCGAAAAAAATACATGTCTCATAGAAGAAGATAATAAACCTCCAGACTTTAACAAAATCATACAATGATTAAACAAGTGTTTGTTTTCTTTCATAACTTTTGATCCTAAAATCGACATTGTAGTTTTAAACAAATCTCTTTCATCTTCATCGTTTAAATAAATATCTTCAAAGTCAAACACTTGATCTTCTGTTTCTGCTTTAATCTGCCATCCTATAATCTCCGAAGGTGGAACTACATCTTCATTACAAACTACTATAGGATACAAAGTTCCAAATCCTTCTTCTGTTTTTATAACTACGTTCTTATACATCCTTCTTGTTTTGTTCTTCTTTGGTTTTGTTTTTGATTTTTGTAAAGCGTAAACGTTTGTTTTTCGATATGATAAAGCAAAGGAATGAATGATTCGGAAAATTTTAAGCTGAGTGACTTATAGAATCTTTTGAAAAAGGAAAGCAGATTCAAAGCAAACGGTTTTCTTTGAAAAGATAAGAAAAATAAATGGATAACAGTTTTGTTATTGGAGATGTATTTCAAATCGATTCGAAATGGATTAAAGAAAGCAGAGAGCTTTTGATTAAAATGTTATCTGAAACCGTGGATATTGATTTTCCAAAAAAGGATGGAAAAGATTTTGCTTTACGGTTTTATCAAATGACAAAAGAAGAATATAATATGTCTCAGAGCTTTTGTTTCAAAGCAATCTTTGATAACTTTGAAGCCTATTGTTACGATTCTAGAATGCTTTTAAACGAACGTTACCTTACCTTTGATTCACAAGTTTCGTTTTTACCTATTATATTATCTGGAAAACGATGGGATAAAATCAACCAAATGTATGGAGCTGTAATGAAAAAGGTTTTAAAAAAGGATCCAATCACTGGAGATTACGTAAATGGAATATTTCTTTGGCCCTTGTTTAACGAAGAAAGAATGGCTTTATTCAGAAATGCTAATACAAAACCAGTTATTTGTATGAAAGCCGATACATTTGAGTTAAAGTCAGAATTAAATCATCCAAGTCTTTTTAAAGATGTTTTACAATACGTAGATAAATCTCCTACAGAACGATTCTTTCCAAAGAATAATTCTACATCACAACTTAACCAAGAATTAGATGAACAAGATAAAAAACAAATCGACGAAACATGGATTGCTATTCAAAAACGAATACTATCACAAATCACAACTTTCAAATTAACTCAAGAAGATTGGGATTTATTCCAAGCAAAAGCGAAACCCATGTTTATTTCAATGCTTCATCAAGCCGAAGAAACACAAATCGTTGGTTCCCTATTGTTAGCCTTTATGATGGATTATTATCGTAGTTAAAAAACCAATAAACTTTTTCTTTCTTTTAAAAAAAAACTCTGTTGGATGGACAAAGCTGTTTGTTTTGTTCTAGTTATTACCTCGTTTCTTTGGTGGGGTTGTTTGACTCTTATACTTGTGTTATTAACTATTTTATTACCGCAATCAATCCAATTATCGAATATAGAAACGTTGAAAGGAATAATCATTTTAATACTCATTCCATTTCCAGCAATTTGTTTTTATCTATTTGTACAATCATGTATCTCTTGTTGTAAAAAAGACAAAACAAAAGTGATCGAAAGACATTCATTATTACAAGTCATAAACCATTCGAATTCATCTTTGTGGGCTAAAGAACTATCAAACATATGATAACAAGAATAAGTCTTTTATTAATCGACAAAATAAACAATTAGGATTGGATTTGGGAAAAGTAAACGGGTTCATTATCATCTTTTTGATATTCGATGTAATGAGGGTCAGAAGGAATGGGAAGAATAGGATTTTGTTTTGATTCAAATTCCTTAAGAATAGAAGTAAAATCAGGTCTTTTGGAAGGATCAGAATTCCAACAAGATTGAATAATAGAATCTATCCAACTTGGACAGTTTTCGGGGCTCGATAATCTAAAACCTTCTTTTACTTTTTCAATGACTTCGGCGTTGCTAAGACCTTGGTAAGGCAATTCGGCAAAAGAAAAGATTTCCCAAAGAACGATTGCAAAAGACCAAACTTCAGAGGCAGGAGAATAAGTAGAGCTCATAATCACTTCTGGAGCAGCCCAACGGATAGGAACAGCGGTTTGTTGGCTAGATGTATAAATAGGATTAGCTTCCATCTTTCTTCCTAATCCAAAATCGGCAATCTTTAAAACAACTCTAGTATCATTTAAAGTAACTAGAATGTTTCTAGCGGCAAGATCTCTATGTAAGACTTTTTTAGACTCTAGATAACACATTCCTCGTAAAACTTGAAGAGACATGTTTTCTAAATCGGAAACTTGAAGAGATTCTTTGTTTATGGCCAAGTATTTTCCGAGGTCGCCCTTAGAAAGATACTCTATGACCATGTAAAAGTTATTGTCGCAAGTTAACAGCCCATAAAAGGTTATAATGTTTGGATGTTGAAGAGATTTCAAAATAGAGGCTTCTTGAGCTATGGAGGTTTTATCGTGGCTAGATACGGATTTTAAGGCTACTTCGTTTCCATTCCATTTTGCTCTAAAGACTTGACCAAAGTTTCCGCTTCCTATCGATTCTTGAATTTCGATATCTTTTTGGTGAATCCATAAATCAGGATTTTGAGCCAATTCTAACATTGATCCTCCAAAGGCCTTGGTTTCTATGTCTTCTCCCTTCCCATAAAACTCGGCAGGTCCTCGAGCAATTTGCTTCAATTTTCTTGGTAGATAAACGATTAAGAATATGATACAAAGAAAAGGAATAATTCCAAAAAGCCCAAAGAGACCAAGTAAGGAATTATTCAGATTTGTATCAATATTCGGAGCTTGTACATCAATAGTCAAAGAAGAATCCACAGAGTCGGTAGTCGAAGTAGCAGGATTTTGGTTCGTCGGATTTTGGGTAGTAGTAGATGTGGGATTTTCGGTGGTAGGAGGATTTGGATTTTGGGTCGTTACGGAGAAAAAAGTAGGGCAAGGCAAAAGGCAAGTATATTCTATACGGGCTATACAAGTTCCATAGTTACAAGTTAACGACAGAACGTTTCCTCCGACGTCTAAACTTCCGTTACAAGGAAATTGTATTTGTCCAATATTGACAGACGCTTGGACGGAAGGAATAGGAAATGGATTGTTAGATATTGTTCCAGAAATGCTATCATATCCCAATCCTTGATTGGCAATAAAAAAGTTGGATGCGTTAAAATCGATTTTCAATCTTTGTCCAAAAAACATTTGGGTACAAGCAGAACATCCAACATCTAAGGCACATAACGTCGTCGTATAATTGTACGTTCCAGTAGGAATAAAATCCCTTTTTTCTAAACAAGAAACGCCCAAGACGAATAAAAGAATGATAAAAAACATGTTGTTTGCTTTCTTTTTCTCATTCAAAGAATGAGCTGCCCAGTCAATCACGTATCCTTAGTAATTCTCAAAACTCAAATAATCTTAGTAAAAGTGAACTACTAACTTGTATCTCGCAATAAAGTTTTTTATTAACATCGTTGTTATGAAAACACATTTCAGAAAAAAAGACAAAGTAGTTTTTATTTTGATTTAGCATCAAACAAAAGTCTTGCAATGGTTCCTTGATTTGTTTCTTCGAGCTTAAATCCTTTAATAACAATTGATTTCATTTCGAGTTTAAAACCCAAATCTTTAGCGAGTTGTACAAGTGCTTTTTTAATTTGATCCGAGTTTTCAAAAATAGCGTACATAATGTCGCTTGTTTTAATGATTTTTGTTGAATTGGTTTCTGGATAAGCAATAATATAAAGGTCATCCAAAGCAGCAATTCCAGTATTATCAACATCAAGTCCTGCAACCAATGGCAAAGAGTTTAATTCAACTATAGAAGCATCAAGTCCTGAGATATTCTTCTTTTTAAAGTTGGTTTTAATTGAACTAAACTTTATGGGTTTTTTCGCGTTTGTAACAATAGCAAAATAGTCTTCATCTTCATTGTACAACAAACCATCTTGTTCAATAAAAGGATCTTTTTTAGACTTTTTCTTCTTTTGTTTTTCAGAGCTAGATGGTTTTCGTTTCTTTTGTGATTTAGTTTTTGGAGATTTTGATTTAAGAGGTTTGTTTTTAATGCTCTTTGATTTCGACTTACTCTTTGACTTTTTAACTTTTTGTTTTTTACCAAGAAACATTTTGTTAAGTTCTACACTTCTTTCGATTTTTATGATGAAGTAACTACGTAACTTTTTCAAAGACATTTTTTGGATCTTGGCTTTTGAAAGAGGTTCATTTAATGAATCTATGTTCTTAATTAAGATCTTCTTAAGCTCTTCTTTTTCGGCTTCTGATTTAGTATTCTTTTTGGAACCTTTCTTAGATGGCATTCTTTAACCGCTTTGAATTAAAACTGTATTTAACTATGATAATACTAGTCAATAAAAATTTCAAACACAACTCTTTATTTGTGAATCAGAAAATGAAACATAAACTCTCGCTTGTTTTTTTTTTGTGTTAGTTCTTTCGTTTCTTGGAATTAGGAATATAATCAAGTACATAGCCTTTTAAAACAACTAGCCAGATGTAGAAAGATTTCTTTGCTATCGTTTTGGTAACTAATTTCATAGAATGTATTTCTATTTTTTGTTCTTCATCAAGTTGAAGTGAATCATCATTTAGTTCTGATTCGATCTCAGCGATAATAGTATCTTTCCAGCACTGTACTTCTTGTACGGCGTCTTTAAGAATAATAGACTTTGATCCTTCGTCACAAGAAAAATTCATATTATAATGATCATTAGATCTATAGTCCTTTTTGTAATGATAAGGAATAAAGACAAAAGAAAACTTTCGACTTTCTTCATTGTCGATGACTCGATCAAAACCTACAACTGATTTGACTTTTTCTTCATCGTAATTTTCCAAATAAACAGAATCTCCTTTTTTTGTTAAAAAGAGAATAGAACCATCGTTGGAATAAGGTAATCCATCTTTTAAATCGTACTCAACTTTAACGATTTCTTCTTGTTCATCTATTTCTGTTTCGGAATCAGAAGATAAATCTCTCTTTAAATCTTCTTTGTTTTCTTCCAATAAACTCATCTCTTAACAACTTTAAATACACTTACGAAAGCCACTCTTACTACCGACTTTTTTCTTATTATGAAAACGAAAAACGAAATAAGAAGGAAAAGTTAGTTTTTTTTATACGAATGTTTGATTTATGTTTTTATTACTTTAGTTTATTCATCGTCTTCATCGTCGTGGTCATAGTCTTCAACGATCTTTGAGTTTTTAGATTTAGATTTGGACTTTTTAACACTCTTGGAAGCGGATCTTTTCACTTTTTTAGGTGATTTGGATTTTGATCGTTTGGGACTCTTCGATCCAGATCTTTTCATTCGTTTAGGTGATTTAGACTTTGATCGTTTAGGACTTTTAGAAACAGATCTCTTTCCCTTCTTAGTCACTTTGGTTTTAGATCGCGATTTCTTCTTTTTAATAGATTTCAAAGGTTTCTTTTTAATGTTGGAAGTCTTTTTAGCCGAACGTGATTTCGATTTAGATAAAGCTCCAGCTTTTCGAACAACTCCTTTCTTAAATTTAAGAGTCTCTAAACCTTCTTTCTTTGAAAAATATTTGCATAACGCAGCTCTCTTCATTTTTCGAATCTGTCCAACAGTTTTCTTTTCTTTAAGTCTTTTGATGTTTTTGATAATCTTATCTTGCATCTCTTTTGTAGTAAAATTGAGGCCATCTTTCTTGGCTTTTTTTCCGCAGCTTAAAACTTTAGGCATTTTTCAAAGTAAAATTTCCTTCTTTAATAAACTCTGCTATTGATTAAACCTCAAAATATTTACAAACACAACGCTTTGGAAAGTTATCAAATCATTTATTTTTATAAAAGATAAAAAAAAGAAGATAATGTTTTTATTTGCGTTAATCTTCTCCTACAAGAAAAGTAATCAACCAACGTTTTTTGTCTTTTCCTTTGATCGTACTTTTAGTTTTTCCAATCGAATAAACTTCAATTGGTTTTTTACCCAATCTTAATTTTTGTTCTTTATTCAATGCCTTGAAAGACTTTTTTATCCTTTCTTTGTAAACTTCTATGTCCATCAAAACAGATAACAAAGTAGGTTCTGATTCATCATCTATACCAGACAAATAAAGGTCATCTTTTTCATCATATATTTGATAATCCAAACCATTGATTCTAAAATTATAAACAAATTTATCATTGTCTTTAGCTACTACTTTATTCGCTCCTGAAACATCTTTTTTATTTATAACTTGCTTAAGTTTATCAAGATAAATGGGTTTTTTGTTTTTTGTAAGAAACAGGATCTCTCCGTCTTCCGATACTCGAGGACTAGGAGATATCTTACTAACAGATTTTGATAATTGAGATCCAGGAGATTGAGAATTACTTTTCTTTTGTTTCTTTGAACTTGATTTCTTGGGAGACTTCTTTTTAATGATTTTGTTTTTAATATTCTTTGGTTTGTTTGTAGATTTTTTACTCTTTGTTTTTTTAACCAATTTCATATTAAACTTTAGAGTTGTGTTATTCTTCGTAACAAAGTATTTACATAACTCTTTTCTTTTCATTCCTCGAATTTGTTTGTTTGTTTTCGTTTGTTTAAGACGATCAACATTATCGATCAATTTCCTTTTCATTTCCTCCACCTTGAATGGAAATTCTTTATTCTTTCTTTTTCCACATCTCTTTTCAGGCGTAGACATGATTGTATAAAGTTTGTTTTTTTTTCTCAACGACACAACTTACTAAAACTAAGATTTAAAAAAGTCATGGATACAAAAGAAAGATAGGTTATAAAAACAAGTTTTCTTTTATTGAGTTGCAAAAGAAGGTATAGCGTTTGCATTCTTCATTACTGTTTGTTGAAATAGAACAAATGTAGGACTAGTAAGTTTTGTATCTGAAAGAGAACCAAAGCCTTTTCTCCACATTTCTAATGTATCAAAGATTGATTGTTCTTTTTGTATAAGAGATTTATACTTTTCGATTAATTGAAACTTTTTCACTCTAAGTAACCCAAGTTGAGTTCCATTTAAGGCAAAAACTCTAGAATTTCCGGGTCTAACTTGTAAGCTAGTTGTAGAAGGATCAGCTACTTGAGCAAGAGTAGATTTTCCAAATATTCCTCTCCATTGTTTTGTTTGTAGCGCTTTATGAACTGCTTTAAATTGTTTTACGTCATTATCAACCTTTTTTGCTAGAGTATCAAAGTCTTTTAATTCTTCGTTAATCTTTGCATTTAATAAATTTTTATCACTGACTTCGGTAGGTGAAAGAGCGCTCAATACTAAAGCCTTTGAATAAAAGAGGTTATTTCTTCGAAGAATAAAGTAGTTTGAAACTAACACCATAAAGTTTTCAATAGATTCTTTTTCTACAGAATCTTTAAACTCTTTAGCCTTTTCGTCATCGTTTTTAATAAGTTCCATGTATTTTGTATAGATTTTTAACTTTTCCTCATTATCGCCTTCCAGAATGTTTTGTTTATCAAAGTCAATTTGAATCTTTGAGTTTGAAATATTAACAGATAAAGAATCTAAAGGTTCAGCAGCATTTTGAAAAGCAGGTTCCTCTGAACAAAGAGAATATTGTCCATCTAAATTCGCTTTACAAGCAGATATACATTTTTTCATATATTCTGAATATTCGTCTGCTCCAAAAACAAGCTTTTGTCCTTCTAATCCAGCAAGATTCGGAAAAGGGTTCACAATAAAAGCACATACTTGATCACTTACAACGCTAGAAAACTTTTTTGATTCTTCTTCTTGTTTTTTAGCAATAGCCTGTTTCTTTTGTTGCGCTTGAGTGTTACCCATTAACCCTTTTTTCTTTATTCTTCAAAAAACGATTGGTTGAAAGATTCAATCTACACAGAGGACATTAACTTTTTTATTTAAAACACATCATTCGTTTTTCTGAAAAAAACAAGACAAGAGATTATTAACAAATTTGTTTGATAAGAGGAAAAAGTTTGTAATAAAGATTCCAAAAGTCTTTCAATTGTTTATCGTTTTGATCAAAGTTGTTTAATTGAAGGGTTTTATAAGTCTTTTCATTTTGTTTTTTTGTATAGAGGCGAAATACAAATTCACGATAAGTTAGAATCTGTTCAATCAATATTTGTTTTACTTTGTTTATGGAAAACTTTGATAATTTAATAAACAAATTACAAACAAGAATAACATAAGCTCTAGTCTTCTTTTTCATTGAATACTCGATAATTCCTTGTCGAAAAGTCTCGAAAGAATAAAGATGAAAAAAGTTATCTATGGTTTCTATTTATTTTGTTGTTTTTATTCCATAAGTTTCATCTATATAAATGATCGTCATAATGATTAGAGATATAATCGACATTGTAATTTTATTAGAGTCTTCTTCTAAACTCATTTCGGGTATGATTCTTTTGAAAAGCATTTGAACTTTTGGTTCTGAAGCAAAATCTCTCAATATGCATTCAGTTGCTTTATCCGATGGTTGATTAAAATAAATTTGTGCGTATTCCATAAGTTCTGCATTTTCCGCTTTAAACTTTTCTAGTAGTTCTCTGTCAAAATAGTTTTTATCCTTAGAATCGGATATTTTAGTATCAAAGTTGAATAAAACTTCTTTCTTGTTTCTTTTTGAAAATATCTCTTCTCCATCCTCTTGAATCGATCGTTTATTTGGTTGTTCCATCTTTTTGTTGTTTACTAGATAAACTTGATAGAAAAACTGGGCTTTTTAATCTTTATTACTTTTCGTTTTCATCGATGAAAAAAAAACAAAGTAGATGATGAAAATTTGATTTATAGCTTTGAGATTATTTGCGTTTTCTTGTAGCCGTATTTTAAGTACATGTAAATAATCATCGAGATATTAAAGCTAATCGATGTAAGATCAAATGTATCATATTGTTCGTTGTAAAACGAGATATTCTTTTCGAAAAACGATTTAACAAAACTTTGGTTTTCAAGGCCCGTAAAACCTTGTTCTTCTGTTCTTCTAGGATCTTGTTTTTCAAAAAAGGATTTAACTTGTTCCACAAATTCTTGATTCTTTAATCGAAACGATTCAAACATTTTCTCATCAATTTTCAATTGATTTTGCTGTCCAAACAAAGATAAACTATCTGATGCTTGATTTTCCATTGCTTTTGATGTCTATGAAAGCGAGCTCTTAAAATAATGTAATAAAAAAAGGATTTCAAGTTAGTAAATGCGTTTTATTTTTAATTAATCCGCTAAAAACAAGCAAGACCAAGAACAATGAAATAAAATGTATATCGGATTTTACAAAGTGTAACTTTTTTGGAAATAGATCAAAGAATTGTCTACAATGCTTTTTATCCTTTCTTGTTTTGGGAGAACTCCAAAAACTACATAAAGAACTTGCGGCGTCGATGAATTCTTTACAAGAAAACAGAGCTAAATTATTCTTTAAATATGTTTGTTGTTTTTGCATTAAAGAATCTTCTTCTAAAAACTTTATACAATCATCCGCTTTAGCTTCTTGAAATATCTTTGGAATTTGAAACAATGATAGATCCGAACAAGAATAAACATTTTTACTATCCATACTCAATTTCATATATGTTTTTTTTCTTTTCTTAAACTTCAATGATTCTACTTGAATGAAAAAGAAACTTAATCATCTTTCAAAAAAACCTCAAGTAAACTCATTTTGGGTTATTCTTGTATTGGGGTTTAAATAATTATCAAAACGATAAGAGAAAAAAAAGAAGATAAAGTTATACAAAATCAAGAAGTTTTAACTCTTCACATCTTCTTTTACAATCTAAAGAAGTTCTTTTTGGTGTCATGTTAAGGTTATGAAATAGAGAATTGAATTGCTCCGAAATCAAAACCCAAATTCTTTCTTCTTTAAACTTGTATTTATCCAGTCTTAAAACCAAACTTTTAAGATTATGATCTTCTAGAGGCTCCCAATCAAACTTTTTAGAATGAATTAATCTCTTCAATTCTGATCTGCATTGAACATCGCTTCTGTTCTTAAATTGTTTTGCTATATCGGCCCAATAGACTTTTCCATTTTCATATTCTTTTTCTAATGTTTCTAACTCGCTAGGACTAAAGTGACTTTTATCCAAAGTAGGATTGATCACTCTATTGTATCGTTGGTAACACTGTGTTATCGTTCTGGTTTTTAATTTAGAAGCTATCTTTCCCCAGATTCCTGGAGTATTGCCTTCTTCTTTCATCATCTTTAAAATAACATCATCTTCTTTTCTTTTCCAATTATTTCGAGCTGAATACTTTCTAGGTTTCGGTTTACCAAATTCTTCTCGATCTTCTTCATTTTCAGATTCAGAATCCGAAGAGGATAAAGGTTCAAGATCTTCTTGTTCTTCTTCCAACTTTCTTTTCTTCTCCTTTTCTTTTGGTTTTGGATCCTCTTCTTTCGTTATGGTCTCTGTAGGTAAAGGATCTGTTTTTTGTAACAAGAGAGGCGAAATAACTCTATAGTCCTGAAACTCTAGAGTAGGATATTTAAATCCATTCGATTGGTTAAAATCATAGTATTGAAACATCTTTTTCTTCTGTTTTTACTTAAACAACTTGATCAAGAACATGTCTCTTCTTTTGTTTTTTAAACGTAATAACCAAATTACTTACCTTAGTATACTAACCATGTACTTTCGCTGCTTCTTATTCGCAAGTCTCTTAACATTATACTTTGTTGAGCTAAAAAGATCCTTCTTTATTGTAATAAAACCCTTTTTCAAACTACATTCTATTTTGTCTTATTATTATTACTTTCGGTCATTAAAATATGACAAAACTATCTTGATTGCCATATTTCAGCTATCTTTAAAGCATATTTTCTACGTCTTTACAACCTTATTCCGACCATCTTCTATTACCATAAATTTGCCATTAAAAGTATCTCGTATACATGATTATCATATCTTTCTACATCGTTCTTTAAAAGAAATGATTGAAGCAATCAATCGATTGATTTTAAAAAACAAAAACAAAAAAGAAAAGGACTCATCAGAAAGAAGAAGCTTGAGGTCCTGTAACTTTTTTTTAAACGATTGAACCAATTGATGATGTACTACAATCGATTGCATGTAATCATTCGCTTAATCGCTCTTAAGACCTCTTAATTAAGTGGAATCGTTTCTTCAGAAAGAATAAAAAAAGATAAGTTCAAGGGTAGTAATTACTTTGTTTATTGTCGATAGAGAATAAGAATGGAAAATAGAGACGAGTTTATCGTAAGTGTAGAAGAATATATTTCAAAAACAGGACTTGTCGAAATCAGTTTTATAGAAAACAAACTAGACGATAGAAAAAGAGAGATCTTATACGACAAGTATTGGTCGAATATAAAAAAAGACATAGAAGAGAACGGGTTTTCTTTGAGATTAGACAAACAACATATCGAACCTATTCCAAAAGAAATAAAATGTATAGAGTTAAAGTATCATTTGATCTTTATTTGTAAAGACAAAAACGAAGAGAAAGAGAATTGGATTTATGTTGGTTCCGAAGAGTTAATAAAACAACCTCTTTGGGTCCAAAAGTTTGGTTTTAAACACATGAAATACATAGAAACAATAAACAAACAACTATTGAATCCAAAGAAATTGGTAAAAATCATAGACGATGAAAAAGAGATCATGATAAAGGCGATATTTGCTCAAAAAGTTTTACTTTATTATCCGAATATTGATCAAATAAAAGAAAAACAAACGTTTAGTATGATCGACTTTGAAGGAAACTTTATTAGTGGATTGACAAGAGTAAATGGAAACATCCTAACCTCTATTGGTCATATCCTAGATCCAAATCAAATCGGATTCATTATTAATGAGTAATAAGTTAAAAATAAATTTTGGTTTTACTCTTGTAAAATGATATCAATGTCTTCTGGGTTGATCTTTTTTGGTTTTTCGACCTTTTCTTTAGCTTTTTTACCCTTAGGAACGTATTCTAATCCTTCATTGGCGACTTCTGGATGTTTCTCTTTCCAATCAGGATCATATTGTTGTTGACATAGTGTTTTCCACCAATCAGCTCCAATAGTAAAAGGTTCGTGTTTAAGTTGAGCTCTATACCAAAATACTCTGTCTTCTAATTTTACAGCTCTAGTTCCAATATCAAGAACCAAACAACGGCAATCTTCTGTAGCTTTTGCAAAGACTTTAATAAAGGTTTTTAATCCTCCACAAGTAGCAAATGCTCCACCAAATTCCTTATATAAAGTTTTGAAATCATCTTCCGATGAAACTCTAAAACAAAAAATATGACTTAGTTGTTTTCTATGTTCTTTGATTAATTGATAAATATATTGTACCAAATGCCAAAAATGAGCGTGATAATTTCTTGAGTTTGAATAAACCCAACCCCAAACTCCATCTTTATAAAGAGTTTTTCCTTTTTCATTACAATCATCAATAACCAACCCAGCCCTTGGGTCATGATAGAATTCTAATGGATCAGAGTCTGGTATTCCCCATTTATCACAAACAACATACTGTCTTTTTTTAAACTTGTAAACTTTTTCCAATATTTTATCAACATCTGGAGAGTCATGAATGACTCCAGGAGAAGGAACAAAACGACTATAAGCTCTATTAGCGCTTTCTGAAGGATTTACAATCATCCATGCAGGAATGTCCATATTTGCTTTCATCATTTCAATCATTAACTTTGTTTTTCCACTTCCTGAAGCTCCAATCAAACCGATTCTCTTTCCTTCATTTTTATCACCAAGTAATTTTAAATCGTAGCGTTTCAAGATGATTGTATCCGTACATCTTAAAAGATTATCAGGAAGAGCGCTCAAATGTTTTGCATCTGGATTTACGATTGTTTTGATTCCATTCTTTGGAACATTTCTCAATGCTAATGTGTTTTTATTCTTTTCGATTTCTTGCTTTGTCTTCTTTTCAGTCAAAGGATTTCCAGTTTGTATTTTCGGTCTTAAAAAACTATTCATTTTCTCTGTTTGTTTTTTATACTCTATTCTCTATCCTACATGCTTTCAAAAAAACTTCAATATGGATTTCTAGTTTCGAGAGAAAGTTGTTTACAAAATTAAAGTGTTAAATGTTGTCTATTTCGGTGTAAAAGTCAGAAGAAATACAGTATTTTGGAGAAACAGGACTTGCAACATAGAAGAATAGTTTGTCTTTTAGCTCTGTAGATTCTACAGTACGATCAAATACCAAAAATCTATGATCTTTTACAATGGTTGTAAATAAATCATCAAATGAATTCCATTCGCCATAGTTTTTAAAAAGCTCAGAAAAGAATGTGTTATAAATCTCTTTTCTGCTTGAAAGATTGGAAGGTCCAAAGAAGTAAACGTCTCCTAGTTGTTTGATTTCAGTAACTTGAAAGCCCTTAGAGTTAAACAGGTAATCAGAGGTTAAGAAGATTGTAGAGCCAAAGGGTTCTTTATTTTTGAATATCCAATGAAAGTCAAAGTCGGGTTTTATGTATAAAGGAAAGGGATCAATTACTAAACAACTTTGAACCCATGATTTATAAGTATCTTTTCCAGATTCGTTATAAACCTTTTCTTGTCTTTGAATAAAATGATTTACATTCTCTTCAAAATTATGATTAAATAACATTGACTTTGAAGGTATCCTTGATATATATTTATGGTTCGAATAAGGATCATAAATCTTCCAAGTTTCTATGTCTATAAATTCTTGCATTAAATCAACCACTAAATGAGTCTTTCCGTATCCTGGAGATCCACTAATAAAAATCCTTTTACCATTATTCGATCTTAGTTTTTTAATATCAAACTTTTCGAGAAGAATAGACTCTATTCCACAAGTAGTTTCAGGTATTGGAAATTTAGGTTTAGTCGGAATAGTAGGAGGTCCGATAGAAAATATCTTTGATTCTTCTCCCTTTTTTGTTTTTGCTCCAAAAGGATCTCCCTTTATTGAATCTGAATTCAACGTAGGTTTTAAAGATTTATATCCTTTTTCCATTCGATGTAGCTTTTAAAAAAACTCGTTTCTACATGAATAACGATAAAGTAAACAAAATTTAACAAATAATTGATTTAACGTTGCTTTACTTTCAGAATCAATCAAACAAGAAACTTTTGGTTTTGTGAAATCAAAAAAAATTGTATGAGTACGAAAAAGAGTGATAAACAAGTGTTGAAAGAACTGTATGACTTTTGTAAAAATGTTCAGTGGTCTCCTTTATCAGAGCATAAAGACAAGTATGAATTAGAAGATCCAAATCCTAGATCTACTGCTTTCCCACGTAAAATACTAAAGAGGATTTATGCGCTTCTTTTTCCGAATAATAAAACGAAACTTTTCTCATCTACGATGGAAGCAGAAATAGCAAGAAAACTAGGCGTTAATATTTTTGAATGGGAAACAGAAATGGCTAAAACTGAAAAATACAATTATAAAGACGTAAAGTTATCAAGAGATGTATTGTACTGTTTTATGCCTTGTCTTTCTAGAAAAATGTTACTTATTGGAAATGAACAAGTAAACGATGTAATTGAAAGATATCTACCCTTATATCCGGATGTACAATACTTTGGATATGAAGAACCAGATAAGTATGTTAATTCACAAGAAGAAGAACAAATTATTAAAATAAATCAAAAAAAGAGTAGATTTGGTTTTTTATTAAATACATCTTCCGGACAAGGATCTCATTGGATTTCAGTTTTTGCGGATAGTTCGAAACAATTGGTCGAAGTTTTTGATCCTCTCGGAATGCCTCCTTCATTAAAATTTAGGAAATTTTATAAGATTCTTGTAACTAATTTAAGAAAGCATTTTGAATGGAGTTCTGGAAAGGTTTATTTTTCAAACGATCTAGTTCAACAAAACTCATTTGATTGTGGTATATATTGTACTCACTTTCTGATTTATAAAATCTTACGTAAAGGAAACTTGATAGACTTTTTGAAAACAGATCTTTCACAAAAACAAATGTTTATTTATCGTACTACTTATTGGAACATAACATGATCATCTACGAAGTCTCATGTGAATAGTTTGTTTTAATCTTAAAAATAAACCAATGTTCTAACCTTGTAAAAACATGCGTCTATTAATTGCGATTTTAAACCAATAAAGTATTTTTCCCACTCTACCTCAATTTAAGTGTTCTGATTCGTAAGTTAAAAAGAAAGCAAAACAATCACAATGCCGAGAGGAAAAGGAGAAAAAGGATCACTAAGTTATCCTATTACGGTCAAAGGAAACTTGGTAGTAAAAGATGGTTTAGATTTACCAAACATTATCATGTTTGAAATATTTTATGTTGAAGGTTCTTCAGCGAAAGAACAAGAGGAAGAAGAAGAGTTAGATAACGAAGTCGACGATGACTTTCCAACTTTAAACCAAAGTGGTTTTCATGAAGAGCGAGAAAAGTGGTTAACGAAAAGGCTTGTAAGGTCAACCAACTTAAAGTTTTGGGTTGTAAAGTTTTACAATTACGAAACAAATCAATTTGTTGTTTTTAAATCGTTGGTAGATATTGTCGGATCACAAAACATAATATTACAAGATAAATGGTCTATATTCATCAACCAATACCAATACAACAATAATGGATCACGATGGAAGAAATTTGATTTTTCATTGTTTACGAACAATGAATTTTTTAGAAAGAATCATTTAAGAGAGATTGGATTTTGGCAAGAATCCATGTCTTGTTTCTTTCCAGTTCCTTTTCCACTAAAATATTCTATTACACAATATAATGCAATTAATTTACCTGGATCGTTATGTATTTCACATGGCTATTTGGTTTATCAAACTTGTGTAGAAGCTAGATATCAAAATAATCCTCAATCCTACGATCCTTCTGATCATATCAATGGTAGAAAAAAAGTCAAAAGACTTCCTGTGACTAGTGTTTACTCGGATAGAGATTTTACAGATGAACAATTAAAAATAAGAGAGAAAGTTGAATTATTAAAGTCTACTCTTGATTTATTTGAAAACCAAATCTCCGAAACTCATCATCAAAAAAAGAAGCATAAAAAGAAACGTCAAGAGATCCAAGAAATATGCGAAGATGATATAATTTTAAACAATCTTCCAGATGATTTGGAACCCATAGAGCCGATAGATCAAGATTCTCAAAGTGAACCAAATTTTATGGTTAATCAAGAACAAAACTCTTTAAACTTATTAAACAAAAAGCGATTAGAATTAATCCGATTGGAAACGTTAGAAGTATGTAAACAAAGTAAAATACCTTGGAAATGTCCACGAGAATCTTACTTGACTATAATGGAGGATTGTAAAGCATGGAATCTTTATGGAAATATTCTTGGATCTGTACCCGAAATGTACGATATGATTTTGTCTATCGGTGAAGTAAATGACAATGAATGTACAATCCAAGTTGCTACACAAGAAGATTTTCGTACCATCAAAACCAAAATTAGTTTAAACACAGAAGACGCAGTTCCATGGAAAATACTATTTGCTTATGATCTTTATGCTTTTGCTTATCAAAAACCAAGAGACCATTGGTTAGCTTGGTTAACAAGTGTAGCATCTATAAACGATGATACAAGAATGCTTAACGCATGGTATAATTTTCAAAACAAAAGAGATCTTATGTCTCCTGATGAAATAGCTAAAGAAGAAACTCAATACTTTGACGCTTATAGAGAACGTACAATCTCGTTTGATAAGATTTCCAATCTAAAGGAATTGTTTATTTCAAATCAAGAGCCTCCTATTGTTGATAAAAAGATGTTAAAAGAAAGAGATTTCATTCCTGGCTTATACATTAATCCCGAATTAACTTGTAATTGGTTAAGTATCAATACTGTATGTGGACTTGCTGAAAGATTTCTAACCGAAAGAGAAAAAGTTTTTACTCATCTTCCACAAATGCCAATGTCTTCTATGTTACAATTTTGGATTGAATGGAAAGTTTTTTTAGCTGGAATATCAAAAAAACCAATCTTCTTTCATCCAACTTTTATCATTGTTAGTTGTATCATTTTTACCATTCGTTCAAATCTTGATGGTAACCCTGGAAAATGGCAATTATTCAAAAACGGATTAAAAAAAGCAGAAGTTTCCGTTTCTATTCCTCCTGCTCAAGTTGGAAAATTACTCATCGTTGATGATACTCAAATGTCTTTCTTTCTTAGATACCAATATGAATTTGGTATGAAATAAACATCATTTTCTTTTTGTTAAAAATTAATGTAAAGTTGTTTATTGTTAATATTTTATCCATCGAAAGAATTCAGGTATGATAAAGGTTACAATAAAAGCAATAGAAGCAGCGACAAGTACGGCTTTATAGTTTTGTTTACCCTCAGAATTTTGAGTCAGAGGAGGATTGATCATGTAAAAGACTATAATCGTAGCTACAAAAATAATAAAAGCCATTACAAACTGAAAAGCGTAAATAATCACATATCTTTTCTTTGAGTCTTGTATCCATCGTCGGATTGAAAACTTTTTTGATTCTTTTCTTTGTTTTTTCGAAACGTATCGATATCCTTCTTCTACTTCATAAGGTCTTTCATTTGGATAAACGTTTGGAGCGGGAGAATCTATCCAACCAAAGTTTCCTGGTGCTCTTTCTGAAACAACTCTAGATGGAACTTTAGGAGGTTGTTCTAACTGTGAGAAATCTGGTTCGTCGTTCGCCATAAACACTTTTTTTTTAAGTTTTTAACCACTATCGTCTATAGAATTTTTTCATAACTCTCCATTTCAAAGTTTTTTTTTCAACGATCATCAACATCCTTTATTATTTGTCTTTTAAATAAACAAGTTACAAAGGCTTTTTAAGATTGTTGAGCTTCTTTTTTTGAACTTGAAAAACAAAAAAGGTTTATAAGAAAACGACAATGCAAGTAGAAGAATTTGAAGATTTCGATTGGGTTACAAAGTTTAGTTCAAAGTCAATTAGTATTCCATTTGGATCGAAAATATCTAGAAAGATTTTGGGAGAAGAACTTTGCGAAGAGTTTAAAAAAAGAACAGAAGATTTGATATTAGAATCTCTTTCTGTAAATAACAGACTTAGTTATAAAACATCTATACAAGGAGGTTTTCCAGGTTCTCTCGCAGTATCACTTCTTAGATCTCATTTATCTGATTTATCGCAAGACAAGTATAAAATATTTTTCAAATCGGATGGACAAAGATACTTTCTTTGTTTTGTTACCTTGAAATCGAAAGAAGGAAAAGATGAATACTTGTGTTATGCGATTAATCGGTCAAACGAATACTTTATTTTAAGCATTCACGGACTTTTACCAAGTGTATACGAAGGAACTATATTTGATGGAGAACTTGTACAAATAGACGAAAAGAATTTTGAATTTCAAGTGTTTGATTGTATTCTTGGATTTGGAAAATCGACTATAGAAAAGAATCATACCGAAAGAATGAGAATAGCAAAAGAATGTTTACAAACATTAACATCAAATCAAGAATTTCAATCAAAAAACCCTTTTATACTTTATTGTAAAGAATATGCTACGATAGAAGAAGTCTTACAGTGGAAAACCGATGATACACAAAATTATAAAACCGATGGCCTAATATTAATCAAAGTAAATAGAGATTACGTTTTTGGTAAAGATAATGGATTATGGAAATGGAAAGAAATCTACACTGTTGATTTTTACGTAGAGATTAAGAAAACATCCAAAGAACAAGATGTAACAACTGTTGATTCAAAAGAGTCTTGGGATTATTATCTTTATACTTTTCAGAAAGGAAACAAGAAAAAACTTCAAGTAAAGGGAACTGCAACTCTGGATTGGTTACGCTTTTTTGACGACAAGAATCACGAATACCTAAAAAACGATTTATCTTTTATGGATGGAATGTTAATCGAATGTGTTTGGAAAGAGAATGATTGGTATCCTTACCGTGTTAGAACTGATAAACTAAACGCCAATAATGAAGAGACCTATCAATTAACTCTACAAAACATTCGAGAAGACATCAAATTTAGAGACCTCATGAAAGCCATGGGTTTATAAAAACCTTCATAACTTTTTTTTTTCTTTTTTCGTTTTTGAAATAAACAAATACATCGATACTCTTATCAAAAGAAGCTACATGTTTTTAATGTTACTGATCAACAACAAAAAAGAAAGTTTTAGTTTTTACAATCGAAAAAAAGATGGAACAAGTCGCAAAGAATAAGAAGCAGAAAAAGAGTTATCAATGGGATAAAGATTCTGGATACGATTTAGAAATCGAAAAAGATGATAATCAAAAAGAAGAAAAACAAGATGATAAAAAAGGATGGAAAAGAACAGAATACGAATCAATGATTCCCGATATTTCAGAATCTAAAAAACAAATGCATTTGACTGATAAATGTCCAAATTGTGGAACGCCGAATGTCTTTAAATGGAAAAACATTTCTAAAAATCCTCCACAATATATGGTAACTTGTATGAATAGACCTTCAAGCGAAAAAGCTCAGCAATTAAAGAAAATGTTTGGAAAAGATGTAGCAAGTTATGAGCTTGAAATAGCAAAAGAGTTTTGTGGTCAAACCTTTTTGATTCAATAAATTAAAAAAACAAACTTCTATTGTGTTTTATGTATTATAGATTGAGTCGTTCATGAATAAAGAAAGATTGTCAAAATATGGCTTTCAGTTTGTATCGTTCTTAAAAATTTTTTTGTTTTTGAATCAAGATGTTTTTGGGATCACAAAATAATAAGACAAAGAATGGAGGTTTGAAGGGTGAACTACCTTCGGTTGAACAAAAAACCTCTATGAATACTGGAAAGATTGTAGGATATACAATTTTGGGAGCTGCTGTTGCTGGAGGAGTAGGATTATTATCTAGTTTATTTGATTTTAAACAAAAACCAATCGAATTAGAAACGATTAAAGCTAAATACATTCCAAAATATGATCAAGGAATTTGTCAAGTGTTTAAAAAAATGGAAACAGAAGTTTCAAACTTTCTTCATCCTTCACAAAGACCTTTTTATCTTGAACTTTTAGCGGGTGCAATGCGAAATGCAGAATCAATTCTTTTATTAGAACAATTAGCTTCGAAATACGATGATGTTCCTACAAAATACACTTCAAAAGCGTTTGTTCATTACAAATATGTTACTGGCTATTTAAATAAAATCGCAACTATGTTTAACGGTCTTCGATTAAAAACAGTTCAAGAATACATTGAATACCTCAGAGATTCTTTACAAGAACATCTTCAAAACTTTGATAACATGGGATTTGATTATTACTTTGAATCTAATAAATAAAACCATTCCATTCATCACCATTGTCCTCAAGTTTTTTTTATTATTAAAAACGAAAACTTAAAATTATAAACACTAGGTTGAACTGCCTTTGAAAGTTACGTTTTGAAGTTTATAAATTCCTCCCTTACCCCTGTTTTTGTTTCTTTGATTGTTAAGAACAACGAGGTTAAAGATGATAGAACCATCAGGAAATATTATAGAAGATAAAGAGTTTCCAAAAAGTCTTTTAGGAAAAACGATATTTACGTTTGAAGGATTCGGAAATGTAGTAAAGATAACACAAGAAGAAAACAAAGATGGATTTTGGAAACTCGACATTGAATTAGAAGACAAAAAAGTTGTTTCTCTATCGGCTCATTTGAATGTTATTAAGAAATGGATATCTCTAAAACTTAAACGTTCACAAACTGAAAAGAATGATAGATTTGAAAACACAACAGACGTTAAAAAAAGGAAGTTTACTGCTATTCCTGTTTCAAACCCTATGAAAAAAGTTAATACTCCACCCTTAGTGATCGATTTAACAAAACCACTTGAGAAAAAACTAGATAGAGAATTAAGATTTAACATTCCCGAATCGAAAAAAGAAGTTTCTTTTGTTCAAAACTTTGGATATAATGAATTTAATCCACAAGCTATGGAAAACAAACCAAATGCGACATTAAATTACAAACAAAAAAGATCTTATTATGAACCAAAATACGATTATTTCAAGTCTATGGAACCAGAAGGTTCTGGAGATGAAACAGACGCAGAAGAAGATGATGAACCTATTATTTCTGAAGATTATCCTATTCAAGTTTCTTATGACGTTTTAAGCATGTATAAAGCAAAATCAAAGAATAACTTTGATTCAGAACTTTGTTGGATGGATCCAAAAAAGAACGATTTGATTTTAATCAAAGTTAGTTCAAACTCTTGTCAGCTTTGCTTTTATAAAGAAGAAGACCTCTTTTATCTTACGGAAAAGATAAAAGTAGAAGATTACATTTACCTTAGTTCTTCGTTAACGTTTCTGTTTCCAAAATTCCAACAACTCATCAAAGGAATCAAAAAAGGAGAAAGTACAGTTCTAACTCTAGACTTTGAATTGTTCAAAACGATATTACATTGGTTCTACAATGGAAATGCTTCCATAAAGAACCCTGTTCAATTCTTATACGACATAAAAGATCTCAAATGGGATCAAATGTTTATTATTGTTGTTCATCATATGATGGATAAATTGAAAGGCGAACAACCAAAAAGAAGAAATCACTTCTTAGTCTCTTGGATTGATGATTCTATACAAAACGACTTTGATTATTTACTAACAGAGTGTTTAAAGGAGTTAGAACCGTTGTTTTCTTTCGAAACTGTTGAAACTTTAGCTTGGAAAAAGATGCGTTTTAACTCTATTCAATTATTATACTCAAAACATTACCAACCTATGAAATCGAAATTGGAAGTTGCCTTGAAAGGTGTAGAAACTAGAGCCAAAACCTTTACTGAAACATCGCTACTTCAAAAAGTTATTGAGACTTGGGATTTTTAATAATAAAAAGTTAATAAAAAAGGTTATTGGTTTTTTAAATAGATAAGAACATGGAAAAACAAGATGTTAAATATGAGTTGATAGGGGGTTTACCCGAGATAAGTTTGTGGGATAGAATATTTAACATAAACTATGTAATCGTTAGAAGAATAAATAGAATCAGAGAACAAATGACTAAAGAATTTATTGAAAACTTGATGCCAAATGATACAACGACTTGTAAAATTCTAGACAAATACTATAACGATGATTCTAAAACTCCAGCCGTTAAAAGAGAATATTCAACCAAATACTTTGTTGCTCGTTACACTTATAGCAAGGAAAATAAAAGAGGCGATATTTATTATACTTACTATTGGAGTTGTTGCGAAAGTAATTGGAAGAATCACAATCCGCTCAAAGAACATGCTAAAGAATTACAATACTTGAAATTACAAATTAATCCTTAATAAAACTTTTATTGAGCTTGCGTAAAAAAAAGAAACATGATTGGTTGTAATCGATCACGTTTAAGAATTGATTGTTTCTAAAGTTTTTGGTCAGAATGAATAAAAGGAATTTAGATTTCCTAAAAGTCCTGTCCCTTTTCGATTAAGAATAATGCTCTCTTGTTTTTTTTGTTAATTGTAAATCTTGTTCTCTCTGCTGTTTTTGAATAGCTTATTACGCTTAATTAAGAGGTCTTAAGAGTGATTAAGCGAATGATTACATGCAATCGATTGCAGTACACTATTGATTTGTTCAATCGTTTAAAAAAAAGTTAAAGGGCCTCAAGCTTCTTCTTTCTGATAAGTCCTTCTCTTTTTTGTTTTTGTTTTAAACTTTTTTTTCATTCGTTGATTGAATTGATTGATTGTTTTAAAGAAACGCAGATGAATGCAGTTGAAACATCAATTAAAAGTATGGTTTTAATGATGGTTTAAAGAGGTATACAAGATAGGAACAAGATGGTATAAAGTATGTAATCAAGATGGTTTGGACTATGGGTGAAATAAGATAGTCAAGAACGAAAATGTCCGATTATTCGTACTTTTAATAATAAAAATGAGACCAATTAATTAAGAGCTTTTAAGAGGCTTTAAGAGCATTAATTCAAAAGACTTGATCGATTGAATGAATCCTGTTAACGATTTCTTTGATCGTTTCAAAAAAAAGTAGAAGGACCTTGAGGACCTCCTTTGAATGAGTCCTTCTCTCTTTTGTTTTTAAAAACTTTTTTTATTAATCGATTGATTGCTTTCATCATTGCTTTGTTTTTGTTTTAAGAAACGACATAAAAGAAGCACTAAAAGTATGTAAAAGATATCTAATTCATCGCTAAAAGTATGGTTTTTAAAGATGATTTAAAGACGTATACAAGATAGAATCAAGATGGTTTGGAAGACAGGTGAATTATAGAAATCAAGAGCGAAAATGTCCAATTATTCATACCTCGGAGTAACGAAAATGGGACAAAAGAAAGATGAAGAAAAGACAGGTTTAAAAGAGATGAAAGAGTTTATTGTAAAAGATTTTCATTAGAAGAGAAATCAATCATGCGAAGATAAGTAGAGCCATTTTCTACGTACTTCCAATAAATTCGAGACCTTGTATCACCCACAAATGATTTATGATTATTTGGTAGAGTAATAACCATTTGTTGTTTGTTATCAGCTTTCGAATAAATAAACAATGAAGAACCGTTATTTTGATAAGATAGAAGTGAAAAGAATGATAAAGTTGGATGAAAACAATCGATTTCAAAGTATTGATAATTTTCATTTGTCTTTTTAACTAGTTCGAGTTTGGTATAATCATGATTCCATCGATAAATGCTTATACAATTATTTTCTAATGTAGTTACGATGCTTTTAAATACAAGACAAATGTTCATATTATTAGTTTCTACGATTGTTTGTTTCCCCGTTTCAAGATTTAAAACACGAATCCAAGAACTTGGTTTGTTTTTGTGAATTAGAAAGAATAAATGATCTTTCAACTCAAAGGTATCATATTGAGGAACAACAGTTTTTATAGGCTTTCGTTTTATGTTATCAAGTTTAAAACTATAGATGATAACATTATTATTTGAATGACAAATGATAAGAATATAATTTTCCGATATCTCGCAAAAAACAGGAAGTAATCCATCTGTGTTGTTCTCTAAAATGTCTTCCCCAGTTTCCAAATTTCTAAGTATATACTTCTCTTTATCACATAGAGTTCGCGCTAGTAAAAATGGGTAACTAAATGCATAAACATTCCCGCAATCTTTCAAATCAATGTATGTTTCTTTAATTATAAAAACTTTTTCTTCAGGTTCTTTAATGTGATTAAACTCTATTAAACAACATAATCCATGTTCATCTTTTGATAAAAAGTAGTTTTTAGAAAAATATAATTGTTCAAACTTATGCTTATATTCCAATAATAAAGCAAACGAATCTCTAGAAATAATTAAAAACCTTTCATAAACTCGATTGATAATAGCATCAACTAAAAAGATAAAGTTTGAGACTAGAATAGAACGAAAGGGTTTTTGAAATGTATTTGAAGAATGTTCTTTAAGAACTTTTTCTCTTACATTCTTGATTATTGTAGAATGTTCTTTATAATCTAAAGGCCAAAAAGCCTTATAATCAATAATCCATAGATTCCATTTGTTACAGACTAGTCGTATCTTTTGCCTTTCATTAAACGAAAACCAAGAAAAAACTTCTCTCCAACAATCACGACCAAGTAAAATCCAATCGACTGACTTCTTTTCTTTAGAACTCATGATTGTTAATATTTTCTTTCTCAAAGAAATAAAAAAAGTTTTATGAATTAATAAATCAATGTTTATTCTACGAATCCGAAAAATCAATGTAATAAATATGTTTAGTGTCATTCTTTTCGTTATAATAAATTTTTGAATCTTTAGCGTGATAACCTTGTTTTTCTTTAAGTTCTGGTATATCCGCTATCTTTGTTTTGTATTTTTTAGAATATACTGAAAACTTTAATGTTTGTTGACCATCTCCACTTGTAACTTCACCCCTACATACAATAAAAGGTAAAGTGGGATGAAAACAATCTAAGGTAAGAAAGCAATAATTAGGAAAGATTTTAATTGGATCAACGATCTCCAAAGATATAAACTCTCCTTCCTTTTTACATACAAATCCTTCTATTTTCTTATCTGTTGATGTACTTAAATCTAATAAATCTTTTAACGATTTATCGTCAAATACTATTGGATAAATAGGATCTGTATTATAAACTTTCACGTTGTGCCTAAGATATACTTTATCATGATGATAGATCATAAAATAATGATGAGGAACCTTGATATAAACTGGAGGATTTTTAAGATCAGAGAGATTATATACACACATGTGATCAATAACTCCTTCAGTGATTTTCAAAATAAATAGATAGTTTTTACATACAAAAAAGCCATTTATACTAATATCAGGAAAAGAATCTTCCCCTAACATATCAACTTTTGTGATAGCGTTGATAAAGAATCTATCACCATGAGAATGATCAAATCTACCAAAAATATACGGATAAGAAAAGTATAAACAATAAACAATTCGTCCTTCTATTAGTTTGGTTTCTTGAACCAGTTTAACAGACCCATCAAAACTTTTTTCAAAACTAAATAACCATATTAAATTATTTTGTATCCCAACAAAGTTGTTTTCAGACTGATAAACTTTTTCAAATGTTTTTTCGTAACAATAAAGTTTTTCCCATGATTTTGGATCGTAGATCCATAATTCTTTGCCGATCAAAAGGATACCTATAGAACTAATAATAAAATCGACAAAATCATGATCAAATTCTTTAACTCCTTTTTTATACTTTCCATTTAAAATATTTGTCAAAGTTTGATAGTAATTTTTATAACTTATCGGCCAGAAGATCTTATGTTCAACAATCCATTCGTTCCATTTCAAACAAACTTGACGTATCTTGTTTCTTTCTTCAAATGAAACCCATGAAAACACTTCTCTCCAACAATCACGACCCAGTAAAATCCAATCGACTGGTCTCTCTTCCTTGGAGCTCATTCTTTTACTTATTTGAAAAGACAATCAAGTAACGAATTAATAAAACAAAATTTTTATTTATCAAAACGAAAAATCAAGTATAGAGAGTTCGTTGGTATTGGTTTGGTAATAGAGCTTGGATATTTCATCGGTAGAAATGTACTTGTAATTTTTTGGAATATCAAGAGTTGCTAATAGTTTTCGATTAGCTTTTGAATATATTAGAACTTTATCTTTGATTTTCACAAAAAAGAAAGATAAACAAAGATCAAAGTAACGAACATGAATATGATCTGTATCTTGTTTGCTTGTTTTAAAATGAGTAATGTTCGTATAATCTAGATTCCATAAATAAAAATCAGATTTATCTTCACCCAAACGAACTATAACAAACGTTGAATCTATAGATCTAACAGCCAAAGGAGAAGCTAGTTCTATAATGTGTTTCTTTTTTGATGGAATATGATAGTATTCTAATTTATCACAGGTATTAGCTACTGGTGACTCGAGGAATTCTAGTTCCCATTCATAATGAATACAATTTTCCAAAAATAAGTATTCTTTTTCAATTGTAAAGAAGCTAAGCAAAGGTATCTTTAAATATGGTGTTTTAAGATTATTAAGATCCAATATCCATAATTCATTGTTTTGTGTAAAGTGAACGATTGCGTTATTTGATACAATTTGTAACGTACAATATTCGTTATTAAAGTTGATGTTGTTTTCTTTAAATAAATCAAGCCCAGTATTCAAGTCGAACAACTTTGGTGTCATTACTCTCTTTGATTTTTCAAAAGTAAAAATAGGATCAAAACAACATACATAAGGATACTGAAATATATATTCTAAACTATTATTGTTTTCAAATAACTTGTAATCTCGATCCAAAACAAGCGATTCTTTTTCACCCAAAAGGCGTTGGAAACTAAATAACCATATGCCGTCTATACAATGTAATAAAATGTGGTTTTTAGAAGACTGCATATGTAGAAACGATGTATCATGGTGATGTAATAACTGACATTTCTGTTCTGAATAAATCCAAAAGCTAGTATATTCATCTTTTTCCATATCATGGTCTGCTAAAACAAGCCCCAAATAAGGATTAACTAATGTTCTGGTAAAATTATGACTAAATTTATATCTAGTATGTTTAAACTTTCCGTCACAAAGATTTTGAGCTAATGGTCGATAAACATTAGGATCTAATGGCCAAAACTTTTTAAACGAAAGAATCAATTCATTCCATTTTCTACAAACACGACGAATCCTATGCCTTTGATCGAAAGGAAGCCAAGAGAATATTTCACCCCAACAATCACGATTCAATATATTGTAAGACATCTTGTTCTCTTGCTACATTAGTTTTTCTTTACCAGAAAAACCAAAGTTTTGTCCCTATAATTTTGAGGTTCCTAAACTAGAATACTAATCGTCAGTAAATTATCAAAGAAGATAAAACTCGGAGTAATTAAGTAAAAGATTGGTTTATTCTTTTAAAATTCCATCATAGTTAGGGCCTTCGATGGAAGGATCCATAGTTTGCATATTTGTTTTGTAACTAATATGATAGCTTAATAATTCGAGATTCAAGGTTTTCAATGTTTCTAATACTTTGAAAACTCCATCTTTGTCTTGATAATTTTCTGTAAAAACGCAAATAACAAAGTTTGGATCATCTTTAAATTCATCTGGTTTTAACATTGTACTAACACTGGCTTCTGGACCCAATAAACCTTTTATAGTTGCTTCCTTTACGATTTCCCAATTCTTATCGACCTTTTCTCCATTCGTTCGAAGAATCCATTTTCCAAAAGTGTTAGGATTACAAGAAGTATAATCAAATTTTGGATTTACGATTGTTAACCAAAATCTATTGTAACAATTCGAGGGGTTTAGTTTTTCTTTTTTCACTTTTGTAAGTTCTTTTGAGCCCCAAAACCAAGAAATCCAAGTCGATACATAGTCCATGATAATTGCTTCGTTCAAATAAAAAAAGTTTTGATTCTAGTCTAAAATCAAGATGATAGTATTGGTTTTTAAAAACTAAAAATCAAGCCAAGTAAATAGAAAAGTCGAATGAGAGATTTGATTTCTCTACGTTTAAATCGAAACAAAGAAAGAATAGAAAAAAGAAATTCACTTAATCCAATGAGTATTGTAGAATTGGGAATGTTTCCCGGCTCCATATTCGGATATACAAAAGAAAGTGTTCCTTTATTAACGATCGTTCATAGAGTAAAAAGACCCGGATCCATTTTGATTGAAAAACGTTATCCATGTTTAATTGTAAGCTCACCAAACTCAAAATTTACAGTTATTTTCTTTCATGGAAACGGAGAGTCTTTACTTTCCGTTTATTGGATGGCGAAAGAAGCCTGTAGAGTTTATCCTATTCGAATTATTTGTCCAGAATATAAAGGTTATGGAATTCGTCCAGGAATTCAAACTGAAAGAGACGCTTATGAAATGGCTTCTGCTTGTTTTCGTTTTTGTTATAAAAAATGGAAAGAACCCATTATTGTTTCGGGTTATTCAATTGGAACAGGAATGACGGCTTATCTTGCTAAAAAGTATGAATCTATGATTAAATTAGTAGTCATGATTGCCGGTTATACTTCTATAAAAGCAGTCGTTCGTTATAGATTTAGAAGCAAAGTGATTTCAAACATAATTAGAGAAAGATTTCCAAACCACGAAAGACTAAAAACTTTTAAAGGAAACATAGTTTTTATTCATGGAACTGATGATACAACAATCCCTATAGAACATTCAAAATTAATGTACAGCGATTGTCCTTCCAAACATAAATACTTTGTAGAAATACCAGAATCACATGTATTTTCAGAATGGAATGATTACATATTCAAACCGATCATAAGTATCTTATTACAACAATAAACTTTGTTATTCTCCTTTCTTTTTTTTCTCTGTCTTAATTGTTGTTTTATTAAGATTTAAAAAAAAGGATGTTTAAGGAAGGGCTTTTTTTTGTTGTTGTGTTTTAGGTGTTAGGATCATAGCATTCGTTGATTAGAAAGAATTTAAAAAAGTTATTATCGAATGGAAGAACATCGAAAACAAACCGCAAGAGAGTTTGTATTAAATCAACAATCAAAAAGAAGAAATTCTAAACAAAGACAGAAAGTACCTTTGGACGATTTTGAGAATCCTTTAAACCAAGAAGAAATAAAACAATTTTTAAAATACAAACAAGTCGATAATGTTGAAATCATAGAAGATCCAACCTTGATAAAACCCGTGAATAAACCTTCTGCTTTAAACACAGAAAGTATAAAACCTTTTCCTTTTACAAAACACCAAAACGCAAACATGCGTTCTGGAAAAGGTCAATGGATGCAACTCACGAATGAAGAAAAAAAGTTTGTTCAACGAAATGAACCTATTCAAAAACAACCAGAACCTACCAAACAAGAAGAAGAGGAACCTACTTTTATTCCTGTATCTATTCAAAATCAATCATCCGATTTAGAAAACAATCAGGCGGAAACAGATAATAATCAAACAAAAGATGAACAACAAGAACAAAGTAAAATTCAAACATCAGATTCAACAGTTTCGAGTGTCGAAAGTCAATCTAATGTATCTTCTTTTAAACCAATGCTTTTGATTGAATCTATTATCGATGAAAGAGCTCCTAATGTACATTATCCAAAGTCTATGGAAAAACCACACATACAACTTCCAGAAAACGCAAAGAGATGTAATAAAGGGTATGGAGCCAAGTTTACTTCAAAGCCTGTATTGGAAAAGTTTTCATATGTTAAAAACTTAAAATCGTTTCGATTCAACATGATACCAAATGGATTCGATTGGAGAACAAAAACAAGTTCAAATGGAGCTCCATTTTTAAGTGAAACTAGAGATCAAGGATCATGTGGATCATGTTATGCATTTGCTACTTTAACAGCTTTTGAACCGCGAATTAGAATTGCAACGGATGGAGCTATATCAGAAAATTTATCACCACAAGATATGGTTAATTGTGGACCTTCCTTTGTGAAAAACATACTAGAAAATCCATCGAAACAACCTTATTTAAATACATTATACCAAAACGGAACTTTGGCAGATGCAACATGGTTTGCTTTAGAAGGTTGTAATGGAGGTCTTTTGGCAGCTGCGGCCAATTATGTTGTTCTTCAAGGGTCTCCAAAAGAATCTGTAGTTCCTTACACTGGAAATGATGGGAAATGTTTAGATGGTCTTAAAAGGTTTAAAGGTTTTAAAGCGGTTGATCTTGTGGAAGGAATAGAAGAAGGATTTCCACCTTATACCGTAAACTTACCTTCTCAAGTTTTACAACAAAACATTTTAAACATGCAAATGGCCATAATGAACGATGGTCCAATTGTTACTGGTCTAAACATTTATACCGATTTCCTTTATTATCCTCAAATCTCTGAAGTTTATTCTACTGTTTCTTCTTTTGTCATAGGTTCAACAACCGTACAAACAAAATACGAAGGAGCTCATGCTGTTGCCGTTGTAGGTTGGGGAGAAACAGTTGACGGAAATGGTCAACCTTTACCTTATTGGATTTGTCAAAATAGTTGGGGAAAGGGATTCGGATTTGATGGATTTTTTTACATAAGAAGAGGTGTTAATATGGCAAATATCGAACTTTACGCAGCTGCTATTTTTCCAGATACTCCGTCTTATTTTGCTTCATCAGGTCAGGGAATAGAAGCATCCTTTTCTTTGGGTGGAGATAACTTTAAACAATCAGATACTATAGCAGGAATCGCTTGGTATTGGTGGATTGTTATCGCTTTTGCTATTGCGATTGTACTTGTTATAGTTATTACCGTTTCTGTCGTTTTTACAAAGAAGAATCAAGAAGCTCGTTTTCAAGAGGAAGCTAGAAGAAGAAATGCAACATTAGAACAACCTACTATTCGTACTTTGTATGACATTCAATAACCTTCTTTTTTTCTCTCCTTCATTCATAATAAAAAAAATCGACTTTTCCAAAAACACCATCAATCAAGTTTTTTTTTATAATGTCTTTTAGTAGCAAGCATAATCAATCAATCGATTTAAAAGGTTAATGATTATCTTTATTGATCGTTTCTTTTTAGATGTAAGTAATGTCGAAGAAACTTAGGACTTGGCTTCTAGAAAGCGAAATAGAAAATGAAGACATTATGCTTATTTGTATTTACTATTTAGATCCTATTATACTTCAAACTTGGCAACAAGAAAACAAAGTATTCTTTGTGATTCAATTAGCTAGGAAATGCAAATGGATTCAGGCTTTCGACATCAAGCTCTATCGATTAAAGAAGAGATGAATCAAGGGTTTCTTGATTTTCAAAAATCATCCATCAGGTTTAAGTTGGAAATTTTACAAGTAGATAGGAAGTTTAAAAGTTTTTATTTCAATCAAGAATTAAAGACTATAGAGAATGACTACACAATACGTAATTCAAGAAAAGAGAATCATTGAAGAAGATCCTGTAGAAGAGGCCAAGAATGCAAAACGAGGAATCAAAGCTCTTAAAACAACGTTAATCGCATTGGTTGCATTTCTCATTGTGGTGATCATACTTGTTATATTTTTTGCAATTCTTTCTGCTACTCAAAACGGATATATTTCAGCCCCTGTTGCTCCTTCTGTGAATCTTGAACAGTTAAAAGGAACTTGGTATCCAATCGCTTACACTCCTACGTTTTTCAACAATGGTTGTGATCAAATGGCCGACATTTACACTTGGGAAATTACCTATGATAAAAACGGAAACATGAACCTCTATGAATGTTGTTCAAGCATAACTTCTTCTGCAAAGAAATGTAAAGTTACAAACTACTATCCTTCGTCAACTACTTCTTTTGCTTTTAACTTTGCTGCAAACATTTATATTAACAACCCTGCAAAGTTTACATCGAATGACATCTGGCAATCTTCTTTTTGGTTTTTACAAATCGATTCAAACTATGAATGGTTTGTAGCAGCAACTCCAGCAACAAAGAATCTTTTTTGGGTTGTCTTTCGATCGAATAGCGTTACCTGTGCTCAACTTTCTCAAGCTATCAACGTCTTACGATACAATGGATTTGATACCTCACGATTAGTTTATCAACCAGCCTTTATTAACAACAATAACCAACCTTGCGTATAAAAAGACAAATAAACTTTGTAAAGAACACCGATGAATTGATTTTTTTTGATTTGTAAGAATGAAGTTTATTAAGTAAAATCGAGAACAAGCATCTTGTCTTTTCGATAATCAGAAAGAACAAGAGAGGTTCCAATAGTATGAATATATAAATGCTCTTCAGACAAGGGAATTTCTTTGATTTCTTTCGATAAAATGTTTAACTGTACTAAGTTTTTTTTCTTTGTTTCTAAAATGAATAAATAGTGTTTAATCATTGTAACCGAAACAAGAAAAAGGTTACGGGATATAATACAGTCTTTATCGATTAATTCTTTTTGAGTTATAAAAGTCCGAATAACTTGATAAGAACTATGAAATATATTTACAATGATTAAATGATTCATATATCGATAAAGATGAGCATAAGGATGAATATGAGGTAAATATAAAGAATTAGAACCATTCGAAAATATTACGATTGCTTTGTTAACATCATCTTTGATGCAGATTTCTTCATCTTCATAAAAATGATAATTTTCACTTTCAATTACACAAAAGCTATTTTCATCTTTGCTTTTGAAATAAACATATTCATAATGATAATTTTTTGTTGTTGTTGCCCACCGAATCGTTCCATTTGATTGATTTGGATATAAAATAGGATGTTTTAAGTGAACGCTTTCCAAAGTCGATGCAGTTTTTAGGCTTTCTGAATTATAAACAAAAACTTGTTTTGTTTCCTTTTCCCAAATAAAAATGTGATGATTTGTAGCAATAACATGATGACCAAACTCCTTTTCCATTCGTAAGCAAAATAAATGTTTATGAGTTTTTTTATCGAAAATCGATATAGAATGTGGATCATAAATGACGATTTCATTTTGTGTATATTCTAGTTTTCTTTGGTTCAAAGTACAACTATGGATTATTCCTTCTAAAGCGTTGAGTCCTAGTATTTCTAAGCTATTCTTCTTTTGTACTTTAAAATCACATAGATTGTAATAAAATTGAAGATTATCTCTCCATTCAAGAAACGAATTTGGAGTTGGAAAATAGGGATGATGAAACAATTCTCCCCATCGCTTTAATGCCTCTTTTAAAGAACATAAATTCTTAAAATATTTACAACAAGAACGAAGACGATTCCAGTCTTTATAATCAAGTAAAAACTTTGTAATCAACAACCAACAATCGTTTCCAATCAACAGACAATTCATACTCTTAATGATTCTTTTTTAATAAACTAACAAAGCGTTTATTTTTTGTATTATGAAAACGAATACATGTTTATTTTATGGTTAGTAAAGGTTTATCAAAGAAAGAATAGGCTCCTAGACCGTCGATCATAATGATTCCAAATCCTTCCTTGAATGACGCAAAGTGTTTTTGTTTTTCAAAAGTTTGGAGAGTTTTTGAGAACATTAATTCTAATGTTTTTGAATGTAAACAAGACAATCTATGTATATCGTATCTTTGATTATTCTCCGTTTTCAATTGTTTAGTATAAAGAATTACAAAGTGATGTAGTATCCAAAAGTTACATACTATCCAATCTCCGTCTGTTTTAAATAAATGATTAAAAAATTCAGAGTGTAAAACAATTGGATCATTATCTGAGTTTGATATATCTAAACGATAAAGATCATCTTGAATCAAAAACCATACAAGATTATCCACCTTTTCAAGATTTCTATAATTGTAGATAAAGACTCTTCTTTTCCCATTATACCAATGAATCGTAAATGGATTTGTAATAAATATATCAGAATATCCGCGAACAATATCACAATCTATTTGTTTCTTTTCAAAAGCGTATTCTTTTTCAGATATACTTTTCGGTATCCAAATTTCTGTTTCTTTCTCCGATATTAAATTAATAGCTGAATCGGTTATTTGAAATTCTGTGTACTTTTCAGGAATAGAAATAAGTTCTACGTCTTGTGATTCATTATAAACACAAAATTCTTTCATATTTGTTGTATAAAACAAATGATGTTCTGTAATTAATGGTATAGATATATGGCCATATATTGTTGAAGACGCTATCGATTGAATCTTTAAACTTTTCTTATTTTGAATACAAAGTTCGACTCCATTATAAATATATACTCTATAATTTTTCATGGTTCCCATATAGTCATATTCTAAGTGTTCTTTTGTAATATCCACCGATCTTGGTCCTTGATGTGTTAACCTATGATAAAATCTTAATTCATCTTCCCAATCGATAAATGATTTAGGTTCGGTATAATAGTTAAAATGAATCTTGTTTTTCCAATGTTTCCAGCATGTTTCAAAGTCTAACAAATCTCGAAAGAACTTGTTCACTAATCGTAATAACATCCATTCTCTAAAAGTCGATAATTGAAGAACAATCAGTAACCAACAATCGTTTCCAATGTTAAACACAATCATGATAAAAATGACTTTAAGTTCTTATTCAAAGTAAGTTTGGTTTTTAAGTCGTTTAAATAAAAAAGTAAAGAATGGTTAATTAACGTTACATTGACAAATCGATAAATGATCTTGGTTCCGAAAATTTATCCCAATACAAACGTTATTTCCATCGATTCCAAGTCTTTTCAACACTCAACAACTTTCTAAAGAAATTACAGCTTGTTCGTAGTGAATTATAATCTTTGTACTCATTTAATAAGATTATAATTTCCTTCCAACAATCCAGATGAAGATACCTCCAATCAATCTTCGTTTCGCCCATGTTTGATTTATTGTTTATTAAAACTAATGTTTACTTTAGAATCGCTTGTAAAAAGTAAGGACAAAAGAAATGGAAAAGAAAGTAACAAAAGTCTTGGAATTATGTCCTAAAATGCATTCAAAAACCAAAACATGTATTGTTTGTGAAAAGAAAATATGTTTATTTTGTAATAACAGACATTGTTCGTGTTGTGAAAAATGGTGTTGTTACGATACTTGCTCGCGAATAATTGATACTTATCAAGGAGTCAAGTTTAAAGAAGGATTAGTCTTTTGTGAGTTTTGTTCTCACAATTGTGGATTGAATGTTGTACAAATCATTGATGGATCGACTCGTTTAGAGTATAGTTGTTCAAGAAAGAAAAAGGATGTCTTTGAAGAAATAACAAAGTTAGAATCAGAAAGAAAAGATTTATCAACTTTAAACAATGGATGTTGTTTATTATAAAAAAATCCCAAATAAACGATTATTTAGACTTTAACATTTCGTAATCTTTGATAGTTTTCACAAACCAGAGCTCGTTTGGTAAAAGACCGTTCTTTCTAACAAATGCGTTTTTACAAAACTCACATCGAAGGCTTTCCTTTCCTACAAAACTACAGACGTATAATGCTTCATGATGACATTTAGAACACTTGGTTAATTTCTTTGTATCAAGAGCTTCTTCTATAGAATTAGCTGAGATGATAACTTTGTTAGATCTTATGTCCTTTGCGTGTTTGTTAAGTTGATCGATGTTAGACATTTTCTTTCTATGAAACGAAAATAAATAAAAATGATTGAGTTGGAAAAAAAGAGTTTTTTTATTAGTTAAGAAAATAAAGCAGAATGAATCATCATGTTTGATAAATCTTTAGGATGACAGTCTTTAATTCGAATATGATATAAATATTTCATTGTATCTACGTCAAAAACAACACAAATAGTTGAGGTTTCAACATACGAAAAACAAACTATCATATAATTAAACATAAAATGTATATAAAACAACTCTGGTTTTATATAAACAATTCTTAATTGAGAAAGAAAGTCTTGGAGATCTAATGCTTCAATAGGTTCTTGATAAAAAACATTTTCTATATCTTGTTCTTTGATCTGTATAGGTTCAACTAATTTATAATTTTTAATCGTATAGCGAGTGACTTCTAAATTAACATTATTATAAATTAGGAATAAATAATCTCCAATTCTTTCTACTCTTGGCGAAGCAAACAAACGAAAAGGTCCATTATGAACATCAAACCAAACAACATTCATTAATAAATCCGAAGTATAGACAATTAATTCTTGATCAACGTACTGGATAGAAGAAAGATGGTCTAGAAAAAAAGTTTTCTTTGCAAAAGATATACTTTCTTTGGAGTCGCTCTTTGGAAACCAAAAATCTAATTTGTCTTTGTTTTTACAAACAATGACGTTGTTTTGAGCACAGTAGAATGTATCTTTTGGAATACGGGATACAAAAGCCGCTTTTCCTTTGAGGTCATAATATCGGGTTTTGGAGTCGATATCAGTAATAAAGACATGGTGGTCTGTAAATATAATGTATAACCATGGTATATTGTTGAGAAATTTTTTTCTTCTATCGTTCAAATTAATAAAACTATATCTGCAATACTTTTCTGATTCTATCATCCATTCTTTTGTAAATCCGATGAAATGATGATCCTCAAACTTTAATGAAGGATCGCCTTCTATGTAAAACTCTTTGGTTTTACTATAATCAATCATTGTTCTTTTATAGATTTTTAACATTGGAACCATTTCAACAAATGAATTTGGTTTAGGAAACTTGTTCCAATAGATCTTGCTTTTCCATCGCTTCCAAGTTTTATCGAAATCGAACAAATAATAAAAGAATCTACAACAACTTCTCAAAGCATTATAGTCTTTATACTCCTTTATATGCAACGATATCTCACTCCAACAATCTTTATGTAAGAAAAGCCAATTCACTATACGATCACCCATCTTATTCTTTGTGATTCAATCTCTTATTCTTTATCAACTCTGAAAACGTTTATTCTTTTAGTTTCTTTAAAAACGAAAAACTTGTTTTTACAAAGATTACTTATCGCGGTTTTTTGAATAAAAAGAGAATGAAGAGAGTAGTTATTGAAGAATTGGTTCAAGAGCTTGAACCAAAAGCGAAATACATAAAACAAAAATCAGATGCGATTGATTATGAGATCTATGAACATAACAAAAAGATAGATGAGTTAGAATTACAAATAACTGGTTTAAAAGAAAAAATAGCTAAACTATCTGAAGAAGCTAAAGAACTATATAACGATACGTGTTATAAAATATTGGAAGTCTTACGGCTTCTTGAAGAAGAAAGATATAAAGTATATCCAGACAACAATGAAACTATCAAAGTTTTTGAAAAGCTAAAAACCATCGAGTTCTTTGACGCTGAAAAACATTCTACTTTAGAAAACTGGGTAGAAAAAGTTGTAGATATCAAAGATTTGAAAGACCTTTCCCCTACGTCTATTTTAAAGTTGCTTGAATTGATACAAAAATATGTGTTTATTGAAACTAAAAAAGCTGCTTTTCATCTTAATGGAAGAGTTAAAGGTTATAAAGGAGATGAAACTACTTTTAAACCAAGCGCTACACCTATCGAATTAGTCGATAATCCAAAAGGCCTTGAAATCGAGTATGATAGTGATTGGGAGTATTACTACGATAAAGAAATAGATCCAAAAAACATAGATTGGCCTGATCACAAATCTACTATGGCTTACGCAACTATTTATGCGGATGTGAAAGTTGTTTACTTAAAAGACTTGAAAGACCCGGAAGATTAAGATGTTTATTTATCGATAAAGTCATAATAAAACAAATCATTTAAAATCAATGATTTTGCAACCATCAGAGTTGTATAAAACTACACAAGTTCCGATGATAAATAAATCAGAATAATGTTCATCTAAATCAAGTCTTTTATTACGACCTGAAAGAACGTCAAGTTGGATGAGTCTGTTTGTTGAAGTTTCTAGAATGAATAAAAAGTGATATAACATTTGAACACGAACAAAACGATCTTCTTTTTCCAAGACATAAGTTTTTTCGATCAAGTTATTATCTTTAATCTTTAAACGAATGATTTGATAAGTACCAGCAAACTCAGATGCTACAACAATGAGATAATCAAGAAATCGAAAAACGTCTGTAAAATAAGCCTTTTTTACTATAGAGAATACGTTTCCATTAGCAAACTTGAATACTATCTTTTTTTTCTCTGGATTAGTAACAAACACTTGATTATCTCTGTAAAGATAAGGCTCTACATTATTCCGAATAATAAACTCATATTCATTTTTACTTTCGAGTACAAGACATTTAGGTGAAGAATAACTATTAAACATGGAACAACATGCTCCTCTAAAACCCGTGGACCTGGATATATCATAATTTAAATAAACTTTTTCACAAGGTAACTTGTGTCTTAATATATCCGAGTTGTAAACACAAACTTCTTCATCGTCATACTTCCAAATAAAGATATGATCTTTTGTACAAGACACAAAAGTTGTATATTTTCTAAATCGCAAATTCAAAAGTAAATAAGATTCTTTCTTATCATAAATAAAAATGTTATAGGCATCATGATAAACACATTCGTTGGTTGTAAATTGTAATCGCTTTTGATTAAAAGTCAAACAAGTATTTAAATCTCGTACGAGATCATGACCTTTAAATCCAAGAAATAATTTTTCTTCTGCTGTAAAATTGGACAAGTTATGATAGAATCTCAATTGATTCTTCCATTCAATGAAAGAATTAGCTTCACTAAAGTATTCGTATTCCAATAATTTTGCCCATCGTTTCTTTGCTTCCTCAAAAGAACATAATTTTTTAAAGTATCGGCAAGAAGAACGAAGATGATTCCAATCTTTAAAATCTTCAATGAATCGAGTGATAATTAACCAACAATCTTTTCCAATAAACAACCAATGCATTATAAACCTTAACTTTTAAAAAAAGAAGAATGCAGTCTACTACGATGAGAAGTTTTAAAAAAAGTTTCTTTATTTGTTCGACATAAAACAAGATCAAGCAAAGTCTAAAGCAAAGTTATTTTTTGAATCACGATGAACTAAAACAAGACAAGTTGTAAATGCTTCGATTCGATCATAGTTTCTCACCAAAGGATATTCTTTTGTTTTTCCCGATAAAATATCAAGTTGAGTTAAATGAAATCTACTAGTTAACAAAATGAATAGAAAATGATTAATCATTTCTACACTAATACTTATTGTATCTAGTCTTAAAAGAATAGTTCTATTAATCAACGAATTTTTGCTTATTGTGTAACGAATGATTGTTGGTGAGGCATGCTTATTAGTTATTATAATTAAATAATCGGAAAAACGAAAGATTTCAATTCCGCTAGCTTCTTCACCAAGGTATATACAAGAGTCAGGAAAAGTTACTTTTAGTTGTTTTGAATTTATAATCTTTACATCAAGGAGATCATCTTCGTAAGATATATAACCAGAACTATGATTTAATGAAATAGACCAAAGGTCAAGTTTGCTCTTAAAAGAAACTTCTCCTCTATCTTTAATGTAAACTGTACGATTATTTCCGTTTGCCTTTTTTGGATAAAATAGATTAAAGGCTAAAGAAAGAACTGTTAGTTCTTTTCCTTGTTTTAAACTAGATGAATCATAAACCGATAATTTGTTTGAGTTTAATTTCCAAACAAATAAATGATAATCAGCGACAGCTACATAAAGTTCATAGTCGTATTGTTTTTGATCCAAATAAAGTAGCGTTTTGTTAGTTTGTTTGTCTACTACACTTATAAAAAGTCTAGTACAATAAACAATTTCATTTTGTGTATACTGTACTTTCTTTTGTTGCGAAAAAGGATAATCTCTATCCAAAAAATCATAAACTCCAACCATCAAACTGGTTTTAACGATAGGTCGAAAGTTTTTCAGATTTCTGTAAAACACAAGATTATCTTTCCATTTCAAAAAGGAATCCGGTTTCATAAAGAATGAATGATTGATCATATGTCCCCACAGCTTTTGGGCTTCTTCAAAAGAACATAAAATCCAAAAGCGTTTACAAGAAGAACGAAGACTAAACCAATCTTTACAATCTTCTATAAATCGCGAAATCAATAAACAACAATCATTTCCAATAGTTACAAAACTCATGATTCAAATGTCTTTTCTTCTTATGAAATGTTCTTTGTTTTTGTGTTGAAAAAAACTTTTATTTTTAAAGCGAAATTAATCAAACAATTTTGTGTTTGCGTTGTATTTAACTTTTACGAATGGAGACTTTCTGATCATGTTAGAAAAACTAAATCGGTTACATATATGTTTGTCGATAGGATTGTTATTATAGAAATGACAATTCCAACAATAAATATGTCTATATCCGAGATTACTTGAATAAGTAATACATGAAACTTGATTTGTTAACTCTAAAGTCTTTGGCTTTTTTGTAGTCAACTTTTTTCCCAATAAAAGATTGTTTGTAGTCTTAATTGGTTCCAAATTCTTTGACTTTTCTGGTACGTTAGTTTGAGTTGTTTCTTTTATAACAATGGGTTCTTGAATAATCGGTTTTTCTTCAACCTTGATTACTTCTTCAATGACAACTTTTGTTTCTTTCGTTACAATAGATTCCTTTTCTATTTTGGTTAGTGTAGTAGGTTCTATTGTTTCTTTTTGATCGTTGAAAACTTTTTCTTCTACCTTTTTGGTTTCTTCTTGTAAAACTTCTAGCATAGAACCTTTCTCTTCTTCTTTTGTCTTTGTAACTTGTTCTTCTTTTTCAATTTCTAAAACTTTTTCTACAGGTTGGATTGAATCAACAGTTACATTGAGCTCTGTTTTTGTTTGGTTTAAAGAAACCGAAATTTGATTGTTTCTTTCTTGTTTGATTGGTTCTTCTGTTTTCTCAGAAATTGTTGTGTTCACAACCGTCGGTATTAAAGAAGTTGATTTTGTTGTATCTACTTGTGTTTTTAATTCGACGTTTGGAACGACTTTTTCTACACTCGTCTCAACTTTTGGAGATTTCTTTGGAATTATACTTGTCATTTTTGTTCCAAACTATTTTTTAACCAAGGAAAAAAACTAAACTGTATTTTGAGATTGAAATAGGTATTGTTTATTTTGAAAATTACATGGGATCAAGCATAGTAAAGACTTGATTTCCTGTTTTGATAGACCCAAAACAAGAAAATGGACCAATAAAAACATCCGTAATTGGTTGGTATGAAATGATTTCTAAAGTATTTGCATCAATGTGAATCAAATAACTATGTTTTTCATTCTTGATTTGCAAAAATAAATAATGTGAAATAAATGAGTAATTCCTAATCTTCCATCGATATTGATCTTTTAAGATTTCTTTTTCATTCATCATTTGTCTTAGCATCTTTTGATTAAGGTTAATACTAGTAACTTTTTTAGGATTCGATACATCAAATCTTGAAAGTAGAATGTTTTCACCAACAAGAGTTACAACCCAATAAAAATCACCAATCATACTCGAAAACAAAGTGTTTCCAAATGCGATTTTATACATAGAACCATCATTACAACAAACATATTGAGATTGTGACACTCCGTCATCACATCCCGATAATATAAGTGTTTTATGGTCTGCATATTTCACGATAGCAATTTCAATAATTTTTGGAATAGTTTTCTTTTCAAATGTAAATTCATTTTCGGATAAACTTTTTGGAATAGGAATTGTATATCTATCATCGTTCATTATAACAATTGAATTTTCGTGAATAGTAAAAAATCCACTATTCAATTCTAAATCAATAGGTTCCGTTTCCAACTTATTATTAGCAACAAAGAGCTTTTTACCATGATAAGGAACATAAAACATATGATGGTCCGTACATACCATCCTATCATAGAAAATGGTGATTTTGTCTATATAAAACCTTTTTCCTTGTCTGTCGATTGCTCGTAAAATCCATCCATCACCTTCTTCGTATTGAACATAGAAAAAGTGTTTCTTTGTATTTCCAAAAATTCTTATTTTCAAAGGTTCCTTCTCTTTTGTTAAATCCATACATCTAGGACCTCGATATGTCAATCTATGGTAATATTTCAGATTAGGCAACCAATCGATAAACGATGTCGGTTCATCGAAATAACCAAAATAAACTTTTTGTTTCCAATATTTCCAACATATTTCGAAACTCAAGAATGTTTTAAAGTATTTACAAACTCGTCTTAATCTACACCAATCTTGAAACATATGTAACTCTTTTATAATCAATAACCAGACATCGTTTCCAATGATCCACCATACTTGATCCTTTGTAACTTCCATACTTTCAAATAATTCTTTTGAGCCAGTAATTGGTTTTTTCAGAGACTAAAACATAAAAATCGTTTTTATTGTTGAATAATAAAGTTATACAAAGGTTAAGATCTTATTCCCGGATTTTATAGCTCCCATGTATCTTTCCTTTTGTGAAATTGTTATCGAACATTCACTTAACTGAATCTTGGAAAGTAGCTTTAAAGTAATCATATCGAGATGGATTAGAAAGCTACCATTTTGGTTTTGGATTTGTAAAAATAAATAGTGAGAAACAATGTCATAATCTTTGATGCTCCATCCTATTTCTTCTTTTAATTTTTCATCTTCGGACAAAAAAGTATGAATGTTGCTATCATTTATGGTAACATCTAATTTGATTTGTTTACGGTTTGATATTTCAAACCGTAAGAAGGATAAATGAGCAAATTCATAATAATCAATAATCCAATAATGATTATGTATCCTTTTCTGATCAATAATGTTTTTTGAAGTTATATTAAAGTTTTCTCCATCGTACCAAGAAATCAATTCTCCTTTTTGAGGATCCCAAAAAGATTGTGTTTCTTTAGTAGCAAAAATTTCTTTATCAATATAACAAATATATCGCTTTTTACCATCAATCCTTTGAATGATCTTTTTTTCGAATGTAAACTCTTTAGGCGATAAACTTTTTGGAAAGAAAGCTATTCTTTCTCCCGTATTCTTTCTGAGTATTATTGCTGGAGGTTTAATCATCAAAGAATCAGTGTCTTCTTTAGGAATCTCAACCATGGATACTTTTAATTCGCGATCACAAACAAATATATGGTCGGCATTATCTCGGGATCTAAAAAATAGATGATGATCTGTACAAATAAATTCTCTATCAAATGGATAAAGTTCGGATATAAATATGCCTCTTTCGCTTCTGCGCTTTGCGAAAACAAAGTCTCCTTTTTGGTTATAATCATACTTTGAATAAAAAAAGTGTTCTTTTGTAAATCCAAAAAAAGTTAATTCTAAAGGTTCCTTTTCCTTTTCTAAATCCATTATTCTAGGACCTCTATATGTCAATCTATCATAGTAATTCAGATTAGGTAGCCAGTCGATAAAAGATTTTGGTTCGTCAAATAATGGAAAATAAATCTCTTCTTTCCAATACTTCCAACATGTTTCAAAGTTTATCAAATCTCGAAAAAACTTATTCGCTCGTCTCATTATACACCATTCTCTTAACGTTGGTATATGAAAAACAACCAATAACCAACAATCTTTTCCAATCGTATACCATTCCATTTTTTTATAAAAACAAAGTTTGTTAATAAAACATTCGTTTTTCCATTCAACAAAAAGAATAGAACCAATTTATTTAAAACGTTCGAAAACCAATACAAACTTTGGTTATCAATAACTTTTGATTAATCGAAAATAAGTCATTCACTATTTTTACAAGCGATTGTAATAAGATGTGCAAACATACAATGTTAAAAGATGACCAAGAACAAGCATCGAAAGCAGAAATACAAGCAGCTCGAACTATCCGCATTGAAAACTGTATTTTTTCTTGGATTATATGTTTTGGTGTTTGTTTATTCGTTTCTGGAATAATACTCATTATTGCGTGTGGTATTTGTCTTGATCACTCTTGTCCAATCGATAGTAATGCGATGATTATAAGCGGATCTGTATTTATGGGAATTCCACTATTAGCTGTAACAACTCCCATGTTGTTTATATGTTGTAAACTCATGTGCGCTGATTGTATTATACCTCAGATTCGCACAATGTTTTGTTTAGAATAAAATCTACTTACATTACAACCCAAATCCTTCATATCGATTAAGTTCAAAATCAAACTTTTTTCAACGCTTCATTTATTAAATCTTTCAAAAACGAATCCAAGTCTTGCTTACAAAAAAACCACGTCATTTTATAATTTTTATAAACGATTGTGATAAGATAGAGCTTACCCTTAAAGATAGAATGCTGAAAGACCATCCAAAGCTAAAAGCAAGAATAAAAAGATATTTTAAGGCGATTAATTGTCTGAAAAATGGATATGATTTCCTAGCTTATTATAGCATTTGTATGATCCTTTCTGGCTTAATGTTCATAATTTTTGGTTTTTTATGCCTTCTATCACCTTATTCAATCATTGGTTTTCAACTTATCGTAATCGGGTTTATGTTGCTGGGAATTTTGATGTTTACTTTCTTACTTCCTTTGTTGCTTGAATGTTCTGAAATTCTATGGGAAAACAATGTTAGACCTTGACTTTATTCAATGTTTAAAATAAAACATACTTAGATATTGGTTTTTGAAAAACTTTGTTTATTAAGAATCTTTTAAAAACTTAAGTTGAAATCAAAAAGATGTTTCCATTTGCGCCAGATTGACCATTATTAGTTCCTGTTCCTCCAGATCCACCATTTGCAGTAATGTTAGAGTTTGAAATTCCTAAAGAAGAAGAAATAACAACAACACATCCTCCTCCGCCTCCTCCACCTCCACCAGAACCAACAACATTACCTCCATTTCCACCATTCGCTTGAATAAATCCAGTTCCAGTGATAGTTTTTGCACAAATCATAACAACTCCAGCTCCTCCGCCTCCTCCACCTCCAAGTGCAGTGATAAGAATGTTGCTTCCACCTCCAGATCCACCATCTCCACCTTCTAACAATGTTCCATCTAAAGCCCTACCTCGAATAGCAGAAAAAAGATCGTTAAAAACAAAAATGCTTCCCATAGAAGACGTAGGAACAGAAGGATTTGATCTTACGTTTCCACCAAGAACAGCTGAAATTCCCCCTTGACCTCCCACTCCTCCCATTTGTCGATTTGTAGTTGTGATTCCACCATTTGAACCAACAAGACCTAACAAACCTCCAGCTCCTCCATTTGCTCCACCTCCAAGAGTTCCACTTGGTGCTCCTAAACCTCCAGTTTGAGCAACTCCATTAGATCCGTTATTTAAAATAACAGAATTTCCTTGCAAATCAAGAGTGTTTTTTACAAAGATTCTATATCCTCCAGTTGCTAATGTAGCTCCATTTTGTAATGTTAGATTATTGTAATACATGTCTTTTGTAAGAGTCGTTTGTCCGGAACCTAGAGTTACGTTTCCGTCAATTCCTGTTCCAAAGATATTCGTAGAGCCTGTAGATGGTGTTGACCAAATGGCAGTTATAGAAGATGTAGCGGTTAAAACTTGTCCACTTGAGGGGGCAAGATTTGAATCAACAGAAATAGATCCTCCATTGTATCGTAAAGAGTTTGCTTCAATGTTGTTGGTAGTTCCGATAAGGGTTTTATTTGTGAGTGTTTGATTATCATCTGTTCCAATGATTTCACCTTGAGGAGCGTCTTTTATAGAAACAACAAAACCAGTTTCATCTGTTGTTAAAAACTTGTAAGGATTTAATCCAGAAATGTTTGGATTATCGATAGATGGATTTTCCAACACTTTGTTTCTCAAAGTTTGAAAGTCAAATATACCAACAAAATCGGTTTCTGGATAAAACTTTTCCGAAACAACATTACCATTATCGTCTGTTGTTAAAACTCTATTTGGTTCGTAACCAGAAATTTGAGGTTCTTCAATAACTGGGCTTTCCAAAATTTTGTTTTGAAGTGTTTGTAAAGAATTAGTATCAGCAATAGGTCCTATAGGAACTGCTTTTACTGAAACTATCTCTTTATTGTTATCGACAGTAGCGAAAAAACCAGGAGAAAGAGAATCAACCTTTAAAGTATTTGTAACCACGGTCCCAAATGTTCCTGTAGACATTACTTTTCTTTGTTTTCAATTCTCTTAATCTTAACTATTACTTACATTACGAAAAAACCTATGATAAGTATGGTTTCGATGCTTGGAAATAGGTTAGGGACACCATGGGAAAGTTAGGAACATCGTGGGACGCTAAGACATAACAAGAATGACGATTTATTTAAAACGAAATAAACAACTTTTCAAAATAAAAGCCTCTTTATCTTTGATGAAACTAATTATTATTCCATTGCTTTCTAGTGTTTGGAATTGTCTCAATTTGTTGAGTAAAGAGATCAAGTTTGATCAAAGAAGAATATCGTTTATCTTTTTCATCTCGTTGCAAAGTAAATAGATACTTATCCATTATTACAAATCAACAATCCATTCCAATAACAAACTCGTCATCTTTTTTTGATTCTTAAAAACCAAACTTTTGATCGCTTCACTCTTTTATTTTACAAACGTTCGAAAGGTTAAACTAGTTCACGAAAATGGAAAATAATAAAGAAAAACAAGGATTACATAGAGCGATACAAAAAGGCGTTTATACTAGAACAAAAAGCAAAGACAGAAAGAAGATCAATGATTATCTATGTAAATCGTATTCAACGAAAACAAAAGAAATGAGTGTAGGATTGTTTTGTTCAGGAAATAATGCCATTTATTCTTTGATTCAAACGATTGTGGATCAATTAGATCCAAAAGATCCATCTGTTTTTGTGATTGGTGATGAGCTTTACTGTGATACTTTAAGAACATTTGAACATTTTGCTGAACAAAAACCTTTTATTACGATTGTACAAGTCAATGTTACAAAAACGAACGAAATTCTAAAAGTATTTGAAGAACATAAATCAAAGATTTGATTATTTTATGTCGAATCTTGTTCAAATCCTGGAGGTCAAATATGTGATTTAGAAAAGGTTTTAAAGATGTATCTCCAGAATGTCAAGTTATCATTGATAACACATGGCTTTCTCACGCAACCTTTAACCCTTTTTCTCTCGATGGAATATCTTTTGTAGTTTTGTCTTTAACAAAACATTATGCTTGTGGAGATACGATTTTAGGAGCTGTAATAGGTCCAAAAGCTAATATGAAAAAGGTTTTATTACAAGAAAAGATAAGTGGAATTCACATCACCGACGAACAATGTATAACAGTTTCTAATAACTCGAAGAATATCAAACAAAGAATGGAATCTTCTGGAAAGTTTGCTTTTAAAATTGCTGCGTGGTTGAAAGAATATCCAAAAGTCAATACAACTATGTATCCAATGTTACCGAATCATCCGTCTTGTTCTTTGGCCAAAGACATGTTTACTTTTCCTCCAAGTTGTATCTACTTTCATTTATCTATGAACAAAGAACAAGTCGATAAAGCTAAAACAAAACTATCTCTTATTCGATGGGAAACATCCTTTGGAGATAGTTATTGTAAAATCGACAATTGGTGGAAAGAAGGCTTTTCAAATTATTATGACCAAAAATTAGAAAAGAAACAAGGCATTTGGTTTCGATTATCGTGTGGATACAAAGTAACAAATGAAAAAGCTATTCAAGATGAGTTAGAAGCCTTTATTCAAACAGAATAATACAAACCAAGTTACTTAAAAGTATATTCATTGTCAATCTTAAAACCGAATAAAGTTTGTTTCAAAGATTTATGAGCTCGTTGAGTTTTTACTAAACCCAGGATTTGTTTTAGCTTGTTATTACTTGGATCAAATGTCCAAATTGTAATATAATCATGAGATTCTTTTGCTATAATCCAAAAAGCAGGTCTAAAGATGATTTCATTAATGTTGTAAACGTCAGAATCATCCACTAGAATTATTGAATAAAGAAACTCTACTTCTTTATTAACTCGGAACACAAAGAGTTTTAAGCAATTAACATTCTCAACAACATACAAAAGATTATTGTTTTTATAAAACTTTGGAAAAGTAATAGCTCGTTTATCTTCTGTTATTCTTATCTGAGTAATTAAAGTTTTCTTTGTAACCAAATTATAAATGTAAACATAAATTTCATTGTCTACGTACAAAACAAAATCATCAATGATTTGTAGAATATTTCCTACAGATTTGAAAGTACAAATAAACTCTTTTAAGACAATTGTTTTATCTTCTTGTTCATAAAAATATTGAATAAAAGGTTCGTCATCATCGTAAGAACAAAAGTATTCCTTTTCATAAATTGCAGAAGAAGGAAACAGTTTATTATCAAACTTCTTTTTATCAACGTTACCATGTTCATCTATTTGTAAAACTTGATGATCGTAAACAATAATCATAAAGTGTGTAAAAACAATAAATCTATAATGCATACTAGGTCCCATTGTATCATACTCAAACAGAATTTTATTTGTTGCTTTGTTGGTCATAGTAATTGTTTTTCCATCATAAAATACTATCGAGTTCTCCATAAACCAAAACCTTTTCATAAGAGAATAAGAAGGTCCAATGTTTTTAAAAATTCCATTCTTTCCGCGAAAACAAAATCTTAAATCATTCTTCCATTCAATAAAAGAAGTTGGTTTAATAAACGAAGGATCATGCCATTCATGATTCCATTTCTTCCAAGCGTTTTGAAAAGTTAATAAAGTCCAAAATTTTTTACAACACCGTCTAAGTCTCATCCAATCTGTAAAACTTTCTATCTGATCTGCAATTAACTTCCAAACATCATTACCCAAATAAAACCAATTTATATCCGAATTTGATTTTATTATCAATGTCGATTCTGTTTCATTTGCTTTCTTTGTATTCTTATTCCCCATCTTTTAATAAAAACTACTATCATAAAGTAAAAGGATTAAACTTTTTTTTATTGAAAACTCCCTTGTTCTTTTTTTTACACAATCTTCTTCAAGCTTTGTATCGGAAACCCTTAATCATCAAAGAAATGTTTTTTGGAAGGTCTTGTCGTAGGAGAAGAAAGTACACTCAAATCCAAAGGTGAATCATCCTCTATAACCACAGAAAATTCTAATTCTTTGTCCACATCGGGGATCATTTCTAATCCAACATGGCATTTTACACTCACTTTTTGATGATTGGCAAAGATTAAGAAAGAATAGGTTCTTCCTTGTTGGCTCAGAAATCTTTTACAGTCTTCTTTGTTTTTTAAAAGCTCTACGATTCGTATTTTACAATCATTGTAAAGAAACTTTTCAGAGATGTCTTTTGGCTGAAAGCACCAACCTTGTAAATCAAAAGGATTATTTTCATGAACTAAAGAAAAGTTCGAATGGTGCTTTGTGGAAACTTCTAGCTTTGTAACCCAAATAGTTCGTTTTGGATCAAACCATTGAATTTCATAGTTAAAAACAGTCTCCGAAGCCATCTTCTTTTTCTTGTTCCTTCCTCTTTTCTTAGTTTTTAATTATGAACCTTGTGAAACGTTTTTTTTTACTTACGAAGTTTCTAAAAAGTTCCAAAAACAAGATAGGAGGGTTAGTAATGACTTAATTTGTCAAAAGAAAAGTAAGTATCACTATGAAGAAATCCTGATTCGAAAGAATGAATATCAGAGTTTAGTTGATGTTAAGAATGTAAAAGGATTTATTTTGATAATAAAGATTATTCAAAGAGTCGAATTAACGAGCTTGCTATAACTCCAAATGCATTAACAATATATAAGAGTTTATGACATAAAAAACTATCTTTTTTCTGCATGTCTGTCATATAACAAATAAACGGCAAACTAATATTTGTCCAAAATAACATATGAATAATACGTTTTGAACAAGGTAAAATCAAACATGCTGGAATAAATAGGAACCAAGAGCATTTAACACCAGACATAAAAGCATGATAAACTTTGTAATCTTTCCATCTCATCCGCATAATATCCGGACAATTATGAACTCTATGGACATTTGGATTAAAATAATATTCGATTCCATCTGATAATCCAATACTTAATGTTAAGTACAAACCAAGTAAAGATCTTTCAAACAAAATCGTCATAAAACTTTCCATTGAACCTATTTTCTTTGTTCTTAAGAATAAAATGGCTTTTCAAAACAAGTTTGGTTTTTCGTTATAAAAAAATTAAACTTATAAGAATCATCGTAAGAGTCTTAAACTCTAACAAAGAAAAATGAAGTTTTGTAATAAGTTTATTTGTCAAAAGAAAAGTAAGTGTTACCCACGATAAATCCCGATTCAAAATCATAGAAATTACCACTCCACTTGATTTCAAGTCTATTCTTTTCTTCCCAACTATAAAAATCAAATGAAAATAACCATCCTTGTCGGTTAAAAGAAAATAAATGATTTCCAATAATACTATAGAGTTCACGATCTTGTTTTTTATGCTCTATAAGTTCTGTAGAGATCTTGAGCTCTTTTCTTCGTGTAAATTTAGTTTGATTAAAGTCAAATTCGTAAATGAGTAAAGAATAAAAGCAACAAGTAATGATGATTAATCGGTCTTTGAATCTTATTGTTTTTAAGATGATTTCTTTTGTTTCTAACCACAATTCGTTGCCTTTATCCATTTCTAAATCAAAAGAATTTGTTTTGGATAATAACTTTCCTTCATAAGTAATAACATGTAATTCTCTTCCATTTGCTCTATTTCCTAAAAGAACATCATCATCTGCATAATAAATCTTCAAATCTGAAAACAATCCAAGTTCATCAACAACGATTTCAAATTTATCTTTTGTTATACTTTTTAACGAATAGATATCCCAACCATTTAATTTTCTAAATATAATCCGATCTTCAGTAAATAAATAACATTCTGGATTAGAAGATTCCCAATCAGATGATATTGGATAAATGTATTTAAAATGGTCTTTTGGAAAGTTTTCTTTAATACTAACTGTATCTTCTTTTCCGTCCTCTTGAATCACTCTAAATGTTGCTTCATTATATTTGTAGAGAAAAACATGATACTTAGTTACAAACATCTTTTGAATTCCTAGTTTCCAAGGTATAATTCTAATCGGTTTAAAATCATTCTTTGAATAAAAGTCCAAGTATCTGAAAAAACCTGGACGAATATACATTATACGTTTCACAATATTAATATTTTCAGTAGAAAAATGATACTTTCTTAAAAAACCCCTTTTTGTTACTAATTTTGTAGAAGGAGTCGCTTCTTTTAGTCGATAGTAATATTGAATGTTAGGTATCCATTCTTTTAAACTCTTTGGTATTGGAAACTCTTTCAAATAAACTTGTTCTTTCCATCGTTTCCACATAACTTCAAAAGGAATCCATTCTAAAATATTCTTGCAAGTAATCCTCAAAGAAAGACAATCTCTGATCTCATCAAGAAAACAGACAATTGTCAACCAACAGTCTTCTCCAATATCGATGCCTTCCATTTTTTCTCACTATAACAAAGTTGCTTCAATAGAATTAAAAAAAACGTATTTAGTATGGATAAATCATTAGTGAGTCTAGATGATGAAAAATGAAGAACCGTTTAATTGTAAAAAACGATATTATTAGAAATTTGTTAAAGCGGAAGATATAAAGCGAGATATACAAAACTTTTCAACCCCTTTGAACCAGTAAATCTAAGGCAATTCCCTATTCTTCTTTTTATAGCTATATTGTTTCCTACTCTTCCTTGTTCGAATTTGTAAGAAAAAAGAACTACACAATTTAAAGTTAAAACAATCTTTGGTGTTTTATTCGTCAGATTCCTTTCTTTTCTTTACACAGGATTCGACGTTTTCTTTCATTACAAGAAGACTTAAGTTTTTTCCATCGACTTCATATCTGAATTCTTCCCAAACATCATTCGAGAAAGTACCATTCTTTTTGGGTGAAGTAATATCGGTAATATGTACTTCGTCTCCTTTGAAAAGCGGTTCGGCTTCCAGGTTTCCCAAAGTTTTCGGGCTTACAGTTATAATATAATTTTTGGATCCAATGGTTGCGGTCTCTTGATATACATGATTTTTTAGTATTTTTTTTCCTTTGCTTGGTTCTTTCCAAAGCTGAATAATTCGAATGTTCAAATTATCAATTATTTTTTCTGAGGGGTCGAGGCAAGGTCTGGTAAAAAACCAATATACAGTCTCCACATTCTTCTTTTCTATAGCAATATCGACTTTGGTTTTGCTATAGAATTCGAAAAAAATCAACCAACTTTTAGTTTGTGGATTCAATATTTGAATCTCATATCCAAACATAAAGTTTTCATTATTTTTGGCCGTCATAATTACTTTTTTTCTTTCTTTAAAAGAATAACGTTCTTTGTTCTGTGAAAAACTCCAACATTCGTAACTAATGTACTGGGCCTTCGTTGATTAATAATTATTACTAAACTTTTATTTTAAGAATTCAAAAGTGAAACACATTGAAAAGACAAAACAACAAGAATTATGACGATTTTAAAACTTGGACTCTTATTTAGTTCTATTGGAGTTTCGACAGGAACGATGCAATTTCTTCTTGAAACAAAAGTAAACAAAAATGTTGGTCAAAAGTTTGGAAAATACTCTATGATTACATTTGTTGGAATGCCTATTGCTTCATTCGCTTATTTACGAATACCCAAAGCAAATGAAAAAAACTTTTATCCTGCTTTATTCTTGGGTTCTTCGGTTGTACTTTGCTTTTGTAGTATTCCATCACACTTATTAGCTAGAAAGTTCTTGATCACAGTTTTTCGAAAAGTTTAATGTTCAATCTTTTTTATTCATCAATAAATGACTATGTTTAAAAAGGTTACAAATTCGACTAGAATAAAAAATCGATGGATGATAAACCCAGACAGATTACACTGATTCCAATCCCGACATAAGGCCAAAAGTAGTATCTGAATTTATACCATTTTATGACTTCTTCATAACTCTTTTCAAAATAAATCACTTTATCGCTTGCATGATGGTAAAGAGCCCAAATGGTTTCGTCTTTCAAGAATTTCATCATTTCCATCCTCCATTTATGAGCTACTTTGTATTTGAGCTCTTCATAAATTTCGGGAGGTAAATACTTTTTTAATATTTTAACTGTCCCACTCTCTTTTATGCGAGGTTTGGAAAGATTAAAGACTTTGGAAAAATCAAATCCTTCAATAATCGCTTGAATATACATTGACTTATAGTCAACGCTGGATGTAGAATTTCCTAAAGGAAAAGAAACATGATTTGCGTTAACGTAAAGAGGTTCATCCCATTCTAATTTTCCTTTAGATACACGATAGATTGTTTGATCCGATGGGAGCTTCAAGACCACAACGGTGAATTTGCAGTCTTTATCAGGTTTGAATGTGTCTTTTGCTGAATATGGATAAGATCCAGTAAGATCAACCGTTTTAATCTTTAAGAGAGTTTTTTTTCTCGAGTTCAAAACAAAATAAGAAGAAGCCAAACAACCAATCGATAATAATAAAGCCATTAGATCACAATAACTTTTACTTTATCATCTTTTGAATAAATGTTTTCTATTTTCGGTTAATAAAAACTCTTCTACTAACCATGGAAAACTTGGTTTCTTTAGTGTAAAAAATCTATTAAGGTTTATGGACGAGATGGTTTTATTTTTTAATAGTCAAAAGAAAGGATTCGAAGGTGATAAGAGAAATTCTCTTGAGTCAAGTAATAAAATCGCGAGAATTTATCACCAATAGGTTTTAAACAACCACCAGGAAATGAGATACGCTCGACTTCTTGACCTTTGTCTTTCGAGACAATTCGAAGATTATCAACGCTTTTAGAATCTAAATCAATAAAGGCTTCATAAGGCGAAGAAGGTTCAAAGCAATGAGGGTTCCAAATGTGAGAATTTTCCAAAGTTAACCATCGATAAAGATAAATCTTATCATCACTCCATTTTCTAATCACAATTTCTCCGCGTTTTTCATCATGACAATGTACGTAATCTTGTAAACAGTAAATGGCTCCTTTTGTAGGACATAAAGCACTGGTTTTTTCCCAAGTTTTGAGATTATAACATTCAATAATGGCCTCGTCTTTTTGGTTTGAGTTTTTCACAATAAAGAGATTGTCTTGATAAAAGCCAGAAAAATCTTGGCTTTTAATTTGTATGGGAGGCTTGGTGATATCCGAAAGATCATAAATTATCAAGTGATAAGGTCGATAAAAGTTTTGAATGATCAAATAATTTCGATCAAAGTATTCTACAAATCCCCTATCTAAAGTTTTGCTTGGTATTTGTTGAATAATGTTCATCTTGGTTATGAGATTTATGACGATAGGAGGTTCTTCGCAATTTAGGTCGATAAATGCTACCAAAGGATAATCTATAACGCATTGGATGTAAGAATTTGAATTGTATAATTTGGTCTTTTCGATAAATTCAAGCGATAGTTTTGGATGTAAAACTAAATTTACGCTTAGACCCCAATAAATCTTTTCCGAGTCTTGAAAAACGATATAGTTTTCGGAAGCGCAAATAAATCGGATTAACTCGTTGTGAGTATATAATAATTGGCAAGGATCATTGGAATAAATTGAAAATCCTTTGTATGTTCCATTTCCTGTGCTGCTTCCAATAAGAATGACGGCAAACGAAGATAAAGGTATAATCGAAGAAGGAGGAACCAAATCTTCAAGAGGAATTTTCGTTTCTTTCCACTTTAATTCTTTGGGTTTTTTCCTAAGCAAGGAATCTTTTAAAACTCTAAACCAAAAATATATTTAATTTTTACATACCTATATCCGCTTTATCCTCAACTTCTTTGATGGATTTATCATTAGATTTTTCTATTTCTTGCTTTTGTTTCTTCGTCGCCATTTAATTTACTTTTTTGTCTTTTTCAATTCGAATTGACCTTCAAGTAATAGGTTCAAAAAGAGTTTTTAGAACTAAATAAGAACATTCGGTGTTTCTCTGATTACATTCTTCTCTTAGTATCATACTTTTCGTTAACTAACCTCAAAAACATTTAAAGGGTTAGTATGTAAAAAATTTTGCGTTTTTAATTTGAAAATTTATTACGAAAAGCTCAAGAAGAAGGATCAAACAAGTTCCAAGTTTAGTATCAATCGGATAAAGTTATCTTAAAACAAAACGTATTTACGTATCGATAAACATTACATACGTAATGAAAAATGGAGAAAGACTCGATTGTAAAAGACAATAAAACAAAGTGGCTTTCCATACATATTTGTGTTAGAAATGATTTTGGTCCAAGATCAAATACCATCCAATTTTTTCATTCAGAAGAAGCTATTTCGAATGTTATAGAAGAAATGAATGATCGTCTTTCCCTTATGAATGATTGGAAGCCTATGAAAAATGAATTTAAGTCCGTAAACTTTTAAGTGATGGAAAAGCTGTTTGGATTGGGAATGGAAAGAAAGGATATAAGGATTATTAGAAAGTTATTAGGCGTAGAGGATATGAAAGATTGTATAGACGTAGGCGCTTTAGATATACAAAACTCTATCACCCTAGAGGATGAAGATATGTTCGAATATCATTGATAAAGACTTTTTTTTACTTCGAATGAAGGTTCGTAGTTAGTAAGTTTTTTTTGGAGAAACATAAATCAAATTATTTCATTCAGTTTGAAAACTAAGAAAAGCAAGAAGAATGAGCGATCAAATTACCAAATTTAGCATCAATTGGTGTTATCTTCACAATGAAGAAGGTCTATCTCTTGCTTATTATTCCAACCCCGAACAAGAGTTAAACTTTTGCAAAGCAACAACCGAAAAATTGAAAGTATTTGAAGAATATTGTAAATACATGAGATTTGTTTATAAGATTCACCTTTGCTTGAATTTTGACAAATTTGATGAATTCAAAAAGCAATGGGAAGAATCTCCAGAAATGAAAGAACATATCTGTGCTCTAAAATTCTTTCAGTTGGAAGATTGCATTTGGGGAACCTACGAAATTGTAAACGGTCGTCCTAAAAGATTTCCAAACAAGATGGCGCCTGCAACCGAAGAATATGTTCTTGATTATTGCAAAAACAATGGCGTATCCAACATTGTTATTTATTGTAATCCAAGACAAGAAGGGTCTGCCCAAAAAGCTTTGGATTGGATTGTGGAGGTTCTGAACAAAATAGAAGGATGGGAGTCTTGGAATGGTATCACACCTTTCTATAATTTCCATTTAAAAGGTCCATTGTTTTACGCCGGCGGAGATCGAGGTTTCAAAGTAAAACACAAAGAAGATCCATTCATGCAAGAAATCTTCAACAAAGATTTTACTCTTTTTAAAGGTCAAAAAGAGCTTAATTTTTTGAAAGAATAAAAAAACGCTTTGGATCTCAAAAACTCACTTATTCATTTAATCACACTCGACAAGACAGAAAACATGGAATCTGTTAAAGAATCTCTTCAACCTGCATTAGATTATTGGAAGAAAGTAGAAGAACAAAGCGATCCAATTGCTTTAAGAGATGCTGAAAAAGCTATAGAATATTGGAAAAAAGAATATGAAAAAGAACAAAAGTTAAAAGCAATCAAAGATGGTTTTATTTGTGGGAATTGCGATTACTTGACCGAACTTTGTCATTGTAAACAAAACAAAAGCTGATTGACTAATATGAACCTTTTATTTGTTCAATAAAATCCTTTTTCTCTAATTATCAATACTCTCTTCTACGCCGGAGATGATCGAAGTTTCAAAAAGAAACACAAGGATGATTTATTTATCCAAAAAGTTTTTGTACAAGACCTTACATTGTTTCAAGGTCAAAAAAAGTTGGAGTTTTCCAACTAATCGATTCAATAAAATAACGTTTATTTCAAATCTCATGTATCGCCTTTTTTATTTAAACCGTATAACAAAAGGATATTAGAGCGTATATAAAAAGATGTAATAAAAAATGTAAGCAAGTACCCCGTGCGAGGATTGAACTCGCGACCTCGGCGTTATAAGCACCACGCTACTACCTACTGAGCTAACGGGGCTTTCCATTCGTCATAAATCACCAAACCTTATAACGTTTAAAAAAACGCTTTAGATGTTTAAAAAAAACTTATTGATTCACTTAGTCTGATTTGTACTAGTTTTACTCACAAAGAAAACAAGAAGACAATGGAAGAAGAAAACAATTATGTTAAAGAATCTCTCGAAGCTGGGATAGATTATTACTTTAAACTAGTGAAAGAACAAAGTGATTTAAACTCTATTGCTTCTGCCGAAAAAGTAGTAGAAAACTTGAAAGAGGATTATTATAAAGAACAACGAAAGAGAGCAATTAAAGAAGGATTTGTTTGTGGCTCTTGCGATTACTTAACTTACTATTGTCGATGTAAAAAATGAATGTGGTTTCTCCTTTATTCACAATAAAAAGAATCTAAATTTAAATACATCTTATTGTTTTATTTCAGGAAAGTCTTCTAATACGCTATCGTCTTCTTCCACAAGTATGGGCATAGTATAAGCCATTTTAGGATCTTCTTTGATATGTGGACTTGTATATCTCATCTTTGGTTTCGATTCTACAGGTTTGATCAAAAAGACTTCCCTTTTCGGCGACTTGGTTTGTTTATTCTCGGTATTCATGGTTCAATCTGTATTGCTAACATTATAAAAGCTATAAAATACTCATTCAAATGAACGAAAAAAACAAACATTTATTGAAAAGAAAAGAATAGATTTCCAAAGTAGAATCCTCCTTCTCCCCGAGCAAAAGAAAAGTCCTTTTTACGACCATTCTTGTCTTTAACAATCTGCGACCACTTTTTCTTTGTTTCTGGAACATTTCTTTTTTCGCCGGTAAATAAATTGATACAGACCATTTCATAGTATTTCTTCTTTCTTTTTTCAAGGGCAAACAAACAGTGACCGAAAACAAAGTTATTAAGGGATATGAAACTGGGACTTGGTTCTAAATGAGTTTCAATAAGTTTATCGTTTCCATCGGAAGGTAATTTAATCATATAAGATCCACTATCGTTTTCTATAGAAAAACTAACAAGTTTGTCTTTTAAACGTATAGTTTTACATATAGTCCTAGTTGTTTTGAATTCTCTTAACACTCTATTTGACAAATCACATAAAGTATAAAGATCTTGATACTCATATAATATTACATAATAGTCCAAATATATTACTCTTCCATAAACATTTTTCAATATGATTTTCCTAATATTATATTCGGTTGGTGACTTGCTTTCAAAAGTAAACCCCATTCCTATATTGTTGGACGTATTGTAAGATTGAAAACAAATTGCTATATCTGATGATCTTGACTTCCAAAAAGAATCGATATCAAGATCAAGATCAAATGTATTATTAATTCCTTTTTCATCAATCACGACGACCTCTTTAGATTCATATTTACAAACAAAAACATGATACTCAGTAATAATTAGAATATCATATGGACAACATTCAAAATTAATTAGTCTTTGATTTGTTTTTTTATCAAACATGATAATTTCAGATATATTAGACTTTAAATAAGTATTTCTTGTATTTCGATAGTAATCTGGTCTTCTTTTTTCCAACTCTTTTATGTTATAAGCAAAATTATCCATTTTTTTACAAAGCTGTGATAGTTTAAAACAATCTTGAAAACTATTAGGCCAAGGTAACTGAGGTAACATTAAATATAACTTCCATCGCTTCCAAATCAAACGAAACTCTATCCATTGATTCAAGTCTTTACAGGTTGCTCGTAAATAAAAACAATCCTTCATAGAATGTAAAACTCGAACAATCTCGATCCAACAATCTTTACCAATCAACAAAACATTCATCTTCTCAAAAGACATCGATTCAAAAAGTCTTAACATACTTTAGTTTTTATTTATGAATAATAAAAAAAGAGTTTTATGGTTTAAAGGATACAAAAAGTTTTCCAAAGTAGAATCCATCTTGAGCTTTGTAAAACCAACAATGATCCCATCTTTTTCTAGTATTCGGAATAACTTTGATTTCTTGAGTGATGACATTTGTTTGTATCAAAGACGAATATCTTTTATCTTTATCATCCACTTGCAAAGTAAATAAAAACTTGTCGATTAAGATATATCCCATTTGGACTCCAAACTGTCTATAAGCATAATGTCTTGGAGTTGTTATAACATAAGACTCCCGTAAGGTTAAAGTATCTAAAGAAAAAGTAGCAATACGTATATCTTTTCTATAAGAATCAACAAGTATCAAGTGTGATTTTCTTCTATAAACCCTGTAACCCGATTCATCTAGCCTAAAATCTGCTATACTTTGTAAACTTTTTGAATAGATACAATACAAGTTATTATCCGTAAACATACATATCTCTTTATCTATATAATGTAAAACATTTGAAGCATTAATAACTATTCCCTTTAAGTCACATATTGTCTCATCAAACCAGACTACAAGTTTTTTCATACTCCATGGTCGAAATACAAAAAACTTGTCTGAATATCTTTTATAAAATACCGAACCTGAACTATCCAATTTAAAGAACTTGGGATCAAAATATTTGTTACAATTGATTATTTTATAACTTCCTTTTTCATCAAAGATAGTAAATTTATGTTTTTCATCATAAAGTAAAACATGTCTTCGATAACCAAAACTATCAGGTTCATAATCTAAACTATACTTTTTAATCTTTTTCTTGGATGTTTGATCATAAAACTTTATCATCCAATGTTTCCTACGAGAAATAACTACTCGACTGTTTTCAGTAAAATACACACAACCATTTAATCTTCTAGCTTTTCGTGCAATTATAGGATAATTACATTCGATTGTTTTAGCAATATCTGATAG
>Ga0073934_10001089_pt1 | contig 69194 bp, 63 predicted proteins | sample LarsenN4metaG_FD_76834 | JGI IMG/M metagenome (GOLD analysis project Ga0073934, IMG submission 76834) | Hot spring sediment bacterial and archeal communities from British Columbia, Canada, to study Microbial Dark Matter (Phase II) - Larsen... ... | reverse complement strand
GGGTAGCCCGATAGCCACCCCCTCCCTGAACGCCTGTCCTGGAGGCTCCTAGCGATGGCTGCGGTAACCCTGAGTTATGAGCTGACGAGAACTGGAGGGTAACCTCAGTTATGAGCGGCTACGCGGCGGCGCGCGTCAGCGAGGCGCGACGGCCGGCAGCGGGCCGATGCCGCACAGCTCGGCGAGGTTCCTGGCGTCGTCGATCGCCGCGTGCACGAACGCCTCGACGCGCTGGTCGTCGCTCGCCGCGTGGTACATCCGCACCAGCTGGAGGTGGCCCAGCAGCGCGGTCACGACGTTCCTGATCCGGTGCCGCTGCTCGATCGTCAGTCCGTCCATGCCCGGACCATCGGGCAAGAACCGGGCCGCGCGCCGTATTCCGGGCGGGCGACCTTCCCGGCGCCGGCGCGACGCGAGCTTGGCCGCCGCGGCAGGCCGCGGCTGGTGCAAACGCACGAGGGATCGACTCCCCGGGCTTGCCGTCTCGCGCGCCGGCCTGACATCGGGACGGCGTCGGCTCAGCGGGCGGTCGGCGCCTCGGCCTCCGCGGAGCGGCGCCCGCTCGGCAGGCAGTGGAGGTGCGTGAGATCGTGGCCTGCCTTCACGACGGCCTCGCCGGGCAGGATCGGCTTGTCGCACACCGGGCAGATCTGGTCGCGTGACGGCATGACGGACCTCCTCGCCACTCGGGCCATGGCTCCCGCGCGCCATCCACCGAACGTTCCCGGCGTGGGTCGCGAACGCTAGCACGAGACGTCGCGGCGCGCCAGCAGTCCACGGGACGGCGCCGGGCGGCGGCGCCGTCCAAGTTCGGCCGCCGCGCCGGCCCGCGATCCGATACACTGGAGGCCAACGTGAGATCCAACCAGAAGAAGCCCACGCGCCGGGCGAGCTCGTCCCGGCGCGGCCGCGCGACGTCGCAGCCGCCGGAAGCCCCCGTCGTCGAGCCGATCCCCGAGCCCCAGCCGGCCGCCGTGGTGGAGGATGCCGCGAGGGACGAGACGCTGTCCACGAGCGGCCCGGAGACCGTCTTCGCCACGCGAGTGGCGCCGCCCCCGGCGCCCCGGCCGGTGCCGGACAGCCGGCGCGCGATCTTCTTCGACGTCGAGAACACGAGCCGGCCAGAGCACGTCGCGCGGGTCATCGACCACCTCGCCGTCGACCGCCTCGGACGCCAGACCGAGCTGATCGCGGTGGGCAACTGGCGCGTGGCGAGCGCCGAGACGGCCCGGCTCCTCGCGCGCCACGGCGCCCACCTCGTTCACAGCGCGCCGTCCACCGGCGTGCGCGACTGGAGCGACCTGCGCATCGCCGTCTCCGCCGGCGTGTGGCTCGCAGGGGCGCGGGCGGGGGACATCATCGAGATCATCTCGGACGACCGCGCGTTCGACGCGGTCGGCGACGTCGCGGCGAGCCTGGGAGTCGCCTACCGGCGGCTGTCGTTCAGGAGCCTCGCCGGGATCGCGCAGGCCGACGTCGCGGCGCGCGAGCCCGAGCCGGACGGCCGCGCCGGCCGGCGTCGCGGCCGGCGCCGGGGTCGTCGCGACCACGGCGGCCGACCGGCCCACCACCAGGCCCCGGCGCCCGCGGCCCCGGCCGCCGCGCCGGCGTCCGAGCCGGGCGGGGCCCACACGGCGCCGCACGACGAGATCGTCGGCGTCGCGCGCGACCTCATCGAGCGCTCGGAACGCGGCGCCGTCACGCTGGACGCGCTGGCGAACGCGCTCAAGTCCCGCGGCTTCAGGCGGACGCCGGGATCCCCGAGGCTCATCACGCGCCTCAGGAGGATCAAGGAGCTGCACGTGAGCCGCGCCGGCGTGATCACGCTGTCGTCGTCGGCGCCGCCCGCCGAGGCCGAGCCCGTCGCGGCCGGGATCGAGGCCGAGCCCGCCCGCGCCGCCGCCGACGTCGCCGCTCCCGAGCCCGAGGAGGAGGAGACGGCGGAAGCGCCCGCTGGCGCCGCGGAGGAGCCGGCGGCGGATGCCGCCGTGCCACGACGCGGGCGCCGTCGCGGTCGTCGCGGTGGCCGGCGCCGGCGCCGGCACGCCGTCGGCGCGGCGCCTCAGGCGGCGGGCGAGTAAGCCTCCGCCGTTCACGGCGCTGCCGGGATGGCGTCACCTCCCGACCTGCCTCCCGGCTTCACCTACCACCCGGACTTCGTCGACGAGGCGGAGGAGCGCCGGCTCCTCGCGTCCATCGCCGGCATCGACCTCTCCGCGGTCAGGATGCGGGGCGCCGTCGCGCGCAGGCGCACGGCGCACTTCGGCTTCGTCTACGCCTACGAGTCGTGGCGGATCTCACCCGGGCCGCCGCTGCTGGAGTTCCTCGCGCCGCTGCGCGAGCGGGCCGCGCGGCTCGGCGGCGTCGCCGCGAGCGAGCTGGTCGAGGCGCTGATCACGGAGTACCCGGAGGGGGCGGCGATCGGCTGGCACCGCGACGCGCCGATGTTCGGCGTCGTCGTCGGCGTCTCGCTGCTCGGCGAGTGCCGCTTCAGGCTGCGCCGCAGCGTGGCAGGCGCCCGGCAGTCGCTGAGCGTGACGCTCGCGCCGCGCTCGGCCTACGTGCTCGACGGCGCCACACGCTGGGCCTGGCAGCACAGCATCCCGCCGACGAGGGCCCGGCGCTACTCGATCACGTTCAGGACGCTGCGGCGGCAGGCTCGTGTCGCCGGAGAGCGCTGCCCGCAACGTTTCGATGCCCGGTGTGGGGGCGCGGATTCCGCGCCCTCGTCGCCGGCATCCCGCCGTCGACCCGCGCCATCCCAACGAGCGGGAGGCGATCGACATGCTCGAGGCGATGGCGGTCCTGATGCTGCTGGTGGTGGCCGTCGGCGCGCCGCTCGCGTGGCGGGTCGCGGCCGACAGGCGCAGGGAGCGCGCGCTCACGGTGGAGGCGCGCGTCCGGGCCGCGGCGCGCGAGGCGCTCGGCGGCGAGTCCCTGTTGAGCGTCCACGTCGAGCCGCCCGGTGCGCTGCACCGCGGCCAGGTGCGGCTCTCGGCGCCGCGCGGCTGGGAGACGCTGATCGAGCCCGTCTGGAAGAGCGCGCTGGAATCGACGCCGGAGGACTACGAGCTGGTGCTCGCGCCGGGTCGCGCGGAGGACAGGCCGGTCAGGCGCGACGGCTGACCGCGGCGCGGCCGCGATTCGGCCGGCGGGCGGCAGTCGTCCGTCGCGCCGGCGCCGCGGCCGCCGTCGCCGCGCGTACGGCCGGGGGGTCGGTCGATTCCGCCTGGGCGAGCTGGCGCGGCGTCGCGCCGGCGGCGCGCGCGATCTCGGCCATGGTCCGGCCCGAGACGACGGAGCGCGGGCGGGTCACCGTGAGGTCCTCGTCCGAGGCGTGCGCGTCGCGGTGCTTGATCAGGAGCCACTGGCGCTCGCCGCGCGTGCGCACCAGCGTCCACGACCCCGAGAGCTTCTCGCCCAGGAGGACGAACTTCAGCTCGCCCTTCGCGAGCTGGCGGTCGACGTCGTCCGCATCGCCCAGGCGGTCGCCGACCACCGGCGCCCACACGCCGCGGTCCCAGATCATCACCGTGCCGCCGCCGTACTCGCCCTCGGGGATGACGCCCTCGAACTGGTTGTAGTCCATCGGGTGCGGCTCGGTCTCCATCGCCAGCCGCTTCGCCGACGGATCGAGGGAGGGGCCCTTGGGGACCGCCCAGGAAAGCATCACGCCGCGGTGCTCGAGGCGGAAGTCGTAGTGGAGATGGCTCGCGCGGTGCTTCTGCACCACGAACTGGAGCGGGCGCCCGGCCGCCTCGCCGCCGCCCCGCATGCGGCCCGCGGGCTCGGGGGTGACGCCGAAGTGCCGCTTGCGGTTGTACTCGGCGAGCGTGCCGTACCGGCTCAGATCCGGCAGCGTCGCGGCGCGGCGGCGAGCCCGTGACCCGCGATCGTTCTCGACGGGTGCCACGGGGCGCGCGGAGCGATCGGGACGGTCAGGGGGCTCGCCTCGGCCCCCCGAAGACCGATCCGCCCGGGGAGCGCCCGGAGCCCCCCATGTCGTCAACCCAGCCCGTCCATCCCGCGCCACCGGGCGTTCCGACCCGCCGGATCCGCCGCGTCCCGGATCCGCTCCCTGCAGATCCGGTCGAGCGGCGCGAAGTGGCGCTCGTGGAGCGCCAGCAGCGCCTCGGTCGGCAGGGCCTCGGCGTCGAGGGGGCGCGCCTTGCTTCGAGACCGTGGACGCCGTCTCGTCATCACGCTTCCCGGTCCGTGCAACGCGCGTGCCGCCGCGCCTCATGCGTCATACTGTACTCCGTGCCCGACCGGCGGTGGCGGCAGCTCGCGCTCCTCTCGCTCGCCGAGCTCCTGGCGCTCTCCGTCTGGTTCAGCGCCTCGGCGGTGCTCCCCGCGCTGACCGCGGAGTGGCGGCTGTCGGACGCCGGCCGCGCCTGGCTGACCAACTCCGTGCAGCTCGGGTTCATCACCGGCACGCTGCTGAGCGCGCTCGGCAACCTTCCCGACGTGCTGTCGCCCCGGCGGCTCATGCTCGTCAGCACGCTCGTCGGCGCCGCCGCGAACGCCGCCATCGCGCTCCTCGCCGACGGCCCGGGCGCCGCGTTCGCGCTCAGGTTCGTCACCGGCGTGGCGATGGCGGGCGCCTACCCGCCCGCCATGAAGATCATGGCGACGTGGTTCCGCGAGGGACGCGGCCTCGCCATCGGGCTCCTGATCGGCGCCCTCACCGTCGGCTCGGCGACCCCGCACCTCATCCGCGGCGTCACCGCGCTGCCGTGGCGCCACGTCGTGCTCGTGGCGTCGGCGCTCGCCGTCGTCGCCGCGCTCGTCGTCGGGCGGTGGGTGGCCGAGGGACCGCACCGGTTCCCGTCAGCGCGCTTCGACGTCCGGATGGCCGCCGCCGTCTTCCGCGACCGCGGGACGCGGCTCGCCTGCCTCGGCTACTTCGGCCACATGTGGGAGCTCTACGCGATGTGGGCCTGGATCGGCGTCTTCTTCGCGGCGAGCGTGGACGCGCGCGGCGGCGGAGGCTACCTCGGCCTCAACGCGAGCGCGGCCACCTTCGTCGTGATCGCGGCGGGCGCGCTCGGCTGCTGGCTCGGCGGTCTCGTGGCCGACCGCTGGGGCCGCACGACGCTCACGATGGGCGCGATGGCGGCGAGCGGGCTCTGCGCGCTCCTGATCGGGCTCACATTCGGAGCCCTGCCGGCGCTGACACTGCTGGTGGCGATCGTCTGGGGCATCACGGTCATCGCGGACTCGGCCCAGTTCTCCACCGCGGTGACCGAGCTGGCGACGCCGGCCTACGTGGGCACGGCGCTCACCATGCAGACCTGCGTGGGGTTCGCGATCACGATCGCGTCGATCTGGCTCCTCCCGGTCGCCGTCGCCGCCGTCGGCTGGCGCTGGGCGTTCGCCTCGCTGGCCATCGGGCCATTCCTCGGGGTCGTCGCGATGGCCCGGCTCAGGGCGCTGCCGGACGCTCGGAAGCTGGCCGGGGGACGCCGCTAGGTCGTCGGGGGTCCGGTGCCTCCTTCGAGACCCCCGGGACGTCGATCGCGCGGGCCTGCCCCGCGCTCGGACGCAGGCCACCCGGACACGGCCAGCGCATTGTCGTTGCAGCGTGCGGCGCCGCCACCGTAGAGTCGCACGAGACGGCATGCGCGACGTCGACGTCCTCGACCGGATCCAGCGCCGGGTGCTGTGGCTGTCGACCTGGATGGTGCACCACGCCAACGCGCTGAGGCCGGGCGACGGCACCAAGGTCGGCGGCCACCAGGCCTCGTCGGCCTCGGTCGTCAGCCTCATGACCGCGCTCTACTTCGCGGCGCTGAGGCCCGGCGACGTCGTCGCCGTCAAGGCGCACGCCGCCCCGGCGCTCTACGCGATCCAGTACCTGCGCGGGCGGCTCGACGCCGCGGCCCTCCGGTCGCTCCGGTCCTTCGGAGGTCTCCAGGCCTACCCCAGCCGGCGGAAGAATCCCGAGGTCGTCGACATCTCCACCGGGTCGATGGGGCTCGGCGCCGTTCAGGCGACGTTCGGCGCCCTCGCCGTCCGCTACCTCGCCGATCACGGCGGCCGGCGGACGCCCGAGCGCTTCATCGTGATGGTCGGGGACGCCGAGCTGGACGAGGGCAACGTCTGGGAGGCGCTCGCCGAGGAGGCGGTCGCCCGGCTCGGCAACGTCCTGTGGATCGTCGACGTGAACCGGCAGAGCCTCGACCGCATCGTGCCTGATCCTCGCCGCAAGCAGCTGCCGGCCCTCTTCTCGGCGCTCGGCTGGCGGGTGATCGAGCTGAGGTGGGGCTCGCGGCTCCGGGCTCTCTTCGCCAGATCCGGCGGCGACGCGCTCAGGGTCCGGCTGGAGGCGATGCCGTACGCCGAGTACCACGGCCTGCTGAGGCTGCCGCCCTCCTTGGCCCGCAAGCGGCTGGTCACGGCGCCGGGCGGCGAGGCGTCACCGGACATCGACCGAGTCCTCGCCGGGGTCCCCGACGAGGCGCTCGGCGCCCTGCTGGCCGACGTGGGAGGCCACGACCTGCCCGCGATCCTCGCCGCGCTCGACGAGGCGTCACGCGGCCCCGCGGGCCCGACGGTGATCCTGGCCGACACCGTCAAGGGCTGGGGGCTGCCCATCGCCGGCGACCCCATGAACCACACGGCGCTGCTGACCGCGGCGCAGGTCGACGATCTGCGCGCCTCGCTCGGCGTCGCGCCCGGCTCGGAGTGGGACCGGTTCCCGCCGGACAGCGAGGAGGCTCGCTGGATCGACGGGCTGCCGCCGCTCTTCGAGCCGCCGGCCCCGGCGCCCGCGCCCGACGTGCCGCTCGAGATCGGCGAGTCGTATCCCGACGAGACGTCGAGCCAGGAGGCGTTCGGCCGGGTCCTCGGCAGCCTCGGCCGCCTGACGGTCGCCGACCGGATCGTCACGGCGTCGGCCGACGTCGCGGTCACGACGCATCTCGCGGGGTGGATCAACCGCAAGGGGGTCTGGTTCCCCGGCTCCAAGCGCGGGTTCCCGACCGAGGTGCCGCAGGCCGTGCAGTGGCGGGAGGGCGAGCGCGGGCAGCACGTCGAGCTGGGCATCGCCGAGCACAACCTCTTCCTGCTCCTCGGCGCGCTCGGCCTCACGGCCGAGCTGAGCGGACAGCCGCTGCTGCCGATCGGCACGCTCTACGACCCGTTCGTCACGCGCGGGCTCGACGCCTTCCACCACGCGCTCTACTCGGGCGGCCGCTTCGTCGTGGTGGCCACGCCCTCGGGCGTGACCCTGTCGCCGGAGGGCGGAGCGCACCAGTCCGTCGTCACCCCCGGGATCGGCGTCGCGCTCCCCGACGTGGTGTACTTCGAGCCGGCGTTCGCCCGCGAGGTGGAGTGGATCCTGCTCGCGGCCCTCCACGACATCGCCGCGCGCCGGGGCGAGAGCCTCTACCTGCGGCTGTCGACCCGGCCCGTGGACCAGCGGCTCGCGCCGGCGCCTGGCGTGGACTACCGCGCCGGCGTCCTGGCCGGCGGCTACCGCCTCGTCGACGCGCGCCAGGAGCCGGGATGGGATCCGGAGGCGAACGCCGTGTCGATCTTCGTCGCCGGGGTGCTCGTGACCGAGGCCGTCGAGGCTGGGCGCCTGCTGCGCGAGGACGGCATCCTCGCCAGCGTGTTCGTGGCGACGAGCCCCGACCGCCTCTACCGCGGGCTGCGCGGACCGGCGCCGCACCTCCTGCGGCTCGTCGGCGCCGACGAGGAGGGCGTGCCGGTCGTCTCGGTCATCGACGGCCACTCGCACGCGCTCGCCTTCCTGGGCGGCGCTCTCGGCGTGCCGCAGATCGCCCTCGGCGTGGATCACTTCGGCCAGTCGGGCTCGCGCGTCGACCTCTACCGCCACCACGGCATCGACGCGCCGGCGATCGCGAGCGCCGCGCGGATCCTGAGCGGACGGCCGGCATGACGCCGCGGACGGCGCGGCCCCCGGACGGGGAGCGCGCGCTGCGCCGGCGGCGGCTCCTCGCCCAGGAGATCCTCCTCCGGGCGACCCTCGCGCTGCTCGTCATCGGGTTCGACCAGGTCTTCGCGATCACCACGGGGCGGGGCGACTTCCCGATGCTGACGGCGCTCGGCATCCTCGGGCTCGCCATGAACGGGCCCTACTGGCTCGCCGCGCTCGGCGGGCGCTGGCTCCGCGGCCAGGCCTACGCGCGGATGCTGATCGACGTCGTCCTGATCACGATCGGGCTCGGCATCGCGGGCGGGCTCGCCGCCGCCCCGTTCCTCGGCGTCTACATGATCGTGCCGGTCTACGTGGGGCTCTTGCTCTCGCGGACGGCGGGATTCGTGGCGACGGCGGCGGCGCCGGTGGCGTATCTCGCGATGGTGGCGCTGCAGGAGGCCGGGGCGGCTCCGCGGCCCGCGCGCCCCGAGCTGGTGGGCGACTGGACCATCGCGAGCTTCAACCTCCTGATGCTCGCCCTCGTCGGAGTGGTCATCACGCTCGTCGGCGACGCGTACCGGCGGAGCCGGGCGCGCCTGGCGCGGCTGGTCGCCGATCTCGAGCGCGCGACCGAGGAGTCGCTCCGCCTCAACACCGAGATCCAGCGGGGCGCGCACCTCTCGGCGCTGGGCGAGGTGGTCGCCGGCGTGGCCCACGAGCTGGGCAACGTGCTGACGGCGGCGCTCGGTCACGTCTCGATGGCCCGGCTCAAGGCAGCGGGCCGGCCGGAGCTCGACGAGCACCTGAAGCAGATCGAGGCGAGCTTCGAGACCGCGAGCCGGATCGTGCGCAACACGCTGGAGACCGGGCGGCAGTCGCGGTCCGCCGACGCCTCGGCCGCGATCGCCGACCTCGCCCGCAGCATCGCCGAGCTGAAGGCCCCCGAGCTCCGCCGGGAGAACATCGCGGTCCGGCTGGACTTCCCGGCCGCGTTCCCGCGGGTGAAGGCCGTGCCGTACCAGGTGCAGCAGGTGCTGCTGAACCTCGTCACCAACGCCCAGCACGCCCTCCGTGGCGTGCCGGCGCCGCGCGTCATCGACATCGCCGGCTACGCCGAGGCCGGCATGGCGGTCGTCGAGGTGCGCGACACGGGCCCCGGCATCCCGGCGGAGGCGATCCACCGGATCTTCGAGCCGTTCTTCAGCACCAGGCCGGGCGGGACGGGGCTCGGCCTCGCCATCTCGGCCGGCATCGCCCGGAGCTTCGGGGGCGAGCTGACCGCCGCGAACCGCGCCAGCGGGGGCGCCGTCTTCCGGCTGGCCCTGCCCGCGCTGCCGCGGGACGGAGTCGCCCGGCGCGCGTAGAATCGGCCGTGATGTCGGCGGCAGACTTCGTCCCGCCCGATCCGACCCTCCCGGAGCTCCGCGCGGCGGCCGCCCGGTGCACCGGCTGCGAGCTGTACCGGCGCGCCACGCAGACGGTGTTCGGCGAGGGAGCCGGCCGGGCCCGGGCGATGCTCGTGGGCGAGCAGCCCGGCCACGAGGAGGACCTGGCGGGCCGTCCGTTCGTCGGGCCGGCCGGACGGCTCCTCGACCGCGCGCTGGCCGAGGCCGGGATCGGCCGGGAAGCCACGTATGTTACGAACGTGGTGAAGCACTTCAAGTGGGAGCCGCGGGGCAAGCGCCGCATCCACGCCAAGCCGAGCGCGGCGGAGATCGCCGCCTGCCGGCCGTGGCTCGAGACCGAGATCGACCTGGTCAAGCCCGCCGCCCTGGTCTGTCTCGGGGCGACCGCCGCTCAGGCGCTCCTCGGGCGGCAGTTCAGGGTCAGCCGCGACCGCGGCCGGTTCGTGCCGTCGCCGCTCGCGCCGTACGTGCTCGCGACCGTCCACCCCTCGAGCCTCCTCCGGGCGCCCGACGAGGAGACCCGCCGGCAGGAGACCGAGCGGTTCGTGGAGGACCTCAGGGTGGTCGCCCGCGTGCTGTAGCCCCCTCTGCTATGATCTGGCAGCCTTCGAAAGGAGAGCATCCATGCGACGACTGACGCTGTGCGTGACCCTGCTCGCGATCGCCCTCGCCGCCACGGCGGGGTTCGCGGCCTACCCCGAGCGCCCCGTGAAGCTCATCGTGCCGTGGGCGGCCGGCGGCGACACCGACGCCATCTTCCGCCCGTTCGGCCAGCAGCTCCAGAAGCACCTCGGCGCCACGGACGTCATCGCCAACGTCACCGGCGCCTCGGGCACCGCGGGCGCCCGCGAGGCGAAGAGCTCGCCGCCCGACGGCTACACGGTCTACGCGGTCCACGACTACATCCACTCGACCTACTACACGGGCGTCGCCGACGTCTCGTACGCCGACTTCGAGCCGATCTGCTCCGTGTCGAACACCCCCTCGGTGCTGACGGCGAGCCCCAAGACCAAGTGGTCCTCGTTCCAGGAGCTGCTCGCCGACGCCAAGGCGCGGCCCGGGCAGATCACGGTGGGCGCCACGCTGGGCTCGACCAGCCACTTCTTCCCGGCGCTCATCGAGAAGGCGGCCGGCATCAAGTTCAAGTACGTCTCCTACGAGGGCCTGGCGCCCCGGATGAACGCGATCCTCGGCGGCCACATCGACCTGACGGACTCGAACCTGACCCAGAAGGGCAAGGTGGACGCCGGCCAGCTCAAGTTCCTCGCCGTGGCCACCGACAAGCGGCTGCCCGACGCCCCGAACGTCCCGACGCTGAAGGAGCTGGGCGTCGACGTCGTCTACGCGGTCACGCGCGGGCTCATGGCGCCGAAGGGCACGCCGGCGGACGTCCTGACGAAGCTCGAGGACTCCTGCCGCAAGGCGACGGCGGAGCCGAAGTTCGCCGAGGACATGGCCAAGCAGGGGACCTTCGTGCGGTTCATGGACCGCAAGCAGTACGCCGACTTCCTCAAGAAGAACGACGACCTGAACAAGACGCTGGCCCGCGACCTCGGCCTGCTCAAGCGCTCCTGAACCGGGAACGGCCCCACCGGCATGACGCCCGGCGCGCCGGCGCCGGCGCGCCGGGCGTCGGCGGCCGCGGGTCCCTGACATGCTGAGTCGCGACGGCGTCGCCGCGATCGCGTTCCTCGGGTCCGCGCTGCTGCTCCTCTGGCTGTCCCGCGGACTGCCCCACAACCCGCTGGTCCCGATCGGCCCGTCGTTCTACCCGCGGCTGCTCCTCTCCGCCACCGCGATCCTCGCCGCCGCGCTGCTCGTCTCGGACGTCGCCGGCCGGCGGCGGCCCCGGCCCGCGCCGGGGCGCTACCGGCTGGTGATCCTGGCGTTCATCGTCTTCACGCTCTACGTCGCCTCGCTGGCGCCGCTGGGCTTCCGCCTCTCGACGTTCCTCTTCGTCCTCGTCCTCCAGATCGTGCTCGAGCCGCCGGCGAGCGCGCGGCGCTGGGCGCTCGTCCTGACCGTGGCGCTGGCCACCACGCTCGTCACCTACTACGTCTTCGAGGGCTACCTCTCCGTGCTGCTGCCGCGCGGGCGGCTCACGGGCTTCTGAGCGATGTTCGAGCCGCTGCTCGCGAGCCTGGCGGAGGTGGCGCAGGTCAAGTACCTGCTGCCGCTCGCGATCGGCACGCTGGCCGGCCTTCTGGGCGGGGCGCTGCCGGGCGTGACGATCACGATGACGATCATCATCGTGCTGCCGTTCACCTTCGGGCTCGACCCGCTCGCGGGGCTGGCCGCGATGGTGGGCGTGTACGTCGGGGGCGAGTCCGGCGGTCTGGTGACCGCGAGCCTGCTCGGCATCCCGGGCACGCCGTCCGCCGTGGCGACGACGTTCGACGGCTTCCCGATGGCGCGGCGCGGCGAGCCCGGCCGCGCCGTGTGGCTCGGCACGTGGGCGTCGTTCCTCGCGGGCATCCTGGGCGCGCTCTTCCTCGTCGCCGCGACGGTGCCGCTGGCGCGCTTCGCGCTCCAGTTCGGCCCGTGGGAGTACTTCTCGCTCTTCATCTTCGCGCTCTCCATGGTGGCCGGGCTCACCGAGCAGTCGCTGCTGAAGGGATTCCTCAGCGGCGCGCTGGGGCTCATCATCACGGTGATCGGCTCGGACCCGATCATGTCGGTCCCGCGCTTCACGTTCGGGACCGACTTCCTGCGCTCGGGCTTCCAGTTCCTTCCGGTGCTCATCGGCGTCTTCGCCTTCGCCCAGATCATGACCGACCTGGAGCGGATGGCCGCCGGCCACGCGCCGCCGCGGATCGAGACGCCGGACCTCCGCGTGTCGCACCCGGCCGTGATCTGGGAGATCCTCAAGCGGCCGTTCCTCCTCCTGTGGTCGACGGTCATCGGCCTCCTGATCGGGGTCCTGCCGGCGATCGGCGGCAGCGCCGCCAACGTGATGGCCTACGACCAGGCCAAGAAGTTCTCGAAGCACCCGGAGCGGTTCGGCAAGGGCGCGCCCGAGGGCATCATCGCCGCCGAGGCGTCGAACAACGCCAACGTCGCCGGCTCGCTGGTGACGATCATGGCGTTCGGGATCCCCGGCGACGCCGTGACCGCCGTCATGCTGGGCGCCATGATCATCCACGGCATCCAGCCGGGTCCGCTGTTCATGACGCAGGAGCCGCGCGTCGCCTACGGCATCTTCGCCGCCTACATCCTGGCCCACCCGGTGATGATGGCGCTCCAGTGGCTCCTGGCCCGCTTCTACCTCCGGGTGGTCCAGGTGCCGCGCTCGATGCTGGTGCCGGTCATCCTCGTCCTCTGCGTCATCGGCGCCTACGCGCTCAACAACACGATCGACAACGTCTGGGCGCTCCTGATCTTCGGCGTGCTCGGCTACCTGCTCGTCAAGTTCGGCTTCCCGCTGGCGCCGCTGATCCTCGGCGTGATCCTGGGCGACCAGATCGAGGTGAACCTGGTCCGCTCGCTGATGACCGACGCCGACCCCTGGCTCTTCCTGACCCGGCCCATCTCCGGGGCGATGCTGCTGCTCTCCGTGGCCTCCGTGGCGTTCGCGCTCTGGCAGCACCGGCGCCAGTACCGGCGCACGGCCGGCCCGGGCGGCGAGGCCGAGGCGGACTTCTAGAGAGCGCGTCGGCCCGATGGACCTGGTCCTCCACGGCGGCCCCGTGCTGACGCTCGACCGGGGCGGGCGGATCGCCGACGCGGTCGCGGTGCGCGGCGGCCGCGTCGCCGCCGTCGGCGAGGCGAGGGCCCTGCTGGCCGCGGCCCCGCCGGCCGCTCGTCGCATCGACCTCCGGGGGCGCGCCGTGCTGCCCGGGTTCGTCGACGCGCATCCGCACGTGGACCGGGAGGGCCTGCGCTCCCGGGGCGGCGTGTCGATCGCCGGCCGGCGCTCGGTCGCGGAGATCGTCGAGGTCGTGCGCGAGGCGGCTTCCCGCACGCCGCGCGGCGAGTGGATCGTCGTGATGCCGATGGGCGAGCCGCCTCACGACTGGGTGAGCCGGCCCGAGCAGCTGAGGGAAGGGCGGTTCCCGACGCGGCACGACCTGGACGCCGCCGCCCCCGATCATCCCGTCTACATCCGCGCCGTGTGGGGCTGGTGGAGCCGGCGGCCGTTCCCCTCCGTCGCCAGCACGCGCGCGCTGGCGCTCGCGGGCGTCACGCGCGACACCGCGGCGCCCCACAACGTGGAGATCGTCAAGGACGAGCGCGGCGAGCCGACGGGGGTCTTCCTCGAGCGCAACCACGTGCCCGTCCTCGAGTACACGCTCTTCCGCTGCCTCCCGAGGTTCACCCACGAGGACCGCGTGGCGAGCGTCCGCGCCGGCGCCGCCGCCTATGCCGCCGCCGGGACGACCAGCGCGTGGGAGGGCCACGGGCTGACGCCGGCGCTGCTGCGCGCGTGGCGCGAGGCGGGCGAGGCGGCGGCGCTGCCGCTCAGGATGCACACGACGGTCAGCGTGCCGAGCGCGACGCTGGACGACCGCGGCGTGGTCGAGTTCCTGGCGGGGTGGGCCGCCGTCGCCGGCGGCCGCGGCCTCGGCGACGACCGGTTCAGGATCGAGGGCGTCACGCTCGGAGGCGCCGCCGACCCCGCCGTCGCCGCGATCATCGGCGCCGCATATCCGTACGAGCAGTGGGCGGGCCACTTCTACCAGGCGATGGACCAGCGCCGGTTCGTCGGCCTGGCGACCGAGGCCGCGCGGCTCGGGCTCAGGGTGAGCTGCGTCGTGAGCCGCGACCTCGAGTACGCGCTGTCGGCGTACGAGGCCGTGGACCGCGAGGTGCCGATCCGCGATCGCCGCTGGGTGCTGGTCCACGTGAACCAGGCGACGCCGGAGCAGCTCCGCCGCATGAGGGCGCTCGGCGTCGTCGTCACGGCGACCCCGGGGTTCCTCTATCTGGCCGACGACCGTTACGGCCTCGACCGGCTGGGCGACCGCGGCGTGCCGCTGCGCGCGCTGCTCGACGCCGGCATCCCGGTGGCGCTCGGCACGGACGGCGTGCCGATCTCGATGCCGTGGACGGTCTGGGAGGCGCTCGTGCGGTGGGACAGCGGCGCCGGCCGGCGGCTGGGCGACAGCCGGCTGACCCGCGAGGAGGCGCTGCGCATGGCGGTCCAGACGGGCCACCTCCTGACCTGGAGCGAGGACCGCCTCGGCTCCATCGAGCCCGGGAAGGTGGCCGACCTGGTCGTGCTCGAGGACGACCCGCTCACATGCGCCGAGGAGCGGCTGGAGCACCTCGGCGTGGAGATGACCATCGTCGGAGGCGACATCGCATGGAGCAGGCCCTCTCGATCGCCGGCGCCCTCCTGATCCTGGCCGCCTACGCGGCCAACCAGCTCGGGTGGCTGGACCGGACTCACCGCGCCTACAGCCTCATGAACCTCGTCGGCGCGGCCGTCCTCACCGTGGTCGCGTACCGCGCCGGCCAGTGGGGCTTCGTGCTGCTCGAGGGCGTGTGGACGCTGCTCAGCGTGCCGCCCCTGGTCACCGCCCGGCGGTGACCGCACCGGCACGGTATAATTCGCCCATCATGGCCGCCGTGCCCGAGTCCCGGAAGCCCGACCTCCGGCGCCAGCTCGAGGCCATCGTCGGCCGCGGCGGCGTCCTCAGCGATCCCGCCGAGCTGCTGGTCTACGAGTCCGACGGGCTCACGCTCTTCCGCGCGCTCGCCGACTTCGTGGTCTTCCCCACCTCCGCCGAGCAGGTCGCCGAGGTCGTCCGCCTGGCGAACCGGGAAGACCTGCCGTTCGTGGCCCGGGGCGCCGGCACGGGCCTCTCGGGCGGCTGCCTGCCGGCCGAGGGGGGCCTCGTGATCTCGCTGATGCGGATGAACCGCGTCCTCGAGGTGGACTACGAGAACCAGATCGCGGTCGTCGAGCCGGGCCTCGTCAACCTGCACCTGTCGTGGGCCGTGGGCCCGCAGGGCTACTACTACGCGCCCGACCCGTCGAGCCAGCAGGCGTGCACCATCGGCGGCAACATCGCCAACAACTCCGGCGGCCCTCACACGCTGAAGTACGGCGTCACGGTGAACCACGTGCTGGGGCTCGAGGTCGTGCTGCCCGACGGCGAGATCGTGTGGCTCGGCGGCCGCACGCGCGAGACGCCCGGCTACGACCTGCCCGGGATCTTCGTGGGCTCCGAGGGCACCTTCGGGATCGCCACCAAGATCGTCGTGCGCATCCTGAGGAAGCCGCAGGCCGTGAAGACGGTGCTCGCCGTGTTCGACGAGGTCGCCCACGCCTCCGCCGCCGTCTCGGAGATCATCGCGCGCGGGCTCGTCCCGGCCGCCGTCGAGATGATCGACCAGCTCACGATCGCCGCGGTCGAGGACGCCTTCGGCTGCGGCTACCCGCGCGACGCCGCGGCCGCCCTGCTCGTCGAGCTGGACGGGCTCGCGGCCGGCATGGAGGCGCAGGCCGAGCGCATCGTCGCCGCGTGCCGCGACAGCGGCGCCCGCGAGGTGCGGACCGCGCGCGACGAGGCGGAGCGGCAGCTCCTGTGGAAGGGGCGCAAGTCGGCGTTCGGCGCCTACGGCCGGGTGTCGCCGGCCTACATGGTCATGGACGGCGTCATCCCGCGCACGAAGCTCCCGTACGTGCTGGACCGCGTCAACGCCATCGTGGCCGCCCACGGCCTGCGCGTCGGCAACGTGTTCCACGCCGGCGACGGCAACCTGCACCCGAACATCCTCTACGACCCGCGGCGCCCCGGCGAGGAGGCGCGCGTCGTCGCGGCGGGCGCGGAGATCATGAAGCTCTGCGCCGAGGTGGGCGGCTCGATCTCGGGCGAGCACGGCATCGGCCTGGAGAAGGCCGACTTCATGCCGTTCATCTTCTCGGCGGCCGACCTGCGCTTCATGCAGCGCCTGAAGGACGCGTTCAACCCCGAGGGCCGCTGCAACCCCGGCAAGGTGTTCCCGACGCGGAAGTCGTGCGGCGAGGCCGGCGCCGTGGCCTACCGGCCGCATCCCATCGAAGAGAAGGGCCTGGCCCAGCGCTTCTAGCGCGGGCGGGCGCCAGGCAGGAGAGCGCGCTGCTCGACAAGCTCCGCTCCATCGTGGGTCCCGCCAACGTCCTCACCGGCGTCGAGCTGTCGCCCTACGCCGTCGAGGGCCGCACGCCGGAGGCCGCCGTGTTCCCCGGCTCGGTCGACGAGGTCCGCGCGGTGATCGAGCTGGCCGCCGCGGCGTCGGTCCCGGTCGTGGCGTGGGGCGGCGGGACGGCGGCCGCCGTCGGCACCCCGGTCTCGCGCGGAGGCCTCGTGCTCGGCCTGGCGCGGCTCAACCGTCTCGTCGAGCACGAGCCCGGCGACCTCACGGCCACCGTGGAGGCGGGAATGACGATGGCCGCGCTCGAGGCGGCGCTGCGCGCGCGCGGGCAGTGGCTCTCGCTCGATCCGCCGGAGCCCGAGCGCGCGACCGTCGGCGGCGTCGTCGCCGCCAACGCTTCCGGCTCGCGCCGCCACCTGTACGGCGCCGCGCGCGATCTGGTGATCGGCCTCACGGCGGTCACCGGCGAGGGCGCCGTCGTCCGCGGCGGCGGCAAGGTGGTCAAGAACGTCGCCGGCTACGACCTGCCGAAGCTCTTCGTGGGATCGTTCGGCACGCTGGGCGTGATCGTCGATGTGACGGTGAAGCTCCGTCCGCTCCCCGACTGCGAGCGGCTCGTCGCCGTCCGCTTCGAGCGGCTGAAGGACGCGGGCGTCGCGGCGCGCGCCGTGATGGGCTCCGACCTGATCCCGACCGCGCTCGATCTCGCCGACGCCGAGGCGGCGCGCGCGCTCGGCCTGGCCCCCGGCGGCCCGGCCCTGCTCGTCGGCTTCGACGGCGTCGTGGAGCAGGTGGACTGGCAGTGCGCCGAGCTCGGGCGCGTCGTCGGGCTCGGGGGCGGCGGACGGGTGGAGATCCTCCAGCCGCCGATGTGGGGCCGGCTGCCGCTCGCCGCGCGCCTGGCGTTCGATCCGCCGGCGGCGGTCATGCGCCTGTCGGTGCTGCCGGCCCAGGTGTCGGAGGTGATGGAGCAGGGAGCCGAGGCGGCGCGCGCCCGCGGCTTCGCCTCGGCGTGGAGCGCCCACGCGGGCGTCGGGGTCGTCACCGCGACGATCCACGGCGCGGGCCGCATCGAGCCCGCCGACGTCGCCGTGGTGCTCTCCGAGTGGCGCGGCGTCGCCCGTGGCGCCGGCGGCCATGCGACGATCGAGTGGGCGCCGCTCGCCGTGAAGGCGGAGATCCCGGTCTGGGACGATCCCGGCCCCGCCGCGCGCATCATGCAGCGGATCAAGGCGCATCTCGACCCCGGCAACGTCCTGAATCCCGGCCGCTTCGTCGCGGGGATCTGAGCGACGATGGCCCACGCCGCCTCCGAGTCCCCGCCGCGCCCCGCGGGTCCGCTCGCCCTGGCGAACGGGCTGAGCGTCGAGGGCGTGAACCAGTGCGTCCACTGCGGGTTGTGCCTGGCGTACTGTCCGACGTTCTCGGAGCTCGGCACCGAGATGGACTCGCCGCGCGGGCGCATCTTCCTGATCAAGTCGCTCGCCGAGGGCCGGATCTCGCTGAGCGACCCGGTCGTCGAGCACCTCTCGCTGTGCCTCGACTGCCGGGCGTGCGAGACGGTGTGCCCGGCCGGGGTGCCCTACGGCCGCCTCATCGAGGCGGCGAAGGCCGAGATCGAGCGCCAGCGTCCCGGCGGCCTCGTGCGCCGCGCGTTCCGTCGTCTCAACTTCGGACTGCTGCTGGGGAACATGACGCTGCTCAGGGCGGCGGCGGCGGCGCTCCGCGTCTACCAGGCGAGCGGGCTGCAGGGGATCGTCCGGCGGACCGGTCTCGCCCGGCTGCTGCCCGGCACGCTCCCCGCCTGGGAGGCGCTGCTGCCGACGCTGCCGGCCGACCGCCGCCCGCTGCCCCCGCTGGTCCCCGCCGAGGGCGCGCGGCGCGGCCGCGTGGCGCTGCTCTCGGGGTGCGTCCAGTCGGTCGTCTTCGGCGCGCACAACAGGGCGACGGCCCGCGTGCTGGCGCGCAACGGCTGGGATGTCGTCACGCCGCCCGAGCAGGGGTGCTGCGGCGCCCTCAACGCCCACGGGGGCGATCACGCGCGAGCCGTGGAGATGGCGCGCCGGACGATCGAGGTCTTCGAGCGCGCGGGCGCCGACGCCGTCGTCGTCAACACCTCGGGCTGCGGCGCCCACATGAAGGCGTACGGTCACCTGCTCGCCGGCGATCCGGCGTGGGCCGACCGGGCCCGGACGTTCTCGGCGACGGTCCAGGACATCTCGGAGTTCCTCGCTCGCGAGCCGCTCCGCGGCCCGCTGCGTCCCGTGCCGATGACGGTCACCTACCACGACCCGTGCCACGTGGTGCACGGGCAGAAGATCCGCGTCCAGCCGCGGGCGTTGCTCGCCCAGGTGCCCGGCCTCCGCGTGGCCGACCTGAAGGAGGCCGACTGGTGCTGCGGGTCGGCGGGGATCTACAACCTCACGCAGCCCGAGATGGCGACGCGGCTGCTCCACCGCAAGGTGGCGAACGTCCTCGCCACCGGAGCGGAGGCCGTCGTCACCGCGAACCCGGGCTGCATCCTGCAGATCCAGGCGGGCCTCGCCGCGCACGGCAGGCGCGTCGACGTCCTCCACCTGGTGGAGATCCTCGACCGCGCATACGGCGGCGACGCGACGGCCGGCTGAGCGGCCATGGCCGAGCCGGCTCCGCGCGCCACCGCGACGCCCGACGAGCACAGGCGCCACGCGCCGAGGGCGGTCGCCTGCTTCGTGCTGACCGTCTCCGACACCAAGACGCCGGAGAGCGACACGAGCGGCGCCGTCATCCGCGAGCTGCTGTCGGCGGGCGGCCACCGGGTGGCCGGCTCGGCGATCGTCCGCGACGAGCCCGCGGAGGTCCAGCGCATCGTGCGCGAGGCGGTCGCGAACCCCGACGTGCAGGCGGTGATCCTCACCGGGGGCACCGGCATCACGTCGCGCGACTCGACGTTCGAGGCCGTGGAGGCGCTGCTGGAGAAGCGCCTGCCCGGATTCGGCGAGCTGTTCCGCGCGCTCTCCTACCAGGAGATCGGGGCGGCGGCGATGCTCTCGCGCGCCCAGATGGGCGTCGTGCAGCGACGGATCGTGGTCTCGCTGCCGGGCTCGCCGCAGGCGTGCCGGCTCGCGCTCGAGAAGCTGCTCGTCCCCGAGCTGGGCCACCTGGTCCGCGAGGTGAGCCGGTGACCGGCGGCGCGCCCGGCCGGCCGTGAGGGTCGCCGGCGCCGCCGTCGCGGTCGCGTTGCTGCTGGCGCAGGGGCCGACGCTCGGCCCGCGCCCGCTCGACCAGCTGGACCGCGCCGTGAGACGGCCGCCGCCGTCGCTGCCGCCGGCGCCGGCCCCGACGCGTCCGCGGGGCGAGCAGGTCTGGGTCCCCGATCGCTATGTCGATCGACCGGAAGGGACGTACCACGTCCCCGGTCACTGGGAGCGGCGGATCGACGAGCAGCAGCACTACGTGCCGCCGCTCGTCGTGTGCAACAACCTGGGCGGCTGCGTGCACGTGCCCGCGGGCGTCCGCCCGCCGCCGGAGGTTCGCCAGGGGCCCTAGCGCCGCACGTTGCCGGCGTACCATCGCGAGTCGCCGCGAGCCGGCGGCGCCTGCCACGCGCTGCGCGTGTTCGCTATACTCGTTTTCGGCGCGTAGCCGGAGGAGGTAGTGCATGCGCACTAGCATCGCGCGGTACCCGATATCCCTCGTTCTCGCCGCTTCGCTGGTCGCGGGCTGCGCGGGACCGACCAGCGTGACGGCCGGGGCGGCCCGCACGCCCGCGCCCGAGCTGGCCCGCTTCAACGAGCTCCTCGCCGACCTCGCCGACCAGCTGAAGCCGGCCCTCGTCCAGGTCCGGGTGAGGCGCGAGGCCCAGCGGGAGGACGGCAAGGAGCCGCAGGAGCCCCGCCGCAGCTCCGGCTCCGGCTTCATCGTCGACCCGAACGGGCTCGTCGTGACCAACGCCCACGTCGTGGAGGGCGTGACGAGCGTCCAGGTGCGCCTGCACGACGGCCGGCGCTTCACCGCGCCGGTGATCGGCCGCGACAACCGCGTCGATCTCGCCCTGCTCCGCATCGAGGGCGTGAGCGGCCTGCCGACGCTCTCCTTCGGCGACTCCAACCGCCTGCGCGTCGGCGAGTTCGTCATGGCGCTCGGCCACCCGTTCGGGCTCGAGCACACGGTGTCGTTCGGGATCGTGAGCCGCAAGGGCGCGCCGCTCACCGTCGCCGCCCCCGGCTTCGACTTCATCCAGACGGACGCCGCCATCAACCCCGGCAACTCCGGCGGGCCGCTCGTGAACATGGCCGGCGAGGTGGTCGGCGTGAACACGATGGCCGCCCGCAACGGCTCCATCGGCTTCGCCATTCCCGCGAACCTCGTGCAGAAGCTCGTGCCCCAGCTCGTCGAGAAGGGCAAGGTCGAGTGGGGGTGGCTCGGCGTCAGCATCACCGAGATCGGCGACGACGACCTCGGGCGGCTCGGGCTCCCCGAGCCGCGCGGCGTGCTGATCCGCTCGGTCATGCCGGGCGAGCCGGCGGACCAGGGCGGCGTCAAGCCGAACGACGTGATCCTCGCCCTCGACGGCACGCGCCTCGACGGCCCGCGCGACCTGCAGCGCATCGTGGCCTCGACCCCGGTCGGCCGCAAGGTGCGCGTGACGCTGTGGCGGGGGGGCAAGCAGGAAGAGGTCGAGGTGACGATCGGCCGCTACCGCGAGCCCGAGGACCGGGAGCGCTGACGGCTCTCGCGGGATCGATCGCCGCCGCGCGCCGGCGTCGCGTCGTCACCGCACATTCCGCGAGGCTCATCGGCCCCTCCGGGCGACGAGGCTCATGTACGCGATGTGGCCGAAGTGCTCGCCGCTCGCCACGCGGCGCCGGGCCTCGGCCTTCAGCGCCGAGGCCTCGTCGGCGCCGATGCGTCCGGCCGCCACGAGCGCGTCCGCCCCGAGGTCGATCCAGCTCGACAGCATGAACCCCGGGGCGCGGGCAGGCGGCGGACGAGCCATGGATCGTGGACGAAGTGGTCCCGGAAGCCGTCGACGCAGGCGTCGAGTGGGTCTCCCGGCCGCGTCGCGACCGTCGCCGTGGCATAGTCGCCGTCGAACACGATCAGGCGACCGGCCGGCCGGAGCGCCCGGACGGCCTCGTGCACCGCGATCTCGGGCCGGGGCACGTGACACAGCGTCGTGTGGAACACCACCGCGTCGAACGTGCCGGCCGCGAACGGCAGCGATCGGCCGTCGCCCTCCGCGAACGACACCGTCGCCAGACCGCGCGCCAGCCCGCGGGCCCTCGCGAGGAACACCGGTGACGGGTCGACGCCGACCGCGCCGGCGACGCCGGGCCAGGCGGCGAGCGTGCGCGTGATCGCGCCGGTGCCGCAGCCGACCTCCAGCACCTTCGCTCCGCCGGGCAGCGCCGCGTCCGTCAGGTAGGCCTCGACCATCGCACGCTGCTGGGGGTCGGCCGCGCGCAGCTCGAGCGCGGCCATGAGGCCGGTCAGGATCTGGGCGGGCGCCTCGGTGACCTTCGCGTAGACGTCCGGCATCCGGGGACCTCCCTGATCGAGGCGACGTCGGGAGCGCGCGGGCCGGCGCCCACGGCGCGCGCCCCGCCGCTGTCGGCGGTCTCCGGGGTCAGAACGCCCAGCGGACCGAGACGCCGACGAACCCCACGTCGAGGGAGTCGCTCCCGAGACGCGCCGGCTGCTCCACGGGCGACACCGGGATCCGCCAGGAGTACAGCGTGTTCGTGTGCTCGAAGCCGCCCTCCACGCCGAGCTGGATCCGGTCCGTCACGTCGACGGCCACGCGGCCGGTGAACCCCGCGATCAGCGCGAAGCCGGACCGGTCCTGGTCGCGCGCGATCGTCAGGTCGCGCTCGGCGGCCGGGCACAGGGGGCAGATGCTGCGCTGCCTCGCCGTGCCCGAGCCGAAGGCGTACCCCGGCACGACATAGCCCTCGATCCCGAAGGAGAAGGGAACGCCCCAGTCCATGCGGCAGGAGAGTCCCGCCTCGAGCCGCGGGCCGACGACGTGCGTCTCGCCGTCGATGTCGGCCGAGGAGCGGATGTCGTTGAACGTGCGGCTCGTCTGCACGGCGTCGTGCGACAGGTCGACCCGCTGGAAGGCGAGCCCGAGGCCGATCCTCGCCTGGTGTCCGTCGTGGCCGCGCGCGGGGGCGCCGAGCAGGAGATCGGTCACGTCGTGGCTGTACTGGGCGTAGAACGCGAGCTTCGAGAAGACGCTCTCGATCTTCACGTCGGCGCCGGTCTGCCCGAGGCTGACCCCGGTGGAGCCGTTGGGGGCCCGGTCGAAGTAGACCGTCGCCACCCTCGGGCCGCCCACGTCGACCCCGGCGCTCGCCTCTTCCTCGGCGTGGCGGTAGGCGATCTGGCCGCTCACCGTCCCCTGCCGCGTGATCGGCACGTCCATCCCGAGAGCGAGTCTCCAGCCCGCGAGGCCGCCGTCGCTCCGCGCGACGGGCGTCTCGGTCCCGAAGACCCCGGGCACGTTCACGATCGTTCCGTACGTGACGGTCGGCACGTCGATGAACGCGGCGCCGGTCCCGAGGTTGGCGTAGAAGCCCGGGGCGCCCGGAACAGGGCCGGTCGAGCCGAAGCCGGCCGAGCCCGGGAACGGGACGCCGAGGCCGGCCCCTCGAGGCCCTTCCGCCCGACGGACGTCGTCGATCGCGGCCCTCACGTCGGCCACGCGCTGGCGCCGCCCGTCGAGCATCGACCGCCACCCGCGCAGCCTGTCGAGCGTCTTCGCGTCCCTGTCGTGGGCCCGGGGATCCGTCAGCTTCCGGGCCGTCATGCTCGGATGGTTCAGCGCGTTGTCGAAGGCCCGGTCCGCATCCGCCGGGCTCCGGGCGGCGGCCAGGTCGCTGCGGAGCTGGTCGGCGGTGTCCCGGGGAAGATCGTCCAGCATGGTCCGCTCGAACCGGGAGATCGACTCCTCGAGCCGCTGGACCTCCTGCCCGGCCATGACGGCCTCGCGCTCCAGGTCCTGCAGCGCGGCCGCCGCGGTGGCCGCGTCGCCGGCGCTCTTCGCGCTGACGCCTCGATCCCTCACGGCCGTCACCGACTGGACCGGCGGCAGCTCCTCGACGTTGAACAGCACCCGCTGCGATGTGCCGGGAGCCAGGAAGACCGTCCGCGTCCCGTACCGGCCTCCGGCCTCGATCCTCACGGTGTAGATGCCCGCGTCGAACAGGAGGGAGGCGCCGCCGGTCGTGTCGGTGACCTCGTTCTGCTCCGGCGTCACGGACGTCACGCCGGCCACCGGTCCCACGACCGTCACCTTGGCGCCCGACACCGGCCGTCCGCCGGATCGGACCTCGATCGCCAGGCGGCCGCCGCTGTCCTGTGCCGCCGCTGTCGCCACGAGCGTCGCGAGTGCCGCCAGCGCGGCCACACCGGCATTCCAGTAGAGCGCGGCCATCGTTCCGTCTCCCTTCAGGAGCGGTCGAGGCGGTCGGATCCTGGAGCCGGCAGGGGGCCGGGCCAGCCGCCGCGGCGCTTCGCGCGTGAGCGTCGCACCGGCGCCCCCGAGCCGGGCGATGCTCGCCCGGTGCGCCGGTACGGCATTCTACGCGGGGCGCCGCGTCCGCTCAACCGCCGCGCGTGGATGGCTCGCCGGGCGCGGCCGGGAAGTGGCCCGGGGACGACCATCGCTCGCCGGGCCCTCAGGCGCGGGCGCGGGGGGCGGCGAGCGCGGCGAGCGTGGCGCGCGCCCAGGGCTCGGCGAGCGTGGGCGCCGGGCGGTATTCCACGGCGTGCGTGATCCGCATGCCGCCCTCCCAGTCGGCCGGCGCGTCCTCGAGCACGTCCTCCACCGCGAGCAGGAAGAAGCCGAGGTCCGTCTCCTCGCCGCCCGCGACGGGCAGCGGGCCGTCGATCGCGCGCAGCTTCACGTAGGCGACGGCGTCGGGCTCGACCAGCAGCAGCGTGGCGACGTGGCGCTCGACGAGGTTCCTGGCGCTCCGGCTGCGCGCGCCGATGACGAGGCCGACGCTGCCCGCGTCGTACGCGCGCACCTCCAGGTACGACAGCAGCATCGGGTGGGGTCGACCCTCGGCGTCGACGGTGACGAGGGGAAGCGCGACGCCGAGGCGGCGCTCGAGGTCCCTCTGGGAGAGGCGCTCGACCAGCTCGGGAGGGAGCGCCGGTCCCCGGCTCCGCGTCATCGCTCGAGGTCGATCGGCTCGTCGACGAACACGGTGTAGCGGCGCGGCTTGACGGCCGCGTGGGCGGGGTCGACGTAGACGATGGACGACCGGCCGCGGATCTCGCGCGGCAGGACCGACACGCGGATGAAGGCCGTCGGCTCGTCCTTCGACGCGATCGCGTGGACGGGCTCGACGCCGCTCTCGAACCACGCGTCGCCCGGCCGCATCGCGCGGCCGGCCGCCCCGCCCACGCGCACGTCCAGCGCCCCGGCGATCAGGCAGCGGATGCCGCCGCCGCGGTGGCCGTGGGGGAGCGCCTCGCCGCCCGGGGCGAAGTCGACGCGGTCGCAGCGCATCAGGTACTCGCGTCCGGGCTCGAGCGCCAGCGCGTGGGCCAGCAGCAGGCGCGAGGCGACGCCGGGCCACTCGGGACCCGACCCGGCGCCGGTGGGCACGAGCTCGTAGCGGAGGAGCGTCGCTCCGGCGCCGTGGGTCGTCACCGATCCCGGCCCCGCGCCGTACCAGGCGTGGCCCGGCGCCAGCGCCGCGGCGTGGCCGCCGTGCGTGACCGTCGTCTCGCCCGCGACGGCGTAGAGGACGCGGTGGGCCGGGGGCAGGGCGAGCCAGCCACCGGGGGCGAGGCGATCCTCGAAGAGGCGGAGCGCCCAGTCGGTCACGCCGTTCTCGCTCCTGACGAGTCTCGCGGAATCGATTGACGCCCGCGCCCGCCCGGCGCCGGCGTCGCGTCGTCGGCGTATTCCGGGAGGCTCATCAGTAGCCCCGGTCGGGGTCGACCGCCTGGAGCAGCGGTTCCCCGCGGCCGAAGCGGCGCAGGTTCTCGACCCAGAGCCCGGCGACCAGCGCGTCGCGCTCCGGGTGGAGGCCGCCGACGTGCGGGAAGACGACGATCCCCTCGGTCGTCCACAGCGGCGACTCCGGCGGCAGCGGCTCGCGCGTGAACACGTCGAGCACGGCGCCGGCGATGCGCTTCTTCGCGACGGCGTCGACCAGATCGGCGTCCACGACCAGGTCGCCCCGCGCGAAGTTCAGGAGATACGCGGAGGGCTTCATGAGCTGAAGCGTCCAGGCGTTCACGATGCCGCGCGTCTCGGCGGTCGACGGCAGCAGCAGCAGGACGAAGTCCGACCGCGCGAGGACCTCCCCGGTGCCGTCGGGCCCGTACACGCGCTCGACGTGGGGCACGGCGCCGCCGCCGCGCCGCGTGCCGATCACCCGCATCTCGAGCGCCGCCGCCTTGCGCGCGACCTCGGCGCCGATCGTGCCGAGCCCCAGCACGCCGAGCGTCTTGCCCGCCAGCGTGTCGTTCACCCGCCGCGTCCAGCGGCGCGCCTGCTGGTCGAGCACGATGGCGGCGAGCTGCTTCTGGACGAGGAACAGCGCGGCCAGGACGTGCTCGGGCATCGAGAGGCGGTGGACGCCGCGAGAGCAGGTCAGCACGGCGTCGCGTGGCAGGTCGGGGGAGCCGAGCCACTGCTCGACGCCGGCGGTGAGGGCGTGGATCCACCTGAGACGCGGGGCGCGCACGGCGAGCCGGGCCGGAGGGCGCCAGGCGAGCAGCGCCTCCGCCCGCTCCAGCGCGTCGTCGGGCGGCTCGGCGGAGAGCGGCGCCGTGATCAGCTCGAACGCCGCCGCGAGGCCGGCGTCGGTCGCGGCGCGGACGTACGGCGCCGGCTGGTCGAGCCAGAGGAGGACGGGACGCGTGGCGTCAGCCGCCGGCGCGAGCGGTCGGAGCCCCGGCCGGCCGGCCGTGGCCGTTCGGCGTCGCCTCGCAGGCGCCGGCACCGCCCGCCATGTGGATCGTCAGGTCCTTGATGGTCGGCGACGTCCCGCAGAGCGGGCAGTTCGGGTCGCGCCGCAGCTTGACCTCGCGGAAGCGCATGCCGAGCGCGTCGTAGGTCAGCAGCCGCCCGACCAGCGGATCGCCGATGCCGAGCAGCAGCTTCACGGTCTCGGTCGCCTGCACCAGCCCGATCACTCCTGGGAGCACGCCCAGGACGCCGGCCTCGCTTCAGGAGGGCACGAGCCCCGGGGGCGGGGGCGTCGGGTAGAGGCAGCGGTAGCACGGCCCGGCGTTCGGCGCGAAGACGGTCGCCATGCCCTCGAACTGGAAGATCGACCCGTGGACGTTGGTCTTGCTCGCCAGGTAGCAGGCGTCGTTCACCAGGTAGCGGGTCTCGAAGTTGTCCGAGCCGTCGACGATCAGATCGTAGTCCTTGATGACGTCCATCACGTTGTCGACCGTGATGCGCATCGGCAGCGGGATGACGTTCACGTCGGGGTTGAGCGCCTTCAGCGTGCGCGTCCCCGACTCGACCTTGGGCTTGCCGATGTCGGCCGTCGTGTGGAGGACCTGGCGCTGGAGGTTCGTGATGTCGACGGTGTCGCCGTCCATGAGCCCCAGCGTCCCGACGCCGGCGGCGGCGAGGTAGAGCGCCGTCGGCGAGCCGAGCCCGCCGGCCCCGATCAGGAGCACCTTGCTGCGCAGCAGCCGCTGCTGGCCCTTCTCGCCGACCTGGGTGAGGAGGAAGTGCCGGCTGTAGCGCTGGATCTGGTCGGGCGACATCGGGGTCTCCCGGACCGTGGGAAAGCCCGACTGGGCCCACTTCTGGTAGCCGCCCTGGAGGTTGATGACGTTCCGGTAGCCCAGCTCCTTGAGGGCCTTGCCCGCCAGCACGGAACGCAGGCCGGTCTGGCAGTAGAGCACGACCGGCGTGTCCTGGTCGGGAGCGACGCTCGCGATCCTGAACTCGAGGAACCCCCGGCTGATGTTCGTGGCCGCCTCGATGTGCCCGTCGCGGTACTCGTCCGGGTCGCGGACGTCGATGACGACGAGCGGCTCGCCGGACTTCAGGCGACGGTCGAGGTCGGCCGGCCCCTCCTCGGGGACGACCTGCCGGGCCTCGGCGATCATCTCCTTGAGCGTCTTCATATGCGGGATGTTACCTACTATTCCAATCGAGTCAATCAGGATTTCCCCGGACAGCGCGCCACGCCGTATACTCGATTCACCTCATGAAGGGCATCATCCTCGCCGGCGGCTCCGGCACGCGGCTCTATCCCCTGACCATCGCGGTGAGCAAGCAGCTCGTTCCCGTCTACAACAAGCCGATGGTCTACTACCCCCTGTCCTCACTGATGCTCGCCGGGATCCGGGAGATCCTCGTGATCACGACCCCGGAGGACTCGGCGAACTTCCGCCGCCTGCTGGGGGACGGCCGGCAGCTCGGGCTCGACATCGACTATGCCGTCCAGCCGAGCCCGGAGGGCCTCGCTCAGGCCTTCATCATCGGGCGCGAGTTCGTGGGCGACGACGCCGTGGCGCTGGCCCTGGGCGACAACATCTTCTACGGCCACGGCTTTCCCGAGTACCTCCGGCGCGCCGCCGGCAGGAAGTCGGGGGCGACCATCTTCGCCTACTGGGTCCGCGATCCCGAGCGCTACGGGGTCGTCGAGTTCGACCGCGCGGGCCGCGCGATCGGCCTCGAGGAGAAGCCGCAGCGGGCCCGCTCGCCCTATGCCGTCACCGGGCTCTACTTCTACGACAACGCGGTCCTCGACATCGCGGCCGCGCTCAAGCCGTCGGCGCGGGGCGAGCTCGAGATCACCGACGTCAACCTCGCCTACCTCCGCGCCGGCGCCCTCCACGTCGAGGTGCTCGGCCGGGGCATCGCCTGGCTCGACACCGGCACCCACGAGGCCCTGCTCCAGGCCTCGACGTTCATCCAGACCCTGGAGGAGCGGCAGGGGCTCATGGTCGCCTGCGTGGAGGAGATCGCGTACGCGATGGGCTACATCACGGCCGACGACGTCCGGCGCATCGCCGACCCCATGCGCCGCAACGCCTACGGCCAGTACCTCCTGCGTCTCGTGGAGGAGGGGCGGCCCGGGCGGTGAGGCGGCGCGCTCGCGGCGCTTCTCGCCCGCTCCACGCCCTGCTAGGATGGCGCGGATGGAGCTGACTCCCGAGGCCAAGCGCGCCTTCCAGGTGCAGTCCTACGCGCCCGCGCCCGTGATCGACGGCGTCGAGATCGTCGACCTCAAGCGGCACCACGACGACGGAGGCTCGTTCACCGAGCTGGCCCGCCTCGCCGAGGGACGGATGCAGGGCGGCTCGAGTCTCACGGTCCGGCAGATCAACTACAGCGAGATGGAGCCCGGGGTCATCAAGGCGTTCCACGTCCACCTCCGTCAGACCGACGTCTGGTTCGTGCCGCCCGGCGACCGCATGCTGCTCGTCCTCGTCGACGTGCGGAAGGGATCGCGGACGGAAGGCGTCAGGATGCGGTTGATGCTGGGCCACGGCGCCTCGCGCCTGGTGCGCATCCCGCCCGGCGTCGCCCACGGCGTCCGCAACGTCGGCGCGGCGACCGGACGGGTCATCTACCTGGTCGACCAGCCGTTCTCGCCCGAGCCGTCCGAGTGCGACGAGGGCCGCCTGCCGTGGGACCACGTCGGGGCCGACGTCTGGGAGATCACCCGGGGATGACGGCCGGGTGAAGCTGCTCGTGACCGGCGGGGCCGGCTTCATCGGCTCCAACTTCATCCGCCACGTCCTCCGCGCCCACCCCGGGGACACCGTCGTCAACCTCGACAAGCTGACGTACGCCGGCAACCTCGCGAACCTCGCCGACGTCGCCGGCGATCCGCGCTACGCGTTCGTCCACGGCGACATCTGCGACGCCAAGCTCGTGCGGGAGGTCGCCGCCGGGGTGGACGCGATCGTCTCGTTCGCGGCGTGCAGCCACGTCGACCGGTCGCTGAGCGAGCCGGAGGAGTTCCTCCACACCGACGTCTTCGGGGTGTTCACGCTGCTCGAGGCCGTGCGGGAGCTGCGGATCCCGCGCTTCGTGCAGATCAGCACCGACGAGGTCTATGGCAGCGTCGAGACCGGCTCGTCGGTCGAGACCGATCCGCTGCGGCCGTCCAACCCCTACTCGGCGGCCAAGGCCGGCGGCGACCTGCTGGCCCTCGCGTACTTCACGACCCACCGGACGCCCGTGCTCGTCACGCGGTCGTCCAACAACTTCGGCCCGTACCAGTACCCCGAGAAGGTCATCCCGCTGTTCGTCACCAACGCGCTCGACGACGAGCCGCTGCCGCTCTACGGCGACGGCCGCAACGTGCGGGACTGGCTCTACGTGCTCGACAACTGCGAGGCGATCGACCTCGTGCTGCGGCGGGGGCGCGAGGGCGAGGTCTACAACATCGGCGGCGGCCACGAGGTGGAGAACCTCGCGCTGACGCGCGAGATCCTCCGGCTCACGGGCAAGCCGGAGAGCCTCATCCGTCTCGTGCAGGACCGGCCGGGCCACGACCGCCGCTACTCGCTGGACTCCAGCAAGGTGATGCGGCTCGGCTGGCGTCCCCGTCACGCGTTCGCCGACGCGCTCGCGGCGACCGTGCGCTGGTACCGCGAGAACGAGGCGTGGTGGCGGCCGCTCAAGTCGGGCGAGTTCCGGGCGTTCTACCGGCGACAGTACGGCAACCGCTGATCAGGCGTCTGCCGGGGGAGGGGCGATGACCTGGCGTCCGCTCGTCGCGCTCGCGCTGCTGCTGCTGCTGCCCGCCGCGGTCGCCGCCGTCCCGGCGGCGCGCCCGCCGCGGCCGCCGGCCGACGTGCCGGCCGAGCCGTCCTACGTGCGGCGCGTCGCGCCCGCCATCGTCGGGCTCCACGTGACGGCCGACGCGGAGGCCGCCTCCAGCGCGCGGCTCGGGAGTCGCCGGTTCGCCACCGCCGTCGTGTTCGACCGGCGGGGCTACGCGGTCAGCGTGAGCTACGCGCTGACCGACGCCGTCGCGATCGAGGCGCAGCTCCGCGACGGCGCCACGGTGCCCGCCACGCTCGTCGGCCTCGACCTCGAGAGCGGCCTCGGCGTCGTCCGCCTGGACGGGGCGGGGCCGTGGCCCACCGCCACGCTGGGCCAGTCGCGGGACGCCGCGGCCGGCATGCTGACCGGCACCGTCGGCGTCGACGAGGAGAACTCGCTCGTGTGGGTGCCGGGCCACGTGCAGTCGATCCGCCGGTTCTCGAGCTTCTGGGAGTACATGCTCGAGCGCGCGATCTTCGTCGCGCCGGGCAGCCCGTCGTGGGGCGGCAGCGCGGTGGTCGACGCCTCGGGCGCCGTCATCGGCATCGCCTCGCTGCGCCTCGGCGAGGCGCCCCACGTCAACCTGGCCATTCCGGTCGAGCGCTTCGTCCCCGTGAAGGACGAGCTGATCGCGGCCGGCCGGGTCGTCAGCCGGCGCCCGCGCCCGTGGCTCGGCCTCTACACGGAGGCGCGGCCCGACGGCGTCTTCGTCGACGGCTTCGCCGCGCTCGGCCCCGCGGCGCTGGCGGGCTTCCGCCGCGGCGACCGGATCGTCGGCGTCAACGGCGTGGCCGTCCGCACCCAGGAGGAGTTCTACGAGGCGCTGTGGCGGGGACAGGCGGGCGACGTCGTCGCGGTCGCCGTGCAGCGCGGCGGCGAGACCCACGTCGTCAGGGTGGTCTCGATGGACCGCTACCGGTTGCTGCGTCGCGCGGCGCGCTAGATAATCGCGGCGATGAAGGGCGCCGCCGACACCTACGAGGGGCGCGGGCTCATCGCCGACCCGATCCACCAGTACATCCTGTACACGCGCCCGCGCGGGATCCCGGGCGAGGCCACCGAGCAGGACGTGATCGACACCGCGTGGGTGCAGCGCCTGCGCCGGATCCCGCAGCTCCAGTCCGCCCGCTGGGTGTTCCCCGCCGCCGAGCACAGCCGCTTCCAGCACTCGCTGGGCGCCATGCACCTGGCCGGCCGCCTCGCCCAGCAGCTCTACCCGTCGCTGCGCGCGATCTTCCCCGACGGCCCGTCGGCGCCGCTGCTGGAGGAGCTGCTGCGGATGGCCGGGCTGCTCCACGACGTCGGCCACGGCCCCTTCGGCCACTTCTTCGACGACAACTTCCTGGTCGACTACGACCTGACCCACGAGCTGGTGGGCCAGCGGATCATCCGCGAGGAGCTGGGCGACGTCCTGCGCAACCTGCGGCGGAGCCCCTCCGGGGCGTTCAACGCCGACGAGGCGATCGACCCGGAGTGGATCTGCTACCTGATGGGCAAGGGCTACACGCAGCCGCTCGAGTCGCACCCGCGCTGGCTGCCGTTCCTGAAGCCGCTGCTGTCCGGCGTCTTCACCGCCGACAACATGGACTACGTCCTGCGCGACTCCTACATGTGCGGCGTCGCCGTCGGCCCCATCGACATCGAGCGGATCGTCTACTACTCGTTCTTCTCCGAGCACGGGCTCACGCTCGACCGCGGCGGGCTCGGCGCGTTCGTGATGTTCCTGAACGCGCGCTTCTACATGTACACGAACGTCTACTACCACCGCACCACGCGAGGGATCGACCTCCACCTGAAGGAGATCTTCCGCGACACGATGAAGCTGGCGTTCCCCTACGACCTCCGCAAGGATCTCCACCCCTACCTCCACCTGACGGAGTGGACGCTGCTCGAGGAGGTCGGCCGCTGGCACGACGCCGACGACCCCGAGCGCAAGGCGCTCGGCGCCGAGTGGCGGCAGGTGCTCGACCGCCGGCTGAAGTGGCGGATGTCCCACGAGGTCGTGCTCGACCGGTTCCAGCCCGTGCGCGGCCAGGACTTCTACGACGTCGAGACGGTGGAGCGACGGCTGCGCAGCTTCCTGCCGGCCGGGCTGAAGGACTTCCCGTTCAGGGTCGATATGGCGCTCCAGGACCCTCGGCCCCTGAACCCGCTGAAGATGGGCGACCGGCAGATCTACGTCTACGACTCGAGCACCGGGCGCGTCGCCGCCGAGCCGCTGACCGAGATCCTCAAGTACCTGCCGGGCAAGGTGGCCCAGTGCCGCGTGTTCGCGATGAGCCACGAGCACGACGCCGAGCTCGCGGTCGCGCTCGCGCGCGCCCTCGACGAGGAGCCGCCCTCGATCGCCACGAACGTCTAGCGCGCTCGGGGTCTCCTCCCGCAGCGCGCTCGCCCTGAGCGCGCGCCATCGCCCCGGCGCGTGACGTCGGGCCACGCGGAGGCCGGGGAGCGGCGTAACCCCGGCCGGACCCGGGCGCGGCCGTCACGGTCGTAGCCGTTCCTGGCCCGGCCCGCCCGGGCGTGCGGAGCGACGGTCTCGCGCGGCACGCGGGCGGTGCGAGCGGCGACCCTCCGGCCCGGCGTTCAGGCCGGGTCCCGCGCGATGCCGGCGAACTCCTGGAGCCGGCGCCGGTTCGCCGGGCGATCGGCCCGGGCCGCGAGCGGCCGCCGGCGAGCGCGAATCCCTCCACGTCGAGCCCCAGGCGTGTGGCCGACGAGGGTCTTCACACAGACGACGGCCTCCGGGCCGTCGGCCGTGGCGGGGAGGCCGGGAAGCCGCCCAGGCGCGGGCATGGCCGACGTCCGTCGAATCTAGCGGGAGCCCTTCGTCCCGCCCGACAGCACATCGCCGACCCAGGTGAAGGCGGCCACCGTCGTCGGGAAGCCGACCGTCGGGATGGCCAGCGTCACGACGTGCTGGATCTCGGCGGCGGTGGCGCCCGCCGCGAGCGCGCGGCGGGCGTGGGCGTGGACCGCTCCTTCCAGCCGGCCGCCGACCGCCATCGCCAGCTTCACGAGCTCGCGCGTCTTGGCGTCGAGGGGGCCGGCCTCGGCGCAGGCGCGGCCGAGCGCCTCGTACGCGGCGACGACCTCCGCATTCGCCCGGCTGAAGTCCAGGAACGGCTTCGGCAGCTCGGCCATCGTCCCGTCCTTTCTCCTTGCGTCCGTCACGCCCTCACGATGCGGACGCACGCTTCCTTGTGCAGGGCCTGTCCGGAGAGCGGGTCGGCCGTCGTCGGGCGGAGCACCGAATCGGACGTTCCGCGGCCGGCGGCGAGCCGGCCGAGCGCGGTGTGGCCGAAGCCGTGCTGCAGGCCGACGACCTCGCGGTGGATGCGCGTGGTGACCCGGACCTTCGCCTTCACCCGCCCGTACGGCGACTCCACCCAGACGACGTCGCCGTCGGCGACGTTGAAGCGGGCCGCGGTCTCCGGGTGGACCATCATCGGGTTCTCCGGCTTGATCTCGAGCAGCCAGGGGTTGTTCTGCGTACGACTGTGGGTGTGGCTCGCCTCCTTCCAGTTGACGAAGTAGAGCGGATAGTCCGCCGACGGCTGCCACTTCCGCGGCTCGTAGACCGGAAACGCCGACACCGGCTTGCCGTCCGCGTCCTTCTTCTCGGCGAGCCAGGGCGATACGAGCTCGACCTTGCCGCTCTTCGTCCCGAAGCCGGCGACCGGGGTTCCGGCGACGACGATCCCGATGCGCTTGCGGCTCTTGTCCTCCTTCGGCTTGTCGTAGATCGGCGTGCCCTCGGCGCGCGGGTCGCCGTCGAAGACCGCGGTCTTCAGCTGCTCGGGCGTCAGCGGCGTCGCGTACTTCTCGAAGCGCGTCCCCTTCCGGTCCACCCAGACGGCCCCCGGCAGCGCCTTCAGCTCGGCCAGGGTGATCTTCGGCGCCCCGGTCATCAGCTCGTTGGACAGCATGTCCTCGTACCAGGCGGTGAGGTTCTCGATCGGCTCGCCCGTCGTCGCCCCGACGAGGAAGAAGGGCTTGCCGTCCTTGTCCTTCAGGCCGAGCCGGCGGCCCAGGGCGGCGACCGTCTCGTACTCGGCGAGCTGCCCGAAGATGGGCTTGACCACCGGCTGCCGGAGCCCGAGCACCGGCCACGTGACCCAGTGGCTGTTGAGGTCGTAGCGCTCGAGGTACGTGGTGCCCGGCAGGACGTAGTCCGCGAGCCGGGCCGTCTCGCTCATCATGGTGTCGATGACCACGAGCGTCTCCAGCCTGGCGAGCGCCCGGGCGACGTTGGAGCTGCCCGGGACCGACATCATCACGTTCTGGAAGACGATCACGCCCACCTTCGGCTGATAGGGACCCTTTCCCTCGGCGAGGTTCGCGAACGCCTGGGCGTAGACGCCGGACCCGTGGCCGAGCGGGTACTTCGCCAGCTCGTCGAACCGCGGCTGCTTGAGGGTCGCCGCGGCCGTCTCGTCGGGCTCCACCGCGGCGTGCTTGGCGCCCCGCCTGTCGGGGATGACCATGGTGCCGGGGCGGTCGTAGGAGCCGATCAGGGCGTTCAGCGCGGCGATGGCGCGGCCGCCCTGCACGCCGTTCGAGTGCTGACCGGGGCCGCTCCACACGTCGACGAGCGCCGGCTTCGTGGTGGCCAGCTCACGCGCCACCCGCTCGATCGCCTTCGCCGGCACCGAGGTGATCGTCTCGGCCCACTGCGGGGTCTTGTCCTTCACGAACTCGGCGTACTCCGGGAAGCCGACGGTCCACTTCTCGACGAACGCCTTGTCGTAGAGCCCGTCGCGGACGATGACGTGGCCGAGCGCCAGGGCGAGCGCGCCGTCGGTGCCGGGCCGGATCGCCAGCCACTCCTGGCCCTTCACGGCGGTGTCGGACAGGTAGGGATCGACCACCACCATGCGCGCGCCCCGCTCCAGCGCGCGGGTGATGATGCGGGGCAGGTGGACCCACTTGATGGCCGACGTCGGGTTCCAGCCGAACAGCAGGATGTACTTCGACTGGATGAAGTCCGCGAGGGGGCGGTCGTGGCCCATGACGGTCTTGAACGACGCCTTGCGGGCGACGTCGCACAGGTTCGAGTGATTCGAGTAGTTCGGCGTCCCGTAGAGCTTGCAGAAGTCCTGCTGGACGTGGGTGAACGAGTGGTCCTCGCTGAACCACAGGAGCTTGTGCGCCTCGCCGGCATCTCGCAGGGCCCTGAGCTTGCCGGCGATCTCGTCGAGCGCCTGGTCCCACGAGATCTCGACCCACTTCGGGTCGGCCCCGACCGACTTGTCGGGGTTCGTCCGCTTCAGCGGCTTCCTGATGCGGTCCGGATCGTACAGCTGGACGATGCCGGCGTTGCCCTTGGGGCACAGGACGGCCCCCTCCGCGCAGCCGTACTCCTCGGAGTAGCCCTGGAAGAAGTCGGCCGAGATGTTCGTGTAGTTGTTGGGGTTCCACGGGTTCGGCTCGATCTTCTCCACCACGCCGTTCACCACGTGGACGAGGATCCCGGACTGCCCGCCGCACATGTTGCAGCAGGAGGGGATCCACTCGCCGGCCTCCCGGCCCCAGGCGCGGGCGCCGGCGGGGTTCGCGGCGATGTCGTGCTCCCTGGACCCCACGGTCGTGCAGCCCGCGAGGCCTCCGCCCGTGGCCGCGGCCGCCGCCGTTCCGGCGACCTGGAGGAACTTCCGCCGACCGAGCTTCGCGTCAAGCACGTACATGGCCGACCTCCTTGGACTCGAGGTCCTCGAGGATGCCGGGGAAGCCGTCACGCTCGGCGACCTCCTTCTCCCTCGGCATGAGCCACTCGCCGAGCCCGAAGAGCAGCAATCCGAGCCCCACCACGCCGATCGTCAGCAGCCACTCGCTCGGGCTGGGGACGTAGTTCGTCGTCATGCGCGCGGAGGCGAAGGCGCTCGAGAGCCCGCGGATCTCCTCGGCGGCGAGCCCGGGGATCACGATGTTGAGCCGGACGCCGAGGAAGCCGACGGCGATGAGCAGGCCCGCGGCCGACACCCAGCGCGGGTCCCGGCGCGTCGGCAGCGCGAGGAGCGCCACGGGAACCAGCGTGCCGAGGACCAGCTGCCATCCCCAGAACACCCACCAGAACGGTCCGCCGATGACCAGCCTGAGCCCCTCGAGATGGCCCGGGATGCCCCCGTAGAACGCCACGAGCAGCTCCGACGCCTGGAACAGGACGTCCAGCAGCAGCAGGCCGAGGACCATCTGGCCCAGCGCCAGCACGGTGTCCCGGTTGCGGCGCCAGCCGTCCTGGAAGACGGCCGTGACGACCGTGAGCAGGGCCCCGCCGCTCACCAGCGCCGAGAGCAGGAAGAGGATCGGGAACATCCCGCTGTGCCAGTGCGGGCGGGCCGCGACGACGCCGAACAGCGCGCCGACGCCGCCGTGGAACATGATCGCCACCGGCACGCCGATGGTGGCGAGGACGCGGACCACGCGCCGGTCGCGCACGAGGCTCGCCCGCGAGGTGTCACGCGAGCCGATGGCGAGGAGGCGGTAGATCGCGCCCCGCGCGCCGGGCGTGGCCGCCCCGGCCGCCAGGTCGCGCCTGAGGAGGAACCACAGCTCGGCCACGAGCAGCACGAAGTACGCCGAGTAGAGCCAGATCATCCACGCCATCGGCGACTTGAAGTTCGCGTACGCCAGCACGTGCCAGGCCCGCGGCATGTGGCCGAGGTCCGCCCAGATCGAGAGCAGCGCCAGGAACAGCGTCACCACGGCCGTGAACACGGCCAGGCGGCCGATCCGCTCGAAGCGCTGGACGTTGAAGACGTAGACGAGCGAGGAGATCAGGAACGATCCGGCCGAGAGGCCGATGAAGTAGATGTACGCGGCGACCCAGAGACCCCACGTCACCAGGCTGCCGTAGTTCGCGTTCACGTGGCCGTGCGCCAGCCGGTCGTACCAGCCCGCGATCCCGACGACGAAGAGCACGATCCCGGTCGCCCAGAAGAGCCGCTTCAGTCCGTTCATGTTCATCGCCCACCTCACAGGAGATAATGGACGTTCGGCTCGGTGCCCAGCTCCTCCTTGAGGCGCACCGGCTGCCGTTCGCGCACGAGCCTCGAGACCTCGCTCTCCGGATCGTTGAAGTCGCCGAAGAAGATCGCGTGTCCCGTGCACGTCTTCGCGCAGGCGGGCCAGCGGCCGGCGGCCTTGTCGTAGCGGCCGTCGGCGTCCTGGAGGTGCAGGCAGAACGTGCACTTGCGGACGTTGCCGACGGGCGAGCCGTCGCCGCGGACGCGGAACTGCCCGTACTCGGGCGAGGGCACCCCGGCGTACGCGGTCGCGGCGGCCACCGGCGGATAGTTCTCGCCGAAGTCGAACGACCGGGCGCCGTACGGGCAGGCCGTGATGCAGTAGCGGCACCCGATGCAGCGGTCGTAGTCGATCACGACGAGGCCGTCGCGCTCCCGCTTGAACGTCGCCGATACCGGGCACACGTCGACGCACGGCGGGTTCTCGCAGTGGAAGCACGGCTTGGTCATGAAGATCGGCTTGTCGTCGAAGCGGTTGGCGACGGCCTGCTCGACCACGACCGTGTAGGAGACGCCCGGCGGGGTCTTGTTCTCGGCCTTGCACGCGACGACGCAGGCGCGGCAGCCGACGCAGCGGCGCGTGTCGATGACCATGCCGTACCGGAATTTCCGCCTGGTGGGCAGCCCGCCCGCCGGCACGGCCGCGCGCGCGGGGGGCGCCGTCGCGAGCGACGAGACGCTGGCTCCCGCGGCGAGCGCCGCGGCCAGCGCGCCTGCGCCGGCGCCGAGCAACCGCTGGACCAGGTCACGGCGTGTGAGAGGGGGGGTGACGGAGTCGTCGACGACAGCCATGAGGACCTCCCGGAGCCTTGCCGGGCTCCCGCGCCGCGTGCTGCGTTGGTGAAGCGCGGCGACGAAGTCTGCAAGGCCGCGGCCAGAGTCGCAGCGCGGCCGGCGAGGCGGGGGTCGAGGCGGTCGTCGCTTTGCGATCGAGCGCTTGACGGTCGGCGACCGGATCGGTTCGGGATCACGGGACTGCGGCGCGGCGCCGGACCGGACCGGGCGGCGGCGCCCCACCTGGGGCGCCGCTGCAGCAGCGGCGTCCGGCTACGACCCGACGGGGTGGACGTCGTCGATCCAGCGGCGGATCCGGTCCTGGATCTGGTCGCGCACCCTCCTGAAGACCGCCAGCCGTTCTTCGTCGGTCCCGCGTGCGCGGGACGGGTCCTCGAACGGCCAGTGGAGCCGCTGCGCGATTCCGGGGACCACGGGGCATCTCTCGTCGGCCTCGGCGCACACGGTGATGAGGACGTCCCGGGGACGCTGGAGCAGGTGATCCACGACCTTCGACGTGTGGCGACTGATGTCGATGCCGACCTCCGCCATCACCCGGACGGCGAGCGGGTGGACTCGTGTCGCCTCCGTCCCGGCGCTGGCGACCTCGAACCGGTCGGCGGCCATGGCGCGCAGGAAGCCCTCGGCCATCTGGCTCCGCGCGGAGTTGTGGGTGCAGAGGAAGAGGACGCGCCGCTTGTTCACGCCGCGTGGACGTGCGGGCGCCGCCACCGTCCGAGGTCCATGCCGGAGTATAGCCCCGCGACCGGCGCCCACGGGCCGGCGGCGATTCAGCCGCGTCGCGGCCCCGTTGCCGCCTGGCCCGCCGCGGTCTCACGTGGGGCGCCGGCGCCCCGTCCCGCCAGACCATCCGGCGGCGACGCCTCGACGACGCGGCGCGGTTCGGCGCGCAAGTGGCGACGGCGGAACGTCGATCCGCCGACGGCGATCGCCGCCGGTCGGCGCCGGGCGTGGCACGGACGTTGCCGCGCTGTTCGCGGCGCCGACCAGACGACGGACGGTTGCGGGGCCGGGCCTGGGGGCCGACCCGGCCGGGGAGGCGGGGCATGACGTCGTACACGTTTCCCGACGCGCCCCTGCGCGTGTACTGGGAGCTCACCCGGGCCTGTGACCTGGCGTGCCGCCACTGCAGGGCGCACGCGCAGCCGCGCCGCGAGCCCGACGAGCTCGACACCGCCGGGTGCGAGCGCGTGCTGCGCCGGCTCGCCTCGGCGTCGCCTCCCCCGCACGTCGTCTTCACGGGCGGCGATCCACTGAAGCGGCCGGATGTCGTCCGCCTCGTCGAGAAGGGCCGGGAGCTCGGCCTGCCGGTCGCGGTCGCCCCGAGCGCGACGATGCGGCTCACCGGGGACGCCGTGCGGGCGCTGAAGTCCGCCGGCGCGAGCGCGATCTCGCTGAGCCTCGACGGGTCGAGCGCCGCCCGTCACGACGCCCTGCGCGGCGTCCTCGGCTGCTTCGGCTGGACGCTGGCCGCCGCGCAGCGGGTCGTCGCGGCGGGGCTCCCGCTCCAGGTCAACACTCTGGTGACCGCCGACACCGCGCCCGATCTCGAGGCGACGGCCGCGCTGGTGGGCCGGCTCGCAGCGTCGCGCTGGAGCCTCTTCTTCCTCGTCGCGACGGGACGGGGAAGGGCGCTGCGTCAGGTCGATCCGCGCGAGGCCGAGCTCTCTCTGCGCTGGCTCGCGCACCGGGCGGCGCAGTGGCCTTTCGCCGTCGCGACGACGGAGGCGCCGCTGTACCGGCGCATCGTCGTCGAGCGCATGCGAGCGGAGGGCCGTGGCGGCGACGAGATCGCCCGCAGCCCGATCGCGGCGGCCTTCGGCCTCCGCGACGGCAACGGCATCATGTTCATCGGCGCCGGCGGCGACGTGACGCCCTCGGGATTCCTCCCGGTCGTCGCCGGCAACGTCCGGGACGCCGACCCGCTCGAGATCTACCGCGATGCGCCGCTGTTCCGGACGCTGCGCGCCCCGGAGCTGCTGCGCGGGCGGTGCGGCGCCTGCGGGTACCGGGCGATCTGCGGCGGCTCGCGGGCGCGCGCGTACGCGGAGACCGGCGACTTCCTGGGCCAGGACCCGCTCTGCCGCCTCGAGCCGGTCGCCGCCGCGGCCTGACGGAGCGCACCGGCAGCCGGGACGGGCCCGCGACGACCACGGGCCGGAAGGAGGGGACATGGACACGCTGACCGTCACCGACAACCGCACGGGGAAGACGTACGAGATCCCGGTGAAGGACGGCGCGATCCGGGCCATGGATCTCCGCCAGATCCGGACCGGCCCGGACGACCCGGGGCTGCTGTCCTACGATCCGGCGTTCATGAACACGGCGTCCGCGCGGAGCGCGATCACCTACATCGACGGCGATCGCGGGCACCTCTGGTATCGCGGCTACCCCATCGAGCAGCTCGCCGAGCGCGCCTCGTTCCTGGAGGTCGCCTATCTCCTGATCCACGGCGAGCTGCCCGCCGGCCGGGCGCTGGCCGACTGGACCTGGCAGATCACGCACCACACCTGGGTGCACGAGAACGTGAAGAAGTTCATGGACGGCTTCCACCACGACGCGCACCCGATGAGCATGCTGATCTCGTCGATCGCCGCGCTCAGCACGTTCTATCCCGACGCCCGGGAGAGCCGAGACGCCGGTCACCGGCAGCTCCAGATGCATCGGCTCATCGCCAAGGTGCCGACGCTCGGGGCCTTCGCCTACCGGCACAGCCGCGGATGGCCGTACGTGTACCCCGACAACAACCTCTCGTACGCCGGGAACTTCCTCAACATGCTGTTCAGGATGTCCGAGCTCAAGTACGAGCCGCATCCGGCGCTCGAGCGCGCGCTCGACGTCCTCTTCGTCCTGCACGCCGACCACGAGCAGAACTGCTCCACCAACGCCATGCGGAGCGTCGGCTCGTCGGGCGTCGATCCGTACTCGGCGGTGGCGGCCGCCGCCGCCGCCCTCTACGGGCCGCTCCACGGCGGGGCCAACGAAGCGGTCCTGCGGATGCTCCGCTCCATCGGCTCGACCGCCCGGGTCCCCGGGTTCATCCGGCAGGTGAAGGCCGGCGAGGCGAAGCTGATGGGCTTCGGCCACCGGGTCTACAAGAACTACGACCCGCGCGCCCGCATCATCAAGCGCATCGCCGACGACGTCTTCGAGGCCACGCGGCCCAGCCCGCTGCTGCCGATCGCGCTCGAGCTGGAGCGCATCGCGCTCCAGGACGACTACTTCGTCAGCCGGAAGCTCTACCCGAACGTCGACTTCTACTCCGGGCTGATCTACGACGCGATGGGGCTGCCGGTGGAGATGTTCCCGGTGCTGTTCGCGATCCCGCGGACGGCGGGCTGGCTGGCGCAGTGGCAGGAGATGGTCCTCGATCCCGAGCAGAAGATCGCCCGACCCCGCCAGATCTACACGGGGCCGGCGCGGCGGGAGTGGCCGGCTCCGGACGGGGCGCCGGTGAGCGGCTGACCATCCCGGCCCCGCGGGGACACCGCCGGCGCGCCCGGCCCGCGAGCGCGCCGGCGAGGCTCCGCCCGCCTACGCGCCGAAGATCACGCGCGTGCCCGTCGACGGCATCACGAGCTTCTTCGGCATCTCCCGGTGCACGGCGATGATCGTGTTCAGCCCCGTGCAGTGCGAGGGGATGATGTAGTCCGGGTCGATCTCCTTGAAGGCCGCGACCGTCCTCGCCACGATCTCGTCCGGCGCCGGCGCCAGGTGGAAGCCGCCGACGATCGCGTGGACCTTCGAGACGCCCGTCGCCTTCTGCACCTGCCGGACCGAGTTGATGACGCCCGCGTGGCCGCACGACGTGATGACGACGAGCCCCCGGCCCTTCACGTGGTACGCCGTCGCGTGCTCGCCCCAGAAGAGGTCGGGCACGAGCTCGCCGGGCGCCGCCTGCACGAGCGCCGGCCCGAAGTGGGTGGGCGAGCACGCGGAGTCCATCGGCCCCGCCGCCAGCCGCGCGGCGGCCGGCGGCTTCTCGAAGTCCGTGAGCCGCGGGATCTGGCCCGAGGTGAAGGCATGGCCCTCCACGACCGTCGGCTGCTTGGCCAGGACGACCCGCAGGCCGGCGGCCTCGAGGGCGGCACGGTCGAGCTGTCCCTGGTCGCGCCGGCCGGCGGGCGTCAGCACGGCGCGGTGGCAGAAGGTGTCCTCGCCTCCGGCGTAGAGCGCCAGCCCGGGCCTCAGGGCCCCGCCCGCCCCGCGCGCGAGGTCGGGGAGCGCGCCGTAGTGGTCCGCGTGGCCGTGGCTGATGACCAGCGCGTCGGCCCGCGCCGGGTCGATCTTGAGGACCCGGTAGTTGTTGAGGAGATTGAGCCGGGTGAGGCTGAAGTCGAGGAGGATCTCCCGCCGCTCGTCGCCGCGGCGGGACTCCAGGTGGTAGGCGAGCCCGTGCTCGGCGACCAGCGCGCCGCCCGGCCCGAGCGGCGTGCGCTCGACGGCGATGGCGTCGAGGCGGCCGGCCTTCGCGAAGATGTCGTAGATGTTGTCCACGACGTTCGTCATGACGAGGCGGTCCACGGTGGGAAAGGCGGTCTGGGCGGCCGCGCTGCCGTGGAGCGCGCGGCCGGCGCCGCCCAGGGCGACGATCCCGCCCCCGACGGCACCGAGTGCGAGGAACTGTCGACGCTGCATGGCGCACCTCCAGGGTGACCGGACACGACCGGGACGAGACGTTGATGGAAGCGGCATCCTACACCATTTACAATCGGGCGGCATGTCCTGGCGCTTCATCACGTGCGCGGCGCTCTTCGTCACGTGCCTGCTCGCCGCCAACGTGGTCGCCGCGAAGCTGGTGACCGTCGCCGGCGTCGTGCTCCCCGCGGCGATCGTCGTGTTCCCGCTGTCGTACGTGGTGGCGGACGTGCTGACCGAGGTCTGGGGGTATGGCGCCGCCCGCCGCGTCATCTGGCTCGGCTTCGGCTGCAACGCCGTCATGGTCGCGGCGATCTGGGCCGGCGGGGTCGCGCCGCCGGCGCCCTTCTGGACGGGGCAGGCCGCCTACGACGAGATCCTCGGCCAGGCGCCGCGCCTGGTCGCCGCCTCGTTCGCCGCGTACCTCGTGGGCGAGTTCGCCAACGCGTTCGTGCTGGCCAGGCTGAAGGTCGCGACGGCGGGGCGCTGGCTCTGGCTCAGGACGATCGGCTCCACGGTCGTCGGTCAGGGCCTCGACTCGGCCGTGTTCGTGACGCTCGCGTTCGCGGGCACCGTGCCGGCCGGCGCGCTCGGCGGGATCGTCGCCGCCCAGTGGCTCGCCAAGGTGGTCTACGAGGCGGCGGCGACGCCGCTGACCTACGCGGCGGTCGCCTGGCTCAAGCGCGAGGAGCGCGTGGACACGTTCGACCGCGAGACCGACTTCAACCCGATCAGGCTCTGAGCCGCGACGCGGACGCCGGGGAGGCGGCGGAGAGGGCGCCGCGGCGGGCCGTCGTCCTACCGGGCGGCGATCTCCGCGAGCAGCGCGCGGCACCGCTCGAGGAGGGGGGGGATCGCCAGCTCCTCGGCGATCTCCTGCGCCCCGTCGAGCAGCGTCGCCACGCGCGGGCGGTCGCCGCGGCGGGCGGCGATCTCGGCGCCCAGCAGCTTCGCCCAGCCCTCGTGCCCGCGCTCCGCGTTGCGCTCGGCGAACGCGAGGGCCCGGGCCAGCTCGGCCTCCGCCTGGTCCAGGTCGCCGAGGGCGAGGTACGCGCGCGCCAGCACCGTGTGCTTGTAGGTCCGCTCGACGCAGACCTTCACCTGCTCCTGGAGCGCGATGGCCTCCCGCGCCGGCGCGATCGCGTCGGCGGGACGCCCCGCGCGCACGTAGGCGTCGGCCAGGTACTTCAGGGCGTTGATGAGCTGGCCGACGAAGCGCCGCTCGCGGCACGTCGCCGCCGTCGGCTCCAGCAGCCCGATCGCCTCGTCGGCGCGGCCCGCGGCGACGAGGACGCGACCCCGCATCGCCGCCAGCGTCATCTGGGTGTACAGGTGGCCGGCGGCGTCCGCCACGCGCTGCCCCTGGTCGAGCATCCGCAGCGCGCCGTCATGGTCGCCGACCTCCGCGAGCGCGACGGCGGCGTCGCCGCAGGCGCCCGCGTATGGGATTCCGGAAAGCCCGAAGCGCTCGGTGGCCCGCGGCCCGTCGAGCAGGGCGATGAGCTCGCGCGCGGCGCCGAGCGCCTCAGCGTAGCGGCCCGTCTGGCGGTAGGCGTGGCAGAGGTAGTACATCCCGGTCACGCGGAGCCCCAGGTCGTCGCGCGCGGCGGCCCGCTCCAGGCACCGCCGGCCGTACTCGACCGCCCGGTCCTGCTCGCCCCGCGCCCAGTGATACTGCACGAGGAAGGCGTAGATCGGGTCGAGGTACCCGGTGAGGCCGTGGCGGCCGGCCAGCGCCTCGGCTTCCTTGAAGAGCGCGACGAGCCGCTCGGGTTCGCCGCCGCGCCAGAGCGTTGCCCGCATCGCCAGCCGCACCTCGATGGCCTCCCGGGCGGTCTCCGGCGTCTCGGGCAGGTGCTCGAGCGCCTGCAGCGCCGTCTCGTAGAAGCCGACGGCGCGGTCGTCCACGCACAGCGCCTCGGCGCGCCCGGCCGCCTCGCGGGCGTAGCGCACGACCTTGTCCCACACCTCGCCGCGCGTGAAGTGGTAGACGAGCTCCTCGGCCCGCTCCTCGAGGCGCCCGGCGTACAGGTCCTCGATGGCGGCGCCGATCACGGCGTGCAGGCGCCGGCGCTCCGCCTGCAGCAGCGACGCGTACGCGACGTCCTGCGTGAGCGCGTGGCGGAAGACGTACTCCGGGTCGCCGGCGCCGAGCCGCTCGTAGATGAGCTCGATCCGCTTGAGCTCGGCCAGGCTCTGCTCGAGCTGCGACTGCAGATCGGACACGCGCTGCAGCAGGGACAGCGCGAACTCCCGGCCGATGACCGCGGCCGTCTGCACGGTGCGCTTCTGCGCCTCCGCGAGCCGGTCGAGCCGGGCCGCGATGACGTCCTGCACCGTGTCGGGCACGACGAGGGTGGCCGCCGGGCGCGTGAGCACCAGCCGCCGGTCCTCGCGCCGGACGAGGCCGGTCTCGAGGAGCGCCCGGCCCAGCTCCTCGAGGAAGAAGGGGTTGCCCTCCGCCTTGCGCGCGATGGCCGCGGCCAGCTCGGTCGGGATGTCGTCGACGCCCAGGGTCGCGCGGACGATGCGCGCGGCCGCCTCGTGCTCCACCGGCTGCAGGGTCACGTGACGGAAGTACGTCCGCTCCCCGAACGGCTGCTGGTACGTCGGCCGGTACGTCACCACGAGCAGCAGCGACATGCCGGGAACGGCGTCGACCAGCGACTTCAGGGCGTCCTCGGAGGCGCTGTCGATCCAGTGCGCGTCCTCGACCACGACGACGGCGGCCTGCCGCCGGCTGTAGGCGGCGAGCAGCCGCTGGATCGCCGCCACGATCTCGGCGCGCCGCCGCACCGGGTCGCGCGCGGCGAAGGCGGCGTCGCCCGGGTCCACCGACAGCAGGTAGCGCAGCGGGGGCTCCACCTCGCGGGCGTCGGCGCCGAGCACGGCGCAGCCCTCGCCGATCCTGGCGATGACCTCGCTCTCGCCGTCGCCGTCGTGGATGCCGAAGGCGCGCTTCAGCATGGCGACGATGGGGAGGAACGGGATCGTCGCGCCGTAGGAGATGCAGTCGCCCTGCAGCCACGTCCCCTCGGCGCCGACGTGACGCTGCAGCTCGAGCAGCAGCCGCGACTTCCCGATGCCGGGGTCGCCGGCGACGAGGGCGACCTGCCCGCGGCCGCCGCGCGCGGTCGCCCAGGCGCGCTCCAGCTCCCCGAGCGCATCGTCGCGGCCGACGAACGGCGCCAGCCCCTGCGCGACCCGCGCGGCGAGGCGCGACACGTGCGGCCGCGGCCGCACCAGCTCGGCGGCCGCCACGGGCTGCTCGCGGTTCTTCACCGTGAACGTGCCGAGCTGCCGCAGCTCGAAGTACGGCTCGATCAGGCGCGCGGTCGCCTCCGCCACGATGATCTGGCCCGGCTCCGCGAGCTGGAGCATCCGGGCCGCCGTGTTGGTCGTGTCGCCGACCGCGGTATAGTCCATCCGGAGGTTGTCCCCGATGGCGCCGACCACGACGAGACCGGTGTTCAACCCCTGTCGCGCGCGGAACTGCACGCCGCGCGTCCGGAGGAGCTCCTCGTGGTAGCGCGCCAGCGCGCGCTGCAGGCCGAGGGCGGCGTGCGCGGCGCGCAGGGCGTGGTCCTCGTGGGCGACGGGCGCTCCGAACAGCGCCATGAGCCCGTCGCCGAGGAACTGGTTGACGGTGCCCTCGTAGGCGTGGATCTCGGCGAGCATCAGCTCGAACGCGCGGTTGATGAGGGCGTGGACCTCCTCGGGATCCAGGCGCTCCGACAGCGAGGTGAACCCGGACACGTCCGCGAAGAGGACGGTGACCTGCTTGCGCTCGCCGGTGAGCGCGCTGCGGTCCTGCAGGATCCGGGCGGCGAGATGCGTGGGCGTGTAGGCCCTCGGCGCGGCGCCGCGCACGTCGCCGGCGCGCGCGGCCGCGGCGGTCGCGCCGGTGGCCGCGGCGCCGCACTGGCTGCAGAACCTGGCGCCGGGCGACAGGGGCGCGCCGCACGCCGTGCAGGAGGCCTCGAGCCTCGTGCCGCACTCCTCGCAGAACCTGGCTCCCGGGCGGCCGGGCGACTGGCAGGCGGGACAGCGCATCGGCGTCATTCTACGCCGGCGACCGGGCGCGGACGGCGGGACGGCGCGCCGGGAGGGCGATGCGGCGCACGGGCGCGGCAGGCGCCCGCATCCACGCCGCCCGTCCGGTAGAGCGCGGGCGGCCGGGGGCCCATGCGAGCGATGGTGCTCGACGCTCCGGGGCGCCCGCTGCGCCGGGCCGACGTCCCCGTCGGGGCGCCGGGCCCCGGCGAGGTGGCGCTCCGCGTGACGGCGTGCGCCGTCTGTCGCACCGATCTGCACGTCGTGGACGGGGAGCTGCCCCGGCCGAAGCTGCCGCTCGTGCCGGGCCACGAGATCGTCGGTGTCGTGGAGGAGGCCGGCGCGGGCGCGACCCGGTTCGCGCCGGGCACGCGGATCGGCGTGCCGTGGCTCGGCTGGGCGTGCGGGCGGTGCCGCTACTGCACGGCGGGCGCCGAGAACCTGTGCCCGGAGGCCGTGTTCACCGGCTACACGCGCGACGGCGGCTACGCCGAGCGCGCCGTGGCCGACGAGCGCTTCTGCCTGCCGCTGCCGGCGGGCTACGACGACGTCCACGCCGCGCCGCTCCTCTGCGCGGGGCTCATCGGCTACCGCTCGTACCGGATCGCCACCGAGCGGACGCCGGGCGGGGAGGTCGCGCGGCTCGCGCTCTACGGCGTCGGCGCGGCCGCGCACCTGATCGCCCAGATCGCCGTCGCCGACGGCCGCACGGTGTACGCGCTCACGCGCCCCGGCGACGCCGCCGCGCAGGCCCACGCCCGGTCGCTCGGCGCGGCGTGGGCCGGCGGGTCGGACGAGGCGCCGCCGGAGCCGGCCGACGCGGCGCTGATCTTCGCCCCCGTCGGCGCTCTCGTGCCGGCGGCGCTGCGCGCCGTCCGCCCGGGCGGCGTCGTCGTGTGCGCGGGGATCCACATGACGGACATCCCGTCGTTCCCGTACGCGCTCCTCTGGCAGGAGCGCGCGGTGCGGTCGGTGGCGAACCTCACGCGCGCCGACGCGGAGGGCTTCCTCGAGCGCGCCGCTCGCGTGCCCCTGCGCGTCGACGTGACGACGTATCCGCTCGAGGAGGCCGGCGCGGCGCTCGCGGCGCTGCGGTCCGGGAGGCTCCAGGGCGCCGCCGTCCTGGTCCCCGGGGCGGAGGCGGCGTTGCGCGGAGAGACCGCCTGATCGAAGATCGGCGTGTCACGACCGCCCGGCTGGAGGACCGCCATGACGTCGGAGGAGCGCGCCGACAACGCCAGCCACAGCCCCACGACCGACCCGGGCGCCGCCGCCGCCCTGCTCGACGCGCTCCCCTGCGATTCGGCGCGGCTGCCGGAGGCGGTCTCGGCGCTGGTGATGGACCGGCAGTTCGCGGCGGGCCTGCGCGTCGCCGTCGCGCCCGACAGCGCCGGCGACCCCGAGTGCCGGACGATCCGCCGGATCCTCGGCCGCCTCCGAGCCCTCGACCCGGCGCCGCTCGACGTCCCGAGGCCGCCGGAGCGCCGGCTGATCGGCGTCTGTCGGGACCACGCCCTCCTCGCCTGCGCGGCGCTCCGCCATCACGGCGTCCCCGCGCGACTGCGCGCCGGGCTGGCGTCCTACTTCCGCGCCGGGCACCACGAGGACCACGTTGTCTGCGAGTACCACGCGGGCGACCGGTGGCGCCTGGCTGACTCCGAGCTGACGGGGCCGGTCCGCGACCACTTCGGGATCGCGTTCGACCCGGCCGACGTCCCGCGCGACGCCTTCCTCGTGGGCGGGGACGCCTGGCAGCGGCTCCGCCGCGGCGCCCTCGACCCCGCGAGGTGCGGCGTCTCGTTCATCGGCATCGCGGGGGCGTGGTTCGTGGCCGGCAGCGTGGTGCGCGACGTGGCCGCGCTCGACAAGCGCGAGATGCTGCTGTGGGACTACTGGGGCCTCGTCCGCGACTTCGGCCGGGGCACGGTCGTCCCGGCCCACGCGGCGGAGCGGCTGGACGCGGTCGCCGCACGGCCGGGCCGGAGCCCTCGTGGAAGGCGCTGCGCGACGCCTGCGACCACGGCGACGACCTGCGCGTGCCGTCCACGGTCGTGAGCTGCCCTGCGGGCGAGCGGAAGCACGTCCCGGTGGAGGCGTAGCCGGTGAGCGAGGCGCGGAACCCCGTGCAGGAGTGGGGGCAGGCGCTGGGCGCCGCGGTCGTCGCGGCGACGCTGCCGCTGGTCGCCGCCTGGACGCTGAGGCTGGCCGGCGCCGGCACGATGCCCGCGCACGCCGACGCCTGGGTGGTCCTCGTGACGACGCCGCTCGTCGTCTTCGGCTTCGCGCGCTGGGCGGCGCGCCTCGCGTCGGGCGCTCCGTTGCTGCACGCCACGGTCGTCGGCGCGGCGCCCGGAGCCCTGATCGCCGGCATCGCCGCCGTCCGGGACCCGACGGCGCTCGTGGCGGGGACGAGCCCGTTCGCTCCCCTGCCGATCGCGATCTGGACCGCCGTGAACCTCGCCTCCGGGATGCTGGCCGGGACAAGGGTCCGGCGGGCGAGGCGGACGACGGCGCGGTGACGGCGCGACGGCGCTTCCTCGCGACGCTCGCCGCGGCCCGAATCTCCGCGAGGCGTCCCGGCGGCTCGCGGCCTACGTCGACCGGGTCCTCGAGGGCGCCAGGCCCGCCGAGATCCCGGTGGAGCTGCCGGCGCGCGCGGAGCTGTTCGTCGACGTGAAGGCGGCGCGGGCGCTCGGCCTCACAGTGCCGCCGGGCGTCCTGCGACGGGCCGAGCGCGCGATCGACTGACCCGGGCGGGGACACTCGCGCCGCGAACCGGCCCGCGCGGGAGCGAGAGCCGCATCAGGCGCTCGCGGCGGTCGCCCCCTTCTTCGGGCGCTCCAGGCCCTTGACGATCTGGGAGCGGATGAGGCGGGGCAGCAGCATGTGGTGCTGCGGGCAGATCGACCCCGGGTTCTGGTACGCGGCGCCGGCGAAGGCCACCATGTACCGCCGCAGGTCCTCGAACCGCACCACCTCGTCCACGAAGCCGCGCCGCGCGCAGTGGACGGGGCGCGACTGCTCGCGGTACTGCCGCGCCAGCGCGTTCATCTGCTCGATCACGGGGCCGAGCGGCCGGCCGGCCTCGTGCTCCCTGACGAGACGGCGCGAGAACGACGCCACGGCCGCCGTCTCGCCGTGCATCACGTAGATCTCCGTCGCCGGGGTGCCGAGCGTGAACGCGTTGTGGTTGTTCGCGGTGGGACCGCCCATGATGTAGTGGGCGGCGGCCGAGCCCTTCCGGAGGACGACCAGCATCATCGGCACGTCGGTCTGCTCGATCGAGTAGATCAGCGACTGGCCGAGCGCGAGCAGCTCGGCCTTCTCCGCCGCGTCGCCGACGTCGATGCCCGTCGTGTCCTGGAACCACACCATCGGCACGCGGTCCCGCCCGCAGTGGGTCACGAACTCGCTCATCTTGATGAGGCCCTGGCGGTAGAGCTTGCCGCCGACCGCGATGTAGTCCGTCGTGTACTCGGGATAGGCGGTCCCGAACAGCCCCTGGCGGTTGGCCACGAGGCCGACGAGGAAGCCGTCCACCTTGACGAGCCCGGTGTAGACCTCGGGGCCGAAGCCGGGGCGGAACTCGAGGTGCTCGCTGCCGTCCACCAGGCGCGCGAGGACGTCCTCGACGCTGTAGACCGCCTTCTGGTTCATGGGGACGATGGAGGCGAGGTCGGACGCGGGATAGCGCGGCTCCGCCGGCGCGGCGACCCGGAAGAACTCGGGCCGGTAGGCGGGGAGCTGCGCGACGCACGCCTTGAGCGCGTCCAGCACCTCGGTCTCGGTGTCGTACACGGCGCGGAAGAAACCCGTCACGTCGTGGTGGATGCGGACGCTGCCCGGCGGCACCTCGCGGAAGCGCTTCGTCGCCTCGATGATCTGCCGGGCGGCCGCCTCGTCGAAGCCGCCGCGCGGGCTCATGCCGCTCACGATGCCGCCGCCGCCCACGGCCATGTTGGCGTTCTTGTGGGCGAACAGCATCGTGGGGCTCACGGCCTGGTAGCCGCCGCCCGCGGGGTTCGTGCCGTAGATCCCGGCGATCACGGGCACGCCGAGCTTCTCCAGCTCGGCGTGGCGGAAGAACGTCGCGCCGTTGCCCCGGCGGTCGGGGTAGACCTCGTCCTGCTCGGTCATCTTCACGCCCGAGCAGTTGACGAGCCAGACGAGCGGCACGCGGAGGCGCCGGGCGAGATCGGTGACGCGGAGCTGGTTCTCGGCCTGACCCGCGATCCAGGCGCCGGCGAGGACCTTGTTGTCGAAGCCGATCACCACGCACCACCGGCCGCCGATCCGGCCGAGGCCGTCGACGACGCCCGTCGTCCCTTCCTCGTTGCCGCGCGGGTCGTAGAGCGTGTGCAGGGGGCAGAACGTGCCGGGATCGACGAGGTAGTCGATGCGGTCCCAGACCGTCATCTCGCCCCGCTCGCGGATCTTCTCGGCGGGCAGGCCCGCCCGCTTCACGCGGGTCACCTCGGCGTCCAGCTCCTCGAGCACCGCCGCGATCCGGGCGCGGTTGTCCGCCATCTCCGCGACGTCGGCCGGCCGGAGCGGCTTGCCGAGCGGGTCCATCCGGTCGAAGTACTGGCGCATGGGGTCCTCCGTGGGCCGGCGGGCGGCGGGCTAGCGGTTGGCCTTGCGGTAGCCGAGCTGGTCCAGCGCGACGATCATCTTGCAGATGTTGGCGGACCCCTCGACCATGAAGTACGTCGGCGCGTCGCGGTAGAAGCGCTCCACCGGGTACTCCGGCGAGTAGCCGTAGGCGCCGTGGATCCGCATCGCGTAGCTCGCCGCCCGGTTCACCACCTCGCCGGCGAAGTACTTGGCCTGCGCGACCTCGAGCGCGTTGTTGAGCTGGCCCTGGTCCTTCTGCCACGCGGCCCGGTAGACGAGCAGCCGCGCGGCCTCGATCTCCGTCACCATCTGGGCGACCATGTCCTGGTTCATCTGGAACTGGCCGACCGGCTGGCCGAACTGCTCGCGCTCGTTGCAGTACTTCGTCACCTGGTCGAGGCAGGCCTGGGCCAGGCCCACGGCGCCGGCGGCCGCCTGGAGGCGCGTCTGGTTCAGCGAGCCGAAGACGATGGCCGCGCCGTCGCCGGGCTTGCCCAGGATGTTCTCCTTCGGCACCCGCACGTTCTCCAGCGTGATCTCGCCCGTCGGCGACAGGTGCGTGCCGAGCTTCGCCCACTCGGCCGTGCGCACCCCCTCGACGTTCTTCAGGTCGACGACGAACGCCGAGAGCGACCGGCCGCGGGCGCCGCGGTCGGTGTGGGCGTAGTAGACGACGACGTCGGCCAGGTTGGCGTTGGAGATCCACGCCTTCGAGCCGTTCAGGAGCCAGTGGTCGCCCCGGTCCTCCGCGCGCGACTTCATGCTCATGACGTCCGAGCCGGCGGTCGGCTCGGTGATGGCGAACCCGCCCAGGTACTCGGCGCTCACGAGCTTCGGGATGTACTTGCGCTTCAGCGCCTCGGAGCCGTACCGGAGGATGGGGTAGGCGCAGCCGACGGTCTCCATGTTGATCTGCACGCGGAGGGCGCTGCAGGCCCGCGCGATCTCCTCCGTGACGATCATCGTCGCGAGCCAGCCCATGTCGTTGCCGCCGTACTCCTCCGGGATCACGGTGCCGAGGAAGCCCAGCTCGGCCATCGGCTTGATGACCTCCTCGTAGGGGAAGTAGTGGCGGCGGTCCCAGTCGTCCACGAACGGCACGATCTTCTCGGCGGCGAACTCCCGCACCACGTTGGCGAGCGCCTTCAGCTCGTCCGACAGCGCGAAGTCCATCTTCGACCTCCTCCGGACCCGCCGGGCCGCTGGAAACGCGGAAGAATACCACGCCGGCGCGGCGCCGGCCGCCCCGCGGCCGGTTTGACTTCGCCATGCGCTGCACCTAATGTGTTCCTGCCCCGGCGCGGGATCGCGCCGGGACGACGCGGGCGAGACCCACACCGGGAGGAGCGACGGCGGCGTGGCGGAGCACATCGTGGAGGCGCCGGCGGCGGGGAAGGTCCTCCGCGTCCACGCCGAGGTGGGCACGGCGGTCAGCGAGGGCGACCGCATCTGCATCCTCGAGGCCCTCAAGATGGAGCTGCCCATCGTCGCGCCGGTGAGCGGGACGGTGGCGCGGCTCGACGTCAGCGCGGGCCAGAGCGTCGAAGCCGGGGACCCGCTCGCCGTCATCCGGTCGTAGGGAGCGGGTCTGCTCGACGCGACGTGGTTCGTGCTGGCGGGCATGGCGATCGTCTTCGCCACGCTCGGCGTCCTCGCCCTGGCGATGACCGCGCTCCACCGCTGGCTGCCGCCCGCGCCCGATGCGCGCGCGGAGCGCCGCCCCGGGCCGTCCGGTGGCTGACAGCGGCCTGCTCGGCATCGCGGCCCTCACCTGGCAGGCGGCCGTCATGCTGGCCCTGGGCGGGCTCCTCGTCTACCTCGGGATCGCGCGGCAGGTGGAGCCCGTCCTGCTGGTGCCGATCGGCACCGGGGTGATCCTCGCCAACATCCCGCTCGGCGGGCTGACGGAGCCCGGCGGCCTGCTGGCCGTGCTGCGGGCCACCGGCGTCGACACCGAGCTGTTCCCGCTGCTCATCTTCATCGGCGTCGGCGCCATGATCGACTTCGGCTCGCTGCTCGAGCGCCCGTACACCGTGTTCCTCGGCGCCGCCGCCCAGTTCGGGATCTTCGGCACCTTCTTCCTCGCCTACCTCGTGGGCGACGGCGGCCTCCGGCTCTTCGACTTCTCCTTCAAGGACGCCGCGTCGATCGGCATCATCGGCTCGGCCGACGGCCCGACGTCGATCTACGTGGCGACGTTCCTCGGCTCGAAGTACGCGCCGGCCATCGTGGTCGCCGCGTACTCGTACATGGCGCTGGTCCCGATCATCCAGCCGCCGATCATGCGGGCGCTCACGACGGAGACCGAGCGGCGGCTCGTGATGCCGGCGCGGGCCCGCAGGGTGTCGCGGCGGACGCGCGTGCTGTTCCCGATCGTCACGATCCTGGTCGTCGGGCTCATCGCGCCCAAGGCCACGCCGCTGATCGGCACGCTGATGTTCGGCAACCTGCTGCGCGAGTCCGGCGTCGTCGAGCGGCTGTCGCAGGCGGCGCAGAACGAGCTGGCCAACGTCGTGACGATCCTGCTGGGGCTCGCCGTCGGCGGCATGCTCGTGGCCGAGGACTTCCTGCGGCCGGAGACGCTGATGATCTACGTGATGGGGGTGGTGGCGTTCGCCGTCGGCACGGCCGCCGGGCTGCTCTTCGGCAAGGCGATGTACCTGGCATCCGGCCGCCGGATCAACCCGCTCATCGGCGCCGCCGGCATCTCGGCGTTCCCCATGGCGGCCCGCGTCGTGCAGAAGGTCGGGCTCGAGGCCAACCCGCACAACCACCTGATCATGCACGCCGCCGGCGCCAACACCGCCGGGCAGATCGCCTCGGTCGTCGCCGGGGGCGCCGTGCTGATGCTGGTGCCGCTCTTCGCCTGAGGCGGCCGCCCCGGAGGACCATCATGGCTCACGCGATGCTGACCGCGCTGTCGGCCCTGGCGCTGCTCCTGACCGCCGGCGTCGCCCCCGCGCTCGCCCAGGGCGGCGAGCTGGTCGTCGTGACGTCGTTCCCCAAGGAGCTGTTCGAGGCGTACAAGAAGGCGTTCGAGGCGGCGACCCCGGGCGTGCGTGTCGTCATCAAGCAGCAGCAGACGAACCAGGGCGTGACGTACCTCCGCGAGACCCGCGCCCGGCCGGACGCCGACATCTTCTGGGTGTCGTCCGTCGACGCGTTCATCACGCTGAAGTCCGAGGGACTGCTCGAGAAGGCGAAGGCGCCGAACGCCGCCGCGCCCCGCGTGCCGGCGCGCATCGGCGACTTCCCGATCCACGACCCGGACGGGCTCTTCTACGGCTTCGCGGTCTCCGGCTACGGTCTCATGTGGAACACGCGGTATCTGCAGGCCCACCGCCTCGCGCCGCCGAAGGAGTGGATCGACCTCGTGGAGCCGCGCTACCACAACCACCTGGTGATGAGCGCGCCCTCGCGCAGCGGCACGACGCACCTCACCGTGGAGGTCATCCTGCAGGCGTACGGCTGGCAGAAGGGCTGGGAGATCCTGCTCGCCGCCGGCGGCAACATGGGGACGATCACCGAGCGGTCGTTCGGCACGCCGGAGGCCGTGATCTCGGGACAGTACGGCGTCGGCGTCGTGATCGACTTCTTCGGGCTGTCCGCCATCGCCTCCGGGCAGCCGGTGGACTTCGGCTACCCGACGCTCACGGCTGTCGTGCCCGCCAGCGTCGGCCGCGTCAAGGGCGCGCCGAATCCCGCCGGCGCCGACCGGTTCATCGACTACCTGCTCTCGGACGAGGGCCAGAGGCTGCTGTTCTCGCCGGCCATCGGCCGGCTGCCGGTCGTCCCCGCGCTCTACGCGCGCGGGCCGAAGGGCTACCCGAATCCGTTCCAGCTGAAGCTCGGCGGCGTCAGGTTCGACGCCAAGCTCTCGTCGTCGCGGGTGAACCTGGTCAACTCGCTCTTCGACCACCTGGTCACCTTCCGCCACGCCGAGCTGAGGGCGGCCTGGAAGGCGATCCACGACGCGACGGCCGCGGTCGCGAGGGCGCGGAGCGGCGGCCGGGACGTCGGCCGCGCCGAGGGGCTGCTCGCGGAGGCCCGGCAGCTCGCCTCGGCGGTGCCGCTCGACGAGAAGAAGGCCGACAGGGCCCTCAACGACGCCTTCAAGGCGAAGGCCGACGTGAAGGCCGCCCACGAGACGCAGTGGGACGCTTTCGCGAAGGCGAACTACGCGAAGGCGCGCGCGCTCGCGGAGCAGGCGGCCACCGCCGCGCGATAGCCCATGGCGGGGCCGGCGGCCCGCGTCGTGCCGCGCCTCCTGGCGACGCGGGCCGGCGCCGGGGGCCAGGTCGCGCTGTTCGCGGCGCTCCTCGCGCTGCTCGGCGCCTTCATCGTCTACCCGCTGGCGCGCGTGCTGGCCGTGGCCCTGCACGGGCCGGACGGCCCGACGCTCGCGCACCTGGTGGCGTTCTTCGCCCGGCCGCTCTTCGTCGAGGCCCTCGGCAACACGCTGCTCGCCGGCGCCGCGGCCGTCGCCCTGGGGAGCGTCGTCGCCCTGCCGCTGGCGCTCCTGGTCGCCCGCCTCGACTTTCCGGGGCGCGGGATCGTGCACACGCTCGCGGTGCTGCCGCTCGTGATCCCGCCGTTCGTGGGCGCCGTCGCGTTCCAGCAGATCCTCGGACGCAGCGGTCTCGTCAACCTCCTGCTGCTCGACACGCTCGGCGTCGCGGTGCCGTTCCTCGAGGGCCTCCGGGGCGTCGTGCTCGTGCAGGCGCTCCACTACTTCCCGTTCATCCTGGTCAACACCGTGGCGGCGCTCCAGGGCGTCGACCCGGCGGCCGATGAGGCCGCGCAGGTGCTCGGCTGTCGCGGCTGGCGCCTGCTGCGCCGCGTGACGCTGCCGCTGGCCTTCCCCGGCTTCGTCGCCGGCGCGCTGCTGACGTTCATCCGCGTCGTCGACGACCTGGGCACGCCGCTGATGCTGAACTACACCAAGCTGCTCGCGCCCCAGGCCTACCTGCGCGTCACGACGGTCGGCATGAACGACGCCGACGGCTACGTGATCTGCGTCATCCTCGTCGTGCTGTCGCTGGGAGCGCTGTGGGCGGCCCGGCGCGCCCTCGGCCGGGCGGAGTGGGCCACGATCGGCCGGGGGCCGGAGCGGGTCACGACGCGGCTGCGCGGCGGCCGGGCCGTCGCGGCGTGGGCGGTGGCGGCCGTGCTGCTGGCGCCCGCGCTGCTGCCGCACGCGGGCATCGTGATCCTCTCGTTCTCGAAGGTGTGGAGCTTCTCGTACCTGCCCACGCGCTTGACGCTCGACAACTACGCCGAGATCCTCGTGCGGACCCCGCACTTCGTCTGGAACACGCTGCGCTACGCCGTGCTGGCGGCCGCCGTCGACGTCGTCCTCGGCGCCGCCATCGCGTGGCTGCTGCTCCGCGGCGCCGTCCGGGGCCGGGCCGCGCTCGACGCGATCGCCACCGTGCCGCTGGCGATCCCGGGCGTGGTCCTCGCGATCGCCTACCTCCGCGTCTTCCACGGCTGGGACGTGCCGGGGATCGGCGAGCCGCTCACCGCGACGTGGGGCGTCCTGGTGATCGCCTACGCCGTGCGGCGGCTGCCGTACACCGTCCGCGCGGCGTACGCGACGCTCCAGCAGGTGCACGTGTCGATGGAGGAGTCGGCGCAGAGCCTGGGCGCCACGCCGTCGCGGACCGCGCGGCGCATCACGCTGCCGCTCATGACGCGCGGCCTGGTGGCGGGCGGGCTCGTCGCCTTCGTCACCTCGGCCGTGGAGCTCTCGTCGACGATCCTGCTCGTCCCGCGGATCGAGCTGGGCCCGCTCTCCTACGGCATCTACGTCTACATGCAGTCCGCCATGGGGCGGGGGGCGGGCGCCGCGCTCGGCGTCGTCGCGATCCTGCTCGTCGCCGTCGGCACCTGGGTGGTGAACCGCCTCGCCGCGCGGGGTGTCGGGACGGCCTTCCGGCTGTAGCGCCGATTCGGTGCTTGACACCGGTCGGTGGCGCTCCTGTATACGGGACGTCGTGGCCTCGGCCTCGATCGAGCTCCAGGGCGTCGGCAAGCTCTACGGCGCCCACTGGGCGGTGCGCGGCGTGTCGCTGCGCGTGGCGCCCGGCGAGTTCTTCACGCTGCTCGGTCCCTCCGGCTGCGGCAAGACCACCGTCCTCCGGATGATCGCCGGCTTCGCCGACCCCGACCTCGGCGAGATCCGGCTCGACGGCGAGCCGGTCGCCGGCGTGCCGCCGTGGCGGCGCGACCTGGGGCTCGTCTTCCAGAGCTACGCGCTGTGGCCGCACCTGGACGTCTTCGAGCACGTGGCGTTCGGGCTGCGGGAGCGCCGGGTGCCGGCGGCGGAGATCCGCCGCCGGGTGGAGGAGGCGCTGGCCCTCGTCGGGCTCGAGGGGCTCGAGGGCCGCCGCCCCTCGCAGCTCTCCGGCGGCCAGCAGCAGCGCGTGGCGCTGGCCCGGACGCTGGTCGTGCGGCCGCGAGCCCTGCTCCTCGACGAGCCGCTCTCCAACCTCGACGCCCGCCTGCGCGCCCAGATGCGGCTCGAGCTGCGCCGGCTGCACCAGGACCTCGGCATCACGACGCTCTACGTGACCCACGACCAGGAGGAGGCGATGGCGCTCTCGACGCGCGTCGCCCTCCTCGACCGCGGCGAGGTGATCCAGGTCGGGCCGCCCGCCGACGTCTACCGGCGGCCGCGCACGCGCTTCGTGGCCGAGTTCCTCGGCGCCGCGAACCTCGTCCCCGGCCGCCTGGCGATCGGCCCGGGCGTCCAGATGGTCCAGCTCCGGGACGGCCTCACGCTGACGGTGTCGGGTGTCGAGCTGGGCGACGGGACGCCCGTCCTCTGCGTCGTGAGGCCGGAGGCGATCCAGCGCGCGGCCCCCGACGCGCGGGTGCCGAACCGCCTCTTCGCCACCGTCGAGAGCGCCGTCTACCTCGGCGGCCGCTGGGACTGCGAGCTGTCGCTCGCGGGCGGCCTGACGCTGCGGGCGCAGCTGCCCGCGAGCGCCGCCGGGACGCCGCCGAAGCCGGGCGAGCTGCTGACCGTGGCCATCCCTCCCGAGGACCTCGTCGTCCTGCCCGAGTGACGCCGGCGTTGCTTGACCGGCCCGGGACGCGCCTCTAGAGTTAGCCGCCAGGAGGAAGTCCCATGACGCGACGCCCACCCGCCCTGCTCGCGCTGCTCGTCCTCGTCCTCGCGGCACTCGTCGCGCCGCTCGCGTCGGCCGCCGACACGTGCGCCCACCGCGGCACCCTCGACCCGATGTACTGCGACGAGAATCGCGACATGGTGGCCGACCCGCCGAAGGATCCCGCGAAGCTCGTGAGCCCCGACCCGCTCGTCTTCACCTACGCGCCGGTGGAGGACCCCGCGGTCTACGAGGGCGCGTGGAGCGACTTCCTCCGGCATCTCGAGAAGGTCACCGGCAAGAGGACGAGGTACTTCGGCCTGCAGAACTACGCCGCGCAGATCGAGGCGATGCGGTCGGGCCGCCTGCACATCTCGGGGTTCTCGACGGGCAGCCTGGTGTACGCGGTCAACCTCGCCGGCGCGGTGCCCATGGCGATCATGCGCGACGCCCGGGGCGCCTCGGGCTACCACCTCGTGGTCATCACCCAGGCGAAGAACGACAGGATCCGCTCCGTGGCCGACCTCAAGGGCAAGCGCGTGGCGCACGTCTCGCAGACGTCCAGCTCGGGCCACCAGGCGCCCGTCTACTTCTTCTCGCGGATGGGCGTCGTGCCGGGCAAGGACTACCAGATCGTGTTCTCCGGCAAGCACGACACGAGCGTCCTCGGCGTGGTCAACGGCGACTACGACGCGGCCGCCGTCGCCGACACCGTGCTCGAGCGCATGATCGCGCGCAACGTGGTCAAGGCGGGCGACGTCAAGGTCGTCTACACCTCGCCGGTCTTCCCCACGGCCGGGTTCGCGTACGCCCACAACCTCGAGCCCCGGCTGGTGGAGAAGATCAAGGAGGCGTTCTACTCGTTCTCGTTCGAGGGCACGAGCGTCGGCAAGGAGTTCAAGGGACGGACGGGCTTCCTGCCGCTCCAGTACGCCCGGGACTGGGAGGCCGTCCTCGGCATCCTCACGGCCAACGGGGTGACCTTCACCCGGGACTCGCCGGAGTACAAGAGGCTGCAGAAGCCGGCGCGCGAGTAGCGCCGGCCCGCGCGTGCTCGAGGTCCAGGGGCTCCACAAGCGGTACGCGACCGGCGACGAGGCGCTGCGGGGCGTGTCGCTGACGGTCGCCGGCGCCGAGGCGGTGTTCGTCATCGGCCCCTCGGGCGCGGGGAAGTCGACGCTCCTCCGCTGCATCAACCGGCTCGTCGAGCCGGACGCCGGCTCCGTCAGGCTCGACGGACGCGAGATCACCACGCTGACGGGCGCCGGTCTCCGCGCGGCGCGGCGGGCGATGGGGATGATCTTCCAGGAGTTCAACCTGGTGGAGCGCCTGACCGTGATGGAGAACGTGCTGTCCGGCCGTCTCGGCTACGTCTCGACGTGGCAGGCGTGGCGGCGCCGGTTCCCGGCCGCCGACGTCGAGGCGGCCTTCCGGACGCTGGCGCGCGTGGGGCTGGAGGGGTTCGAGAACAAGCGGGCGGACGAGCTGTCCGGAGGCCAGCGCCAGCGGGTCGGCATCGCGCGGGCGCTCGTCCAGCGGCCGAAGATCCTGCTCGTGGACGAGCCGACGTCGAGCCTCGATCCGATCACGTCGGAGGCCGTCATGCGGCTGATCGTCGAGCTGGCCGCCGAGGACGGGATCCCGGCGCTGGTGAACATCCACGACGTGCCGCTCGCTCGCGCGTTCGCGCGCCGCATCGTGGGGCTCCGCGAGGGCCGCGTCGTGTACGACGGCCCCGTCGGCGGGCTGGACGCCGCGGTGCTCGAGCGGATCTACGGCGCCGCGCGGGCCGCGGCGCCGGCGGGCGCGGCCCCGTGAGCCCGGCGGCCTGGCGGCGGCCGTCGGCGTGGCCGCGGCCGTGGATGGGCCCGCTCGCGTGGGCGGCCGGCGTCGCGTTCCTCGCCTGGAACGCCGTGAGCCTCGAGGTCGACCCGGCGCGCGTCGCCCGGGGCCTGTCGCGGCTGGGCGCCGTCGCGGCCTCCGCGATCCCGCCCGACTTCGAGCGCGCCGGCCTCCTGGCGTCGGGCGTCCTCGAGTCGATCGAGATCGCCACGCTCTCCACGCTGCTCGGCGTCGTCGCCGGCATCCCGGTGGCGGTGCTGGCCGCCCGCAACGTGGTCCCGCTGCCGGTCTACGCCGCCGGGCGCGGCACGATCACCCTCGGCCGCACGTTCCACGAGCTGATCGTGGGCATTCTCTTCGTCAAGGCGGTCGGCTTCGGTCCGCTCGCCGGCGTGCTGACGCTCACGGTGAACTCCGTCGGATTCTTCTCGAAGCTCCTCGCCGAGCAGATCGAGACGATCGACCGCGGCCAGATCGAGGCCGTGCGGGCGACGGGGGCGTCGCGGGCCCAGGTCCTGATCTACGCCGTGCTGCCCCAGGTGCTGCCGCGGATCATCGGGCTCACGATCTACCAGTGGGACGTGCACCTCCGGCAGTCGACGATCATCGGCATCGTGGGCGCCGGCGGCATCGGCGCCACGCTGCTCAGCGCCTTCTCGCGCTACGACCACGACTTCGCCCTCGCGATCCTCATCGTGATCGTCGCGATCGTCCTCGTCGGCGAGGCCGTCAGCGCGCTCGCGCGGCGCGCCGTGCAGTGACGCCCGCCGCGTCCTGGCGGCGGTTCACGCCGGCACAGACCGCGGCCCGCACGGTGGGCCAGCTCGCGCTGGCGGCCGTGACGGCGTGGATGCTGGCGCGCCTCGGCGTCCGCTGGGAGTACGTCGCGGACGCCCCGTCCCAGGTCGCCGATCTCGTGAGGCGGATGTTCCCCCCGGACTGGGCGGCGGCGCCGGCCCTCGTCGACCCGCTCGTCCAGACGATCAACATCGCGACGCTGGGCACCGCGCTCGCCATCGGCCTCGCGCTGCCCGTCGCCTTCCTCGCCGCCGCCAACACGACGTTCAACCGCGGGACCTACGCGCTGGCGCGCGTGATCATGGTCGTCTCGCGGTCGGTGGACACGCTCATCTGGGCGCTGGCCTTCATCATCGTCGTCGGGCCAGGCTCGCTCGCCGGCGTGCTGGCCGTCGCCGTGCGCTCCGTGGGGTTCGTCTCCAAGCTCGTGGCCGAGGGCATCGAGGAGATCGACCGCGGCCAGGTGGAGGCGGTGACGGCGACGGGAGCCAACCGCTGGCAGGTGCTGATCTACGCGATCGTCCCCCAGGTGCGGCCGGTCTTCGCCGGCGTCGCGATCTACCGCTGGGACATCAACGTGCGGGAGTCCACGGTGCTGGGCCTGGTCGGCGCCGGCGGCATCGGCTTCGCGCTGAACGAGGCGATCCTCGGCCTCGAGTGGAGCCGCGTCGGCACGATCCTGGTGATCATCCTGGCCGTGGTCGCCGTCTCGGAGGCGGGGTCGGCCTGGCTGCGCAGGCGCGTCACCTGACCGGCTCCCGCCGCCCCGCGCTGGCCCTCGGCATCGCGGCTCTCACGCTCGCCGTCCAGAACGGCATCGTGATGGCGTTCGCGGTGCTCTACGTGCCGCTCGTCGACGAGTTCCGCGGCTCGCGCGGCGACGTCGCGATGGTGCAGTCCGCGGTGCTGCTGCTCGGCGGCTTCGGCGGGCCGCTGATCGGATGGGCGTTCGACCGGCTGGGCCCACGGCGGCTCTTCCAGGGCGGCGCCGTCCTCGGGGCGGCGGCGTTCCTCGCGGCGAGCCGCGCCGAGTCGCTGCCCGCCCTCGTCCTGCTCTACGGCGTCGTCGGCGGGCTCGCGCTGTCGGCGCTCGGCAGCCAGGCCAACATGGTCGTGGCGGCGCTCTGGTACCCGCACGCGCGCGGCCGGGCCATCGCCGTGGCCGACCTCGGCACGGGGTTCGGCGCCTTCTGCTTCATCCCGCTGGCCCAGGCCCTCGTCGTCGCCGCCGGCTGGCGCGGTGCGCTCGTGGCCTGGGCGGCGCTGCTGGTGGGACTCGTGGTGCCGCTGAACGGCTTCCAGCGACTGCCCGGCGCCGGCCGCGCGGCCGGCGCGGCCGTCCCCGGAGCGGCGCCTGCCGGCCCCGCGCCCGCGGCGTGGACGGTGGCAGGGGCCGTCAGGTCGCCGGCCTTCTGGTGGCTCGGCGCGATGCGCTTCTTCGCCGCGTGCGCGTTCCCGCTGATGAACACGCACATGGTGGTCTACGCCATCGATCACGGCATCGCGACGGGGACCGCCGCGGCCGCCCTCGGCGCGGTGAGCCTCGTGAGCCTGCCGGGCCGGCTCGCGACCGGCTGGCTCTGCGACCGGATCGGCCGCGCGCAGACGCTCACCGTGACCTACGCGAGCGCGGCGCTCGGCGTCGGCTGCCTCGCCATGCTCGCCGCCGGCGGCTCACCGCTCTGGCTCGGGCTCTACGTCCTCTTCTACGGGCTGGCGCAGGGATCGAGCGGCATCGTGGGCTCGGCGCGGGCGGCCGACGTCTTCGCCGGCGCCTCGTTCGCCACCATCTACGGCTGGCTCGCGCTCGCCGTCGGCCCGGGCGAGGCGCTCGGGGCGTGGGCCGGCGGCGTCATCTTCGACGCGACGGGCAGCTACCTGCCCGCGTTCGGCCTCGCGGTGGCCGCGCTGGCGGCGGGGCTCGTCGCGATGTGGCGCGTGCGGCCCGACCCGGCGCGCGGCGCGGCCCGGCAACGCTAGGAGAGCGGCCCCGGGAATCGATGGCGCCGGCAAAGCCGGCGCTCGAACGGGCGTTGTCGCGGAACGCTTCCGCCACCCGGGCGCCGTCAGGCGCCGGGGTCGACGTACAGCTCGATCTCGTTGCCGTCCGGATCGCGGATCGAGATGGAGGTCGGCGTCTCGCCGAACGGCGCGAGACCGTGGGCCTCGACGTGACGGCGCGCGCCCGCCAGGTCCTCCGCCGACGTGCCGACATCGAACGCGATGTGATAGAGCCCCGGGACGCCCTTCGGCTGCGGCCCCGGTCCCTCGGCGCGCGCCACCTCGCACGACACGTCGTGGTGATGGCGGCCGGCGGAGAAGAACACGATGCGGCCGCCCTTCGCCGTCCCCGTCTCCTGCAGGCCCAGCACGTCGCGATAGAAGCGGCGCGCGGCGTCCAGATCGCGGACGAAGAGCGAGACGTGTCCCAGCTCGCGGACTTTCATTTGCCGGTAGTGTACCATTGGCAGGTCATGGCTGATTCGAAGCCCGCGGCCGAGAGCCTGTCGGCCGCGACCGTCTACCTGCCCGAGACCGCTGACAGGATCCGGCCCGACGCGCGGCTCATCGGCCTGCTCGCGCTCGGGCACCTCGTGATCGACACGAACCAGGGCTCGCTGCCCGCGATCCTGCCCTTCCTGAAGTCGGCGCACGGGCTGTCGTACGCGCAGGCGGGCGCGATCGTGCTCGCGGCGAACATCACGTCGTCGATCGTCCAGCCCCTGTTCGGCTACTTCGCCGACCAGATGGCGCGCCGCTGGCTCCTGCCGCTGTCGGTCTTCGTGTCGGGGGCCGGGCTCGCCCTCACCGGCGTGGCGCCGGGCTACGCCGCGCTGCTCGCGCTCGTCGTGGTGATGGGGCTCGGCGTCGCCGCGTATCACCCGGAGGGCTACCGCACCGCGGCCAGCGTGGCGGGCGACCGGAAGGCCACGGCGCTCTCGTGGTTCTCGCTCGGCGGCAACGCCGGCATCGCGCTGGGGCCGCCCATCATCACGACGCTGGTCACCGCGTTCGGCGTCGCCGGGGCGCTCGGCATGCTGGCGCCCAGCGCGCTGATGGCGGTGCTGCTGGTCGCCGTGCTGCCGCTGCTCTCGCGGCCCGCGACCTCCGCGACCCGGAGCGAGACGCGCGGGCGCGGCGTCGACATGCCGCGGGCGATGGCGATCCTCATCGCGGTGGTCACGATCCGCTCGTGGGCGCAGCTCGGCTTCACCACCTTCGTGCCGTTCTACTACGTCGACTACCTGCAGGCCGACCCGCGGCTGGTGGGCCCGCTGCTGTTCGTGTTCCTCGGGGCCGGCGCGCTCGGCACGGTGCTGGCCGGACCGCTCGCCGACCGCTTCGGCGCGCGCCGCTTCCTGACGTGGATCTTCGTCGCCGCGGCGCCGCTCGGGGCGCTGTTCATGCTGTCCTCCGGCGCGCTGGCCTTCGTCGCGCTGGGCCTCTTCGGCGCGGTGCTGGTCTCCACGTTCACGATCTCGGTCGTGCTGGGCCAGTCGTACCTGCCGCGCAACGCCGGCATGGCGTCGGGGCTCATCGTCGGCTTCGCCATCGGCACGGGCGGGCTCGGCGTCTCGCTGCTCGGCTGGATCGCCGACCACTGGGGCCTGCCGGCGGTGCTGTGGCTCTGCGCGCTGATGCCGCTCGCCGGCTTCCTGGTGGCCCTCGCCCTGCCCGCGCCGCGCCATGAGTGATCCCGGGATGCGGGCGCACGCCGCTCCGGGCCGCCGTCGGGCCGGCGCCCGGCGCCCCGAACCGGTCGCGTGAACGAAGGCCTCCCGTTCCAGGACGGCGAGCAGGTGCTGCTGATCGACCAGCGCGGCAAGCGCCACCTGCTCTTCCTGCGGAAGTCGGAGACGTTCCACTCCGACCGCGGCTGGATCCCGCACGACGCGATCATCGGCCAGCAGGAGGGCAGCTGGATCCGCAGCTCGCTCGGGCTGAGGTACCTGGCGCTGCGGCCGACGCTCGCCGAGTTCGTCCTCGAGATGCCGCGGGGCGCCCAGGTCATCTACCCGAAGGACCTCGCCATGATCCTGTTCTGGGCCGACATCGCCCCGGGCTGCCGGGTGCTCGAGGCGGGGACGGGGTCGGGGGCGCTGACCCTCGCGCTGCTCCGCGCGGTCGGGCCCGAGGGCCGCGTCATCACGTTCGAGCAGCGCGAGGAATTCGCGCGGCGCGCCCTCGCCAACATCCACATGCGGGTCGGCGAGGTCACGAACCTCACCGTGCGGCTGGGGCCCGTCGAGGACGGCATCGCCGACGAGGCGCCCGTCGACCGCGTGCTGCTGGACCTGCCGGAGCCGTGGAAGCTCACGCAGGCCGTGGCCGCCGCGCTGCGCCCGGGCGGCATCTTCCTCGCTTACGTGCCGACCATCATCCAGTCGCACCAGCTCTGCGAGACGCTCAACCGGGAGCGCCACTGGGCGCTCGTGGAGACGTTCGAGACGCTGTTCCGCCCGTGGAACATCGAGGGGCAGTCGGTCAGGCCCTTCCACCGCATGGTGGCCCACACCGGGTTCATCACCGTGGCCCGGCGCGTCGTGCCCGAGGAAGGCGCGAAGCCGCGGGTCGCCGACAGCGAGGGCGACCGGCCCGAGTAGACCGCCGCAAGGAGTCCACATGATCACGTTCATGCGACGTCACCGCCGCGGCCTCCAGGTTGGGCTGCTCGTCGTCATCGCCGCGTTCATCGCGTCGCTGTTCGTCTTCGGCGCCAGCGGGCCGGACACCGCCGCCCGCGACAGCGTCGCCACCGTGAACGGCGAGCCGATCCCCGTGGAGCGCTACCAGCGCCGCTATCAGGAGTACATGAACCTCTACGCGCAGACGCTGCGCGAGCGCTTCTCGCCCGAGATGGCCGAGCGCATGGGCCTGCCGCGTCAGGTCGTGGAGGACCTCGTCCAGGAGGAGCTCGTCGTCCAGCGGGCGCGGGCGGAGGGCCTCGAGGTCTCCGACGAGGAGCTCAACGCCCAGATCCACGGCATGGCCGTGTTCCAGGAGGGAGGGCGCTTCTCGCTCAAGCGGTACGAGGAGGTGCTGCGGCGGAGCAACGTGACCAAGACGGCGTTCGAGAGCGACATGCGCCGGCGGCTGACCCGGATGAAGGTCGAGAGCACCGTCCGCGGCGCCGTCAAGGTCTCCGACGCCGAGATCGAGCAGGCGTTCGTCCACAACCGCGAGGAGGTGCGCGCGGCCTGGGCGCTCGTCGAGACGGCGCCGATCGCGCAGGCCCTCGCCGTGACCGACGCCGAGCTGGAGGCCCACCTGAAGGCGCACGAGGCGGAGTTCCGCCAGCCGGAGCGGCGCAAGATCCAGTACGTCGCGATCGACCCGAAGGACTTCGCCAGGAAGCCGACCGACGCCGAGGTCGAGAAGTACTACAGCGAGCACGCGGCGGAGTTCGAGCAGCCGGCGCAGGTGAAGGCGTCGCACATCCTCGTCCGCGTCCCGACCACGGGCGGCAGCGAGGCGGAGGACAGGGCCAAGGCGAAGGTGGCCCAGGCGATCCGCCGCGCGAAGGGCGGCGAGGACTTCGCCAAGCTCGCGCGCGAGATCTCCGAGGACCGCCCGACGGCCGAGAACGGCGGCGCGCTGGGGTTCGTCGCGAAGGGCGAGACCGTGAAGCCGTTCGAGGAGGCGCTGTTCGCCCTGAAGAAGGGCGAGATCACCGCCGAGCCCGTGCGGACGGGCTTCGGCTACCACGCGATCCGCGCCGAGGAGATCCGCGCCGCGAGCAAGACTCCCCTGAAGGAGGCGGCGCCGAAGATCCGCGAGCGGCTGCAGGCGGAGGCCTCGGACGCGGCGGCGAAGGCGCGGGCCGAGGAGGTCCGCGCGGCGCTGATCGGCGCCGGGGACTTCATGGCCGAGGCCCGCAAGCTGGGGCTCGCGCCGGTGGAGACGACGGTCGCCCGGCGGCCGGCCCAGGGCTTCCTGCCGCCCGATCCGATGGAGGAGACGGCGTTCGCGCTCGCCCAGGGCGGCGTGTCCACGCCCCTGAAGACGCCCGCGGGCTGGCTCGTGATGAAGAGCCTGGAGACGCTGCCGGCGGCGGTGCCGCCGCTGGCGGAGATCAAGGACAAGGTCGCCGCGGCGCTCAAGCGGCAGAAGGCCGAGGCCGAGGCGCTGAAGCGGGCGACGCAGGTCGCGGCCGACGTCAAGGCGGGGACGGCGCTCGCCGACGCCGCCAAGAAGGCCGGCGCGACGGCGGGGGAGACGTCGCGCTTCTCGCGCCAGCGGCCGGCGGACCGGCTGCCGGGCGACGCCATGCTCGCGGCGCTGACGGGCGCCGTCGGGAGCGTGAGCGACCCCGTCAAGACCCAGCAGGGGTACTACGTGGTCAAGGTGCTCGAGCGCGTGCCGCCCGACCAGACCGCGCTCGGCGCCGCCGAGCGCGACCGACTCGCCGGCGAGGTGCTGCGCAAGAAGCAGAGCCAGGCGTGGGAGGCCTGGATCGCGGGGGCGCGGAGCAAGGCCAGGATCGACGTGTCGACCCGGTTTCCCACGCCGCGGCGCGGCTGAGCGGAGGCGCCGCCGGGAGGACGCCATGGACGAGGCCGTCAGCCAGTTCGCCGTGGATGCCTGGCGCGTCGCGCTCCGCGGGGTGGCGGCGCTCGCCCTCTTCGTCGCGTTCTGGATCGCCGGGAACGTGGTGCAGCGGATCGCCCGGCGCCTCGCCGAGCGCGGCGAGGCGGCGCGTCAGGACGCCATCAATCTCCTCGGGCAGGCGGCCAAGGTCGGCATCGTCGTCACCGGGGCGCTGACGGCGCTCGGCACCGTCGGCGTCAACGTGACCGCGCTCGTCGCGGGCCTCGGGCTCACGGGCTTCGCGCTGGGCTTCGCGTTCCGCGACGTGCTGTCGAACCTGCTCGCGGGGTTGCTGATCCTGATCCACCGGCCCTTCCAGCGCCACGACCGGATCGCGGTGACGGGCTTCGAGGGCGTGGTGACGTCGGTGGATCTGAGGTACACGACGCTCGAGGGGGAGCAGGGCAAGGTCCTGATCCCCAACTCGATCCTGTTCACCAACCCGATCAGTCTCCGGCCTCGCTAGCTAGGTATGGCGGCGGCGAGCGCGCCCGGCTCCGAGCCCGGCGGATCCGTAAGGAGCCGTGACACGGCGGGAAGCGCGGCCGATCTCCAGAACTCTCTGGCCGTGTTCTTCCGTGAACGAGCCTCGGCAGGTCCGCGGCCCTTCACGTCATTGGGCCTCGCGATCCTGGGGACGCCAACCGCATCTGAGGATCGGCGTTCGAGACCGATGCGGTCCTCATGCGATGCGACCGAAATCGTGGTGGACGCGCCGCGGCACCGGGTCCAGGCGGCTTCCCCCGCCCGATATTGCCGTTGTCCGGATAGGGGCGCGACCGCGAGCGAACCCGCACACCACCAGGAGCGTGGCGACGTCTCGAACCGGCCGCTGGGGACGGCGTATAATGCTTCCCGACATGAGCTTCGAGCCGGACCGTGTGTTCTACGTAGGAAGCCGCCCTCTCGTCGTCGTTGAGGCGAAGGATCGAGCGCTCCGTCCACAATTTCGCGAATCGCTGATTCAGCAGCTGCATGCCTACTCCACGGACTGCAACAGCCCCTGGTTCCTGGTTGTCGACTCGGAGAGAACCAGCGTCTACCGCACCGCGGGGCGGCGTCCAGTCGCGACACTGTCGACGGGCGAAATCGTCCGCGACGAGATTGGGTCAAAGCTCGACGTCGTGGGTGAACAGACCCTGCTGCTCGCCGTCGACAAGTGGCTGAATGACCGCCGATCACTTGGGCGCTTCGCCGATCGGTACCCTGAGCTCCAGGAATTCGTCAGCGATGTTTCGTCGGCGTCCACTATTCGAACCGGGGACGATCAGGCTCGCCAGTCAGGGTCGACGTAATCCGTGACCGCGGAGCCGGTGGTCGTAGAGACCAACTGGGTTCTCGCCGTAAGTCTCCGTCAGCACGAAGCGTCCCAACGACTCTTGGAGCACGCGCTAGCCATTCGGATCGAGTTGCTCCTGCCATCGCTGTGCGTCGGTGAAGCACTGACGGCCATCCGGCGAAAACAGCATGAGTGGCAACGACTGATCCTCGATTTCGCAGGGGTGCTACGACGACGGCGCAAGCGGCAGTGTAATGGGGGTCGGCCGACACGTACTGGGAGCCGCGGGGCGCGCGGTGTGAGCGGTCGGGACACCGAAACGCCTC
>Ga0073934_10001088_pt1 | contig 69291 bp, 78 predicted proteins | sample LarsenN4metaG_FD_76834 | JGI IMG/M metagenome (GOLD analysis project Ga0073934, IMG submission 76834) | Hot spring sediment bacterial and archeal communities from British Columbia, Canada, to study Microbial Dark Matter (Phase II) - Larsen... ... | reverse complement strand
CGCAAAGCCCGGCCGCATCGAGAGCGCGGTGCGCGAGATCTCCATGAACTTCTCGCTGTGAAAGCTCGCGTCCTTCATGCCGATGTAGTTCGGCAGCCGCTCGATGAGGCGCCGCGTGAGATCGGCGGTGAATTCCACGCCCTCGCCGTTACGGTACGGAGAGTTGTAGGTGAGAAGCGGCAGGTCGGTCGCGGTGCCGATGCGGACGATGGAATCGAAGATCTCCTCCTGGGTGGGTCTCCGGCAATAGGGGGAGATCGCAAGTATGAGGTCCGCGCCGATCTTCTGCGCGTGCCGCGCGAGGTCGAGTGAGTCCTCCTCCGAAAGCGTGCCCACGAAGATCGACACGGGCACCCGCTTTGCCGTCGTCTTCACCGCGATTTCCGCGCCGAGCTTGCGCTCGGCGATCGTGAGATTGAGCGACTCCGCCTTGTGGTGGGGCCACGCGATGGCGGGGGCGCCGTGGCGGACGTGGAAGTCCACCATCTTCTCGAATCCCTCCGCGTCGAAGCTGAAATCGTCCTTGAGCGGGGTGACCGGGGCCTGCATGACGCCTTTGAGGGTGATGGGCATTGTCCTGCTCCTTCTGTGTTCTCTGTGATGCTACTGTTTTGCGAGACCGAGGTCGGTCATGACGGCCCTGGTGGCGCTGTACTCGCCTTCCAGGTACTTGGCGAAGTCCTTGCTGCGCAGCAAACGCGAGGTGAGGTTGTTCGCCTCGAGCTGGCTTTTCCACTCGTCCACTGCGGCGACCTTCGCCAGCGCCTCTTCCCAGAACGCGACTTGCGCGGCGGTCAGCCCCTTCGGGCCGAAGATGCCCCGCCAGTTCGATATCCCGGTGGCGTCGATGCCCTGCTCGCGCATCGTCGGCAGGTTCGCGAGCGTGCCGGCGACGCGCTGCGGCGCCGCGACGCCGAGCATGCGCGTGTTCCCCGCCTGCACCTGCGGCAGCGCGGCGCTCACCGACGACACGACCGCGTGCACGTGCCCGCCGACCGCCGCCATCATGGATTCGGCGTTGGTCTTGAATACGACCAGCTTGAGCTTCTTGGGATCGATCCCTGCGGATTTGACCGCCTGGGCAAGCATCAGATGGTTGGGGCCGCCGCGGGCGACCAGGCCGAAAGCGACGGAGTCCGGGTCCGCCTTGAGGCGGTCGACCAGGTCCCGCATGCCTTTCATCGGCGAATCGGCGCGCACCGTGATCACGCTGTAATCCACCAGCAGCAACGCGAGCGGAGTGAGATCGGCGTAATGCAACGGTGTCAGCCCGGCAATCTGGTTCGTGAAAACCGTCGCCGTCGCATAGAGCAGGTAATGCGGATCCGCGGCATGCTGGTTGAGGTACACGACCGCCAGGGTCTGGTTGCCGCCCGCCTTGTTCATGACCAGGGCCGGCGTGCCGATCAGTTTCTGATCCTGCAGGGCCTTCTGGATGAGGCGCGCATTCTGGTCGTTGATGCCGCCGGCGCCCGTGGGCACGATCACCTCGACCGGTTTCTCCGGACGCCAGGCCGGCTCGCTCCACGCCTCGGTTGCGAGCGCGGCTCCGAGCGCGGCCAGCCACGCCGCAATCCCGAGCGCCCTGCGCGCAACCTGTTTGAATCTCAAGTTTCGCTTCCCCGGATGATGCCGCGCGCCGCCATCGTCGCGCAATCGGCCAGCTGCGTTTCGCCCATTTTATGAAAAGCTCCCCGCACGGGGCAGCCCGCAGCCGAAATCGCGCTTGCGGACCACAATGCGGACCAAGACTCGAACGGGCACCTGCTCGTCATCGAAAGCCATTTCCGGGTGTTGCCGTGGCTACGGTGGATTATGGGGACAGTTCCTGGACGCGCGTCACGCACGACCGACCGGCTCCTTCAGGCTCGCAAGATCCGGCGCGGCGGGGAGCCCCGCGCGCGCGCCGAGCAGCGCATAGTAGCGCGCGGCAAGCGCCAGGTCCTGGAGCGCCGTGCCGACCGACTTGAAGGTGACCAGCCCTTCCTGCGGAACGCTGACGCTGCTGGCGGCGACTTGCGCGAGAGTGGCCCGCTTCGCCTCGGGCAGCGCGCCGCTTGCCACCGCTTGCCGCAGCTCGCCGGCTTCCTCCAGCGCGTGCAGCGAGTCCACCACGACCAGGCGCGCGTCACGGAAGCACTGGACGTCAACCTCCGCGAATTGCCGCCGGGTGTTGCCGACGGCGCACAGCAGCCGGCAGCGGTCGAGCCATTCGCCACGCACTACCGGCTCGCTGCTGCGCGAGCTGCTCGCCGCGGCCACCACCGCGCGGCCGCGCGCCGCGGCCTCCGCCGATGCGACTGCGGTGACCGGAACGCCGAGCTTTGCCGACATCGCGCGCGCAAAGGCTTCGCGATGGCCGGCGGTCGGGCTGTAGACGGCGGCCGACTCGACGCGATACACCGAGGCGAGCGCTTCGAGCTGCGTCCGTGCCTGGTGGCCGGAGCCGATCACGCCGACGGAGACAGGGCCGGGTACTCGCACTTTCCGCGCCACCGCGCCGCTGGCGGCACCCGTGCGGAGATCCGTGATGAGCTGCCCGTCGAGGAGGGCAAGGAGCTCGCCGTCCTTCAGGCGATAGAGCGAGACGATGTACCGCGTTCCCGCGCCCCGGATCGTGTGGTACGCCTTCGTCGCGCCATACCCGGCCTGATAATCGGCCGCGAACAGCATGCGCATCGAGCCGCCCTCGAAATCGGCGTTGAACTTGGGCGAGACGAAGGTGCGGCCCGCCGCTTCGTGGGCGAGCGTTTCCTCGAGCAGCTCGATCGCGTCGCGCATGCCGATCACGCCGCGCAGCGCCTCGAAACCCAGCATCACCGCCATGCAAGCCTCCCGGGTCAGCGCTCGGGTCGCGGCACGCCTGCCGCCCACCCACTCATATGGGCCGGACCTCGCTATGTCCCGGCGACTTCTGCCTTCCGCCTTTCCGGTCACCGGTCACCGGTCACGCTCCCAATGCCTGGCGGGCGGCCCGGGTCCCGCTCTGGAGCGCTCCGGCGACGGTCGTCGCCTCGCCCTCGAGATCCGTCGCTTCGCCGGCGAAGAAGAGCGTGTCCTTGAGCGGCGCCGCGAGCGCTTCCCGCGCGCCGTGCCCGCCGACCGTCACGTAACTGTACGCCCCGCGCGCGTACGGGTCGCGCTGCCAGTCGTGGAGGTGGAAGGCTTCGAGTTGCGCCTCGATGTCGAGCTGCTTGCCGAAGATTGTTTTCAAGCTCGCCACGGCGTGCCGCATGATGGTCCGCGATCCCGCGCCCGACAGCCGGGCCGCGTTGGGACCGCCCGCCCACGCGATCAGAAGCGGTGCCCGCACGGGCAGCGCGGTCCAGAACGTGGGAAACGCCGCCTGCGGCGAGTGAAAGAAGGTCGCGTCCCGGTAGCGCCCGCCGTCGAGCTTTTCCCAGAAGGCAGTGCGAAATCGCAGTGCGGCCTTGATCACCGCGCCCGAGGCGAGGCCGGCCAGGGCTTTGCGCTTCTCCTTCAGCGCGGGCGTGAACCGGACCGCGCCGGGCGCATCCGGCGCGAGCTGAAGCACGCCGAGCGGCAGCGCGATGATGGCGCGCGCGGCCCTGGCGCAGAAACGCTTCCCGCGGGAAGTCCCCTCGACCTCGACCGATCCCGGCTTCCATCGCACCGCGCGCACGACGGCGCGCAACCGCAACTCGGCCCCGATCCGCCCGAGCTCGCCCGCCAGCGAATCGAGGAGCGTGCCGTAGCCGCCCGCCGGCCTGAAGTGACCGGCGGCGCCTTCGTTCGTCCAATCCTCCGCGATCGCCCGCGCGCTCGCGCGCGCCGGATCCGCGGCCTCGTAGCCCTGCACCCGCATCCGGGCGAAGACCCGCGCTTTCTCGGACAGCCCGCGCCGGCGCATCCGCTCGAGCAGGGTCTCGACGGGCACGTCCCTCCGCTTCAGCGCGCCCACCTCGCGGCGCAGCGCGTGCTGCACCTCGCCAAACACATCGGTCGTCCTGAGGTGCAGTGTCCCGTCCTGGACCACCCAGCGAACGAAGGGCGCGGCGACGGCGGCCGAACCGGCCTTGTGCAGCAGCGAGAATGTCGCCGGCGGGCGCCCGTGGATGAATTCGGCGCCCAGTTCGACCGGGACCGGCAGCCCGGGCTCGCGGCGCGACCAGATGCGCCCGCCGATGCGCTCGCGCGCTTCGAGCACGAGGGCAGGCCGCCCGGCGCGCGCGAGCTCCGCGGCGGCGGCAAGTCCCGCAGCCCCGGCGCCGATGACGAACGTGTCGTAGGAGCGTGGCATGGCACTGACTGAGATGGTAACCCGTGACCGTGGAGCGGGCACAATACGCGAAATCGGGAGGTCGTGAGATCGGGAGATCGAGCAGCCGCGAGATCGTCAGATCGCGAAATCGCAAGGGAATCTTTCTTTCGCGCTCACCGTCTCCCGCACTCACACCCTCACGGAATCTGTCCTTCTCCCGCCCTCACGCCCTCACCTCTATTCTCCCTCATCCCTTCAGCGAGAGCGGCTCCTCCTCCATCGCCGCGATCTGCTCGCGCAGCTCGAGGATGCGGTCCTGCCAGTAGCGCTGCGTGCCGAACCAGGGGAACGCGGCCGGGAACGCGGGATCGTCCCAGCGCCGCGCGATCCACGCCGAGTAGTGGATCAAGCGCAGCGTCCTCAACGCCTCGACGAGCGCGAGCTCGCGCGGGTCGAACGCGCAGAAATCCTCGTAGCCTGCGAGCACGTGCCCGAGTTGCCGCCTCATGAAGGCCCGGTCGCCCGAGAGCAGCATCCACAGGTCCTGCACCGCGGGCCCCGTGCGGCAATCATCGAAGTCCACGAAGTGAGGCCCTTCGTCCGTCCATAGCACGTTGCCCGCGTGGCAATCGCCGTGGAGGCGGATGAGCTTCACGTCTCCCGCGCGCTCGTAGCAGCGGCGCGCAGCCTCCAGCGCGAGCGCCGTTACGCGCGTCCACGCTTCGAGCAGGTCGGCGGGAAGGAAGCTGCTTGCGAGGAGCCATTCACGCGGCTCGACGCCGTGGCTTTCGATGTCGAGCGCGGGCCGCTTGCGAAAGGCGCGTGTCGCGCCCACTGCATGGATGCGACCGACGAAGCGCCCGATCCATTCGAGCGTCTTCCGGTCCTCCAGCTCGGGCGCCCGGCCGCCGCGCCGGGGGAAGACGGCGAAGCGGAAGCCTTCGAACGCGTGCAGCGTGCCGCCCGCGATCACGAGCGGGGCGACGACCGGTATCTCGCGCTCGGCGAGCTCCTGCGCGAACGCGTGCTCCTCCAGGATCTGGGCGTCGCTCCAGCGGGCCGCGCGGTAGAACTTCGCCACTAACGGCGGCCCCTCTTCCATCCACGCCTGGTAGACGCGGTTCTCGTAGCTTGCGAGCGAGAGCAGCCGCCCGTCCGGGCGAAGCCCGACGCTGCCAAGCGCGTCGAGCACGCGGTCGGGCGTGAGCCCGGAGTAAGGCGCGGTTTTCACCCGCTCATTTTAAGGGGGTAGCGGGTGATCGACGCGCCTAGGGATGAAGGAAGAAACTGCCAGGCAGTGCCCCTTTTGTCTTCTGCCTTCAGCACTTGTGACCCGGCCTGCGCGGCAGGCTCAACACGGCCTCCAGGCCGCCCTGCGGCAAATTGCGCAAGGTGAGCTCGCCGCCGTGGGCGCGCGCGATGTTGCGCGCGATGCTCAGGCCCAGCCCGGTGCCGCCGGTGTCGCGGCTGCGCGATTCCTCGAGGCGATGGAACGGCTCGAATACCCGCTCGAGTTCCGCCTCGGGAATGCCCGGCCCCTCATCGCGAACACGTATGCGCAACGCATCGGCCGCATCCTCCACCGCCAGCGTCGCCGACCTGCCGTACTTGATCGCGTTGTCCATGAGATTGCCGAGGCAGCGCTTGAGCGTCTGCGGGTTGGCGGGAAACGGCGCCCGCGTGCCGCCCTCGATGCGCACCTCGCCGCCCACTTCGCGCGCGTCCTCCTGCAGGCTCTCGAGCAACGCCATGACGTCCACCGGCTGCGTGTCGTGGTTGTCGAGCCCGCGCATGAAATCAAGCGACGTCCCCACCATCGACTCCATTTCCGCGAGATCCCTCGCGAATTTCTCCCGCAGCTCCGGATTGTCGAGGAGCTCGGTGCGCAGCCGCAGGCGCGTAATGGGCGTTTTCAGATCGTGCGACATGGCGGCGAGTATCCGGGTGCGCTCGCGAATGAATTTCGCGAGCCGTTCCTGCATGGTATTGAACGCGCGCGCCGCGCGGCGCACTTCCAGCGGCCCGCGCTCGTCGAGGGGCGGACGATTGATGTCCTCGCCCAGCTTCTCCGCCGCCTGCGCGAGCGTCTTGAGCGGCCGCGTGACCCACCGCACCGCGAGGAGCGTGAGCGCGATCACGCCGGCCAGCAGCACCGCGAGGCTCAACATCAGCCGGTACGGCCAGCTCACGGCGTCCACCGGATGCCGCGAGTGGAATGTGACGAGGGTGCCGTCCCTGAGCCGCGTCTGCACAACGAATGAAAACCGGGGCGCTCCGAAGCCGTGTATCCCGCCCTCTTCCATCATGCGCCGCATCATCGCCGGTCCGCCCATCATCCCCGGTCCGCCTGTCGTCCCCGGCTCGCCGCGGTATGCCGATGCCGCAGGCGGCCCGCCGGCAGCGCCGGAAACGCTCACCACGACCGACCGTTCCTCGCCGAGCAGGTGTCGCAGAATGGCGGAGAAGCGGGCGGCCTGCTCCTCGTTGCCGGCGCCCTCTTTCGCGGGCGCGAGCGGGCGCTGTCCGAGCGAGACCCGCAGCGGCGGCGAATCGATGACCCCGACAATCCTTTCCCGCTCCGCGGGCGCAATCGAATCGAGCAGGCGCACGATGTCGGCGATGCGCTGCGCCGCGCGCATGCCGCTCGCGCGCAGCACGACCTCGCCGCGCTCCTCCCAATAGATGGCAAAGCTCGCGAGCTGCGCCGCGATGAGGCCGCCCAGCAGGATGAGCACCATGCGGGCGAAGAGCGAGCGCGGCAGCCAGCGCGTCATTTCATCACTTCGACCGGGACCGACAACACGTAGCCCTCGCCGCGCACGGTCTTGATGATGGCCGGCTCCTTGGCGTCCTCCCCAAGGCGATGGCGCAGCCGGCTCACCTGCACGTCGATGCTGCGGTCGAATGGCGAGGCATCGCGCGAGAGCATGAGGTCGATCAGCTGGTCGCGGTTGAGCACCCGGTTCGGGTGCGCGAGGAAGGTCCTGAGCAGCTTGTATTCCGTGCCGGACAGCGCCACCACCACGCCCGCCGGCGAGACCAGGTTCCGTTCCGCGAGATCGAGCGTCCAGCCCGCGAAACGGATCGTTCGCGCCTCGTCCGGCTGCAGGTTTTCGGGGAGCGAGCGGGCGCGCCGCAGGATGCTCTTCACGCGGGCGAGGAGCTCTCGCGGATTGAACGGCTTCGCGAGATAGTCGTCGGCGCCCATCTCGAGGCCCACGATGCGATCGGTCTCTTCGCCGCGCGCGGTCAGCATGATGACCGGCACCTCGGAACGCGCCCGCAGATTGCGGCAGAGCGTGAGCCCGTCCTCGCCGGGCAGCATCAGGTCGAGGACGACGATGTCCACCCTTCCCGCCGCGAGCGCCGCCCACATGCCCCTGCCGTCGGCGACCGCGGTCACGCGGTAGCCGTTCTTCTGCAGATACTCGCGCAGCAGGCTGCGGATTTCGGCGTCGTCGTCGACGACGAGAACGTGATCGGCGGTTGCCATGCTGTCTGTATAGCGCGTTGCGGGGCGGCGGTCGCCGAAAAATTGTATCGCAGTGTAACAACCCCCGCGGATGACGGGCTGCGATACAAAAATGCCCGCCTTTGAAATCGTGCGGTTACACGGCGGTGCTTGAATGAGCTCGCCAGCGGGATCCTCGATGGCAGCTCGTGCAGACCGGCGGTTCCGCGAAGGCGACTTTCGATTAACCTTTCTGGAGATTGATCATGAAAAGCACTCGCAAGGTTCTGGTTGGCATGCTGGCCGCGGCGGGGATTGCCGCGGCAACCGCGATCGCTTACGCGGAGCCCCCCGGGGGATTCGGGCCGGGCGCAATGGGTCCGGGCATGATGGGCGGCGGCGCGATGGGTCCGGGCATGATGGATGGCGGCTACGGTGCGGGCATGATGGGCGGCGGCTGGGGAGCGCGGGGTGGATTCGGTCCGGGCGCGACCGCAGGCGGAGCGGTTGCGCACCAGGAAGCGCGCCTTGCGTTCCTGAAGAGCGAACTCAAGATCACGGCGGAGCAGGAATCCGCGTGGGAAGCCTACGCGAAGCAGGTCAAGGCGCAGGCTGAGACCATGCAGAAGTTCGCCACCGAGGCCCCCGCCGCCGCGCAAACGGCGCCCGAGCGCCTCGAGCAACGCGCGGAGTTCGCGAAACAGCGCGCGGAGCAACTCAAGGCGACGAGCACCGCTCTGAAGGACCTCTACGCGGCGCTCACGCCCGAGCAGAAGGCGACCGCCGAGCGGTATTTCGGCGGGATGCACGTAACCCAGCGCGGCTACGGGCGCGGCCGCTGATCGCAGCCGATCGGCTTGCAGCATCGAGGAAGAAGGTGACGAGAAAGGGACGCGCAATCCGTCCGCTCTTCTCGTCATCTCTTCCCGTCGCTTCTTGCCGTCACTTCTTTTCGTCACTTCCTCATTGCCCGCTCTTGATCCCGGCCGCCTTGACGGTCTTCGCCCACTTTTCCAGCTCGGCGCGGATGAACTTGCGCGCTTCGTCCGGGCTGCTGCCGACGATGTCGGAGCCCATGCGCGCGAGCCGCTCCTTGACGTCCGGGAACGCCAGCGCGCGCACGGTCTCCTGGTGCAGGCGGCCGGCGACCGCCGCGGGAATTTTCGCCGGCCCCATGATCAGCACCCACGACGTGGATTCGTAACCCGGCACGGTGTCGGCGATCGGCGGCGCGTCGGGCAGCTCGGCGGAACGATGCTTCGAGGTGACGCCGAGCGCGCGCCCGATGCTCGCGCCGGCCGCGCCCGGCGTGAAGCTCGACCACCAGCGCGTGAGCCCGTCGCAGAACTCGCCCTTGCGCGCTTTCAGCGACGTGTGGTCGCTGCCCGGCAGGAACAGGTCGAGCGGGAACGTGACCATGCCGCATCCGGCGCGAGCCCGAACCCCGACACGGCGTTTTTCATTAACCGACCCGCGCGCCGCCGTGATTGTGCGAGAATCCGGGCACGTGACGCACTCATGAGCGTCGCAAAAGCACTGGACGACGCTCATCGCTCACCCCCGCCCCGCTCCCGAGGGAGAGGGGCGATTCGAGGTGCAAATGCCTTGCCAGGCATTTGCACGAGGACCAACAGGAAGGAATCATGTCTCGCCGCGAAGACTTCCGGCTCATCGTCGGGGAAGGCCGCTACACCTCGGATTGGAATCTCCCGAACCAGTTGCACGCGGTTTTCCTGCGCTCCGACCGGGCCCATGCGGAAATCGTCCGGCTCGATGCCGCTCCGGCCCTCGCCCATCCCGGCGTCAAGGCCGTGCTCACCGGCGAGGACGCGCGCGAGGCGGGATTCAAGTCCCTGCCCAACATCGTCACCTACGCCGGCAAGGGCGGCGAGCCGCTCAGGAAGCCCCATCACCCCGTGCTCGCGATGAGGCGCGTGCGCTACGTCGGCGAGCCGGTCGCGATGATCGTCGCGGAGACGGCGGCGATCGCCGAGGATGCGCGGGAGTGGATCAACACGGAATACCGCGATCTGCCCGCCGTCGCGAGCTTCGACGCCGCGGTCGCGGAAGGCGCGCCCCAGCTTCACGCCGACGTTCCGGGAAACCTCGCGTTCGAGTATGAGTCCGGCGATGAACAGGCGGTCGTCAGCGCGTTCGCGCGGGCGAAGCACGTGAGCAAACTCACCGTCGAAAGCCAGCGCCTGGTCGGCAACGCGCTGGAGCCGCGCGCGTGCCTCGTGTCGTTCAATCCGGAGCCCGGCCGCTATACCGTGCACGTGCCGCTGCAGGGCGTGGGCACCATGCGCAACCAGTTCGTGCAGGTCACCGGCCTCGACAAGGAGAAGATCGCCTTCGTCGCCCAGGATGTCGGCGGCAGCTTCGGCGTGCGCGGCGCGGCCTACCCGGAATACTTCGCGGCGATGATCGCGGCGAGGAAGCTCGGGCGGCCGGTGAAGTGGGTCGCCACGCGCAGCGAATGCTTCCTGAGCGATTTTCACGGGCGCAACCTCTCGCTCACCGGCGAGCTGGCGCTCGACGCGGACGGAAAATTCCTCGCGATCCGCTTCGATGACCGCGCGGACCTGGGTGCCTACGGCGCGACCTTCGGCTCTTTCATCGCCACGCGCAACCTCACCATCACCATCGGCGGCGTCTACCGGATTCCCGCCGTGTACGGCCGCACGCGGCTCGCGTACACCAATACCGTGCCGGTGTCCGCGTACCGGGGCGCAGGACGTCCCGACATCGCCTTCGCCATCGAGCGGCTGGTGGACTACGCGGCGCACGAGCACGGCTTCGATCCGGTCGAGTTGCGGCGCAAGAACTTCGTCCCGCGCGAGGCGATGCCCTACCAGACGCCGAACGCGGGGGTCTACGATTCCGGCGACTTCGAGGCCGTGATGGAGGACGCGCTCAGGTGCGCCGACTGGGCCGGTTTCCCGGCGCGCCGGCGCGCGGCGCAGCGCGCCGGGAAGCTCCGCGGCATCGGCATCGCGACCTATCTCGAAGCGGGCGGCGGCGGCGCGGCGCCGAAGGACCAGGTCGCGGTCGAGTTCGATGCAACGGGCGCGATGATGCTCTACGCCGTCACGCAGTCATCCGGCCAGGGGCACGAGACCGTCTTCCCGCAGATCGTGGCCGGGACGCTCGGCATCGACGCCGAGCACGTGCGCTTTCACCCCGGGCCGCCGGGCGCGGACCTGATCGGCAACGGCACCGGCGGCTCGCGCGGCGTGCTGGGCACCGGCAGCGCGTTCCGCGTGCTCGGGCAGAAGTTGATCGAGCTGGCGCGTCCGCACGCCGCTCGCCTGCTCGGGGCGCCGGCGAGCGAGCTGCGCTACGCCAAGGGGAGGTTTCACGCGGGGCGCCGCTCGGTCGGCTTCATCGAGCTCGCCCGCAAGCTCGCCGGGGGCAAGCCGCATCCCCTCGATACCGTCGCAGAGGGCACTTTCGGCACCACCTATCCGAACGGCTGCCACATCGCCGAAGTCGAGATCGATCCGGAGACCGGCGCCGTATCCGTCGAGCGTTACACCGCGGTGGACGATCTCGGCAACGTCATCAATCCGGCGCTGGTCGAAGGCCAGGTCCACGGCGGCGTCGTGCAGGGGGCGGGACAGGTCTTCGGCGAGCACGCGCTGTACGATGCCTCCACGGCGCAGCTCCTGACCGGCAGCTTCCTCGACTACGTCATGCCGCGCGCGGGCTGGCTGCGGGCGATCCGGGTGCACGGGCATCCGGTGCCCACACCCACCAACGCTCTCGGCGCGAAAGGCGTGGGAGAAGCCGGCTGCAGCGGTTCGTTACCCGCCCTCGTCAACGCTACGATCGATGCGCTGCGGCCGCTCGGGATCACGCACATGAACATGCCGTTCACGCCGGCCAGGATCTGGACGGCTATTCGGGCGGCGAGAAAAAGCGACGGGCAGCGGTGACGGAAAACCCGTCACGTCCTGTGCTCGCTTCCTTGATTTCGTTCAGCCGTCCGGGTCACGAGTCGCGCGTCCCGGGTGGGCCGCCGGCGTCGGGATTCGGCGGCTCGAGCCGTTCCGCGGAAGCGGCTGGGTCGCCGTCGCCGGCGTGGACTTTCCCGGCGAGCCTGCGCAGCCGTTTTTCTTCCTGCTTTCGTTTCTTCGCCAGATCCCTCTGGCGCTTCTCGAACTGGTAGTTCGGTTTTGCCAAGGCGTGACTCCTGATCGCGGTGGAGCGCCGGCCGGGTTCAGGCCGGCTTCAGATTGTCGGCCGAGGTCTTGCCGTCCTTGCCGCGGACCAGCTCGTACTGGACCCTCTGTCCATCCGAGAGCGTCGCGAGGCCGGCGCGCTCCACGGCCGAGATGTGCACGAACACATCCTTCGAGCCGTCATCCGGCTGGATGAAGCCGAACCCCTTCATCTTGTTGAACCACTTCACTTTACCGCTGGGCACTGGGATCCTCCTGGAAGAAAAGAAAACACCGATTCTAGCGCCGCCGGCCGCGTTCGGGCCGGGGCCGGGCTTCGTTCACCTTCAGCGGGCGCCCGGCGAACTCCTTGCCGTTCAACCCGGCGATCGCGGCGAGCGAGTGCGCCTTGCCGGGCATCTCCACGAAGCCGAAGCCCCTCAGCTTGCCGGTAAAAAGCTCGCGCACCAGCTGCACCGACGCGACCTGGCCGAACGGTTTGAACAGCTCCGCGATTTCCGTTTCGTTCGCCTCGGGAGGCAGGTTGCCTACGAAAATATTCATCTCGACTCCTGGAAAGGGGGTTGGAGAGCTTCCCGCAACAACGGCGGAGGCGCGGGCCGGATCGCCCGGCCTGCCTGCCGTATCCCGGTCCAGCATCATACAGGGATCGTCATCGAAAGTCCCGATTTTGTTGCGGCTCGCGACCGGGCGTGAGATATGATCCGCTCATGGGGCGGGCGCCATCGCCTGTCGCTTATCGGTCACACTACGCAAGCAATCGTGCCATCCCGGAAACCCGGTAAGGCCGACGCGATTCGGCTGTTCACATCGAACAGCATGCGCGGCCTCCTGCACGAACTGCTGCCGCGGTTCGAGCGCGCGAGCGGGCACGCGGTCGTGGTGAGCTACGACCCGGCCAAGGTGATGCTCGCCCGCATCAACGCAGGCGAGGGAGTATCTGCCCCGAAAGGGTGATTGAGTGATCGGCCCGCTCGAGGCCGATCCGGCTTGATTACTCAATCTCCCAATCGCTTAATCACTCAGTCACTTAGTCACTCCGCGTGGATGAAGCACCTTCTTATCGTGTTCCACTCGATGACCGGCGGCGCGCGCCAGATGGCGGAGGCCGCGCAGCGCGGCGCGTCATCGGAGCCCGAGGTGTGCGCGCGCCTGCTGCACGCCGCCGAAGCGGAAGCCGGGGACGTGCTGCAGGCGGACGGCTACGTGTTCGCGACGCCGGAGAACCTTGCCGCGATCTCGGGCGTCATGAAGGACTTCTTCGACCGCACCTATTACGCGGTGCTCGATCGCGTCGCCGGCCGCCCGTATGCGACGCTCGTGTGCGCGGGCAGCGACGGGGGGAACGCCGCGCGCCAGATCGAGCGCATCCGCACCGGCTGGCGGCTGAAGCCCGCCTGCGAGCCGCTCATCGTGTGCACCCACGCACAGACCCCGCAGGCGATCCTCGCGCCGAAGACGATCGCTGCCGAGGATCTGCGCCGGTGCGAGGACACCGGCGCGGCGCTCGCGGCCGGCCTGGCGCTCGGCATCTTCTAGTGAAGATCGAGCGCGTGCTCCTTGAGCGCCGAGAGCGGCACGAACTCCAGCGTCCTCTCGTTGGTCGCCTCCAGCACGACGCGCGGCGCCATGCCGGCCTGCCAGGCCTCGACCCAGCGCAGCACGTGCAGGCACCAGCGGTCTCCCGGCTTCAGCCCCCGGAAGCGCAGCTCGGGCCGGGGCGTGATGAGATCGTTGCCGCGCTCGCCCGAAAAGCGGAGGAAATCCGCTGTCACCCTGACGCACACGAGGTGCGCGACTCCTTCCTCCCCGCGCGTCGCGCAGCAGCCGTCGCGGAAGTAGCCGGTCACCGGATCATAGCTGCAGGCGAGCAACGGTCCGCCGAGGACGTTCCTTTCCTTGGGAAGCTCGTCACTCATGAATCGAGCTCGGGATAGTGCCGGAAGATCCCCTGCGTGCTGAACGGCAGGCGGCGCTCTGAGGCGAGATACGCGGCAAGGCGCGGCCGCTCCGTCACTCGCCGGCGAAGCGCCATCAGCCGCGGGAGCCTGCGCGCCACGCGCTCCATCGCCCGCGGAAAGGCGTAGCGCAGCCCCTCGATCACCTGGAACATCGACAGATCGACGTAGGAGAGCGAGGCCCCGAGCAGGTAGCGCCCGCCCCTCGGATTGGCGGCGAGCACGTTCTCGAAATAGGCGAGGAACTTCGGCAGGCGTTCGGCCCTGAAATCCGCGGCGCGCCGTTTCGCTTCCCGCTTCTGCTCTTCGTAATAGAGGCTGCCCGCGATCGGGTGGTGGGTATCGTGGACCTCGGCCACCAGGTCCGCGATCGTGAGCTGGAGCTGGTGCGCCCAGAGCCGGCCCGCTTCGGCCCGCGGCGCGAGACCCAGGCGCGGGCCGAGGAAAAGGAGGATGTTGGCGGTCTGCGCGATCACCTGCTTTCCCGCCTTGAGGAAGGGCGGCGCGAAGGGCACATGCCCCGCGGGAGATTCTTTCATGAGCCGCATCATCGCCGGCACGCCCATGCCCTTGCTCGCCGGCATCCGGCAAACGTCCACGTAATCGGCGCCCGCCTCCTCGAGAGCGAGGCGGACGAATTCACCGCGCCCCTGGATCGAGGGCCAGTAGTAGAGCTCGTAGCGCATGGGTCTCACCCGTGACGATCGTTCCTCGGCTCTCGTTTCCCGTTTCTGGTTTCCCGTCCCTCATCCTTCATCCCTTGAGGATTCGCTCCCAGTTCGCGGGGAGGGCGATGCGCCTGGCGACCGGGAAGCCGAGCACGCCGTTGTGGGCGAAGATGTAGGCGCTGTTGCGCGTGAGATCGCCCGTCACCGCGATCATGAAGTCCTCCGGCTTCCACACGAGCGGCACCTTCCGCCCGGGGTCGTCCGACTCGTGGAACAGCGCCGGGATGCGACCGGCGCGCGCTTCCTCGGCCAGGTTCCACACCGGCTTCTGCGTCCAGTCGCGCAGGATGCGCTCGAACTCGCGCGCGGGAATCCGGGCGTGCTCGAAGAGGTGGCGCTTGAGATCCCGCTTCGACCAGCCCCACCCGGAGATGGTCTCGGCGAGGATCGGCGAGAGCAGCATCAGCGGGCGCAGCGTGCCCATGCCCTGCCCCACCGTGAACATGAGCTGCCACGAGTACTGTCTCACCATCGCGTCGTCGAGGTAAGGCATCATCTCGCCCGGCGTGGCTCCCGACACCGAGGAGATGTGGTTGCCGCCGGTGTAGCGCGCGATGGTCACCGTGTTCTCGCCCGCCGCGAAACCGAAATCGGCGCTGTTGGGCTCCCATCCGATTTTCTCCAGGACATCCTCGTTCTCCGCCACGACGACCCGCCAGGTGTTGCCGAAGGTCGCCTTGTCGTTCTTGTGCGGCAGGAACCCCGCGACGTTGCGCAGGTAGAGCCGCCAGAACCGGCCGATCGCCGTGTTCGGCCGGAAGCCGTCGCGCATCACGCCCTGGGTGTAGTTGAAGCCGAGCTGCCGGATGATCGGGCCGTTCAGGATGATCAGCGTCTCGCCGCCCGGCGTGTTGCCGGCGTGCTCGACACCATAGGCGGGATCGGCCATGGCCTCGATCAGCGCCACGAGCACCGGCATGTATTCGGGCCGGCATCCGGCCATCACCCCGTTCACCGCGATGCTCCACACCGTCGCGGCGCGGCTGTCGGGCAGGAGGTTGCCGAGCGACTCCCCGGGATCGCGGTCCGTATGACGCAGGAACTGCTCGACCCGCTCGCGCGTCGGGGGCACGATCGGCAGCCCGTCGGACAGCTCGTTCGCGTGGAAGTACTCGTTGACCTCCTCGAAGCCGCCCTTGACGATCACCTCGCGCGGCCCCGGCTCCGCGGCGGGCTTCGCCGCCCGGGGCGCCCTGAGCAGGTTGTCGATCACCTGCGCCAGCGTGACCTCGAGCGTGTTCCTGCGCAGCTCCTCCTTGCTCTGCACGCCGGGATGCCCGACCACCCGCGCCGCCGGCAAATTCGGCAGCCCGAGACCGACGGAGGCCGCCCCGGCGAGGTCGAGAAAGCCTTCGCACACGAGCGTCGAGGAGGGCACGCCGGCGCCCTCCGCCGCCGCACTCGCCCGCAGCACGGCGGGCGTGCAGCTCCCTCAACAGCCCATTCCCGAGATGACCGCATCGACCCCGAGCTCCTTCAGGCGCCTGGGCAGCGCGGCCACGACCGCGCGCTCTCCACTGCCGTGCGTGTTGCCGAACTCGCGCCAGCTCACGAAGCGAATGCCGGGGAAGCGCGCCTTCAACGCTTCCTCGAGGAAGGCGAACACCTCGTCGCCGCGGAACACGCGGTCCCAGAGCTGCGCGACCGTTTTCCCTTCGAGCGTCGCGAGCCGCGGCGCGAGCGGCTTCACCTTCGATTGCCGCGGGCTGCGCGGCCACAGCGCTTCGTAATAACCGTCGTTGGCAGCCATGGTTTGGATCTTCCCGACTGTTTCGCGGAGCGAGCCCCGGCGATCAGGCCGCCCTGCGCCTGTCGGGCTGCTTGATCAAGGATTCGGCAGGAATGCCGAGCTCGCTGTGAAGCCGCTGGATCATGGCGAGCGTCAGCGGGCGCCTGCGGCTGAGGACTTCATACACGCGGTTGATTCGTCCGATCATGGGCACGAGATCCTTGGGCCTCATGCCCTTCTGTTCCATGCGAAACTTGATCGCCTCGACGGGATCGGGAAGCTCCAACGGGTAGTGCCTGTTTTCGTACGCCTCGACGAGCGTGACCAGCACGTCCAGGCGCTCCCCCCCCGGGGCTACCGCGTTCTGCCGTCATCAGCGCCTCGATTTCTTTATAGTCCCAAAACGGGACTGGAGCAAGACCATCGTCAGGCCGGTGTCACGCTTCTCGCCCGATCGTGCCAGGCTGCGTGAAACGGGACCTCCCGTGACAAAGGGGATGACAAAGGGGACGCGCACTTTGTTTGCCGAAAAGGGGCGAAAAGGGGTGCGTTCCTTTTTCGCTTTATAGTCCTGCTCCGGGCCGATCTTTCCGAGGAAAGCGCAACACATGGCGATCACCCTGATCGAGAACATGCGCGCGGTGTTCTACGCGCCGTTCTATGCCGCCGGCGCGCTCGGCGCTTACGAGGCGGAGAATCTGGAGGTCGAGATCAAGATGTCGCCGGCGGCGGAGAAGACTCTCCAGACGCTCGCCACCGGCGCGGGCGAGGTGTCGTGGGGCGGACCGCTGCGGGTGATGGCCGCGCTCGACAAGGAGCCGGGAGGCGGATACGTCGCATTCTGCGAGGTCGTGGGGCGCGATCCCTTCTATCTTGTCGGGCGCGCTCCCAACCCCGCGTTCCGGGTCGAGGATCTCGCGGGGCGGACGCTCGCGACGGTCACGGAAGTGCCGACACCGTGGATCTGCCTTCAATACGACCTGCGCCGCGCCGGGATCGATCCCTCGGCGATCCGGCGCGCGCCCGCGCGCACCATGGCGGAGAACGCCGTTGCGCTCCGCGCGGGGGAAGTCGACCTCATCCAGGTATTCGAGCCCTACGCAAGAAGCCTGATCAACGAGGGCGCCGGGCACGTCTGGTACGCCGCCGCGAGCCGCGGAGCGACCTCGTACACCACGCTCAACACGACGCGCGGCTTCATCGAGCGCAACCCGGACACGGTGCTGCGCATGACACGGGCCATGTACCGCACGCTCAAGTGGATCGCGGCGCGCGGCGGGCGCGAGCTCGCGCAAGTCATTGCGCGCTACTTTCCCGACATCCCGGCGCCGGTGCTCGCCGCCTGCTGCGACGCCTACCGGTCGCTCGGGCTCTGGAACCGCACGCCGGTCCTCGGCCGCGAGGGCCTCGAGCGGCTGCGCGACGCCATGCTCGCCGCCGGGGCGATCCGGACCCGGTTCGCCTACGAGGATTGCGTGGACATGCGCTTTGCCGAGCAGGTCGTGCGCGAAGACCCACCGGTGATTTGAAGGCCGGCAGTGCACGTCAATCGATCCGCACGTTCGCCGCGCTCGCCACTTTCCGCCACTTGTCGATCTCGCGGTGTAGACTCGCGGCATCGCTCTCCCGCGAGGCATCACGATGTCGCGCACGACCAATACGCTGCCTGACCCGATCTACCGCTACCTCTGCTCCGTATCGCTGCGCGAGCCGGAGTTTCTCGCCGAATTGCGCGAGTTGACGCGCACCCACCCGCGCGCCCAGATGCAGCTCTCGCCCGAGGAAGGCCAGTTCATCGGCCTGCTGGTCAAGATGATCGGCGCCCGGAAGTGCCTCGAGGTGGGTGTCTTCACGGGCTACAGCTCGACCTGCATCGCGCTCGCCATGCCGCCCGAAGGCCGGTTGATCGCATGCGACGTCAACGCCGAATGGGCCGCGATCGCACGCCGCTTTTGGGAGAAAGCGGGCGTCGCGGGGAAGATTGATTTCCGGCTCGGCCCCGGCGTCGAGGTCCTCGACGCCCTCCTCGCCGGCGGCGAGGCCGGCACCTTCGACTTCGCCTTCATCGACGCCGACAAGGAGAACTACTGGAACTACTACGAGCGCGCGCTCAAACTCGCGCGCCGCGGCGGCCTGATCGGCATTGACAACACGCTGTGGTACGGCAAGCCCGCCGACCCCGCCAATCACGAGCCGGACACCGAGACGATCCGCGAGGTCAACCGGCGCCTGCACGCGGACGCGCGCGTGACGATCAGCCTGGTGCCGATCGGCGACGGGCTCACCCTGGCGCTGAAGGCGTGACGCCCACCGCAAGCTCCCATCCCAGGACGCCCGGAAGTGTCGGCCTGATTCCCGTGCTGGAAAAACGGTTACGCGCACTCGCGCCCGAAATGCTGAGGAGCATCCGGCGCGGCATCGAGAAGGAGAGCCTCCGCGTCACGCCGGACGGGACGCTCGCGGCGACGCCGCATCCGGCGGCGCTCGGCTCGCCGCTCACACACCCGCACATCACCACCGATTTCAGCGAGGCACAGCTCGAGCTGATCACCGGCGTGCATGCCGGCGTGGACGCATGCCTCGAACAGCTCACCCGGATCCATCAGTTCGTCTGCCGGCACATCGGGGACGAAATCCTGTGGTGCGCGAGCATGCCTTGCAGGCTGCCCGCCGACGATGACATTCCCGTCGGCTGCTACGGCAGCTCCAACATCGGCAGAGCGAAGACGGTGTACCGGATCGGCTTGTCGCACCGCTACGGGCGGCGCATGCAGACCATTTGCGGCGTCCATTACAACTTCTCCCTGCCCGAGGCGGCCTGGCCGGTGCTCCAGAAAGCCGACGGTCGCAGCGGCGCGGTGCGGGCCTATCAGGACGCTGCGTACTTTTCGCTGATGCGCAACTTCCGGCGTCATTCCTGGCTGCTGCTCTATCTCTTCGGCGCTTCGCCGGCGGTCTGCGAGAGCTTCGTCGCCGGCCGCACGCACGGATTGAAGGAACTGAAAGCCGGCACCCTGTACCTGCCCGCGGCCACCTCGCTGCGCATGGGCCCGCTGGGCTATCAAAGCGAAGCGCAGGCGTCGCTCACCGTGAGCTACAACAGCCTGGAGAGCTACGCCGGCTCGCTCTATGGCGCGCTCACCGACCCTTATCCGCCCTACGCCGCCATCGGCATACGCGACGGTGGGGACTACCGCCAGCTCGCCACGAGCCTCCTGCAGATCGAAAACGAGTTCTACGGTACCATCAGGCCGAAGCGGCGGATCCGCCCGGGCGAACGGCCGCTCCATGCGCTGGGCGAGCGCGGCGTCGAGTACGTCGAAGTGCGCTGCATGGACCTCGACCCGTTCTGCGCGATCGGCATCAGCGCCCCCACGATGCGCTTCCTCGAGTTGTTCCTGCTGCACTGCTTGCTCTCCGACAGCCCCCCCGACACGCCGGAAGAGATCGCCGCCGTCTCCCGCAACCAGCACCGTGCCGCGGAACGGGGCCGCGATCCGGGCCTGCGGCTGGAGAGGCGCGGGGAAGAGCTCGCCCTCGCCGAATGGGGCGGAGAAGTGCTTCGCGAGTGCGAGCCCGTCGCCAAGGCGCTCGACGGCGCTCACCGCGGCGCCGGGTACCGGGACGCCCTGTCGGCCGCCTACGCCGCGCTCAAGGATCCGGCCGCGACGCCTTCCGCCCGTATTCTTCGGCAGATGGAGCGGACCTACGGCAGGTCTCATCTCCGCTTCGCCCTGGCTCAGTCTGCGCGGTACCGTGACTACCTGAAGGATCTGCCCCTGTCCGCCGAAGTGGAAGCCCGCTTCGTGCACATGGCCAGGGAATCGCTCGCTGAGCAGCGGCAAGCCGAAGCGAGGGATACCGTGCCGTTCGAGGTCTTCCGCCAGCAATATCTTTCGCAGGATCTGCTGAGCGGCCTGCGCCTCGAAGGCAAGGCGTGACGCACTGGAGCCCATGCTACCCGCCGCATTCGCCCCACCGGATTTGCGCTATAAACTAAAGGCCTGACCCCGGCGTCCGATGAGATCATGCCCGCCCTTGCGCGCATTCAGCGCCATGTGGCTGCCCATGGTGCCCAAGCCTATGAAACCGACACGCATGACCGCTCCTTTCCGCCGCCATCCGTCCTGACGGCGCGGCATTGTGTCCGCGCGCCGGTGCCGTTCATAATGCGTTAATCCAGGCGCCATGCGGCGGATTAACTGCGCGCGTTCGAGCGGACGGCAGAATTGGGGAAAAGCCCCCGCGCCTTCGTGCTCGCCGCTCAACGCGCGCTGGTGAAGCCTATCACGCCGCGCGATCCGTTTCTGGCGGGAAGGACGGTTGATGCGCGGCAGGAGGGGAAATTTGATGCTTCCAGGAAAGCGCAAGAGCCCATGGCGACGGGCCTGACACCGATCCGGCGCGTGGTGACCGGCAGCGACGCGCGCGGCCGCTCGAAGGTCGTGTGGGACGGGCCGGCGCCGAACGCGCACGAAGCATCAATGGGCTCGGGGCGCGGCCACACGGACCTCTGGGTGTGGAACGAGTCTCCCGCTCCGCTCACCGGGGAGCACGACGACGGGAACCTGAATTACGTTTTTTCGGGGCCTCCCGAAGGCGGGCACTTCCGCGTCGTGCAGGCGCGCCCGCTCCCGGCGGACTACGACGCGGCGAAGGACAAGGAGGCAGTGCCGCGCCATCCACCGAAGCTGCGGCCCGGAAGCCGCGGGACCTGGGACCGGGGCGGCAACAACGCCTACTCGTCCGCGATGCACAAGACCGAGACCGTGGACTATGGCATCGTGGTCTCCGGTGAGCGCGACCTGATCCTGGACGATTGCGAGCTCCTGATGAAGCCCGGCGACGTCGTCATCCAGGCCGGCGCCTGGCACCAGTGGCGCATGCCGAAGGGTATCGTGATGGCTTTCGACATGATCGGGGCGCGCTTCGTGGACGGGCCGGCGGGCCTGGCCCAAGGGCATGACCAGCCGATGCGCGCGAATCCCAAGCTGCCCGAGGGCGTGAAACCCACGCGCAGGATCGTCACCATAGACCGCGAGCCGGGACAATCCTCGCTCGTCGCCGATGGGCCGGCGCCCGACGTGCGGACCGATCCGGCGCGGCCGGGCTACGCCTGTGCGCGGCTGTGGGTCACGGACGGGACTCCCGCCAAGATCGTGTACGAGTCGCTGCACCTGCCGAACGTGCTCGTGCCGCCCGCGGGCGGATCGGTGCTCAACGTCCTTACCTTCCCGCCCGACGACGCGTGGAAGGGCAAGGTCGGCGCGGCCGAGGTGCAGGCGTTTTTCCGCGCGGTGGGCTCGCCAAGCGCCTCCACTTACTCCCCGCTGGCGCCGCACCCCTACATGCAGAAGACGAGAACGCTCGATTTCTGCATCGTGCTCGAAGGCGAGATCGTGCTGATCCTCGACACCCAGGAAGTGAGCCTCAAGGCCGGGGAGATCGTCGTGCAGCGCGGCACCCACCACGCGTGGAGCAATCGCTCCACCCGCCCCGCCGTCGTCGCCATCGCGTCTCACGACGGCAAGGGCTAGGGCGGAAGGACGAAGGAACGAATATCGCTGTCCTGGCGTGCCTGAACAAAGGTTCCTGACCCCTTTTCCCGCCTCATCCCGTATCCCGCATCCCGCGTCACGCATCACGCAGCACCATCGCCGCGCCGCGCTCCGCGATCATCACCGTCGGCGTGTTGGTGTTGCCCGAAGTGATCGTCGGCATGATCGAAGCATCGATCACGCGCAGCCGCTCGATGCCGTGTACGCGGAGCTTCGGGTCCACCACCGCCGACGGATCATCCGCGCGTCCCATTTTGCACGTGCCGACGGGATGGAAGATCGTCGTGCCGATCCTGCGCGCGCTTTCGACGAGGGCTTCCTCCGATTGATATTGCGGGCCCGGCATGAATTCCTCGGGCTCGTATTTCTTCATCGCCTGCGTGCCGGTCACGATGCGGCGCGTCAAGCGCAGCGACGCGGCGGCGATCCTCTGGTCCTCGAGCGTGGAAAGGTAGTTGCAGAGGATCGCGGGGTGGGCCCTCGGGTCGGGCGAGGTGACGCGCACGTGCCCGCGCGAGGTCGGCCGCAGGTTGCAGGCGCTCGCGGTGAACGCGGGAAACCGGTGCGGAGGTTCGCCGAACTTGTCGAGCGAGATCGGCTGCACGTGGTACTCGAGGTTGGGCGTCGCCTGCGACGGGTCCGACCTCACGAACGCGCCCATCTGCGAGGGCGGCATGGTCATGGGGCCGGTGCGGAACAGCGCGTACTCGAGGCCGATCTTCGCCTTCTCCCACCAGGAGCTCAGGACCGTGTTGAGCGTCGGCACGTTCTTCACCTTGAACGCCATCCTCAACTGCAGGTGGTCCTGGAGGTTCTCGCCGACGGGAAGATCGTGCACGAGGGGAATGCCGTGCGTCTGGAGCAGCGCTCCCGGGCCGATGCCGGAGAGCTGCAGGATCTGCGGGCTGCCGATCGCGCCCGCGCAGAGGATGGTCTCGCGCCGCGCTTCGGCGAACAGTTCATCGTTCCCGAGGAAGAACTCGACACCGAGCGCGCGCCGGCCCTCGAGCCGGAGCCTCTTCACCAGCGCGCCGGTCCGCACGGTGAGATTCGCCCGCTTCATCGCCGGCCGGAGAAACGCTTTCGACGCGTTCCAGCGCACGCCGTTCTTCTGGTTCACTTCGAAGCGTGAAACGCCCTCGTTGTCGCCGCGGTTGAAGTCCTCGGTCCGCGGAATGCCCGCCTCGATCGCAGCCTCGCGGAACGCTTCGGTGATCTCCCATATCGTCCGCGGCGTCTCGACGCGCCACTCCCCGCCCGCGCCGTGCTTCTCGTCCGCGCCGCGCCAGTGGTCCTCGACCTTCATGAAGACGGGCAGCACGTTGCGCCACGCCCAGCCGGAGTCGCCGGTCAGCGCCGCCCACTCGTCGTAGTCGCGCGCCTGGCCGCGGAGATAAAGCATGGCGTTGATCGAGGACGAGCCGCCCAGCACGCGCCCGCGCGGATAGAGGATGGAGCGGCCGGCGAGGCCCGGGTCGCGCTCGGTCCGGTAGCACCAGTCGGTGCGCGGGTTGCCGATGCAATAGAGGTAGCCGACCGGGATGTGGATCCAGATCCAGTCATCCCTGCCGCCCGCCTCGAGCAGCAGCACCGAGACGCCCGGGTCGGCGGAGAGGCGGTTGGCGAGCACGCAGCCCGCCGTGCCCGCGCCGGCAATTACGTAGTCGAACGGGCCGAGAGTCCTGGCCATCGTGATTTCAGATCCTGCACACGTCCTCGCCGCACCCGAGATCCCGGTCGGCGTCGGCGAGCAGCCGCTCGAACGACTCCGGCACGCGGATGACGCGGCCGGTCACGCTCGGCGAGTGCGCCTGCAGCCAGTAGCTGTGGGTCGGGTGCGAGCCGCCCGCCACGATCAGCACGATGTTATCGGGCTTCGAGCAGATCGGCCAAGGGTCGAGCTTGATGCTACTGCGCGTCACCGGGTTGGCGTCGATCTCGATCCAGGCGGGCGCGCCGGCGCGGCGCATCTGCGCCATCGGGATCTTCGAGTGCTCCCACAGGAACTCGCGTATCGAGCGCTGCGTCCAGCCCAGTTCCGCCATCCGCCGCGCCACCACCGGCGCGAGCATCATGATGCCGGGCGTGCCCTTCTCCCATCCCGCGAGCGCCGCGAGGTTGGGCGTGCGCATGAAGTCCGCCATGCGCCACATGCCGTTCAGCGCGTCTTCCTCCGGGGTTTCCTTCTTCGCGCCGCGGCGCCGGACGTTCGCGACCCCGCTCGCGAAGACAACCGAGACCGAGTTCGTTCCCGGCGGATAGCCGTGGCGCTCGGCCGCGTGCGGCTGCCAGCCCGGGGGAAGCCCCTCCTCGTCCTCGGCGAAGACCGCGTTGGTGTAGCGCATGCCGCCGAAGATCGCCATCGTGCCGACGCCCGGCAGCGCGCCGCCGACGTTCTGCTGGAGCAGGCGCAGCGCGCGCCCGATGCTCGCCCCGGCAGGGCGCTGCGGATCCGGCCCGAGCAGTCCGAAGCCCGAGTTGAGGCGGATCTGCTTCGCGATCGGCCCGTTCACGATGACCGCGGGGAAGGGCCCGCCCGAGGTGGCCTGCAGCTGGTCGAAACCCTCGGATTCGAGGCATGCGTCCACGGCGGCGACGAGGACCGGCAGGTATTCGGGCCGCCCGCCGGCCATGGCGAGCGCGATGGCACAGGTCTCGATTGTCGTGACGCCGCCGCGCGGCGGGAACTTGCCGAGCACGTGCGTGCGCGGAAGCGCGGAGCCCCGCAGTATCCAGTCCACGCGCTCCTTCGTCGCCGGCCACAGCGGCAGGCCGTCGCCCCACAGGTTGGCGAGGAGGAGGTTGTTGGCCTTGACGAGCGCGTCTTCGTAGGTTGCGCCCTCGACCGCGAGCATCTTGGCCGAGCCCGCCGCCTGCGCGAGCTGCGACTTCCAGCGCGTGAGCCCGTCGTAGAACTCGCGCCGGCGTTCCTTGAGGGATGCGAGATCGCTCCCCGGCAGGAACATGTCGATCGGGAACGTGACCATCGCCGCGTCCGGCGCGAGCCCGATCCCGGACACCGCGTTCTTCATGACTTCGACGAAATCCGTCCGCGTCAGCGTGACGGTCGGGATGCCCAGCGCTTCTATCCTGGCGGCTGCACGGCCGCATGCTGTGGCGCAGGCCCCTCAAGCCGCGTTGCCGACGATGACGGCATCGACGCCGCTCTTCTTCACCAGCGCCGCCGTCTCCTCGGTGCCGATGAGGGCGTTGCCCTGGGGGAAGGCATCGACGGGAAGCACGGCGACGCCCGGGAAGTCCTGCTCGAGCATCTCCTTCAGCATCGGCAGCATGCGATAGGCCTGCCACTGCTCGTTGCTGACGAAGCCGATGCGCCTGCCTTCAAGGGATGCGAGCCGCGGCGCGTGCGGTTGCGTCACCTCGAGAGCGCCGGATGGATCGTGGAACTCGAGCTTGATCATGGGACCTGCTCCGTGAATGACGATATCGAGCAAAGCTTACCCCTCCCCCGCGCCGATTGCCAAACGGCGCGACCGTTGCGATACTTGGGCAGTAGTCCTCTTCGTGACCCGGAACGGGAGGAGGAAGCACAGCATGCCGATGCGCTCTGCGTTCGATGCGGTTTGCTTCATGGCGGCGTGCCTCATCCTCGCCAGTCCCGCGGCTCTGTCCGCCCAGCGAGCCGACCCGGCCGCGTCCTACCCCGGCCGGCCGATGCGCGTCGTCGTGCCGTTCACGCCGGGCGGCCAGCCCGACATCGTCGCGCGCCTGATCGCGCCGAAGCTGACCGAGTCGCTGCACCAGCCCGTCATCGTGGACAACCGTCCCGGCGCGGGCGGCATGATCGGCTCCCGGATCGTGGCGGGCGCCAGTCCGGACGGTCACACGCTGCTGTCGATTTCCGCCGCCCACGTGGTCACTCCCGCCGTGCGTGCCAATCTCGGGTACGACCCGGTCAAGGACTTCGCCGGCATCACGATGACCATCAACGCCGCCTATCTGCTGGTGGTCCCGCCGTCAGTGGAAGCGAGCACGGTGAAGGATCTCATCGCGCTCGCCAGGGCGAGGCCCGGGCAGCTCAACTTTTCCTCCGCGGGGAGGGGCAGCAGCACGCACTTCGCAGCCGAGATGTTCAAGCAAAGCGCCGGCATCGACGTGGTGCATGTGCCCCACCGGGGTATCCCGGAGGCGCTCACGGACACCATGACCGGCCGCGTGCACTTCTTCATGGCGCCGATGGCGAGCGCGATCAATCTGGTGAAGGACGGGAAACTGCGCGCGATCGGCGTCTCCACCGCGCGGCGCGCCCGCGCTTATCCGGATCTTCCGACCATCGCCGAGTCCGGGCTGCCGGGCTTTCGCTACGACTCCTGGGGCGCCTTGTTCGCGCCGGCGAAGACCCCGCGCGCGATCATCGACAAGCTCAACCGCGAGGTGACGCGCGTCCTCAAGCTCCCCGATACCGAGCAGCGCCTGCGCGCGCTGGGTGTGGAGGCGGGGCCCACCACGGCCGCGCAGCTCGACAAGTTCGTCGCCGAGCAGGTCGCTGCGGCCGCCGACCTGGCGCGCAAGGCGGGCATCAAGCCGGAGTGAGAGAAGCGGGACGGGTGGCGACTGTTCTCCCGTCACCGGTCACTCGTCACCGCTCTTCGAGTCCCGCTTCGCGGACCACCTTGGTCCACTTGGCGATCTCCGCCTTGACGTGCGCGGCGAATGCCTCCGGGGTCGCGGGGGTGACGTCTATGCCCTGCTCTTCGAGGCGCTGCCTGAGCGGCCCGCCCGCGAGCAGCTTGTTGAGGTCGGTGTTCAGCTTGCCGAGTATCGGTTGCGGCACCTTCGACTGCGCGCAGATACCGTACCAGCCCGTGACGTCGTAACCCGCGATCCCCTGCTCGGCGAAGGTCGGCACTTCGGGCAGCTGCGCGTTGCGCTTCGCGGACGTGACGCCGAGCGCCCTCACCCTTCCCGCCTTGATCGCGGCAAGCGGTCCTCCGGCCAGATTGCCGACCGAGGATTCCACGTGCCCGCTCATCGCGTCGGCGAGCGCCGCCGACGCGCCCTTGTACGGCACGTGCACGATGTTGATCCCGGTCATCATCTTCAGCAGCTCGATCGACAGGTGGGGGGAGGCGCCCACACCCGAGGACCCGAAATTGAGCTTGCCGGGATTGGCCCTGGCATAAGCGATGTACTGCTGCAGCGTCCGCATGGGCATGGACGGATGCACCATGAAGACGTTGGGTATGCCCCCGATCATCGCCGGGAACGCGAAATCGGCAACCGGATCGTAGGTGAGCTTCGGGCCGAACCGCGCCGGCGTGACCCCGTGCGTGCCGATGTTGCACAGCACGAGCGTATAGCCGTCGGGCGCGGCCTTCGCGGTGTACTCGGTCGCGATGTTGCCTGCGGCGCCCGGTCGGTTCTCGACGATCACGGTGGCGCCCCAGAGCTCGGAGAGCGCCGCGGCGACGATGCGCGCCGTGGTGTCCACCCCGCCGCCCGGCGAATACCCCACCATGATCCGTACCGGCTTCGCCGGGTACGGCTGCGCGGCGGCTGCAGCGCACAGGAACGCAAGGATCAAGGCAAACGGAAGGCGGCGAAAGGCCGCCCGCTTAGCGGTCGTGTGCATCATGGATCTCCTCGCTCGTTTCTCGTTTGTCGTTTCTCGTTTCTCGTCGCTCATCCCTCATCCTTCTGCCTTGCGCCTCACTCCGCCCGCAATGTGACGAATTCGTAGCCCGGCAGTCCCGCTTCCGCGATGGTGGGAATCTCCGGCATTGCGGCAACGCGCTTCGCGCCGCTCGCCCCGAGCGCGCGCAGTCTCCCCGCTTTCGCGTAAGCGGAGGTCTCGCCGAAATTGGTGAACGCGATTCCGACCTCGCCGCTGATCCTCGCGGCGATTCCGGGACCGCCGCCTTGGAGTACGGAACGGGCGGGCAGCGAAGGGTGCACGGCCAGAAGAGAAGGCGATGACGTCAACAGCGAAACCGGCGCGAAATCGTTCAGCACGTCGTAAGGCACCCGGCTGTAGAGGAACGTGTCCGAGAGCTTGGCCGCCACCATGCGCGCGACGAGGTCCACGCTGCCGCCGGGAGGGAATGGGGAGATGAGGCGCACCGGCCGGGTCGGATAAGTTGCAGTTTGCGCCCCCGCGAATCCCGCGGCCGAAACCGCCAGTGCGCTGGATGCGGCCATCAACAGGATCCTCTTCAACGTATCCCCTCCTTCTGCCCCCTGCTTCATCTCGCATCACGTATCACGTATCGCGCATCACCGCCACCCGTCGGCGCTCGTGTCTATTGGAAGCCGAAGAGCCGGGCCGGGGTATCCCACAGGACCTGCTGCCGGTCTTTCGGATCGGGCAGCCAGCGCGCGAGGCACGAATGGACCGGCCCGTAGTCCATGCGCTCGTCCATGCGAACGAACGGCCAGTCCGAGCCCCATACGCAGTTCTCCAGCGTGTAGGCCTCGATCGCCGCGGCGATGAACGGATCGACGTCGCGGTAGGGATAGCCCTCGGCGGAGGAGCGGAACGCGCCCGAGAGCTTCACCACGGCGTTGCCCGATTTGCCGAATTCCAGCAGCGTGCGGAAACCCGGCTGCGCGACGCCGCGCTTCACCTCGGGGCGCCCGAAGTGATCGATCATGACGCGCACGTCCGCCTTGCGCACGATCGGCGCGGCTTCGGCCAATTCGTCTTTCTGGCAGTGGATCTGGACGAACCACTTCATCTCCTTCACGCGCGCGAGCAGGCGCTCCGCGCCGGGCTCGATGAGCGGCTTCATGCCGTGGTTCATCAGGTTGATGCGGATGCCGACGACACCCCGATCGGCCAGCGCCGCAAGCTCGCGCTCCGAAGCATCGGCCTTCACCAGGGCGATCCCCTTGAAGCGCCCGCCGGAACCGGCGATGGCGTCGAGCATGCAGCGGTTGTCGGGGCCGTAGGGCCCGGCGCCGACCAGCAGGCCGTGCGTGAACCCGTGCGCGTCGAGCACGGCGCGGAACTTCGCGGCCGTGCCGGCCTGGCTCGGATGCGGCGCGTACTGCGCCTCGGGCGAATAGGGATAGGTGTTGCCGCAGAAGACGTGGGCGTGGCAGTCGGCGGCGCGAACGGCGGTCATGGAAGGGTCAAGCCCGACAGGCTCCCGGCGTTGGTGCTTTCGAGTTGGGAGAAGCTTACCCTTCCCGCGCCAGGTCGAAAAGCGTGGCGCGTCTCGCGCAACATTGAACCTTGAACTTTGAACCTTGAGCTTTGAACAAGGCGCCGGTCACCGGTCACTGGTCACCGATTCTCAGGCCTTCGCGTACTTGCCGGTGAGTTGCGGCGCCTGCCCCTCGAGTCCCTTCTGCTGGCGCTCGAGGCGCGTCTCCCTCGCCCAGGTGCGCTTGAGATCGTCGCGCACTTTCACGCGCAGCCGGCCCAGCCCTTCCGTCTCGAGCTCCACCCGGTCGCCGTCCTGGAAGGCGGAGAGCCCGCGGTGGTTGGTCCCGGTGGCGAGCACGTCGCCCGGCTCGAGCGCGTGGATCGAGGTGACCCATTCGATGCAGCGGGGGATCTTGTGCGCCATGTCGCTGGTGTTGAAGTCCTGCTTGAGCACGCCGTTCACCCACAGCCGGATCTGGAGGCGGTGCGGGTCGGGCACCTCGTCGGCCGTCACGATGCACGGGCCCATCGGCGCGAAGGTGTCGCGCGACTTCATCTGGTAGAAGGTGTTGCCGGGAGGCGGGAGGCCGCGCGCCGATCCGTCGATGAAGTTCACGTAGCCGAAGACGTAGCCCATCGCGTCCGCGGCGCGCACGTTCGTCGCGCGCTTGCCGATCACGAGCGCCATCTCCGCCTCGCCTTCGAAGATGGTGGCGGGAACGTCGGGCAGCACCATCGCGTCGCCGTCGCCGATGACCCCGCTCGGGGACTTGAGAAACGCGTTGATCGGCGCCGGCTCCGGGCGCGTGCCGTCCTCCATGTAGTTCACCGCCATGCACGCGATGTTGCAGGGCTTTGGCAGCGGCGGCCTCACCCGGACCTGGCCGAGCGGCACGCCCTTGCCGGCTGCAGCCGCTTTCTCCAGCGCGGGCCGGTAATCCGCGAAGCGCTCGATCAGACCGGTGACGAGGTTGTGCGGGCCGGTATGCGGGATGTTCCGCACGACCTGCGAGACATCCACCACGGCGTCGCCCTTCAGCACGCCGAGCCTGAAATCGTCGAAGAACAGCAGCTTCATTCATCTCTCCTGGCAAACATGGGCGAGCCGCGATACGTGATCCGTGATCCGCGGTGGATTCCCGCCGCGGGGCTCGCCTATTCTAATCACGAAACCCTCAGCCGGGCTATGACGAAAGACGAGGGAAGAGAGACGAGAAACGAGAGACGGGGAGCGAGGGATGCGCGACGGATGACGACGGGCGAGGCTTACTTGCAGCCCCTCGCCGCGCACGCGAGCCGGTTCGCGAGCCACCAGCCCGCCACCAGGTTCTGCCTGGATGGCGGCAACGACTCGTACCACTCGCGATCGGCATGGCATTGCGCGCAAGGATCGGTGTCTCCACGGTGAGCCCGGGCGCCTTCGCGGGAACACCAGTACACCCCGAGACCATAGGAGAGGCCGAGCAGGCCGGCGGCCCCGGTCACGCTGATGAAAATCACCAGCAGCACGACGACCAGAAGTTCCATGGCTCAGGGTAAGAAAATCACGCCGTCCACGCCATGCAATAAGTCACGGCGGGGATCACCGGGGTCGCATCAATCTGCGCAGAATTTCCGCTATGAGGCCCGGCAGAAGAACGATCAGCTCGCCGGAGCCGCTGTCCTCGAAATAGAGCTCGCGGTCTCGCAACGGAACGCCCGGCATGCCGGCTCCGTATCACGAGCCGCGTCGTCGTTTCCGCTTTCGTGCCAGCTTCCCGCGCGGACCGCGCGGTTCCCTGGTTGCTTCAGTAGCCGCACTCGACGGTGTGCGCGACGTAGGCGCGCAGCAGCTCCTTGAGATCGTGCTCGAGCACGCCGGCGCCGTCGTCGAAGAGCATCTCGCGCGTGAGCGTGAACGAGCGCATGACGTCCGGCTGGTGCGCGCGGATCGCCTGGTTCTCCGGCCCGGGACGGCCGGCGCGGACCGCGTCCTCCAGCCACTTGCGGACCTGCGGATCGCTGATGGTTTCCGGGTCAACGTAACTGATGATGGGTGAGGAATTCGGCCAGCAGCTCGTGATAGACAACCGCCCCGGTCGGTGCCGTCATCGCCGGGGAATCCCGGGTCACGATTACGCCCGCTCCCGCGGTGATGGGCCACGTGCGGGCGGGCCGGATGCGCGCTCTTGCGACCGGCGGCGCGAAGCGCTCGCCGGTCACCCCCGAGCTCCCCACGCCGATCGAGTCCGGCGTGCCCGGCTTCGTCTCGACGGGCTGGATCGGGCTGCTCGCACCCAAGGCGACGCCCAGGCCCGTGCTCGCCAGGTTGCATGCGACCCTCGTCAAGGTCGTGAAAGACCCCGCCACGAGCCAACAGCGCAACCGCTACGCGCGAGCCCGTGTGGGCCGTGACCATTTCTTCATCACTCGTCACCCGTCACCCGTATCCCGTCACTTCGTCAGAAGTAGGCCTGCCCGGGCTTGATCGGCGGTGTCCACTCGCACCTGCCCCACGGCCCGTCGCCGCTCTCGCGGACGTAGGCGATGCGGCCGCGCTTCGTGGGCGCGCGCTTGCCCGAGAACAGGGCCTTCAGCCAATCCATCACGTAGTCATGGGTGTCCATGCCGCCCAGGTTGGAGAGGCCCCAAAGGGGGTGGTACTGGTTCTCGAAGACCCACATCTCCTTCGGCACCTTGAGCTCGGCGAAAGCCTCGACCGCGTCCTCGAGCGGGCACAGCGGATCGAACTCCCCCGTCACGAGCAGCGTCGGGCACTTCACCTTGCCGAGGTAGCCGCGCACGGTCATCCCGCTCGCCACCTCGCGGTCGAACCTCGCCTCATCGTCGTAGCCCGCCATGTACATGAACATCTGCTTGAAGCGGGGCGAGGACTGCGTGAAGATCGTGTTGTTGGGGTTGAAGCAGGCCACCGCGCTCACCACGGCCGCCGCGCGGTGATCATAGGCGGAGAGCCGCAGCGACCAGTAGCTGCCCATGCTGATGCCGTAGATCGCGATTTTCTTCGGCTCCACCTCGGGCCGCTTCAGGAGATAGCTCACCACCGCCGCGCCCGCGCGCTCGTAGTTGTCGCCCACCGCGCGGATCTTCTGCAGGTTGGAGCTGCCCTGCCCCGGTCCGTCCATCGCAAGCACGTGAAAGCCGCGCGATTGCGCGACGTTGTGGAACGCCTTGGGAAAGACCTCCTTCGTCTGGTCCATGCCGGGCACGTAGAGCACGCAGGGCGCCTTGCGGCGGTCCGGCAGCAGGTGCAGCAGGCACGAGATCGTTTTCCCGCCGCCAAAGGGGACTTCCACGCGCTCGATCGGGTAGGAAGCGACCTTCGAGCGCCGGTCCACCATCTCGGAGAGCTTGCGATGGAGCTCGATCTTCACCGGGTGGTCGTCGAAGTAGATCGGGTGCTGGGCCATGCGGTAGGCCTCGATCGCGTGATCGTAGTGGCAGGTCGCCGACTCGTTGAATCCCATCGCGTGGGCGCGCCGCGCGAGCGCCTCGTGGCGCGCGGCAACTTCCCGCCACACCTTCGGCAGCATGCGGTAGTTGCGCGCGCGCTTGCCCACCGGCACCTCCAGGTCGTCGCGCTCGAAGTTCTGCACCCGCCCGCGCATGTTGAGCGCGAGGTCGAGCATCCACTGCTGGTTGTCGCGGTGCGTCCTCAGCTTTCGAATCATGTCGTCTCCCTGGATGCGTAACCCGTTACTGGCGCGGAAAGTGGACAGCGGGCAGTGGTCAGTGGACAGCATTCAGTGAACGGCGGACAGTGGGTAGTAGCCAAACAACATGCTGAATGCTGAGTACTGCACACCGCAAACTGCCCACTGCCCACTGCAAACTGCACACTGCAAACTTCCCTCAAAGCAGCTCGATCCCCGACTCGGCGATGATCTTGCGGAACTTCTCGACCTCACGCCTGACGATGGCCGCAAACTCTTCGGGCGTGTTGCCGATGATGACGAAGCCGAGCGTGTTGAAGCGCTCCTTGATCTCGGGGACCCTGAGCGCGCTCACGGCCTCCCTGTGCACGGCGCGGATCAGCCTGTCCGGCGTGCCCTTCGGGGCGAACAGCCCGTGCCAGATCTGGAAGTCGAAGCCCGTCACGCCCTGCTCCGCGACCGTCGGCAGGTCGGGCAGCACCGGGTTGCGCTGCGAGCTGGAGATGCCGAACGCCTTCAACTTGCCCGACTGGATGTGCTGGCGCGTGGCGAGCGGGGTGAGCATCGCGATATCGACCTCCCCGGCCAGGATCGCCAGCTCGGTGGGCGCGCTTCCCTTGTAGCGCACGTTGTTCATCTTGATTCCCGTCTGGAACCACAGCGCATCGCCGGTCAACTCGCCGGTCGCGCCCGCGATCCCGACATTGAACCTGCCCGGCTGCTTTCTCGCCGCGTTGAGGAACTCCGCGAGCGAGCCTCCCGGCACCTTCGGATTCGCCGCGACGACCATGCCGCTCGTCACGAGCTGCGTGACGGGCGTGAAATCGCGCAGCGGGCTGTAGGGAAGCTTGCGGTAGAGGCTCGCGTTGATCGCCTGCGTGCCGCTGTTGCCCACCGCCAGCGTGTTGCCGTCGGGCACGGCCTTCGCCGCGATATCGGTGCCGGCGACGCCGTTGGCGCCGGGCCGGTTGTCCACCACGAGCGGCCGCCCGAGGCCTTCGGTCATTTTGGGGGCGATCAGCCGCATCGCGGTGTCGGAAGGTCCTCCCGGCGGCACCGGCACGATCACGCGGATCGGCCTGCCGCTGCCGCCCTGGGCGAAGGCGATCGCCGAACAGAACGCCATGCCCGCCACTGCCGCAAGGATTCGCAACGGTTGATCCATGCTCCCCTCCCGCAAAGTGAAGCCACGAGCCCCAGCAGCCTGCAGGACTTGCGCGTACGCCCAGGCTACCAAACGCAAAACCGGCCGAAAATCCGGACAAAAAACCCCTTGAACCGTCAAGCGAGAAGAAAAGCGTATGCGGATTCGCAAGCCTGTCAGCGGTTTTCCTCCTGTTTGCCGGGCCGGTTTTGCCTGAGGAGTTGGTCGGGACCAGGTCCGACCAACTCCCAGGCTCATTCTAACCAGCGCAACCGCGAACGGATCAATCCGTGAACTCGAATTCCGCCACCAGCATATGATGGTCGGAAGCCGGCGTCGGCTTCACCGCGTGGGCTACCGGCTTCAGGTGGCGGCTGTGGAAGATGTGGTCGAGCACGAAGGGGCCCCGGCGCCAGGTGGGCTGCTCCGTCTGCACCGTGAAGTAGCCGGCCTGGGCGAACTGCCGCGCCAGCGCTTCATGGTAGACGACGTTGAAGTCGCCGCCCAGCAGCGTCGCGCCCTCGGACTCGCGCAGCGCCTCGAGCACGAGCCGCCGCTGCAGGGGGTGGTCCTCGGTCTCCGAGTTGATCATGAAGAGAGCGAGCAGGTGCGTGTTGAAGACGCGCAAGTCGCGCCCGGCAAGCGTGGTGCTCGCGCCGATCAGCAGCCGGCTGGTGGGAGTCCTCTTTTCGCCCCGGAATTCGAACTCGACCGGCGGCGAAGGCAGGTCCCGCCGGAAGGTGTCGCGCAACGGCGTCTTCGAGAAGATGGCGAGCCCGATGCCGAACGGCAGCTCGCGCGGATCGGGCTGCGGGTACGAGAAGAAACAGTCGTGCCCGGCGAGCGCCGCGCGGAGCCGCGTGCAGTTGGGCGGCGGCTCGGCCTGCACGCCGCCGGGGAGCGCGTGCTCCACTTCCTGCAGCAGGATGATGTCGGCGTCGTGGCTGCGGATCTGGTCAATGGTGAGATCGAGGTTGACGGGAGCGTGATCGGGGTCGGCGTCGCTCCAGCTCTGCCCGAACTGCATGTTCAATTGCAGGACCCTGAAGGTCTTCATGGCGCCGGCCTCAAGGATACCGCCTATCCCACGCCCCGCACCACCAGCGGCAGCTCGATGCTGATCGGGCCGTTCAGCAGCGCGTCGGCCAGGTCATCGAACTGCGTCGGCTGGGCGTTCATGATCACGACGCGCGCGCCGGCCTGCTTCGCGATCGGGACGGCTCCGGCCACCGGGTAGACCTGCAGGCTCGTTCCCACCGCGAGCAGCAGCTCCGCTTCTTCCGCCGCGGTCATGGCGCGTTCGATGACCTCCGGGGCGAGCGCCTGGCCGAACGAGATGGTGTCGCTCTTCAGGATCCCGCCGCACTCGTTGCACGCCGGGTCCTCCTCTCCCGCGCGCACGCGGTCGAGCACCGTTTGCATCGGGCCCCTCCAGCTGCAGGCAAGGCACATCGCCTTGTGGAGATTGCCGTGCACCTCGATGACGCGCCCGGGGGAATTGCCGGCGCGCAGGTGCAACCCGTCTATGTTCTGCGTGATGAGCGCGTGAAGCTTGCCGCGCCGCTCGAGCGCGAGGAGCGCGAGATGCCCGGCGTTCGGCTCCGCGCCCCACGCGGGATGCGAGAGCCGGCTTTGCCAGGAGGCCTTGCGCACCTCGGGATCGGCGACGTAGTGGCGGATGTCCGAGAGCTTCTCCGCGGCGGGATTGCGCGTCCATACGCCCTGCGGGCCGCGGAAATCCGGAATGCCCGAATCGGTGGAAATTCCCGCCCCGGTCAGCACCACGACGCGCCGGGCTGAGTCGACCCAGGAACGCACCGTTTCAACGCTCGTCTTACCCATAAAGGCATGATCAGTGGACAGTGGACAGTGGGCAGTGGGCAGTGGACAGTGGACAGTGGACAGCAGTTGGTTGGCTCCAGGTGAAAGCCGCACCAAAACTGCAAACTGTCCACTGCAAACTGCAAACTTCCTGACCCTCCGCCTCGCGCCGGTCAGGGCATGCGCACGACGACCTTGCCCACCTGTGCGTTGGACTCGACGTACGCCTTCGCCGCCGGCAGCTCGTCGAACGCGAACACCTTGTCGATCACCGGCGTGATCCGCCCGTCCGCGACCGCGGGCATCACGTCGCGCACGAAGCCGCGGGTCGCATCGGCGCGCTCGGCCGCGTTCAAAGCCGCGTTGGAAATTCCGAAGATCCGCAAGCGCCTGCCGTGCACCGCTTCGAGATCGATCTCGGCCCGCATCACACCGTCCACGTAGCCGACGATCGCGAGCCGCCCCTGTTTGGCGAGCGAAGCGACGCAATCGGGGAACGCGGTGCCGCCGACGAGGTCGATCGCGAGGTTCGCGCCCCGGCCGCCGGTTGCTTCGAGCACCTTCTGCGCGAACCCGCCGCCGCGCGCCTGCAACGCAACATCGAGGCCGACCCCCTTCAGCTGCTCGAGCTTCTTCGACGAGCCGGAGGTTCCGATCACCTTCGCGCCCACCACCTTGCCGATCTGCACGCACGCGACCCCGACACCCGAGGAAGCGCCGGCGACGAGCAGCCATTCGCCCGCCTCCAGCCCGCCATGAGGGAGCAGCATCTCATAGGCGGTGATGAACGCCGTCGGAATGGCGGCCGCCTGCTCCCAGGTGAGGCGCTGCGGCATGGGGAACACCTGCTCGACGGGCACTGCGACGTACTCGGAGAAGAAGCCGCGCGAGCGCCCGATGACGTGGTCGCCCGGCCTGAAGCCGCTCACGCCCGCGCCGAGGGCGTGGACCTCGCCCGCGCCGTCGCCGCCCGCCGGCCGCGGCGCCTCCAGGCCGTGGAGCCCGATGCTCGCGAGAAGCTCCCCGCGGTTGAGCGACGCCGCGCGCATGCGCAGCACGATTTCGCCCGGCTTCGGCTGCGGCGCGGCCACGTCGCGCAGCTCGAGCGCCGTCTTGCCGCCCTCGCTCCTGATCCACCACGACTTCATAATCGGTGACTCCTGACTGGTGACGCCGGTGGTCGGTGATCAGTGGACAGTGGACAGCAGCTAAACCCCACATAGTACAAACTGCCCACTGCAGACTGCCCACTGCACACTGCGACTTGCCTCATCCCTCCTCCTCGTTCCGGGGAAGCCCGATCTGGGTCTGGGTGACGATCGCCGCGACGCGCCCGCCCTTGTTGCGGATCGTGGTCTGCCACACCGAGGTGGTGCGGCCGATGTGGAGCGGGACGCACTCGGCGCGAATCACCGGCCCGTTCGCGGCGGCGAAGAAATTGGTCTTCGACTCGATCGTCCCGCCGCGGCAATCGAGCGGCCGGTTGGCCACCGCGCCCGCGGCGCCCATGACGTCGGCGAGGGACATGAGCACGCCCCCGTTCACGCGCCCGTTGCGGTTGAGGTGCATCGGTCTCACCCGCAGCTCGGCGACCACCCGCTTTGGGTTGAGCGAGATCACGCGCACGCCGAGCACGCGCGGCATGCCGATGCGGAAGAGCTCCCGCGCGCTGCGGATGCGCGCCGCGCGGGTATCGGTTTTCTTCTTCATTGCCCTGAAAACGACTAATGATCTGCTTAAACAACACCGCGCTTCTGGAAGTCGTCGATCGTCGCCGCATCGTAGCCGAATTCCTGGAGGATCTCGCGCGTGTGCTCCCCGCGGTCGGGAGCGGCCGAGCGCATGCGCGCGGGCGTGCGGGTGAGCTTCACCCCCTGCCCCACGAGCTCGATGCGCCCCAGCTTGTAGTGCTCGACCGGTTGCGCCATGCCGAGCAGCTTCACCTGCGGGTCGGCGAACATCTGGTCGATTGTGTAGATCGGTCCGCAGGCCACCCCGGCCTTGTTCAGGACCTCGATCCATTCGGCCGAGGCGCGCGTCGCGATCCGCTCCCCGATCACCTGGTGGAGCGCGTCCCGGTTCTTCGAGCGCAACCTGTAGTCGGCGTAATCCGGGTGGGTGATGAGCTCCGGCATGCCGATCGCGTTGCACAACCGCGGGTAGAGATCGCCCGCCGCCGCGATGGTGATGTGGCCGTCCGCGGTCCTGAAGACATCGGTCGGAATCGCGGTCGGGTGGCGGTTGCCGGCCTGCGGCGGCACTTCGTGGTCCATGAGCCAGCGCGCGGCCTGGAAGTCGAGCATCGCGATCATCGCCTGCAAGAGCGAGGTCTGGACCCACTGCCCCTCGCCCGAGCGTTCGCGCTCGAGGAGCGCCAGCAGGATGCCGATGGCGCAGTAGAGCCCCGCGCTGCTGTCGGTCACCGCGATGCCTGCCCGCACCGGTCCCTGTCCGGGAAGCCCGGTGATGGACATGAGCCCCCCCATGCCCTGCACCACCTGGTCGATTCCCGGCCGGTCGCGATACGGGCCTTCCTGCCCGAAGCCGGAGATGCTCGCGTAGACGAGCCGCGGATTGATCTTCTTCAGGGTCTCGTAATCGATGCCGAGCCGGAACTTCACGTCCGCGCGATAGTTCTCGACCACGACGTCCGCCTTCTCGACCATGCGCTTGAACACCGCGAGGCCTTCCGGCGACTTGAGGTTCAACGTGATGCTGCGCTTGTTGCGCTGCAGGTTCTGGAAATCGGAGCCGTGGCGCCGGTCGAACGGGCTGCCGTCGCCGTCCTGGCGCCCCGGCTCCTCGATCTTGATGACGTTGGCGCCGAAGTCGGCGAGTTGACGCACCGCGGTTGGCCCGGCGCGCACGCGCGTGAGGTCGAGCACCGTGTAGCCCCTCAGGGCAAGGTCGGAGTAGGCCATCTTTCTTCAGGATTCAGGATCAAGGATTCAGGACCCGGATCGGACTTTCGGATCACCGTTCTCTCAACGGGTCAATGATATGTTACCCGACGGTGAATCAGTTCACATCATGGATCCCGCGGGGGCTCTTTCCTTGTGGAGGGCCGCGGGTTCTAATAGGCGAGCGCTTTCCGCATAAAGGGAGAACACGATGGCAACCACCAGCGAGTCATCCTCCGCGATCACGGCGATGAATTACGCCGTCCTGCCGGACCGCATGCCGCCAATCCCCCAGGATCGCATGAGCGACGCGCAGAAGCAGGCGGTCGCCGAGCTCGTCGCGGGCCCGCGCGGATCCCTGCGCGGCCCGTTCAACGCGCTGCTGCGCAGCCCCGAGCTCATGCGGCGCGTGCAGAGGGTGGGCGAGTACCTGCGCTTCCAGGGCGTGCTCGACGTGCGCCTCAACGAGATGGCGGCGCTCATGGGCGCGCGGGCCATGACCCAGCAGTACGAGTGGAACGCGCACGTTCCGCACGCGCTCAAGGCGGGGCTCGCGCCCGGCGTGATCGAGGCGATCGCGGAGGGCCGGCGCCCGACCGGCATGGCGGAGGACGAGGAGATCTGCTATGACTTCCTCACGGAACTGCTCGTGAGCAAGGGTGTATGCGACGCGACCTACGCGCGCGCGGTGAAGAAGTTCGGCGAGCAGGGCCTCATAGACATGATCGCCGTGGTGGGCTACTACACCCTGCTCGCGATGATCATGAACGTCGCGCGCACCGCGATCCCCGACGGGAAACCGCTGCCGCTCGCGCCCCTGCCGCTGCAGCTCGCGCCCAGGGCGTGAACGGCTGCCTGCGCCGGTTTCAAGAAGCCGCTGCAAGTCGAATGCCATCAGCCACGGAATCACGCGCAATTACACGGACAATGACTTGAGCCGACACGTGCGCCGCGATCGAGACGAATTTCCGTGTGCTTCCGTGTGTTTCCGTGGCTGTAGGGATCTTTTGTGAGATGACTCGTGAGTCGAGAGGCGTGACGGATGGGGCGTGACGGGCCCGGCGGCGATCTCGTCCCGGGCGGGGCGCGCGATCTCGACGCGCTCAAGCACGAAGTGCAACGGCGCGCCGACCGCGGCATGCCGCCGCTCACCGGCATCGCGCCGGAGGACGCGCGCGCGGCGCTGTCGCAAATCGGGAGCCTCGAGCGCGAGGCGTGGGCGCTCGCCTGGAGCGGCGTCGCCGAACGGCATTGGGACGAGGCGCAATCCCTGGAAGCCGGCGACCGCGCCGGGGCGCGGGAGGAGTACTGGCAGGCGTGGCGGCTGCACCACTTTGCACGCTGGCCCACGGAGAACGCGCCCGCCAGACAACGCGCCAGGCAGCGCGCTCTCGAGGCCTTCCGCGCGTACGCGAAGCTCCTCGATCCGCCGATCGAGATCGTGCGCATCCCGTTCGAAGGCCGGGAGCTCGTCGGTTACCTGCGGCTGCCCCCGGGCGTGCGCCCCGCGCCTCTCGTCTTCGGCATCGCGGGACTCGATTCGCGCAAGGAAGACGTCGCTGCCCGCACGGAGGGCTACCTCGACCAGGGCGTCGGCCTTTTTGCCGTGGACCTGCCCGGCACAGGCGAGTCGCCGATCACGGCGGCCGGGATCGAGAGCGACCGGCTGCTCTCGGCGGCGCTCGACTATCTCGCGACGCGCAAGGACGTGGATGCGGGGCGCATCGTGGTCCAGGGCCGCAGCTGGAGCGGCTACTGGGCCGCCAGGCTCGCGATCGCCGAGCGCGCGCGCCTGCGCGGCGCGGTCGTGCACGGAGGGCCGATCCATTACTACTTCCAGCCCGACTGGCTCAGGGTCTCGCTCGGGACCGGCGAGTACCTCTACGACTACCTCGAGGCGAAATGCGCGATGCACGGCGCCGACGGGCTCGATGACCTCATCGCCAGGGCGCGGGGTTTCTCGCTCCTCGACCTGGGGCTGCTCGACGAGGCCTCTGCGCCGATGCTGCTCGTGAACGGCGCATGCGATTCCCAGGTCCCCATCGCGGACCTCTTCCTGCTGCTCCAGCACGGCGATGCCAAGGACGCGTGGGTCAACCCCGCCGGCGGCCACATGGGCCGCTCGCCGCAATGGCCCAGCTTCGCGATTGCGGAGAAGGTGCTCATGCCCTGGATGTTGTGGCGCCTCAAGGCCGAAGGATGAAGGATGAACAAAAAACACCGTTAGGCAGTCCCCTTCTGCCTTCATCGCTCCCTGGGCGGCTTCGGCCCTGCGCGCGGCCGTTGTACAATGACGGGCCTCTCAATCGAGCAAGGAGTCCCCATGAGCCAGATCCCCGTCAAGCTCGGCGTCGTCGGCCTCGGCCGCTGGGCCAAGGTGCTGACGCGCGCCGCAGCGAAATCCGGGAAGCTGCAGATCGTCGCCGGCTTCAGCCGCTCCGAGGAAAAGCGCCAAGCGTTCGAGCAGGAGCTCGGTGTGCCGTCGGTGCCCGACATGCAGGCGCTCCTCGCCAATCCCGAAATCAAGGGCATCATCCTCACCGTCCCGAACGAGCAGCACCTGCCCGTCGCCGAGCAGGTCGCAAAGGCGAAGAAGCACGTCTACACCGAGAAGCCGATCGCCAACACGCTGGAAGACGGCCTGAAGATCGCCGCGCTCGAGAAGCAGCACGGCGTGACCGTCACCGTCGGGCACAGCGCGCGGCTCATGGCCGGCTTCCGCCAGATCAAGGCGGCGATCGACGCCGGCGAGTTGGGGCGCGTCGCCTTCATCGAGGCGAACTTCTCGAACGAGCGCGCGCTCGAGCTCACCCCGAAGACCTGGCGCTGGTACAAGGACCGCGCGCCGGGCGGTCCCCTCTCGCAGCTCGCCATCCACCAGTTCGACGTGCTCCACTACCTCGGCGGCGAGATGGTCGAAGTCACTTCCCTGGCTTCCAAGCTCTCGCCGGTCGGCGCGGAAGTGGACGATCAATCCATGACGCTCATCCGGTTCGCCGACGGCAAGGTGGGCTACGTCGGCTCCTGCTGGACCTCGCCCGGTGTCTTCGCCTGCCGTGTTTTCGGCTCGAAGGGCCTCATGCACTACGAGATCGATTTCGGCACGTGGGACACGCCCGACAAGCTGCACGAGGCCTCCACGCTCTACATCCAGCGCGGGCGCGACGGCTGGGCGAAGCGCGAGACGCTCAAGGTCAACGCGAGCGACATGTTCCGCGCCGAGCTCGAGATGTTCGCCGAGACCGTGAGAACCGGGAAGGCGAGCGAGCTTTCGGCCGACAACGGCAACTTCGCCCTCGCCGTGGTATACGCCGCGCTGCGCTCGATAGACCAGAAAGGCCAGTACGTGCGCATCGCGGACGTCATCAACGAGGCGCGCGGCAGGCTGCGCGCCGCCGCCTAGGCGCTGCGCCAACTGCGTGAATTCACGATTCACCATTCACGATTCACCGAGCTTATGATTCCAACCCGTTATTTCTGGGACCTCACCCAGCCGGAGATCGCGGCCCAGTTGAAGAAGAACCCGCTCGTCATCCTGCCCGCGGGCAGCGTCGAGCAGCACGGGCCACACCTGCCGGCCGGCACCGACGCCTTCGCCGCCAACGTGATCGCGCACGCGGTCGCCGAGCGCATGGACGCCCTGGTGCTCCCCGGCGGGCCGCTGGGTGTCACCCCGATGCACATGCCGTTCGAGGGCACCATTACGCTCACGCCCGAGACCTACCAGCGCGTCGTGACCGAGACTTGCGTCTCGACCGCCCGGCACGGCGCGAAGCGCCTGCTGATCCTCAACTGGCACGAGGGCAACATTCCCTCGCTCGCCATCGCCGCGGAGAGCCTCCACCGCGACCACGGCATGACGGTGCTGACGGTGCAGGCGTGCTACGTCGCGGCGGAACTCTTCGGCCACGAGTTCGGCGGGCTCACCCATGGCGGCGAGATCGAGGCGCTTGCCGTCCTCGCCTGCCGCCCGGAGCTCGTGCACCTCGAGCGCATCGACTATTCCTCGGACGCGTCGCACGGCCGCAAGTGGGACAAGCTGCGCCGCACCCGGTCCTATCAGCCGGTGCTCACCGACATCCGCACGATCGCTCCGACCGGGTGGTACGGCAGGCCCGAGCGCGCGACCGTCGAGAAGGCGAAGCGCATGCTCGACGGCATCGCCGACGCGATCGCGAAGGAGGCAACCGAGATCTTCCGCCTGCTGGATGAGGCTCAGGGCGGCACGGCCGAGATCAAGCACTTGAAAGTGGCGAGCTGATGGCCCGCGTCATCCGCCAGGACGAAGCAAGAAGCCTGGGACTGCCCGGCCGCAAGTCGCTCGAGATCGTCTCGGGCGAGAAGGGCGCGCGCGCGGTGACGCTGCGATTGGTCGAGATCCCCGTGCCGAAGCCCGGCGAGGCCCCGCGCGGGGCGCACCGCCACAACGATTTCGAGGAATGCATCTACGTGCTGTCGGGCGAGGGCTGCACCGAGGCCGATAGCGGGAAATATCCGCTCAGGGCGGGCGACACGATCCTGATTTCGCCCGGCGAGATGCACGTCACGCGCAACACCGGAGCCGAGCCCCTGATGCTGCTGTGCTTCTTCCCCGTGCCCGACGTCGCCAGCCGTTCGCAGGAACCGGCAAGACAAGAATCCTAGGAGTTTGTCGGACTTTGGGCCGACAAACTCCTTAGGCAAAACCGCCTGCTGGAAAACGGCGAAAAAGGGCCATCGAAACACGAACTCACCCCCACTCTCGTCGCCCATCGCGGGCCAACAGGGCACCTTTCTTTAGGTCTCATGCTAAATCGTCAGGCGGTTTTGCTTTAGCAGCCTGTCGGCGCGCTAAGTCCGACAGGCTGCTAGCCACAGAGACCACAGAGAAAACCGGAGCAGTTCGCGCAGGTCTCCGACACCATGGAGCGCTGGAAGAAGACCAAGGGTTACCCGCCCAACAGCTGGCTCAACCGCTGGAACTGCACGCTCGCGACCCCGCTCGAAGAAAGCGCGCTTGCCTTCGCGCGCAAACACCTCCTGGCGTCGGGATGGACGCCCGGGGTGCATGCGAGCGAATCCGCGTAAGAAACCGTTTCGCAAAGGCGGGGCCGCCCGGGTCCGGCGCCGCGGCCTCTGAACCGTTATCGGCAAGCATCACGCCGCATCGCGTCGGCCGCCTGCGCGCAGCCTCCGAACAGCCGGTGGCAAGAATTCAGCTCTCGGGTGTCGGCTGCCCTGCGCACCTCCGCGGTCGCACCCGCAAGCGGGGCGCGTCGCAGGGCGGAAGAGGGGCCCCGATGATTTACCGGGGATCTGACCCCGGAGACGCGCGTGGGATCGGCATGTGCTCGACGCGCCCACGATCGGCTCCACGGTCGCATCCCCAAAGGGGCCCCTGCTCTACGTTCCGCCGATCCCTGCTCCACGCTTCGGTGCGCCCTCCTTGGTCGCATCCCCTAAAGGGGCCCCTGCTCCGCGCTCCGGCGCGCTACCTCAACAGCTGCTCGGCCCGCCTGACACTCGCAAGCGAATCAGCGATGAGGATGTAGCTGCCGGTGCGAGCCGGACTCGCCACGGCGGTCTTGCCCCGATCGGACACGACCACGCGGGAAGCGAATCGCTGGTCGGGCACCAGGATCACGGTGACCTGACCGAATGGGGTCTGCAGCACGACGTGCTCACCGGCGCCGCCGGTCATCGGACACTTGTCGAAATAGCGCACCGTCGTCCCGTTGGCAGGCATCCTCAAGCCCCGACGCGTAAACGCCGCGCGCATCATTACTCGATCAACGCCGCGGTTCTCCATGAGCATCTGCGGCTCTTCGTCCAGCACATGGGCGATCGCCGCCACCGCCGGGTGCTTCACGCCGAGCACGGCCGCCGTCAGCACGCGCTCGCCATCGGATGCGCGGTAGAAGTAGATGCCTGTGCCGAGCGCCGCCACGAGCGACGCGGCCACCGCCCAGGCCCGCACGGCGGGCGCGCGGATTTTCTGCCTGAGCAGCACCCGTTCGGCTAGTCCCTCCGGCACCGGGACATGAATCGCATCGTGGATCCGGGCGTCCAACCCCTCCATTTCCCGCGCCAGCGCGGCGCACGCCGTGCACTGCGCGAGGTGGCGTTCCTGCTCCGCCGTGCGCGAGCGCGGCTCCGCCAGCATCATCCGTCTGAATTCGAAGCAGTTCATCGCGCGTTCATCCTGCGCCCGGTCGCCGCGCCGGAGACCTTGCGCAGCGCCAAGCGCGCCCGCGTCAGGCGCGTCATCACCGCGCCTGCGCTGATATTCATCATAGTCGCAATCTCGGCGCAGCTGAACCCGCCGAGCACCTGCAGCAACAGCGGCTCACGATAGGGCTTCGGCAACGCCTCGAGAGCATCGCGCATCTCGAAGCGCTCGTACGCGGCCCCACCCGCCGTGTCCACGATCTCGTCGAGCTCCTGCGCGTCGTCTATCTCGATGCGCTTTCTCTCGAACAGCCGGGCATGCTCGTTGCGCACAATGGTGTAGAGCCAGCCCTTCGCCGCCTTGACGTCGCGCAGACCGTCCCATCCCTGCCAGGCGCGCGTGAAAGTCTCCTGCACCAGGTCCTCCGCGACGAACCGGTCGCGGCACAGCCAGTACGCATAGCGATAGAGCTCTGCGGAATAGGCTCTCACCAGGCTCTCGAACTTCGAATTCTTCGTTTCGATCAGCATGACAACGCGAGACCGGCCCTTCGGGTCCACTCCCGGGTGCGTTGCGAAGGAACGCGCACATTCGGCCTGCTGGTGCGTATACGTTTGCTCGGGCGGAGCGGATGGCCGGGACGCCGCCCGGTGACAGCTGGCCAGCGCGGGAAAAAGAGCGGGAGCGCGGCCACAGCCGCCCGCCCGCCACACCGCCCGAACAAACACACTCCGTCGTCTCGCGCCGGCCGCAGCGTCAGTCGGACGAGTACCGGCCCGGACTCGGCCACGGCCCCTCGGCAAGGGCTTGATCCCTGTCGGAAAGAAACGCGTCTTTCGCACCCGTTCCGGCACATCCGGCCAGTGCGATTCCGATCAGCAACACCGTCGCGAATTGCAGTACCCGTGCTTTCATGAGCAAACCTCCGTTGAATCTGTCCGGCGTCGAATATTGGCCCCGTCCATCGCAGCCTTCGGGACCTTTCACGCGCGCGTACTCCGATAGACCGCCCCGGGGCGGAAAACCTTACACGCATGCGCGGGGTCTCGACGTATCGAGGCTTTTCTGCCACGGACCGGATCGGATGTGACGGCGGCACGAATTCATGCCGCGGATTTCTGCGGCCGGTATTGTTCGTCGGCGGGATCCCACACCAGCGACTTGTAGTCGAAGCCCCCCTCGACGGTCGGCTTGACCACCTCGAACCAGGGCGAGATGTCGAAGTCGCGCGGCGCGAACAGGCTGTAGTGGCGGATGTGCAGGATCTCCCGCACGCAATCGTCGCATCCGGGACGCGGCGCCGGGATCGTCTCGATGCGCGGCAGGATCGGGTAGCCGACCGACTGGAACAACTGCGCGATCAGCGTCGAGCAGATCGCGCGCGTCGGCTCGCCGCTTCCCAGCGCGATCATGCGTCGCCGCCAGCGCACCGGAACCGGGGGCGTGGGCAACAGGTATCGCGCGAGGTCAACGATGTTTTTCAAGTCGTATCGCTGTCCGGCCCGCCCGGCCGCGGCCTCGAGGATTCGCTCACGGTCGGATTCGGTCAATCCCACGGGCCGTCAGATACGCGTGTGGAAGTTGGCGTAGCGGCTGAGCGGGACGACACAGACGCCGTGGAGCAAGTCGGCCTCGAGCAGCACCGGCGGATCGGGATCTGCGGGGTCGCCGGCGAGCCGGCTTCCCAGGTACAGCGCGGCATGCGACCACGTGGACTGGGTGAGGTACTTGATCGCCACGCTGATGCGGTGTTTGCCCTCGACGAGCAGGACATCGCACGCCTGTAACGTGCGCCGCAGCTGCCCGGGGCTTCCCGTCGCGAGCGGCTGATAGCCCGGGCTCGGTTGATCGAGGTAGCGGGCGATCGCGCGGCCAAGGAATCCGAGTATTGCATTCATGGTGCCTGGCGCGCGGTGGATACGTTGAGCGTGGTGGCGCCTATCAGTTGTTGCCCTTGACGGGGGCCTTGAAGATTTCCGAAGCGGGATTGAAAGCAAGCCAGGCGAAGGCGAAATGCACGCCGCTGTCCGCGGGCTTCAACCGCGCGCCTTTGAGCGGTCCCGCGACGGCGCGTCCAAAGATGTCCCATTCGGAGCCGGTGTCACGGTCAACGATGCGGCCGTCGCGCCATTCAAACGACAGCACCCGTTCGCCCACCCTGCGGCTGTATGCCGCTGCGGCGGGCACTCGGCGCGAGTCCCTGATGATCTCCGCGTCGAGCGCCGACAGCATGCCCTCGGCGGTGAAGACCGCGATCGGCTCGCTCGCGACCTGGTCGTTGACGATGCGAAGCGCCGACAACGCGGCTAAGGGATACACGCGCATCTTGCCGCCCAACGCCACGCCCAGCACGCGCTCCATCGCCGGCAGCCGCGGGTCCACCGGATCGTGGAAGAGGAACGGGGTGTCGCCGATCCGGTCATAGCCGCGGTACGGATTCCTGCCGTACGGCCGGACAAACCCGGTCTGGCGCGACAGCACGCGTCCCCGCGGGAACGTCTTGCGAAAATCCTCGAAGGCGACGATGGTCGAGGGCAGTTGCGAGAGCGTGGTGCCCGCATGGCGCCCGACGATGCCCGAGCCGGTGAACTGCTGCCACCAGCTTTCGGTCTGGCGGTCGTACATGACCAAATCGCTCTTGCGGAGTTTCCCCGTCGTCCCGAAGTCGAGCGCGGTGCCCGCGACCCGCCGGTCGAACACGATGGACGCGTTGCACAACGGGCAGAACGTGACCGCGACCGGCAGTCCGCCCACGGTGTCGTTGACGATCTCGTGAAACATCAGGATCTGCAGCGGGTAGGCCCGTGCGTCGCCATTGTGCTCGAACACGATCGCGGGCTCGCGACGATCGAGCCATTTGCCCGCCTCTTCTGGGGTCACGAAGCGCGGGCGGTCAATGGCGGGGATGCCGTCCTTGGGGGGGCCGCCGGACTCGATTTCCTCCAGCGCGACCGTGCGCTTCGCGAAATCGGTGCGCGGCCATTCCGCGCGCCACCTCGGGTCCGCCAGGGCGCTTGCGGCGACTCCGAGCAGCACCACGCCGAGCGCGAGCAGGAGGCGCGTGACGATCCTCATCAGTTCTTCAACCCGAAATACGGCCTCAACTGCACGCCGACCGCAGTGCCGCCCAGCGCGGCGACGATCCACACCCAGCCGTGAAGACTCGTCGAGGCGACGCCCGAGAAAAACGCGCCGATGTTGCAGCCGTAGGCGATGCGCGCGCCGTAACCCATCGCCAGTCCCCCGATCACCGCCGCGGCGAGCGAGCGAGCGGAAAACAGCGCCCGGGGCCTGAACCGCCCGGCGGCTCCCGCCGCCGCGGCCGCGCCCAGCACGATCCCGATGTCCATCACCGAGGTGACGTCCTCGAAGAGGCTCGCCTCGAGCGCCCGGCGCTGGAAATCCCCGTTCCAGAACGCGCTTTCATCCGGCTGCCAGCCGAACGGCAGGGCGATTTTCGCGCCCCACAGCGCGAACGCCCATGTGATGCTCCAGGGATGCCCGGCAACGAGCAGCACGAGGAAGGAGAGCACGGCGAGCAATACCGCGCCGACCAGCAGCGCGCGCTCCCTGGCGGGCGCGCCGCCGAGGCGCGATGAGCGCTCTGCCCGTCCCGGCGCGACCCGTCCGAGCCATACCCAGATCGCGGCGAGAAGCCCCAGCTGCAGCGCCAGCGCCTCCGTCCAGCCGAGGAGGTCGCCGAGCGCGGCCTCGCCGCGCGAGGGGAGCCGTTCCCACCAGTTCATGTGCAGGCTCGCCCAGAACGATCCCCCCACGAAGAAAACGAGCACGACGAGCATCCGCGCGCTGCCGCCGCCCGCGGTATAAAGCGCGCCCGAGCCGCAGCCTCCGGCAAGCTGCATGCCGATGCCGAACAGGAACGCGCCGGCCACCACTTGCACGCCCACCGGTGCGAACGCGCCTGAAACCGGCTGGCCGAAAGCGGAGCCCGCCGCCAGCACGGGGGCGAACAGGACAGTGGCGAGCGCCAGCATCAGGAGCTGCGCGCGCACGCCCGCGGCGTCGCGGTACAGCAAAAACTCCCGGTAGGCCGAGGTGAAGCCGAACGACGTCAGAAGCAGCACGGCGCCGAGCGCCATCCCGAGAAGGAGGAGCATGGGCATCCGCCAGCCCTGGCCCGCCAGGGTAAACAGCAACAAGCCGGCCGCGGCGAGGGCGGCGGCAACCCACGCGTGTTGGGCACGCAGCTGCACCGTGCGCGCTGTTTCAGCCGCCGGCGGCGTCGCGGACGATGTTCCGGAATACGGCATCGAGCTCCCAGGAGTTTGTCGGACTTCGCGCCGACAAACTCCTAACGCAAAACCGCCTGCAAGAAGAGGACAAACGGCGACTGCAGAAACATGAGTTCGACCGCACTGCCATCTTCGGCAGCTGTTGGGGAGGGCTCATTTGGCTCAGCTTCATCCACAATTCTCAGGCGGTTTTGCCTTTAGCGGCCGATCGGACCGCCGAGTGCGACAGGCCGCTACGACATCACGAGCGCATCGAAGCCAAGCCGGGTCTTGATCGTGACGGTGCCCGGAAGCGGTCCCGCGCCGTCTGCCGCCACGGCCAGCACGGAGATGGCGAGAAGCGGCGCCACCAAGGCGCCGCGATACAGCCAATGAAGGAGAGCCAGCCTCGCCATACGTTACTCGCCTGTCTAAGCTCCACCAGCGACTTCACCGGTTAGCGAAAACTCGCGATCGGTGGGTGAAACCGCCTTGATATGCAGCGTTCCCGCTCCTTTCAAACCCTTGAACTTGCCGGTTCCCCCCACCAGTTCCCAGAACCCGTTGTCCAGGAGTTTCGGTTTGCCCTCGGGCCCCGGCACGAACACCGCACGCACCTGCCATTTGACATAGGCGATGTCGTCCTTGGAGGCACTAAACACCAGGTAGCCGCGCGGGTCGCCGCCAACGCCGGGCACGATGTCGTGCCAACCGTGCTCCGTCACCGCCGCGCCCGCGAGCGGACCGCTTCCTTCGCTTCTGCCTTCACGCCGCACCGCGACCACGAAGTGTCGAGTGCCATCCACGAAGTCGAGCCGTATCTGGTCCTTGGGAACCATCACGGCTTTGATGTCAAGGTCCGCGGCGGTCGCACGCCCAACGCCCACACCCAGTGCAACGCCTATGAGAATGATCGCCGTTTTCGATTGTTTGATCATGAGTTGACTCCCCTTGTTATATGAACGGTACGCCGACAATTCGCGGCTCAACGCGATCTGCATATACGTTCTGCAACAGAGCCCGGATTCATTCTGTCAACCTAGCAGCCTGTCGGACTTAAGCGTCCGCACAGGCCGCTAAACGCAAAACCGGCCGAGAATCCGGATAGAAGACCCCCGAAGCCGTCAGGCGTGAAGAAAAGCGTGTGCGAATTCGCAGATCTGTCACCCTTTTTCGCCCTTTTACCTGCGGCCGGTTTTGCCTTAGGAGTTTGTCGCGGCTAAGTCCGACAAACTCCTAGGACGCTGACGTCAGCGCACAATGAGCCGGTAATCAGGAGTGGTGTTGAGCGGACAGGAGTAGGCGTATTCTCCCGGCTTGAGGTCGATTTCATAGTCGCGGCTCTTTCCCGGCATGAGGCCGCCGCCGGAGACGCTGGGCAGGGTCAGCCTGCCGGTGGCGGACGCGCCACGCAGCCAGAAGCCCAGCTCGTAGGGCACGTTCTTGTTCGTGACACGGAATACGTAGCGTCCGGGCTTGAGCTGCAGCGGCTTCGCTTCCGCCACCCGCTGCGCGCCGGACCTGGCGTTGATCGCCTCGCAGTCTTTGACGGAACGGGAGTTGTAGCCGCGATCCCTGCCGCCTTCGCTCTCCAGGAACTGGCACGGCACCTGGGTCAACTCGATCACGCGCGGCGGTTCGGCCGCCGACAGCGGGCCGGCGGCCAGCAACATCAGCGCCACCAGCGCCGTCGTCGTTTCCCTCACGCGCGCCCTGGTTCGCGGCGTCATCGTGCCGCTTGCATCACGCCTCACGTCAGCCTTCCCGCTCCCCCCAGCGTGCGCAGTTCCTGTACCAGCGCTTCGACCGAGATCGGCAGAGAGCCGGTGATGTCCAGCTCGCGGTCTTCGAACACATCCGTTCCGGGATGCAGGCGCACCCAGTCGGCGATGATCTGGTCGCGGTGCCGGAGCAACGCCTCGATATGCGGGCGGAACAGCGTGAACATGGCGCTGATCCAGCGGTTCACCGGCCACGAGGGATAGGCGTGGTTGATGCGGAAGTGGCCGAGCATCGCGATCACGTCGTCCGCCGGATACCACGTCTCGCCCGTCACCCACCGGTTGGTCGCGAACAGGCCGATCGGCCAACCGTAGGCATCCATCGAGATCGCGATGAGGTGCGCGATGTCGTCCTCTCCCGCTTCGCCTTGCTTGACCGCAGTGCAGGTTAGAGGCGCCCGCCCGACGGCCAGGCCGGGTTTCCGCAGGAAGGTGTGAAAATGCCCGTGTTCGCTGCCCCGGTGGGCGTGGTAATAGTACTGCGCACGGGTGTCCGCGTCGTACACGTCGTCCGCGGGGTAGTGCGAATATTCGTAGAACGTGCCCTGCCCTCGCAACACCTCGCCCACGAGGTTGAGCCCGGCTTTCCGCAGCACCCACAGGCACTCGAGCACTTCGGCACCCGCCGCCAGCATGGCGCGCAGCTCGACCGGCGGCAGGGAGGCGAGCGCCGGGACCTCGATCTCCGGCTTCGCTACCGGCAGGCAGGCAAAGCGGGCGCCGGCCTTGCCGGAGTCGGGAAATGCTTCGCGCTCCACCTCAGTTGTCGCCGCAACTCCGGACGGCTTGATGCGCGCACCGCGCGGGCGATGGCGCCCGGATTTCACGGCCCCCACGCGACTACCTCTTGACTGCACACGGGTTCTTTGCAGCGCAGGGGTTCTTCGCGGCGCACGGGTTCTTCGCCGCGCCCGGCATTTTCTTCGGCGCGCACGGGCCGCATGGGCTCTTCGCCGCGGCTGGCTTTTTCTTTGGCGCGCACGGGGCGCAGGGGCTCTTCGCCGCGGCCGGGCTCGGCTTGAACGTCTTCTGCACCTCTCCCGTGTACGCGGTCAGTGCCGCGAGCTGGCGCGAGTCCCACGGCAGCGGCTTCGCAGCCATCGGCACCACCATGCACATCTGGATCATCTCGTCGAGATACACCTGCTTCAGCCCTGCCTTTTCCTTCACCATCGCGACCTGGTGCGGATACGGCTTGGCGAAACTGGGGGCAAACGCCGCGTTCCCGGTATGGCAGGTGTTGCACGACAGGCCGTTGGTGCCGAGCTTGGTGTCTTTCCACAGCACCTCGCCCTCTTTCACCAGCGTTGCGCGCTCCGCCTTGAACGGCTTGTAGTTTTTCGGGCGGGTCACCAGCTTGGGATCCACCTTGTCACCGGGGCCGCACGGACTCTTCGCGCCGCACGGACTCTTGGCCGCGCAAGGATTCTTAGCTGCACAGGGATTCCTCTTCGCAGCGCACGGGTTCGCGCTGGTCTTCGACGACCGTGCTCTCGCACCACAAGGACTGCACGGGCTTGCGGCAAGCGCGGCCGGCGCACCCAACGCGAGGGTCACCAACCCGGTGGAAACCAACGATTTGACGACAGGCTTGAGCTCTAGACGCATAGCGAACCTCCTCCGCTCTCCAGAATGGGACGCGTCGCGGCGCACCAGCGCCCGGCCGCGAGATCTTGCATAAGAGACCGGGAAACGCCGCGAAACCTTACATGGCCGCGCAAATCCGCCTCCAGGAGATTGGGGGTCAGCACGTAACACGACCGTAACAGCGCAGTGCGATAGCGCCCGCTGGTGGTCGCCGTTGCGTTCGCTTTCCGCTAACATTCAGGTCTCACTGGCAGGACCTGCATGAAGCGCAACGAGCTCGGGATCGCGGTAGTCGGCGCCGGCCGCATCGGCACGCTGAGGGCGCGGCTCGCCGCGAAGCATCCCTCCGTCGGGTTTCTCGCGATCTCCGATCTCGACCCGCAGCGCGCGCGTGCGCTTGCCGCGCAGGCGGGCGCGGACTTTCACTCGGGCGACAATTTCGAGGTCATCGAGCGCCCGGAAGTGAACGCCGTATTCGTCTCCACGCCGGAGGGCGAGCACGCCGCGCCGGACAAGCGCGCGCTCGAGCTCGGCAAGCCGGTGCTGGTGGAAAAGCCGATCGCGCTATCGCTCGAGGATGCGGACGACATCCTCGCCACCCTCAAGGCGAGCGGCGGGACGCTTCGCATCGGCTACAGCCGGCGCTACAAGGAATGCTTCCTGCGCGCGAAGGAGCAGATGCTGCAAGGGCGCCTCGGGAAAGTGATCGGCGGGCTGGCGCGCGTGTACAACACGCGCGCGCAGGCGTTGAACATCCTCAAGCGCGACCCGCACGCGACCCCGGTGCTCGATGTCCTCACCTATTACGTGGACCTCATGTGCTGGTTCCTCGAAGGCAATCCGCCGGTAGAGGTGGTCGCGCGCGGGCAGAGCGGGCTCTTCAAGGCCAAGGGCTACAGCGCGCAGGACGTCACGTGGGCGATTGTGACCTTCGCCGACGGGGCGGTCGTGAACCTCGGCGTGTCCTATGCGCTCCCCGAGAAGTATCCCACGCTCGGCCAGTCCGACCGGGTTGAGCTCCTGGGCGAGGAGGGCGTGATGATCGTCGACGACGATCACCTCGACCACCTCATCTACTCGGACCGGGGCGTCCCGCACGCTTACGTGCCGGACCACCAGGTCAACATGGCCTTCCTCGGCAGCAACACCGGCGGCGACTGGGCGGTGGGCGAGTTCTGGGGTCCGATCGCGAACGAAACGCGCGCGTGGCTCGACCACCTCGTCACCGGCGCGCCCACCGTCCACACCACGCCCGAGCAGGCGCGCGTCAACCTCGAGGCGACGCTCGCCATCGAGCGCTCGGCGGCGACCGGCCGGGCGGTGCGCCTGCCGCTCGAGACCTGAGAGGCCTTGAAAGCTCAAGCAACCGCCGATGAACGCCGATGCGCCGGGCGGGATTTGGCGAGAGCGATCAGCTGCTTGATTCCGGCGCCGACGTGAGCAGCGTGTAGCCGTCCGGGGCCGCTCTTGCCGCCAGATCGGCGCCGATCATGCCGGCACTGCCGGCGCGGTTGTCGATCACGAATGAGGCGCCGAGATTTTCGCCCATCTTGTGGGCGAGGAGCCGCGTGACCGTATCGACGCCGCCGCCCGGAGGAAACGGCACGATAATCCGTACCGGACGGACCGGGTGCGCCTGCCCTGGAGACTCCGGCGCGAAGCTGACCAGGATGATGCCCACCAGCAACGTCGGTACCGGGAGATGTAACGGATTCATGCTTCTTCTCCTCCTCGCATGCCTCGGGAATTTGCCGGGCCCCGGCTCCGACAAATTCCTAGCCGGGCGGCCAGTGGAAAGAACGGCCCCCGAGGATGTGCAGATGCAGGTGAAAAACGCTCTGCCCCGCCTTTGCGCCGTTGTTGATGACCACGCGGAAAGCATCGCCCACGCCCATCTGGCGCGCGACCTTTGCCGCCGCGAGCATCAAGTGGCCGAGCAGCGCCTCGTCTTCGGCGTTGGCGTCGGAAAGGCTCGCGATCTCCTTCTTCGGGACGACGAGCACGTGCGTTGGCGCCTGCGGATTGAGGTCCCGGAACGCGACGCATTGATCGTCCTCGTAGACGATCTTGGCGGGCATCTCGCGGCGGATGATCTTGCCAAAGATGGTGCTCACCACTCCTCCTTCCGGATGCGGGACTCGGGGCCAGGGGCTGGCAACTTCAGAATCGAGTCGCAAACACCGAAGCCGGTGCCCGCACTTAACTTGCCAGGTTCCGAGCCCGATACCCGAGCCCCGCTGCTACTTCTGGCGGGCGGCCTGGAGCCGCTCGCCGGTCCATTCGAGCAGCCGTTCGATAAATCTCGCTCGCAGCAGCGAGGCCCGCCACCGCCCCGCGCGCGTCGGGGGCAGGCGCCGCCCGTTCCACCGTGAAGACACGCTGCGCGAGGAGCGCGCGATCGGCGAGGCTCACCAGGCTCGCGCGGGCGCGCACCGCGACCCGGCTCGCGTTCGGCGCGTGGGAAAACTGGCTGAAGTCCTCGAGCTCGATGCGCAGCGCATAGTCGGCGCCCGCGCCGAGGAGCCGCGTGAACCACCCGGCCGCGAATGCGCAGGCCTTTTCCATCCTTCATCCCTCGTTGCTCGTGCCTCGTTCCTCGTCGCTCGTCCCTCATCCCTGCCTCATCCGGTGTTCCCCTGCGGCGCCCATCGCGGCTTGCCGTCGGCCGTTCCCGGCGTCTCCCACACCGCCACCAGGGCGTACCGCCGCGCTCGCCCAGGAAGCAGTTGACGATGAACGGATGCTCGCTGTGCACGACCTCGCGCAGCGTGCCGACCACCACGAGCCGGCCGTCGAAGAGCACCGCGATGCGGCTCGAGAGCGCAACCAGTGTATCAAGATCGTGGGTCACCATCACCACCGTGAGCGCGAGCTCGCGGCGCAGCTGCTCGACCAGCCGGACGAAGCTCTCGCTGCGTTCCGGGTCGAGGCCCGCGGTCGGCTCGTCGAGGAACAGGAGCTCCGGCTCGAGCGCGAGGGCCCGCGCGAGCGCCGCCCGCTTCACCATGCCGCCCGAAAGCTCCGCGGGCACCTTGTGGGCGTGGCGGGCTCGACGAGGGCGGAGAACAGCGCGCCCGCCTGGGGTAGATGTTGGCGCAGATCTCCCGCCACGGGATCAGCCGCGGCCGCCGCGCGAGGCCCGCGGCGTCGATCACCACGCGCCCCAGCAGCCGCGTCGCGGAAAACAGGTGATCGGCGAGCCCGAGCACCATCCGGCCCACGGCGATCTCCGGCTCGCGCCAGTCACGCCAGCGCGGCGGCGCAAGATCACCGAGGAGCAGTCGCGGAGTTCAACAAGCAGGTTCTCGCCGTGCTCGACACGATGGTCAAGACCGCGCCCGCAGGCTCGGGAGTCGCGGTTGCGACGCGGAAGGCGCCGTTCGCCCCGGTCAATGCCGCCTACGACAACCTGTCCAGCGTCGCCAGGCAACTCGCCGAAGCGACCCAATCGAATCTCGACGCGCTCGCCAGGCGGGCGGTGGCCGGGACGAAGAAGGCAAAACGGGCCTGATTCCTCGCCAGCCCGATCAAGAAACCGTTGGCCCTCGCCAAGGTTTTTTGCTGCACCCGCGGCGAGGAATCAGTCTTTGGAATTCAATCAAGCAATACCGTCATCGTTCGGCTTCCTGCCACGGGAAGCCTAACGCGGACACGCCCTGCTTGAGGGCGGCGATCGCCCCTGCGACCTCGCGCGGCTCGCCGCGCGCGCCAAGCTCGATGTGCCGGTCCGGCTCCAGGCGCGGCAGGCTGAACACCTTGATCCCGCGGTAGCGCGCCTCGCATTCGTTCATGAGCTCGATCAGCTGGGTCTCGCCCGCCCCGCGCACGATGATCGAGGACTCCGAGACGCTGCCCGGCGCAAACGCGTCGCGGTAATGCGTGTCGAGCACCCATTCGAGCATCGGCCACGCCATCTCCGGAAAGCCCGGAAAGAAATGATGGCGCCTGAAGCTGAAGCCGGGAATGCGGTTGTAGGGATTGGGAATGATCTCGGAGCCCTCGGGAAATTCTCCCATCATGAGCCGCTGCGGCGTGACGCCCGTGGGATCGTTCACGAAGCGCGCCCTGATCTCGGCCTCCGCCTGGGGGTGCAGGCGGAGCGCGACCCCGGCCGCGCGCGCCGCGCACTGGCGCGTGTGATCGTCGGGCGTCGCGCCGATGCCGCCGAAGCTGAACACCGCGTCCCTGCCCGCGAACGTGCGGCGGAGCATCGCGGTGATGAGCTCGGCGTCATCCCCGAGGTAATGACACCAGGCGAGCTGCAGCCCGCGCGCGCCGAGCAGCTCGATCGCCTTGGCGAGATGCTGGTCGCGGCGCTTGCCGCTCAGGATCTCGTCGCCGATGATGATCGCCCCGAAACGCATACGCGCGGTTAAAAGTTCCAGGTTCAAGGTTCCAGGTTCGAGGTTCGACGACAACGGATCCACCTCAGGCTGGAACAACCCGGAACATTGAACCTTGAGCTTTGAACGCCGAGCTTCGCGCACCCGCGCGAAGCTCAGCGGTGGATGTAGGACTCGAGCTGCCTGATGGTCTGCTCCTGCTCGGCGATCACTTCCTTCACCAGGTCGCCGATCGAGAGCAGGCCGATCAGCCGCTCGCCGTCCACCACCGGGAGATGGCGCACGCGTTCCTCGGTCATCAGCGCCATGCACTCCTCGATCGTCTGGCCCGGGTGCACGGTGACCACCTTCTCGGTCATGATCTCGCGCACCGGTATGTCGTGAGAGGATTTCCCGTGAAGGATCACCTTGCGCGCGTAATCGCGCTCGGTGATGATCCCCGCGAGCCTGCCGCCCTCGAGAACCACCAGCGCCCCGATGTTCCTGTCGGCCATCAACTTGAGCGCCTCGAATACCCGGGCGCCCGGCGCAATCGAGAAAACCTCGGTGCCCTTCGCCTGCAGCAGCTGCCTCAAGGTCTTCATGGCGACCTCCTTCCGGCTTTTCCCCCTCCGGCAATTTGTATTGTGCTTTCAGTGTAGCCAAATTCGGCGCGCCGATAAAGCGCGTGGCGCGCCCGCCGCATGGCCGGAAAAAACCGCATGAAATACAAGGTGCGCCGACCAACGGGCGCTCCGGTCACGGGCGACCGGTCGCGAAGCATGGGTAACCAGATGAAGGCGCTCAGGAATCGGGATCGGCCCCGCCGCGCGGCCGCAGCGGCTGGACGGTGGCGCGCCGGCCTGCGCCGGCCGGCTGCTTCAGGATGGCCGCGATCGCTTCCGCCGCCACGGGCGCGCTGAAGTAATTGCCCTGCATCTCCTCGCAGCCGAGGTCGCGGAGGAATTCCCATTGCTCGCGCGTTTCCACGCTTTCCGCGGTGACCCGGATGCCCAGGCTGTGGGCCATCGCGACCACGGCGCGGGTGAGCGCCGCGGCCGCGCTGCGCGGGAGATCCAGGATGAGCGAGCGGTCGATCTTCACGCAGTCGATAGGCATGCGCTGGAGATAATTGAGCGAGGAGAGGCCGGTGCCGAAATCGTCTATCACCAGGCGCACGCCGAGCTCCTTCAACTGGGCGAGCAGTTTCTCGGCGCGCTCCGGGTTGCGCATCACCATGGCCTCCGTGATCTCCAGCTCGAGCCGCGGCGCGTCCACGCCCGCATGGTGCAATGCTTCGCGCACCACCTGGATCAGGCTCTCCTGCGCGAACTGGCGCTGCGACAGATTGACGGCGACGCGCAGCAGGGGCAGCCCCTCCCCGCGCCAGGTCGCGAGCTGGCGGCAGGCCGTCTGCAGCACCCACTCCCCGATGACCGTGATGAGGCCCGCGTCCTCCGCCACCGGCACGAACTCGGCGGGGCTGATGACGCCTTGCGTCGGGTGCTGCCAGCGCACCAGCGCCTCCACGCCTGTCACCTGCCCGTCGCGGATCCCGACCTTGGGCTGGTAGAGCAGCGTGAGCTCGTTCCTTTCGAGCGCGCGCCGCAGGCTCGACTCGAGCGACAGGCGCTCGATCAGGTGGACGTTCATCTGCGGCTGATAGAAGCGGAAGTTGTTCTTGCCGCTCTCCTTGGCGCGGTACATCGCGACGTCGGCGTTGCGGATGAGCGCCTGCGCATCCTTGCCGTCCTCGGGATAGGCGCCGATGCCGATGCTCGCCGTCACCTGGCACTCCTGCCCCTGCAGCAGGAACGGCCGCGCGACGGTCTCGAGCAGCTTCTTCGCCACTTCGCCCACCTGCGCCGGGTCCTCGAATTCCTCGACCAGCACGACGAACTCGTCGCCGCCCATGCGCGCGATCACGTCGCCCTCGCGCAGGGTGCCGCGCAGCCGGGTGCCGATCTCGGCGAGCAGCGCGTCCCCGGCGTTGTGCCCGAGCGTGTCGTTGACGACCTTGAAGCCGTCGAGGTCGATGAAGAGAATGGCGAGCGAGCGCTCGAAGCGCTGCGCCTGCGCGAGCGCCTGCTGCAGCCGCTGGTTGAACATGCCGCGGTTGAACAGCCCCGTGAGCGGATCGTGGCTGGCGAAGAACTGCAGGTTGGTCTCGGCCTGCTTGCGGGCGATGAACTGCCCGATCTGGATGCCCGCCGTGTGCGCGATCTCCACCACCCGCTCGTCGCGCGGGCGCGTCCCGCGCCCGAAAAACTCCATCACGCCGTAGAACTCGCCGCCCACCAGGATCGGGAACGCGAAGCCGTGCGCGAGGCCCGCGTCGAGCGCGAAGTCGCGCCGCCGCAGGCTCGCCTCCTGCGCCACGTTGGGAATCCAGTGCGGCGTGGTGGTCGCCCACACGCGGCGGTTGAGCCCCCCGGGCAGCCCCGGCGTCTCGACCCGCGCCGCGCTCATCAGGCGGAATTCCTCCACCCTGGGGTCCGCCACGCACCAGCTCTCGGCGCAGCGCATCACCCGTTCCTTGTTGTCCACCACCCAGCGCGCGCCGTAGTCGAAGCCGAGGCTCTGGCACATGGTCTGGATGACGCGCGGCATGGCCTCCTCGAGGCTGCGCGCGTCCGCGAGGAGCAACGTCACCGCGCTCTCCACGTCCTGCCGCTGCTCGGCGCGTTTGCGCTCGGTCAAGTCGGCGACGATCGTGAGATAACCCACCGCCCTGCCGGAGGCGTCGTGCACGGGCGCAGCCGAGACGCTGACGGAGACCGGGGTGCCGTCCTTGCGGATGCGCACCCCCTCGACATCGGCGAAAGTCTCGCCGCGGAGGATCAACTCGCGGTTGCGCAGGCCCTCCTGCTCGTGTCCCGGGGGGAAGAGGGGCGCCTGCCTGCCGAGGAGCTCCTGCTCCGTCCAGCCGAACAGGCGCTCGGCCGCGGCGTTCCATTTCTCGACGCGGCCCTCGGCGTCGCGCACGATGATGCCAAGGGGCGAGGCCTCGATCAGGGCCTCGAACTTCTTCGAGGTCTGGCGCAGCACCTCCTCGGAGCGCTGCTGCGCGGCGATGCGTTCGGAGAGCTCGCGGTTGGTGCGCGAGAGCTCCCCGACCAGCGACGCGTTCTCGAACTTCGCGCGCAGCGCTTCGCGCACCATGCCGGAGACGAGCGGCCCGGTCCCGAGCATGACCGCCGTGAACACCAGCATGAGCAGGCCCATGAACAGATGCAATTGGGTGCCCTGCGCGAACACCGTCGCCGTGGTGAGCGCCATCGCCGGCAGCATGTAGGCGAGGAAGGCCTGGCGCACGGGGGCGAGTATCAGCATCGCGGTGACCACCATGCCTCCGATGAGGAAGATCACGACGAACTGGTGCGGCAGCGAGCTCGCCGGATAGAGCGCGGAGCCCGCGAAGCCCCACAGCAGCCCCGCGATGCCCGCCCCCGCGACGAAGCGCCGCGCCCAGGTGCGCGCCTCCGACGGCGGCGGCGAGGCGGCAAAGTATGCCCGGTAGAGAGAATAGCGCGCGGCGGTGGTCGCGAAGATCCCGATCAGCCAGCCCCCGAGCATGGCGGCCGGCGCGAGGCCCCACAGGGCGTACATCAGGATGCTGGCGCTGACGAGCGTCCCCGCGTAGGCCACCCGCGACAAGCGGTACAGGTGGTGAACCTGCTCGGCGAAGATTTGCTCCCCTGTCGCGTGCTCGACCATGGTCATTCGGCAAGCTGACCCCGGTTGTGGTTGTTGGGCGGCCCGGGAGCCGTTGGAGACGGGGAAATTGTGACACGAAGCCGGGCCGGGGGAACAGGTCCGACGCGCAACTTACCGCGGCGCTCCCGCTGGGGGCTGGGGCACGCAAGATCTGGGCCTGTTTCGAGGCTTGGGCGCTAACTGCAAGCGGGGATTACGATTTGGGCATTGGCTGCGCCACGGGCGCGCCATTTCTTCTCGCCTCCGGATTGAGCAAGTTGGGCGGCGTGCCGCCCGAGAGCGCCGCCACCAGGTTTTTCGCGGCCGTCATCGCCATGGCGCGGCGCGTCGCCTCGGTGGAGCTGCCGACGTGCGGGGCGAGCACCACGTTGTCGAGCGCGAGGAACCCGGGGTCGAGCCTGGGCTCGTTTTCGAAGACGTCGAGGCCCGCCGCGCGGATCGTGCCCGCCTTGAGCGCAGCGATCAGCGCCGCGTCGTCCACCACGCCCCCGCGCGTGGAATTGATGAGGACGGCGGTGGGCTTCATGAGCTGCAGCTCCGCCGTGCCGATCAGGTGGTGCGTCTCCGGCGAATAGGGCACTTGCAGGACCACGAAGTCGGATTGTCTCAGCAGCTCTTCCTTGCTGACGTACGCGGCATTGAGCCTTTTTTCCAGATCGGACGCGACACGCGTCCGATTGTGGTAGAGCACGCGCATCTCGAAGCCGGCGGCGCGCCGCGCGATCGCCTGCCCGATGCGCCCCAGGCCGAAGATGCCGAGCGTGGCGTGGTGGACGTCCACTCCCAGCCATTGCTTGAGCCGCCAGCCCGTCCACTCGCCCGCGCGCACGCGCCGCTCGAGCTCGGTCAGGCGCCGTGCCGCGCCGAGCATCAGGGCCCAGGCGAGGTCCGCGGTCGAGTCGTCGAGCACCCCGGGGGTATTGGTCGCCAGGATCCCGCGCGCGGTGCACGCGGCAAGATCGATGTTGTTGTAGCCCACCGCGATGTTTGCCACCACCTTGAGCCGCGGGCAGCGCTCGATCAACTGCGCGTCGATGCGGTCGGTCAAGCAGCACATCACGCCGTCCTTGTCGGCGAGCCGGCGCGCGAGCGTCGCGGGATCGAACGGCGTGTCCTCCTGGTTTGCTTCCACTTCGCAATGCTGCCCGACGTACGCGAGCGTCTCGTCGAACACTTCGCGGGTGACGAGGATTTTCGGCTTCATGGCAACTCAGATTGCAAAGACATTAGCCGCAGAGAAATGATAGGACAATCAGGCGACGACCTCGTTGAGCCTCGCTTCGATGAATTGTATCTGCTCGTGCTTCATCCTGTTGCTCGAGTAAATCCACAGCAGTGCAACGAGCGCAATGAAGCCGCCGATGCCGAGCAGCCCACCGCCTGATGGCGTGCCGGCGAGCTTCTGGAACACGCCGACGACGAGGAGGCCCAGGCCGATCGCCAGCAGGCCGGCAAACTGGACCTTCGTGGCAAGCTTGTATTGCAGGCTGCCTTCAATAACCGTGCCCGCGCCGCCGGGGCGAAGCGATCCTTCGAACTCCACTGCGTCCCCCGCTCCGGCGAGGGGTGCTTTCCGCCAAACCCTGACCCTCGACTCCTCTATGGCGCCCGTGAGGCTCTCCTTCAGGCCGAACCGATCAGCCGAGAGCAGCGAGCGGAGCCTCGCCGACGCGTCCGCTGTTGAGCCCGGCCCGGCCACGCGGAGCTCCTGCTTCCAGAATATGAACCCGCCGCTCATGCTGATACCCGGGACCGCTGCTATTTCTTCGCGGCGGCCGGCGTACTGACGAACCAGTGATCGCAGGCGATACGCGGATCGACGATCGTGTCGAGCGCCCAGCCGACGGTGCGCCGCGCCCACGCCCGTTGCGAGTTCAAAACCCGCTCGAAATAAGGGTTGTCCAGGGAACCCCGCGCCACCAGGGCGTTCCATGCTTTCAACCGGGCGCGCAGCACTTCCCGCGGCGTCTTCAGAGATCTCGTCCCCGGCTTGTTACGCAACTTTGCGTATCCCGTCACGTTCAAGTGCAACACGCGCGCATAGAGTTCGTCGTACAGCGCCTTTCCGCCGCCGTGTTCCATCCACGACAGGACGAGGTTGGCGTCCATGCCCAGGGCGGGCCCGGAGCCGAACGACGAGACGCGTAATCGAGCGCGTACTCGTGGAAGACGTCCTTCGCCGGCCACGCGCCCTGAACGGGGAATGCGCGGAGATTGCGCAGCAGCCAGCCGCGCACCAGAGCGGCCGTCTGGCCGCGCGTGGTCAGCCGGCGCGGGCCGGAACGCCCGCTAATCCTTCTCGTGGAACGTATCCCAAAGATCCCGCGCCATCATCGCGAAGCCGATCAGCACCACGATGCCGAGCGCGATGTCCTTCATCTTCAGCACGTACGGCACGAGAAAACCGAGCAGGAGTATCACCGCGACGAGCCCCGCCAGGACCTTGAATATCATGTCGTCCTCCTCCGCGTTCCCAATTCAGTCCGTCTCGACCCTGGTGGCGAGCCAGCGCGCGGTGCGCAGCAGGCGCGCATCGCCGTATCGCGGGCCGACGAGCTGCGCGCCGAGCGGCAGGCCGTCCGCGCCCTGCATGAGCGGCAGGCTGAGCGCCGGCATGCCGGCGAGCGTCCAGAGCGTGCAGAACATCGGGCTGCCGGTGGACTGCAAACCATGCGGCGCGGTGCCCGCCGCGGCCGGCGTCAGAATCGCGTCATAGCGCTGGAAGAGCTGGTCGAAACCCTCAATGAGCTGCGGAATGCGCGCCAGCGCCACCTGATACTCGAGCGCGGTTATCTGGCGGCCGCGCTCGAGCTGGGCGCGCAGCGATTCGCTGAGTTTCTCGCGTCCCCTCTCGTACTCCACCCGGAGATTGGCGGCCATCTCGGCTTCCATGATCGTGCGATGCCACTCGAGCGCGTCGCGCGCGCTTTCCGGCAGCGAAAACTCCTCGGCGCAGTCGCCGAGATGCCCGATGAGCTCGCCGAACGCCTCGCGCGTGTCCGGCTCGGTCCGCTCCCAGAGCGGCGTCTTCACGAACGCAAGCCGCGGCGGGAACGGCGGCTCCTCCGCCGCTACTGCGCTGAACGGAATGCGCGCACGCGGCGGTAGCGTGTCGGGATCGCGCTCGTCGTATCCCACGATCTGCTCGGAAACGAGCGCGAGATCCTCGACCGTGCGCGCGAAGACTCCGATCTGGTCGAGGGTGCGCGAGAGCTTCAACACGCCGTGTCGCGAGATCAGGCCGTGGGTCGGCTTGAAGCCGTAGACGCCGCAATACGCAGCCGGGCGGATCACCGAGCCATTCGTCTGCGAGCCCACCGCGACCGGCACCATGCCGCAGGCGACCGCGGCCGCCGAGCCGCTCGAGGAGCCGCCCGGCGTGTGCTCGGCGTTGTGCGGATTGCGGGTCTTGCCCGGCGCGTAGGTGGCGAGCTCGGTGGTGACGGTCTTGCCCATGATGACGGCACCCGCAGCGCGCAGCCTTGCGACGACCGCGGCGTCCTCAGCAGGCGTGCGGCCCGCGTGCAGCACCGTACCGTCCTCGGTGGGCATGTCGGCAGTGTCGAAGATATCCTTCACCCCGACCGGCACGCCGTGCAGCGGGCCGACCGGCGCGCCCTCCTTGCGCCGCTCGTCCAGCGCGCGTGCCTGGGCGAGCACGTGCTGCGGGTCGAGAAACGCCCACGCCTGCACGGTGGCGTCCGCCTCGCGCACGCGCGCGAGGCACGCCTCGGCGAACTGCTCCACGCTCACCTCGCCGTCGCGGATCGCGCGCGCCGCGTCCACCGCCGGGAGCCAGTTGAGTTGCAGGACATCCATCCGGTCAGGAACCGTAGATCAGCCGCGGCAGCCAGAACACGACGCCGGGGAACACGTACACGATCAGCATGGACAGGAGCACGACGTACAGGAATGGCATGCAGCCGCGGAAGATCTGCGTCAGCAGCACGTGGGCCGGCGCGATGCCCTTGAGGTAGTAGGCGGCCATCGCCATCGGCGGGGAGAGAAACGCCGTCTGGAGATTCAACGCCACGAGGAGGCCGAACAGGAGCGGATCGATCTGGAAGTGCTTCAAGAGCGGCAGGAAGATCGGCACGAAAATGATGATGATCTCGGTCCACTCGAGCGGCCAGCCGAGGAGAAAGATGATGAACTGCGCCACGATGAGGAAGGTGATCGGGTTCATGTCGAGGCCGAGCACGAATTTCTCGATGATGGCTTGACCGCCGAGGTAGCCGAAGACGCCGGCGAAGGTCGCCGAGCCGACGAACAGGAAACACACCATCGCCGAAGTGCGCGCGGTGAGGTACACCGATTCCTTGAGCCGTCCCCACTTGAACTGGCGATAGGCGGCCGCGATCAGCATGGCGCCGAGCGCGCCGAGCGCCGCCGCCTCGGTCGGAGTGGCGAGGCCGAACATGATCGCGCCGAGCACGGCAAGGATCATGAGCGCGAGCGGGACGAACGACTTGAACAGCAGCAGCACCACCTCGGCCACCGGCACCTTGCCCTGCTCTTTCGGCAGGGGCGGCGCGAGGTGAGGCTTGAACGTCGCCAGGATCATGACGTACACACAGTACATTCCAGCGAGCATGAAGCCCGGTATGATCGCGGCGGCGTAGAGCTGGACCACCGACATGCCGGCCATCGCGGCGTAGACGATCAGCATGATCGAGGGCGGTATCAGGATGCCGAGGCAGCCGCCGGCGCACACCACCCCCGAGGCGAGCCGGACGTCATAGCCGGCCTTGAGCATCTGCGGAAAGGCGAGGAGCCCCATCAGCGTCACCACTGCACCGACGATCCCGGTGGCGGTGGCGAATAACGCGCAGGTCAAGAGCGTCGCCACGGCGAGCGATGCGGGCACGCGCCTGAGCGCGAGCTGTATGCTGTAGAACAGGTTGTCGAGGAGGTTGGCGCGCTCGACCAGGTAGCCCATCAGCAGGAACAGCGGCACCGCCACCAGCACGTCGTTGTTGAGCACGGTGAAGGTGTTCTGCGTGAGGAGGTAGAACACGCGGTTGTCGAAGAACGCCTGGCCGGGCTGGAAGTAGGCGTAGTAGCCGAAGCCCACGCCGAGCGCCATCAGCGTGAAGGCGACCGGGAACCCGATCATGATCGCGAAGACCAGGATCGCGAGCATCACCAGGGCGACGACTGATGGATCGATCATCGCGCGGCTCCCTGCGCGCTTTCCTGCGCGGCCTTCTTCGCGTGCTCCTCCAGGATCTGCTTCTCGAGCTCCTCGACGTCATGCAGCCGCTGCGGCCATTGATTGTGCGCGATGCACTGGATGCAGCGCAGGACCTCGGCCACGCCCTGCAGGGCGAGCAGGCCCGCGCCGAACGGGATCAGCATCTTGAGCGGCCAGATCGGCACACCGGCCGGGCTGTTGACGCTCACCTCGCGGATCCTCATCGACTCGAATCCGTAGCTCCAGCCCGAGATCACCAGCGCCAGGATGCCGGGAAAGAAGAACAGGATGTAGAGCACGAGCTCCACGCGCGCCTGCGTCCGCGGCTGCCACAGCCGGTAGAACATGTCGGCCCGGACGTGCCCGCCGCGCGAGAGCGTGTAGGCGCCCGCCATGAAGAACATCGCGCCGTACATGGTGTAGCTGAAGTCGAACGCCCAGCTCGTGGGATCGTTCAGCACGTAGCGCACGAACACCTCGTACGAGGTGCCGAAGGTGAGGATCACGAGGCACCACGCGAAGGCGTGGCCGACCGTGCGGCTCAGAAGGTCCACACCGTAGATGAATCTGTTGACCATGGATTATCCGGAATGGGCAGAAAAATGGGGCAGCACCGTCCAGTACCGCCCCAGTTATTGCGATTGGCCGCGCGCGTCCCCGCCGCGGTCAGTACAGCTTGGTCTTGTACACGTGCTCGTAGGCGAGCTTATAGTTGGCGGAGTTGAACTGCTCGTAGTAAACGACGCGCCGGTACCACGCTCTCTGCGAATCGTAGATCTTCTTGATGATCGGGTCTTTGCCCAGCTCCGCCATCAGCGTATCCCAGGCCTTGAGCTGCTCGCGCATGATGCTGTCGGGCGTGCGGATCACGTTGACCTTGTACTTCTCTTTCAGGATCTGGAGGTCGCGGGAGTAGTTCTCCATCGCGAGCCAGAAGTTCGACGAGTTGACCGCCTCGACGCCGGTCCTGAGGATCGCCCTGAGATCGGCAGGCAGTGCGTCGAACTTCGTCTTGTTGAAGATGATCTCGAAGCTCTCGGACGCCTGGTGATAGCTCCCCATCATGTAGTTCTTGAGGACGTCCTGGGCGCCGAAGCGCATGTCGGAAGTCGGGTTGTTGAACTCGAAGGCCTCGATCACGCCGCGCTCGAGCGCCGGCACGATTTCGCCGCCCGGCAACTGCGTCACTTTCGCGCCCATCGCCTGGAACAGGTCGGCCGCGAGGCCCACGGTGCGGTACTTCAGGCCTTTCAGCCCGGACGCGTCCTTGATCGGCTTCTTGAACCAGCCGAACGGCTGGGTCGGCATGGGGAAGTTCAGGAAGCCGACGACGTTGAGTCCCAGGGTCTTCTGCACCAGTTCGTTGTAGAGCTGCTGCCCGCCGCCCTCGTAGAACCATGCAATCGTGTGGTGCGCGTCGTTGCCGAACACCGGTCCCGTGCCGAACATCGACGCCGCCTTGTGCTTGCCGTACCAGTAAACAGGCACGGTGTGGGCGCCGTCGAGCACGCCCTTGCTGGTCGCGTCCATCACCTCGAACGGCTTGACGACCGCGCCCGCGACCAGGTAATCGATGCGCAGCCGGCCGCCGGCCATGTCATTGACGCGCTTCACGTATTGCTCGGCCATCTCGTTGAAGATGTCCTTCGCGCCCCACGCGCCTTGCATCTTGAGCACGATAGGCGCCTGGGCGACCGAAATCATCGGGAAACCGGCAATGGCGGTGCCGGCGGCTGCAGCGGATGCGCCGCTCAGGAACTTGCGACGGGATACGCTCGGTTTCTCGGGCGATTGCACTTTTTTCTTCAGGAATTTCTTCAGCATGGCATCCTCCACTGGGTTATGAACCGGGGCCAACCATCATACTTATCGGCATCGCGACAGCAAAGCGCCCGGCGCATCCTTTGTACTTGCGGATTTTACTATGCGGGAAGCTCTACTACGCGGCGGAAATGCTATACCTCGACGCCCGCGAAATCAAGTGTCACCGTCACCGGCCGGGGACCGGCGCAACCGCAGCGGGCGGACTGACCGGCTGCGCGCCGCGCTTTTCCCCCGGCTCCCAGCCGTAAATGATGAGGAGCGCTACAAATCCAGCCACGTAGGCGAGAGCGACGTACCAGCCGTGCTTCAGCCACGCGAACACCGATCTCGCTTCCGGGTAGATATTGGAGAGCGCGACCCCCGCACTCGAGCCGAACCAGATCATGGAGCCGCCGAAGCCCACCGTGTAGGCGAGCATGCCCCAGTCGTAGCCGCCCTGCTTCAACGCCAGCGCGGTCAAGGGGATGTTGTCGAAGACCGCCGAGACAAAACCGAGCGCCAGCGCCACCCGCCATGAGGCCTCGGGCAGCTTCTCCACGGGCATCATCGAGGCGCTGGTCACCAGGGCCAGCAGGAAAATGCTGCCCTTGAAGGTCTCCGGCATCACCTCCCAGTCGGCGCGGCGCACCGGCGCGCTCAGCAGGATCGCCGCCCAGACCGCGGCGCCGATGAAGGGAAAACGGTCGGAAATCTGCGGGAACCCGACGTTGACGAGCACGTTCACCCCGATCGCGGAAGCGAGGATCAGGGCGACGATGCCCACCCGCGGCCAGTCCACCCGCACGTAGTGGTGCGCGTGCTCGAGAATCGGGGAATACCGCTGCTGCAGGATCGCAGCGGGTACGCCGCACACGAGGAGCGCGACGATTGCCGCGATGTAAGCGTGCAGCACGTCGAGCGGGCTGACGCCATCGATCCACATCATCGTCGTCGTGGTGTCGCCCACCACGCTGCCCGAGCCGCCGGCGTTGGAAGCGGCGACGATCGCGGCAAGGTAGCCGATGTGCACCTTGGCGCGAAAGAGCGTGTGCGCCATCGCGCCGCCGATCATCGCCGCGGCGATGTTGTCGAGAAAGCTGGAGAGCACGAACACGATCACCAGCATCCAGAACGCGCCCCTCCAGTCGTGCGGAAGAATCCTTGGCAGCACCGCCGGCACGCGGCTTTTTTCGAAGTGGCGGGAGAGCAGCGCGAAGCCCATCAGCAGGGCGAGCAGGTTGGTGAGCAGCACCCACTCGTGCTGCATGTGCGCGGCGAACCCGGCCAGGCCGTCGCCGTACCGGAAACCGGTGAACGCGAGCTTGTAGGCGGTAATCGTCGCGAGGCCCGTGAGAGCCACCCGCAGCGTGTGATGGTGGAAGATCGCCACCCCGATCAGCGTGATCGCGAACAGGATGAAATCGACCGGGATGCCGGCCACCGCCGGGCCTTCGCCGCCCGCGGCAAGCGCTGGCGAGGCGACCGCGCCGCTCAGCAGTGCACAGGACAGGAACAGTCGCCGGCGCGGATACCGCGTCCCACTGGCTCCGTGTGCATGACCCGTCACGCTGCGTTCTCCGCGAACAAACCGGCGAATTCTAGCATTTGACCCGGGTCAATACCGCGCCGCGGATGCGCACCTGGCTGTCCTGCAAGCCTCATCCAGCCCGAACTTCGTCGCCAAATCGCGGTGAAACGGAAACCTTCAGGTCCTCACGGGGGCCGGTCGCGGTGGACGGCCCGGCTCGCGCCGATCGCGCGGTCAGATACGCGATCGGTCTGTGCCGCGCGCATCCGCGCCTCGAGCTGCACGTGCTCGACGTTCAATGGGCACGCTGGTGAAACAGGCGCGGCCGACCGCGCCACGCCGATTGAGGTGCGCGCCTCAGCCGCGCCGGGCCTTGGGTTTGGCCTTGGGCTCGTGGTTCGGGTCGAGCCAGCGCGACACCGGCAGGTCCACTTCCGGATTGGCCGGCCAGCGGAAGTATTCGGTGCGCAGCCGCTCGCCGACCTTCACCGTGCGCGACTGGCTCTTGCCGTTGTAGGTCACGGCT
>Ga0073934_10001086_pt1 | contig 69309 bp, 74 predicted proteins | sample LarsenN4metaG_FD_76834 | JGI IMG/M metagenome (GOLD analysis project Ga0073934, IMG submission 76834) | Hot spring sediment bacterial and archeal communities from British Columbia, Canada, to study Microbial Dark Matter (Phase II) - Larsen... ... | reverse complement strand
GGCACGCGCCACATCCTGCGCGGCGGCGATCGCCTGGGGATCTATTTCCTGGAACACGGCGCCGTCCAGCGCGGCAGCAACGTGGTCTACGATCGCGCCGGCTCCGCCTTCGCGACCATCCAGCCGGGCAGCTTCGATTGGGAAGCGGTTTTCACGGGCGCGGACTGGTTCCACTGGACGGGCATCACCCCGGCCATCTCGCAGGGCGCTGCAGAGGCCTGCCTGGAGGCGGTCCAATGCGCCAGGAAAATGGGTCTGACCGTCTCCTGTGATCTGAACTACCGGGCCAAGCTTTGGAAATGGGGGCGGACGGCCGCGGAGGTGATGGCTGAGCTGGTCGATCTGTGCGACGTGGCGGCCGGCAACGAAGAGGACGCAGAGAAAGTGTTCGGGATCCGCGCTCCCGGCGTCGATGTCACGGCCGGGGAAGTCCAGGCCGAACGCTATGCGGATGTCTGCCAGGCCCTGGCCGAACGATTCCCGACTTTGAAGACTATCGCCATCACCCTGCGCGGTTCCCGGAGCGCCAGTCACAACACCTGGAGCGGCGTGTTGTGGCGCGGCGGTCGCCTCTTCCGGGGCCCCGTCTACGACATCACGCCGATCGTCGACCGGGTGGGCGGCGGGGACAGTTTCGTGGCCGGCCTGATCTACAGCCTGCTGAACCGCCCTGAAGATCTCCAGCGCGCTCTGGATTTTGCCATTGCCGCTTCGGCTCTCAAACACACAATCTTCGGCGATTTCAACCTGGTCTCGACCGCCGAGGTGGAGAAATTGATGGGCGGCGACCGCTCAGGGCGGGTGAGCCGCTGATCCTGCCTCAAGGAGTGTAAATGTCGAAACACAGCCGGATGAATGTCTTGAACGCAATGATCCAGAGCGGGCTGGTCCCGCTGTTCTTCCACAAGGACGTGGAAGTGGCCGTCCAGATCGTCCAGGCCTGCCTGGACGGCGGGGCGCGCTGCGTCGAGTTCACCAACCGGGGCGATCGCGCTCACCTCGTCTTCGAGGAGCTGGCCCGCCGTTTTGAAAGCGAACCGCGCCTGGTGTTGGGCGCCGGGTCGATCGTCGATCCGGCCACTGCCGCGCTTTATATCCAGCTGGGCGCGGACTTCATCGTTGGGCCGCTGCTGAACCCCGAGATCGCCAGGCTGTGCAACCGGCGCAAGGTCGCGTACATCCCCGGCTGCGCCACCACCAGCGAGATCTCCCAGGCTGAAGAGCTGGGGGTCGAGCTGTGCAAGCTGTTCCCCGGCGGCCAGGTGGGCGGCCCGGAGTATGTGAAGGCGGTGCGCGCCCCAATGCCCTGGACGCGCCTGGTTCCCACCGGCGGCGTCGATCCGACCGAAGAGAGTATTCGGAAATGGTTCGAGGCGGGCGTGTCCGCCGTGGGCATCGGCAGCAAGCTGATCCGCTCCGATTGGGTCAAAGCCGGCGATTATGCTTCGATCCGGGAGCTGGTGAGAAGTACGCTCGGCTGGATAGAGGCAGTCCGGGGAGAGAAGTCCCCTCTGGACTGAAAGCATGCCTCACGATCTCCGGTGGACCCCGCCGGACCTCAGGCGGGACGGTGCGGAAGGAACAGAATCCTCACCATGAAGATCAGCCTGGTCACCGACGAAATCAGCGCCGACCCGGAAACCGCCATCGAAGTGGGCGTGGAGTGGGGGATCCGCGATTTCGAACTGCGCGGATTCGGCACGAACCGCGTACCGAACTTTTCCGCATTTGAGAAGCAGCGCCTTCGCGAGCTGATGGAGGAATATGAAGCGAGGATAGTGGCCATTTCCCCTGGCCTGTTTAAGATCCCGTGTCCCGGTGAAAAGCGCGAACGTTTCCCGCTGCGGGTCATCGACGCCGCGCTGTACGCGGGCTGGCGAGCGGCGCGGGACCTGCTCCAGTATCACGTCGAAGAACTCCTGCCAGCGTCGGTTGCTTACGCCCAGGAAGTCGGCGCCCGGCGCATCGTCATCTTCAGTTTCGAGCGCGGCGCTTTCCCGGCCGGAGCCGTTCCTGATGAAGTCCTCGAGGCGCTGCATCAGGCTGCTCAAACAGCCGGTTCGGCCGGAGTGCAGCTGGCCATCGAAGTCGAAGAGGGGTTTTGGGCCGACACCGGGGAGCACACCGCTGACCTGATCCGCAGGGTGGATCATCCCGCCTTGAAGGTGAACTGGGACCCGGGCAACGCCCTCTCCGCCGGAGATGACCCATATCCCACTGGCTACGAAGCCGTCCGTCCGTTCGTTGCGCACGTGCACTTCAAAGACCTGCTCCGACGTCCGGATGGAGGCTGCCGGTACGTCGTCGAAGGAGACATCGACTGGGCCGGGCAGGTCGCCGCGCTGATTCGAGATGGCTATGAGGGGTATATCTCGATCGAATCCCACATGCAGCCAAAGGTGAGCAGCGCGCGGGCGCTGTTGGATCGTCTCCGCCGGTTAATCGAGGCAGCCGCATAAATTTAGCGATGAAGGAGTGAACAGATGAAAGCGATAAACACAAAAGGCGTGTTCCCGGCCGCGGTCCTGCCGATGGCGGCCGATTACGAACCGGATTACGCGGCCTATTCCCGCTACCTGGACTGGCTGATCGCGGCAGGCGCCGTCGGCCTGGCGATCAACATGGACACCGGCGAGGGTCCTCAGCTCACCCCGGCCGAGCGCCGCCGGGCAGCTGAGACCGCTGTCGAGGCCGCGCGCGGGCGCGTCTCGGTGGTGGCGGGCGTGATGGGGGCGACGACCCGGGACGCCGTCGCGACGGCGCGGATGTACCAGGAGACCGGAGTCGACGGCCTGGTGGTCTTTCCCAACGCCGCGTTCCGCAACGACCCCCTGGACCCGCGCATCCCGGATGACTACCACCGGGCAATTGCCGAAGAGACGGGCCTGCCGATCATCCTGTTCCAGCTGGCCCCGGTGTTCGGCGGCGTGAACTATACCCGCGACACCCTGCTGCGCCTGCTGGAGATCCCACAGGTGGTTGCGATCAAGGAAGCGTCCTTCGACGCGCAGTATTTTGCCTACACGATGGATACGGTAAGAATGTCCGGCCGGCCGATCACCGTGCTGTGCGGCAACGACCGGTTCATCACGGAGTGCTTCCTGCTGGGGGCGGAGGGCGCCCTGCTCGGTTTCTGCGCCATCGGCTGCGGAATGGTGGCCGAGATGCTGGACAGGGTCCTGGCGGGCGCGTACGCAGAGGCGGTCGCCATGCGCCCGCGCCTCCAGGGGTTCGCCAATTTCATTTACAAGGATCCCGTCCTGGACTACCGGGCGCGCTGCAAGGTCGGCCTGGCGCACCTCGGCGTGTTTGGTCACGATCGGACCTACGTGCGCCCGCCGCTGTTGCAGATCAGCGAATCTGAATCGCGGGAGATCGCCCAGGCCCTGGCTGCGTTTGGGATGCTGCAAGAGGTGGGGGGGTAGCCGGGAGCGCCGGATTCACAATTCGCCTTCACCTCTCTCAGCCCCCCGCGCTCGCCGATCGATGCCAATTCCATAGCGCTCGAGCATGGCGATGAGCCGGGACCGGCCGGGGATCTGGCGGGCGGCCCGGGTGGTAGGTCCGCGTTCGGCGGCCTGCCAGGCGAGACTTGCGACCTCGTAGGCTGCGTGCGGGCGACCCAGCCGCCGGGCGTTTGCAGCCCGCTGGGCCAGCAGAGCCCCTCCTTCCAGGAGCCAGTGGCACAGGATCTCCAGCGCCTCGACGCTGTTTTGGGCCAGTTCCCCTGCGCCGCCCGCGATGACGAACGCCGCGTTCCCGACTTCCTGGCCGGGGAGGACGTCCACCAGCAGCAGCGGCCGGCCGCAGGCCAGGGATTCGGTGACGATCAGCCCGCCGGCCTTGCAGATGATGCAGTCCGCCGCGCACATCATTTGGGGGAGGTTCTCGACAAAATTGTACACGTGAGCTGGAACGTGCCACTCGGTGTTCAGGAAATGTTGATAGAGCTGGTCGTCCCCGCCCGCGACCAGCGCCAGCTGTACGGGCAGGCCCGAGTGGTTGATCACGTGCAGGGCCGCGCTCATGTGCTTCACGCGCTTGCTGCCGACCGCCAGCACGGTGGTCGGGTCCGGTTGCCAGCCCAGCTCGGCCCGGATGGCCTGCGGCGCGCGGCCCTCCCGGGTGAACAGCGGGTGGACCGGGATCCCGGTGATCTGCACCTTCTCGGGGCGCAGGCCAGCCTCGATCGCCATCTTCAAGACCGTCTCCGTCGGGACCAGAGTGAGGTCGGAGGCCTTGTGGAACCAGATGGGATGGACCGTCGCCAGGTCAGTGACCACGGTCAGCAAGGGGATGTAACGCTGGCTGATGATAAATACCGCGTTGAGCGGGGCCTGATAGCCAGGATAGGTGCTGACGATCGCATCCGGCTGGGCGTGCTGCAGCAGGTCGCGCAGAGTTTCGTAGAGCGCGATCGTGAAGGCGCTTTCGATCACCGTGGTCGGCAGGGCGGCTCCAGTGGCCTGGTAGCCGAGCTGGTACAGCCCGGGCAGTTCGGTCACGATCTTGTCGTAGGCCTCGCTCGAACGCAAGAGCGATGGAACGCGATCGCTCTCCAAAGGGTTGACGATTTCTACTTCGCAGGCGCCGGCATAGATCTCTTCCAATGCTGCGGCGATGGCGTTCGCTGCGCTGCGATGCCCATAACCCGCGTGAGAGGTGAGGATCAAAATGCGTTTCTCCGCCATGGAGACCTGCTCCGTCTCCGGTGTGAATTCCTCAGAGCAGCGCCAGGAACTCCGGCACGCGCAGGACCGGGATCGCTTCGAATTCTCTCATCTCCAGGAGATCGGCATCCCTGGATACAATCACATCGGCTTTACCCGCTACCGCCGCTTCCAGGAAGCGATTATCCTTCGGGTCTCTGCAGGCATCGATCTGCCGGTCGGGAGTTACCAGTTCCCCTCTCAGGCGGACCAGGTTAATCAACGCTGTAATGTCGTCTGCTAAGAGGTGATACTTTTGCCGGATTTGCGGCCGGCTGAGCACTTCTACCAGTTCCATCATCAGGGGCGCAGAATATACGATAGTAAAGCGCCCCTCACGTAGATGCCGGAGCACTTGACCCGACGCCCCCTGCCTGCGGATGAGCGCGGAGGCCAGCACGTTCGTGTCGACGACGGCGCGCAAGGATTATTTACCGCGCGCTGCTTCTATGTCGGCAGCTATCTCTTCATCGCTGTAAGCCGCGTTGGCTTCGGCCAGTCGATCCCAGACTCGGTCGAAGCGGGCAAGCACTTCACTTTCCTGGATTTCCTGAAAGCGAAGATAATCCGGATATGCGATGAGGACCGCTTCGGGTCGGCTGCCGCGGGTCAGGATGACCGGTGTCCTTCTGCGCACCACTTCATCAAATATGGCGCGGAAACGGCGTTGTAATTCGGTGACACCGATGATCTTCTGCATCTTTCGCTCCTGTAATTCATATTCAAATACACATTATACTACATATTTATACATGCTAAACCCTTTGAACATCCAGGAGCCGACAGCCGGCTTATCTCATCCTATCTCCCGACCCAGCTTCTCCGCCAGGGCCAGGTATTTCTCGTGCACTCCTGCCCCCGTTTCCGCGTGTTCCACGTGCTCGAAGCCCTCCAGCACCCGGTCCTGTTCGGCGGGGGGGAGCACCCGGTCGGCAAGCGGGAAGAGGATTTGATCCTCTTTCATGATGTGCTGCCGCAGCAGCCGGGCGTAGCCGCGGGCGTTCGTGATCACATCTTCGACGGAGGCTGCATCGCCGGCTTCGAGGCGCTGGGCGGCGGAACGCAGGCCGCGGGCGAACGCGCGGCCCTGCTCGTGCTCCGCGAGCATGACGCCGATCGGGCCGCCTTCGATCGGAATGCCAAACGCGACCATGGATTGAAACAGCACCCCCTCCTCTTTCTGGTGATGGCAGCCATCGGCAAAGCCCTTGATGAACTCGGCTGCCTCGATGAACAACCTGGGGCGGACCGGTACGCCTTCTTCCAGTTTGTTGGCGCCGGTTTCCAGCACGGCGATCACGCGTTCGATGACGCGGTGCTCATCCATCAAAACCTCGGTAGCTTTCACGTTGTGCTCCTTGATTGGTTTCTGAAGTGCGAATGCTCTAGGATGGGCCTCTGCTCTTCGCCAGCCAGGCAGCCTCGCGGCGGCTGTTCACCTGCAGCTTGGCCAGGATGTTCCGCAGGTGGCTCTTCACCGTGTGCAGGCTGATGGATAGCTGGGCGGCGATCTCTTTGTCCGTCTGGCCCTGCGCCACCAGGCCCAGGACCTCCTGCTCGCGGAAGGTCAGCGCGGCCAGTTCTGCGCGCACGGCTGCGTGCGGCGCCGGCTGGCTCAGGCGGCGGAACTCCTCCAGCATTCGCCCGGCGAGGGCCGTCGAGATCGCCGCCTCCCCGCGCATGGCTCCGCGCAACATCTCCAGCAGCACGCGCGAGCGGATGCTCTTAAGCAGGTAGCCCTGGGCGCCGCTCTTGATGGCCTCGAACAGCTGCTCGTCCTCGTCCCGGACGGTCAGCATCACGATGACCGTCTCGGGCAGCTCCTTTTTAATCTTCTGCGTCGCTTCCAGGCCGTCGCAGCCGGGCATCTGGATGTCCATCAGGATCAGGTCCGGTTTCAGCTCGCCGGCCTTGACGATCGCCTCCAGGCCATCGGCCGCTTCGCCGACCACTTCCATGTCCGGCTGGGAAGAAATGATCCCGGCCAGCCCCTCGCGGAACAGGCTGTGGTCGTCGGCCAGCAGGACGCGGATCCGGCTCATGGAGCAGCCTCCCTGGCGGGCCACATGAGGAGCAGGCGCGTCCCGGCTCCCGGAGCCGTCCGGACCTCCACCCGCCCGGCGATCCGGGCAGCCCGCGCCCGGATGATGCTCAACCCGAAGTGCTGCCGGCCGCCGCCGTCCGGCGGCGCTCCCGGGTCGAATCCCTGGCCGTCGTCTTCGACCGCCAGGGCGTATTCAGCGTCCGCTTGGCTGAGGCGGAGGTCGATCCGGTTCGCCCGGCTGTGGTTCTCGGCGTTCAGCAGGGCTTCCCGGGCGACCCGTAACACCTGCTCGCATTCCTGGCGCGGGAGGATCACCGGGGCCGGCAGGGTGCTGGAGCAGTACACCGGGATCCCGCGCGCGGAGAATTCCTCGGCCAGCTTGGCGAGCTGCTCCTGCAGCGGGGCGTTCGGCGGGCCTTGCTCTTGCAGGCTGGCGATCGCCTGGCGGGTGTCGGCGACGGCCCGGTCCAGGCTGAGGTGAATGCGCTCCAGGATGTCCACCGCCTCGGCCAGCCGGCCCGCTTCCACCTGCAGGGCGGCCTGGTCGACCGCCATCTTGGCCGAGCTGAGGGTCTGCGCCAGGCCGTCGTGCATCTCGGCGGCGATGCGCTGGCGTTCTTCGGCGGCGGCCAGGCGCTCCACCTGGTCGTACAGGCGCGCATTCTGCAGCGCCACCGCGGCGACGTTGGCGAGCTTGGTCAGCACCGCGGCGGATTCGTCGCTGAACCTGCCGGGCTGCGCGCTCCCCACGCACAGGGCGCCGATGATCTGTTTTTCGATCTTTAGCGGGGCGGCCAGGTGGCTTGCCCGGTAGGCCGAGGCCATGATCTCGCAGTATCCCCGGCAAGCCCCATCGTCACAGCGCAGCGCTCGATCGCCCTCGAGCACCCGGGCCACTGTGCCGCTATAGACTGGCGAGGTGGATCTTTCGATCGCCTGCTCCGGACCGCTGGTCGCCTGGAGGACCATCGTCCCGCCTCCCTCCTCCAGGGTGCAAAGGAAGACCACGTCGCAGTCCAGTAGTTCCCGGGTCTTCTGAGTGACGGAGCGCAGGACGTCTTCGATCCCCAGGCGGGAGGAGATCTCGCGGGACACGGTATACAACGCCTCCAGCTCCTGGGTGCGCCGGGCGACGCGCTGCTCCAGCTGGTCGGCCCAGGCCTGGGTTTCTTCGTGGGAGGCGAATAGGCGGGCGCGCATCAGGTCGAAATTCTCTTCCAGGGATCGGATCTCGTCCAGTCCGCCCACTTCGACGCGCGTGGAGAGGTCGCCGCCGCCGATGCGCATGGCGGCCTGGCCCAGGCGGCGCAGGGGTACCAGGACCTGCCCGCGCACGAACCAGGCCCCGGCTGCCAGCAGGAACAGGGCGCAGACCAGAAAGGCGGCCTGAACCCGGCGCAGGCGGGTGACTTTTTGCGTGGAGGCCGATTCGAACAGGCGGACGGCGGCGTCCGATTTCTGCACCAGGTCCAGCGAGGCGGTTTCGATCTCCAGCAGGGCGGCCTGGAAGGCAGGGGAAGTGGGGGGTTCGGTCAGGATGGTCTGCAGGCTGGCGTGGAAGCCCTGCCAGGCGGCGGACACTTGGGAGAGCTGGTCGAGGAGGGCAGGGCTGCGGGCGGGCGGGAGGGAGACGTCCTGGCCGGGGAGGTAGGGGGCGGGGCCGCCGTTGCGCATAGCCATTAACGTTTGATCGAACACCCGGCTGGCCTCCCCCAGACTCCCCACATGCAACTCCGCCTCTCCCATGCCGATCTCCAGGGCCTCGCGGGTCATCTGCTGGACCAGCATTCTCTGCCGCCCTGCCAGGTTGACGATCAGAGCGTCCTGCCGCTGGGTCGCGAGGCCCCAGAAGGTGAGACCGGCGGAGACCGTCACCAGCAGGAAAAAGGCGGAGAAGAGCAGGACAAACCTGCCCTGCACGCTGGAGAGCTTAACCATCAATCCAGCACCTCAAAACCCTGCTCTTTAAAGTGTCTGTCGAAAGCAAAAGCCTGGCGCAGGCCCGCCTGGCGCATGCTCTCAAAACTGGCGCAGTCCACCAGGCTCAAACGCTGTTGCTGGGCAGCCAGCAAAGCGCTCACGGCGCGCCTGTGCTGCTCTTCATTGACCCACAGGATGGTCAGGATTGGCTCGACGTCGTTTTGAAAAGCGATCACGGCCTCCATCCCCAGGCGGTTCTGCAGCACCGCAATCGTCTCGACCAGCACATAGTTATTGCAGATCAGGGAGAGGCCTGCCTCAATCAATCGCTGCCATCTGCGCCGAGCACGAGCGTGAAAGCGGTCATCGGCGTTGAGGACGGCGAGAAACGCCGAAGTGTCGACGTATACACTCACGACTCAAAGGCCTCGGCCGCATAACGGTCGTGTTCAGCAGACAGAGCCTCCTCTCCGGAATGGAACCTGCCCGCCACGGCGAGCGCCCGGCGCCGCAGCTCGCCTGGATCCAGCGCGCTTCGGGAGCGAATTAACTGATCGACTCCCAGGCGGATCAGCTCAGCAACCGTCTTTCCCTCACGGGCAGCCAGCTGCTTGATGGCCTCCGATTGTTCTGCGGTCAATTGAATTTGCGTCCGGATCATCTTGCACCTTGAATATTGATATCATGATTACAGAATCAATGTAATGATAACACGATCTACCGGATCGCGAGAGGCGTCTCGCGCCTACCGGAATCAGTCAGCGCAGGAAGCCGCAGTGCAGCCCGGCCAGGATGTCAGATTATCGCTACAGCTGGGTGGAAAGCCCCGTCCGCTCTCCGGGGGCCGGGGCCGTCAGGGCAGGGGATTCCCCAGGGGAAGCCGCCCCGCCTGCGGGGGCAATCTCTCCAAGGCCGCCTGCCAGCAGCCAGACCGCCGCCAGCCCCAGGAAGGCGTGGACGTTGAGCTGCGGGGCGTAGCCGCCCGCGGCCAGGAGCAGGACCGCCCACGCGGCTGGTGGGTCCCGGCGCGCGGCGTTGATGACCGCCGCCGCCCCAGCCCAAATCCCCGCGGTGTAAAACGGCCAGGGCAGGTACAGGGTCAGGCCGGTGGACCAGATCGCCAGGACGCCCGCCATCGCCGGGGCAAGCAGGCGCGGCAGGGTGAAGAACAGCGCCGGCAGGCCGGCAGCCAGCCAGACCCACCAGGGGGCGCCGCGGCCAAAATATCCCCCCAGCGCGAAGGCGCTCAGCAGCGCCAGGAGCTCTCCGAGGTTGAAGAGCTCCCTGCCGAGGGGCGGCGCCTCGGAGGACCCCAGCACCGTGTAAGCCCCCGGGAGGGCCTGGGAGAGCGCGCCGGCCAGCAGGGCCAGGCAGGCAAGCGTGACCGCCGCCCTCAGGCCGACCGGAGCCGGGCGCTTCCAGATCTCCCAGGCCGCGAGCAGCAGGGCCGCGCCGTACAGGGCGTGAAAGGCCAGCCCAGGCACGCCGGCGGACGGGACGACCAGGGTCACCAGGCTGACCAGCAGGAGTCCGAGCAGGGCCGCGCCGTGGGCCGGGTCCTGCCGGGCGCGGAGCAGGCGCCAGGCGATCCAGCCCAGCGCGAGGAAAGCCAGCAGCCCGGCCAGGTTGCTGGCGACCTGCGCGGCCTGCCCGACCACCTGGTAGACCTGGATCGCCAGCGGCGGCTTGGGCATGAAGATGGCCGCGCGCGTCAGGGTGCGCGTGATCAGCCAGTCGGTCAGGGCCGCCAGCGCCAGCCAGGAAAAGAACGGGGGGAAGCGCCTCATATTCATTCGGGCAGCCTGGTGTAAATGATGGCGCCGATGAGGAACAGGATGGCAAGGGCGCCGAACAGCAGGACGGCGATGTTCCTGGGCGTCGCCCAGCCCGCGGGGGCGGCAGCCGCCCCGGCTGCCGGGGCCTCCGGAGCTTGGCGCAGGTGCAGGTTCACCCACTGCGAGGTGGACTTCATCCCGTTGCGCTCCTGGTTCGCGCCGTCCCAGACGGCAAAGGCGATCGAATAGGTCTTCCCCGAGGAGAACGAGATGTCGTCCGCTTCGGGCGAGGCCAGGCTGCGGCTGAAAATCACGCGCCACCTGCCGTCTTGCCACGTCCCAAACCCCTGGACGTTCTGCCCCTCACCCGGCTGGGAGGTGAGCGTCCCGAACCCGCCAGCGTTGAGGTCTTCCACAGGCGTGTGGAACGTGGGGGCGGCGAACAGGTTGCCGGCTTTCAGCGCAGGCAGGTAGTTCTGGTCCTGGTAATCGGCGACCCGCGCCAGGGCGCCCGCGACGGGCTGCGTGAAGGGGTAATCGTCCACGTACATGTCTGGGTACCGGTCTTCCATCTCGCGGCGGGCGAGGAGGTCCGCCTGCCAGTCCGCCTTCCATTGCCAGATGTTGACGTTCCCGCCCTGCTGTCCCATGCAGAAGTAAGGCTGAGCCTCCACCTGGGGGAACTGGAGGGCGACCGCATCCCGGAAGTCCTGCACCGCCACGCTGCTTTCGTCCCGAGTCGGGTCATCCCATTCGACCAGGACCGCGACCTGGTCCTGGTTGTGCAGAGAACGGGCGGTGACGGACTTGATCTTCGATTCCAGCAGGAAGGGCTTGGCGATGTTCTGCGCGCTGAGCGGCACCTCGATCGCAGGCGCCTGCCTCCAGAGCGGGGAGGCGGGGTCCTGGTCGGGCAGCTCGCCGTCCACCCAGCTGCTGACCAGCTGGAGCCCCTGCGAGCTGGCGAGGGGGATCTTGGAGACCGTCAGCGCCACGGCGAGCAGCAAAAGCGCAGCGAGCAGGAGTCGGGTGTGCTTGTTCATGGCTACTCCCAGTTGGTCATGGAATCGGTTCGGCGGCGGCGCAGCCGGCGCAGGAGAAGTCCGGATCGAAAGGAGTCGGCTGGAGGCTGCTATGTTCCCCGCGGTCCACGGCCGCGCCCAGCCGCTCGGCCTCCGCCAGCACGAAAGCTTCGGCCAGGCGAGCCAGCCTGAGGTAGGGTGAGTCCACGCCATCTCCTCCCAGCCGTTCGCGCGCCAGCCGCTCGAGCGCCCGGCGGAAAGGCCCGATCCAGCGCCCCAGGTGGTCCTCCAGGAACCTGCGCTGGGCCGTGACGCAGACCTCCACCTGCTCGCCCGTGAGGTTCTCCGCCGCGTAAGCTTCCTTCAGCGCCAGCAGGTACATGAACTCCAGCTCGGTGGCCAGGTGATCGGGGCGCTCGCGCACCGCTGCGCCGACCCGAAAGCCAAACGCCCGGTAGAACCCGGCGATGTCGGCCAGCTCCTGGCTCTGGCGGAACTCGTGCGGCAGTCCGAATTCCGTTTCGTAGCACAGCGAACCTGCCAGGCCAAATACCTCCCGGTGGTGCGCCTGGAGGCCGGCGAGATCGAGCTGGCCGGCCGGCTGCCCGGCTTCCTGGTCGATGGGGGCGTTCAAGGCGCCCAGGAGCTCTGCCAGCAGCGGCAGGTCCTCCAGCCAGTTCTCCTGGGGATAAAGGAAGGCGTGCGAGAGCGACAAATAGGCCTGAGCGCGCTGGACTGCCTGGGTGATCATATCGTGTTCATCCTTTCCACCGGGCGTTCATAAATCGGCTCGACCACGGTCAGGCGCACCGCCTCCTGTCCCTTGCCGTCGAAGCCGATTACGGTGTCGTTGTACATCTGCCAGGGTTTCCCGTTGACCTCGGTCTCCAGGACCAGCGGCCCTTCTTCGATCTCATAACGGAAGATCATCTTCTGTGTGGTGCGGAAGAGCTGCAGCACAGCCAGCAGCTCGCGGGAGGGGGCGGCGTAGCGCTCGAGGGCCGCGTCCACGCCGGGGCCGAACATCTGGCGCAGGTACGCCCGCGGCGCCCAGCGCGGCGGGATGTAGTAGATGTTCGGCTCTGTGCCGAACTGTGGGTAGAGCGGCAGCGCCACCTGCTCGACCTTGATCAGATAGTAGAGCGGGTGCTGAGGCGCCTCCACCCAGGAACCGTCGGCGGCGATCTCGACCAGCCCGTTCAGGCGGATCTTCCCCGAGCAGACTGCCATGCAGCGGGTCTCCATAGGGACGCCCTCCGTCAGGGGGTCGGAGCCTTCCACGCGCGGGTAGCAGGCGACGCACTTCTCGCTGGTGCGGGTCTCGCCCCGGTACATGGACTTCTTGTACGGGCACTGCTCGACGCACTTGCGGTATCCCCGGCAGCGGGACTGGTCGATCAGGACGATCCCGTCCTCCGGGCGCTTGTAAATGGCCTTGCGCGGGCAGGCCGCGGCGCAGGCCGGGTAGGTGCAGTGGTTGCAGATGCGCTGCAGGTAGAAGAACCAGGTCTGGTGTTCGGGGAGCGCGGCGCCTTCCGTGCTGATGCCCAGCGGATCGCCCTGGTAAGCGGTGGCGGTGTCCTCGTAGAAGTTCGGGGCGCGCCACTCCTTGTCCTCCGGCAGGTATCCCAGCGCCTGGTCGTTCGTGCCGGCCGCGGCCTCGGCGATGGTCATGCCCTCGTAGACCCCGTAGGGCGCCTGCTCCCCGCGCTGGCTGGTGTCCCAGCGCGCGCTTTTGCCGGCCGCCTGGTGGGCTGTGTCCAGCTGCTCCAGGATCTTGATGTCCCAGTGCTGCGGGTAGCCGCCATAGGGTTTGGTCTCCACGTTGTTCCACCACATGTACTCCTGTCCTTTCGAGAAGGTCCAGGTAGCCTTACACGCGCCGGTACAGGTCTGGCAACCGATGCAGCGGTTGATGTTGAATACGGCGGCGAACTGCTTCTCCGGGTGGGCTTCCTCGAAGACGTAGCTCATCTTGCGGCCGAGCTGCCAGTTGTAGACTTCAGGCATACGATGCTCCTTTCAGGAATTTCTTGACCTGCTGTAATACGCCACATCGAATATACCTCTCGAACTAAACCACGCACGTAGCCTTCGCCCTTCTGCCGGTAAATTCGATACGTCGCCATGAACATCGGGTTGGTGAAAAGGGTCATCAGGCGCTGCTCGCTCCAACCCAGGCGGACGTACTCCTCGACGATGGTCTCGGCCATCCGTTCGAGCTGCCCGGTTTCTCCGGGGAACACCATGCCCACCAGCTCCATGGGATCTTCTTCTACGAATTCGTCTTTTGGCATCGTCTCCTCGCCCGGCGGGCTACTTCACTTCCACAGTCCCGCCGTTCAGGTATTTCTGCATGAAATCGCTTTCGTGGCCGGGCGTGAACCCCGTCCCGGTCGGCTCCCACTTGCCCACGCCGTTCAGACCGCCGTCCTCGGCCTTGGCGATCTTGACCAAGGTCTCCTTCGGCACGGTGTTCAGGGCGTGGTTGTCCGCCTCGCCGCCGAAGATGAACTGGATCCCGGTCTTCTGCTTGTGGAACAGGTTGTCCGTCTGGTGCATGGGCATGGACCAGTCGCGGGTGACCGACTGCTGCGAACCGTACCTCAAATTCGCCATGTACCCCGTGCCGGGGGACTTCGCCAGTCCGTCTGGGCGGGTCTCGTGGCCCAGGACCGATTTCTCGGTCGCCATGAACGGGCCGTGCTTGAGCATCACGATGTGGTATGGGTAGGCCGGGTTGTATTTGACGCGCAGCATCAGGCGGGCGACCTTGTAGAAGGGGTCGTCCGGCTGCCAGCCGATGTACGGACGATCGGCGGGGTTGGCGTCCACGTACACGTAGTCCCCGTCTTCGATCCCCAGGTCGCGGGCCGCCTGGGGGTTGATGTGGAGCTGGTGGTCGCCAGGGCCGGGCAGCCGCCTGTCCATACGATACGGATCGCCGAAGTTCGAGTCCAGGAGGATCATCCAATCCACGGTGCTCCAGGAGGAGTGCACCCGGTGGCGGGTCTTCGGGGTGAGGCAGTAGAACTGGTAGCCCGCCTCCCACAGGGGGTTGCGGGTGTCCCTGACCTGCTCCCAGGCCATGGCCACGTTGCGGACGGTCCGCTCCTCCCAACCAACTGCGTCCAGGGGGATGCCGTAGTCCTCCGGGCGGACGAAGCGGCTGGTGGAGACGATCACGTTGGGCAGGTAGGGCGTAGCCTCCGGCCCTTCCCGGTGGCTGATGATGTTCTCGCCGTATTCGATCGCCTCCGGGATGTCCGTGTAGGCGTTCATACGGCCCGTATCCGTGTGGAAGGGGAGCGAATCGTTCACCATCTCCCAGAAGGGGATGCGCGGGTAGGTGCGGAAGAGCATCAGCGCCGCGCCTGGCTCGCCGTACTTCCCGGAGAGGATGTCGTCCACGGTGTACCCGGAGGTGGTCACCGAGGAATCCAGCAGGCGCTGGATGTAGACTTCCGGCCTGCCTCCCAGGACGAACTTCCAGTACTCGGCAAAGCGCCCGTCGTTCAATTCTTCGCCGAGGGCGGCGGCCAGCTCGCCCAGGATGCGCGCGTCGTCGCGGGTGTCGTAAAGCGGCGGGATGCCGCCTTTCCAGATCTGCAAGAAAGGATTGGAGCAGGAGGCGGTGATCTCGTACGTCTGGAACTCCGCCCAGGAATTGGCCGCCAGGGCAAAATCGGCGTATTCGACCGAAGCGGTCATTTCGATATCCACGGAGATGATCAGCTCGATGTTCGGGTTGACATTCTTCACCATCTCATAGTGGTGCTTGGCATTGTTGAGCAGGTTGACGTTGGTGAAGAACTGCACCTTGGTGGGGGTCGGCATGTGCGTCTTCCCGGTGAAGACTTTGCGGCCGAACTTGGGCGTCTCGACGATCAGGGGGCGCTCGGAGTGGTTCCAGTAGGCCGGCTCCTCGTCCTTGGTGTAGGCGTGGGCGTGGATGTCCTTGCCGTGCGCCTGCGGATCGAGGTTGGGTTCGAAGGGGTCTTCCGCCACCCAGCCCTTGAAGCCGGGACCGGTCAGCGGGGAAGCCTGGAACAGGGCGGCCTTGTAGTTGCCGGCCCAGGTGTAGCAGCCTGCCCCGGGGCGGCCGATGTTGCCCGTCAGCATCAACGGCAGGAACTGGGCCCGGTTCGCCAGGGTTGCATGGAACCAGTGGTTGATGCCCTCCCCAATGTGGAGCGCCACCGGGCTGAGCGTGGCGATGTCGTTCGCCAGCTGCTCGATCAGCGCCTGCGGCGCGTGTGTGATCTCGGCCACGGACTCCAGGGCGTAGTCCTGCAGGTGCTCGCGGTACATGGCCCACAGGGTCATGACCTCGATCTCTTCGCCGCCGACTAGGCGGACCCTGCCGGACCAGTCCAGCAGCGGGTCGATCCCCTGCGCGTCCAGGGCTTCGCCGACGTCGTCGCGAGTCACGGCGGCGAGGCGGCCGGTCGTTGCGTTCTGCACGACTAAGTCCCCCAGCCGGGCGTACTGCTCGGGGGTAAGCCCCTGCTGCTTGAAGCTGGGGCCGTCTTCTTTCAGGCCGGGCCGGTAGTTCGGGAAGACCTCGGCGGCGCGCAGACGCTTGAGGTTGTCCACGCGCACCAGCAGCGGCAGGTCGGTGAAACGCTTGACGAAACGCGCGTCGTACTTCTCGTTCTCCATCAGCCAGCGGGTGATGCCCAGGAACAGGGCGGTGTCGGTGGCGGGGCGGATGGGGATCCAGTAGTCGGACTTGGTGGCAGGGGGCGAGTATTCGGGAGTGATGGTGACGATCTTGGCGCCGCGCTCCATGGCTTCGATGAAGAAGTGAGACTCGGGCATCTTGTTCTCGACCAGGTTCTTGCCGCACTGGATGTGCAGGCGGGAGTTGCGCAGGTCGTTGAAGTCCTCGTCCGAGGCCTGCAGCCCCGTGACGAAAGGATGGCCGGGGGCCTGGTCACCGTGCCAGGTGTAGTTCGACCAGGTGCGCCCGCCGAGCGCCTGGTCGGGCGCCACGCCGCGGACCTTCTCGTCCAGCAGGGCGAGCATGTTGGCGAACCGGTACATGCCGTACTTGCCGATCACGCCCAGCAGCCCCATCCCGCCGCGGCACTTGAAAGTGCGCGTGCCGGCCCCGCCGGTGGCTTCCACCATCTCGGGCGGGTAGCCCTGCTCGAGCAGCAGCGCCTGGCCTGCCTCGCCGGAGTAGCGCCTGGCGATGGCAATCATGCCTTTCGCGATGTAGCGATACGCCTCTTCCCAGCTCACCGGCAGCAGCTCGTCGGTGCCGCGCGACGCGAATCGAATTTGTACCTGCTCTTGTTGGCCGCGTCCAGCAGGGGAAAGCCGTCGTCCGCCCAGGCTTTCCATCCCTTGCGCATCAAAGGTCCTTTCAGGCGGTGCGGGCCGTAGAGCCGGCGGTGGAAGGTCTGGCCTTTCTTGCAGCCGCGCGGGTGCCAGTGCGCCGTGGCGGTGTTCCCGTACAGGTCGCTGTACCGGCTCACGTCGTAGTTCGTCTCGGAGCGCAGGATGACGCCGTTGCGCACGAAAGCGCGCAGCCGGCAGGCGTGCGTGTCGTTGGGCGAACACACGTAGGTAAACGATGAGTCGTAGCGGGACTGGTCGCGGTAGACCTGCTCCCAGTCCCGGTCCGGGTAGGCGGCCAGCGGGTTGTCGACGCTGATCGGGTCGAGCAGCATCAGGTCAAGATTTCTCAGCGCCAGGCTGAGGGCGGCGCCTCCGGAGAGCTTGAGAAATTCACGGCGAGAGATTACGGGCATAGGCGTCTCCTGGTTCACGCGGGATGGGCGGTCACGTGCCCGCCAACGGGACACGGCGGATGGCTTCGACCAGATCGGCCATCCGGGCGGGGATGGTCTGCGAGGTGTAGAGGAGCAGGACATTGCGATCGAGCCTGACCCGGAGGATGGGCAGGTTTGGGCAGGCGTCCATCAACCGGGCGGTCAGCCGGGCGGTTTCGCCGCTGGAGGGCTCGTCCTCGATGACGATCACCAGGTCGGGGTGCTCGTCCGCGCACAGGTCGAGGACTCGCTCGCCCGGGGGCTGCGAGCCGACGACCTGGACGTCTTCCAGCGTCTTGAGGCTGCGCTCCAGGATCTCTCCGAGCAGGTTGGGCATGCCGACCAGCAAGATGCGCCGTTTGTCCATGCGAGGTTCCCTGGCGATAAGTTACCAAATTTCACCAGGGATGGAAATCGCTCGAAAGCCGCGCGGGGGATGAAAAAAGAGCGATCCTGGCGGACGCCCTTCTCTGGAGGAATTAGTTCTTTTGATACATTTTCAGAACACCCGATTCGAGATCGCCTGAGCCGCGCTCAGGCGGAACGGATGGAGCAATACAGCCTGGGTTCGATCCTTCGCTGCCTCTCCACCCACCCTACGTTCTTAAGTAGTTTTCTGCGATTGTTTCCAGAGAGTGTTCCACTGTCCTCTCCCTGATCGCTTGCTTTCGATCGCCGTCCAGCTGTCTCTCTGCTTCCAGGATCACCTGGCGAGAGAGTTCTTTCGACTCATGGGTGCTGGCAGCCTGGTTCAAAACAAAGTCCGCGAGCTCGAAGGCTTTTTCCGCCTCTCCTTTGGAGAGGTGCAGGCGGGCCACTCCCACGAGGGCATCCATCGCCAACGGGACAGACTTCGCTTCGCCGGCTGAACGCAGGGCTGCCAGGTAATTTTTCTCTGCTTCCTGCACGTCCCCCGCCATGAACAGGGCATCTCCCAAATAAGTGAGAGAGCGGGCAATGTCCCAGCCTATGAAATATTCACCGAAGATCTCAAGGCTTTTTTGGAAATGACCCTGTGCCTCAACACATCGACCGGTCGCCAGAGTCGCCAGGCCGAGGTAGCGATACGCCGTCCCCATTCCCCAGCGATTCTTCGTCCGCTCGCACAACGCAATGCTTTCTTGCATGGAGGCGATCGCCTCCTCGCAACGCCCCAGTTTGATCTGGGTCTCGACGAGAAAATTCAGACCCAACGAAATGGAATGCGGATCGCCCAGCGTCCGCCAAAGCGTCATACCCGCCTGCATCTGTTCGTATCCCCTTTGGTATTCGCCCAGCAGGCTGTCGACATGTCCCAGGTTATAGATCCCATACGCGGCAAACCATGGATCGTTCGCTGCCTGCGCGTACAACAGACCTTCCGTGATCAGTTCCCTTGCCTCGAGATAATCGCCGTTCAAGTGCGCGAGGGTGCCGCTGAAAATAAGCGCATCGGCAAGCAACGCCTGGTCACCGACCGATCGGAGGAGGACAATGGCGTCCCGGTATCGTTCCATCGCGCAGGCGAACTGGCCCGATCGAAAACACAACAGCCCCTGCTGCACGAGGGTCGATCCCAGCGCCCTGTCCATCAGGCGGCTGCGCGGCTTATCGCTCAATGCCTGGACAAGCTGTTCCAGCTGGTCAATGCCGTCGTAGATCAGGCCCGCCACCTCGAAATACCAGCCGAACGAGCGAACTGCCCTGCCGACGAGTTCAAATTTCCCGCGTCGGATACCCCAATCCCAGGCTGCGCGCAGGTTGTCCAGTTCAAGGGTCAAGTCGCGCACTGCCGCCTGCTGGGACGCGCTTTTCAATTTCTTTTCATACTCACACGCCAGGTGCAGGTAATATTCACTGTGGCGGTCGCAGGTTTCAAGACGCCGGGAGCTGTCTTCGTTGAGGTGGACCAGGGCATATTGACGAATCACCTCATGCAGGTCGTAGCGCCCATCCTGCGTGCGCCGCACCAGCGATTTGGAGACCAGCGACGACAGCAGCGGCAGGGAAGCGCCTGCGATCCGCTCCGCCGCAAGGCGATCAAACCCTCCATGAAAGACGGACAGGCGGCTCAACGCGTCCCGTTCTGCGTCGGATAACAGCCGCCAGGAGTGATCGAAGGTCGCCCGGAGCGAACGATGACGCTCCGGAATATCGCGCGTGGAGGTGGTCAAAAAATCTATGCTCGTCTCGATCTCCTGTGCAATTTCCCTGCACGAGAGCATTCCCACCCACGCCGCGGCGAGTTCGATCGCCAGAGGAACCCCCTCGAGCAGCTGGCAGATCCGGACCAGGGCTGCCTCGTCTGCCTCCGTCAATTCGAATTCGGCATCCATCCGCCGCGCGCACTGAATGAATAAGAGAGCCGCGCTGTAGTCCTCCAGTCTGCCAACGTATCCGGACGGAGGGAAGGGCAGGCCGTGCAATTCATAGACCCATTCCCCGTGCAGATTCAACCTTTCGCGAGAGGTGCAGAGGATTTTGAGGCTGGGAAACCGTTGGAGCATCTCTGCCACCAGATCCGCCGCCGTGGAAGATCCGGCCAGCAGGTGTTCGAGATTATCCAGGACCAGAAGCGCCGGCTGCTTGATCTCGCACGCCAGGTGATAGAACAGCTGCCCCTTCGGGTCGACAGGGCCGGAAAACGAAAACGCGAGGGCTTCCGCGATGGCGGGGACGATTAATTCCGCCGAGTCAATCGAGGCCAGCGGGACGTAATGAACGCCGCCCGGAAACACGCCGCGCTGCCGCGCAGCGAACTCGATCCCCAGCCGCGTCTTGCCGACCCCCCCACGCCTGTCAGGGTCAGCAGGCGGCACTGCGCTGCGTTGAATATTCTTTCCATCGCCGCGAGTTCGGACTCGCGCCCCAAAAGCGGGGTGGGGGCTCGAGGCAGGTGGTGAGCAGCCGGCCGGGGGGAAAGCGAGGCGGGTGTGGAGTCGAGCGCCGCGGGGCGGATGCGTCCCAGGCTCAACTCCCCGCGCGCAACACGGATAAACGTCGGCCGGTCTTCTTCCGGAATTTCCAGCGCCGCGGCCAGCAACCCCGCGAGCTGCTTGGAAGGTCTTCGTTCCCCCGATTCGATCTTCCGCAAAGCGAAAACAGAACAACCGCTGCGCTGTGCCAGTTCTTCCTGGGTCAGGTCGAGCGCCTTGCGGCAGGACTTGAGCCACTCGCCAAAGGAAACCGGATTTTCCAGATCGTTCCTCCCTCTCGGCTGCTCGATGTCCAGCAATAGGTGGCTGCGTTTAGCCCATAGACTGAGGTGATCTTTCTGTGTTTGTAAAAATTGTAGCATATTTTGGGTCAGCGGGAGGGTGACCGGGGTAACCCCAAAGCGCGCCGATCCTGTTGTTTAATGACCCGTAAGAACATCCGTAACAAATCCAAAAGAGGAGGCCTGTCATGAATATTTACCTGCTGATACTGCTTCGCATCATTCACATTCTTTCCGGGACGCTCTGGATCGGCGCGGCGATCTCCTACCTGTTCTTCTTCAAACCCTCGGTGAAGGCCATCGGACCGGCGGGGCCGCAGTTCATGGAGGTCCTGGCCGAGCGGCGGAAATATCCGCTCTTCATGATGATCGTCAGTCTGCTGACCGTCCTGGCGGGAGGGATCCTGTACCTGAACGCTTCGGGAGGCTTCAACCTGGCCTGGATGAAGACCGGCCCCGGCCTGGGATTCACGATCGGCTCCCTGGCCGCGCTGGTCGCCTTCTTCGTCGGGGGTCTCGGCATCGGTCCGACCGCGGCGAAGATGGGTGCCTTGGGGCAGCAGATCGGCATGGCCGACGGGAAGCCGACTCCCGAGCAGGTCAGCACCCTGCAGGCCCTGGAAAAGAAGCTCTCCCGTGCCGAGCTGGTCGACTTCGTGGCGCTGACCGCTTCCATCCTCACGATGGCGACGGCACGCTATTGGACGTTCTGATCCCTGCAAGTCGATCGCAACTTATGGAGTTTGCCCATGAATGCACTGCGCGCCGCGTCCCTTCTTCTCGCCCTGCTGGCCCTGATCGCGGGAGGCTGCACGCCGCAGCCTCCCGCCAGGGCGCAGGCGGATTTCGACGTCGAATTCACCCTCACGACCTCGATGGATACCGGAATAATGGTTTTCCTGGGAGTCGGCGGCGAGATCGACGGCTTGATTAACCCGGTTCTGGTCGCACAGCAAGGCGATAAGGTCCGGGTCATATTACTCAACGGCGATGGTATGCCTCATGATTTCGCCATCCCCGATTTGAATGCGCAGACTACAATGGTCACAACGAAAGCGCAGACGGCTGAAGTGGTCTTTGAGATCGGCGCGGCTGGCGAGTTTGCCTATTACTGCACCGTCCCAGGCCACCGCCAGGCGGGGATGGAAGGCAGGCTGATCGTCAGTCAACCATAAGGAGAAACGAACCATGAAAACTATCAATTTCGCGATCGCCCCCGTACTTTTCGCCGCGCTGCTGCTCGCCGGCTGCAGTTCCGAGGCCAGGGTAGGCGCATTACGGAACGAGTCCCAATCGGTCGAGCTGGGAAACGCCGAGACGGTCCGCGTCGAGATCGACTATGGCGCCGGCGACCTGCAGGTGGCCGGTGGGGCAGAAAAGCTGCTGGAGGCTGATTTCACCTACAACGTCGCCAGATTGAAGCCAGAGGTGGAGTACGCCGATGGCACGCTCGTCGTCCGGCAGCCCGAAACTAGAGGTATCCCAGTGCTGCCAGGCATCACGGGCTTTCGGAATGAATGGGACCTGCGGTTTAACGACGAGGCGCCCATGGAGCTGCAGATGAATATGGGCGCCGGGACCAGCGATCTGCAGCTGACCGGTCTGTCGTTGATCAAGCTCGACATCAGTCTGGGCGCGGGCATAAGCACGATCGATCTGAGCGGAGATTGGGAGCGTGACCTGGACGTCGCCATCGATTCCGGCGCGGCTGACATCACCGTGCGGCTGCCAGGGGAGGTTGGCGTCCGCGTGGAGGTCGAGGCCGGTCCGACCGCCATCGAAGCCTTAGGACTGAGGCGGGAGGGAAACATCTACACCAACGACGCTTATGGCCTGTCAGAAGTGACGTTGCGCGTAAACGTGGAGGCTGGTATCGGCCGGATCAACCTGGAAGTAGAAGAAGGCCGTGCACGGGAGTAGGGAATGGGCTTACTATGAAGATTTCGGAATACAACGAAGTCGACCCAGTACAGGTATTTAACCTCACCCTGCTGGCGCTGGATTTCCAGCTCACGCCCGAACACGCCGCGCATATCCGCCGCACGGACCCGCGCCCGTTCCCCTGCCTGTCGATCTGCGCCGTGGAGGATGGCGTCGTCATCGGGCATGTGGGCGTCTTCCGCCTGCCGATAATCACCACCGAAGGGCGGGAAGACGTGGGCGGCGTTTGGGCGGTTTCCACCCATCCCCAGTACACCGGGCGCAGCGTCGCGTCCCTCCTGCTGGACGAAGCCCACGAGCGGATGCGCACCGCCGGCCTGCGCTTCTCCACGCTCGGCACTGATCGTTATCGCGGGGCTTACAGGCTCTATCGCCGACACGGCTACGAGGACATGAACGTGTGGGGGACGGCGCTGGCGACCTGGGAGACCGCCCACCAGCCCACCCGCCTGCGCGCCGAGCCGGCCGGCGCGGCGGGCTATGATCTTGCAGAGGGGGTATACGCGGCGCTCGCGCGCGGCTATCTCGGCTTCGCCTGGAGGCCCAGGCCGTTCGCCCGCCTCCGCGACCAGGTGCGCCTGGCCGACATCTGGGTCCTGTGGAGGAAAGAAGAGCCGCTCGGCTACGCCCTCGCTCACACGGAGAAGGCGCTCCTCCACGTCAGCGACCTGGCGCTGAAGGCCGGGGTCGACGCCGCGGAAGCCGTCGCCGCCGTGGTCGCCAGGCTGAAAACAGCGCACGTGCGGGTCAGGGTCAGCCGCCCGGCCGAGTTCGCCAGCCTCCAGCGCGCCGGCTATCACGTGGCGCAGCCGGACTGGAGCGCCTTCATGCTGAAGCCCCTCGTTCCCGAGGTGACGGTTGAAGACGCCCGCCGCCTGCTCGGGATCGGCACGGACCGGTTCTTGATCTCCTGGCTGGATACTACCTGAGCCCGATCCGCCCTCACCCGGAGCGGACCGCCGCGTCCAGGATCAGGTGCATGGCGTGCGACCACAGCAGCGGCCTGGCGACCGGCCCCCAGCGGTCCACCCACTCTGCATAGTGCCGCGGCGACTGCAGGTGATCGGAGATCTGCTCAGGCAGGTGGCCATCCGGATCGGCCTGGGCCTCCACCCAGTCCAGGAGCTCCACCGCCCGGGCGCGATCGCCCGTTTCGGCGTAGAACCAGCCCAGCCAAGCCGCCAGGAGCAGCCACTCGCCGCCGCCATAGTAGGTGTCGCCCAGGTAGCGGTACACGCCCCCCTGCGGGCGGCGCAGGTCGGCCTCGATGCGCGCAACGGTGCCCTGGAAGAGCGGGTTGCCCGATTCCAGCATGCGGTACGGAAGCGCGACTCCCAGCAGGCTGGCATCCACACTCTGCATCTGCTGCGAGGGGCGGGGAGGGCGCAGCTGCGAACCCGGCGAGGGAAGCGGCTCATTGATGTTCCGGACGCCAGAGAGGACTTTGAAGTTTCCAGGCGTTGGGGCAGGCCCATCTGCCCCGGCAGGCGCGAAGCTCTTAACCAGGTGGATGTTTTCTCCTGGCTTTCCGCGCACGCCTTCCGCGAGCACAAACCGGCGGATGGTCTCGGGCAGGTCCTGGGCCACCCCGGACAGGTCGATGGCGCCGGAGCGGTCTGCCATTTTCAGCGCGGCGTTGATCCCGGCGTAGACGGCAGCCAGAGTATAGGTGTGCAGAGATTGAGGGCGCTCTTCCCAGCAATCATAGTTGGGATGGTTCCAGAGCACGTTCAGATAACGCGCGGTGACCTGGACGCTGGCGGCGACTGACTCGAGCAGAGCCAGATCGTTCGTCCGATCGATGTGTTCGCAGAGCGCCCACAGCCAGGTCCCATAGCCGTCGAGCTGGAAATTTCCCCATTGATCCCGGGTCTCCTCGCCCGCCAGGGTGTAGCGGGTGTGCAGGAAGTCGCCCTCCAGCAGCGGATCTCCCCGATCCACTTTCTCCAGGATGCGGTCTACCTTCCAGGCATAGCGCCGGATGGTCCGGTCGACCCAGCGGAAAAAGGCTCCGGCGCTGGCTGTCTCTCCGATCAGGTCCATAGCGTGGGCGATGAAACTGCCGTCGCGCAGCCAGCAGAACCGGTAGTTGGGGAAAGTCGGGCTGGCGACGTAGGCGCCCGAGGGAGCCTGGTTCATCCGGATGATCTCAACGCTGCGGCGGCGCAGGTCGTTCATAGACAATCTACTCCTCCCACTCGACCACGATCAGGTCCCAGTAGAGAAGAGCAGGGACCTCGAAGGTAAGGGCGTCCTCCCGCTGGAAGTCCAGCTGTCGGGCGGACAGGTCCTCGCCGTCCGGGCTCGCCAGCCAGACCCGCGCAGGGATCCGCCCCCCTGGATCGATGCTCACCCTGAGGGGCCCCGTCGGCTGTGGGGCGGAGGCGAGGGGCTGCCTCCAGTCTGGCCGCTCCAGCCCGAGCAGGTTCACCAGACTGATCGCCGTCCGGCCCTCCTCGTTCCGGACGATCGGCCAGACTTTGTTCTTCACGGCGTTGGCGGCGGTGTTGATAACCTCGCCCGTCTCTAACGAAACCACCTGGAGGCGGTCATGGAATTCCGGCGCGGCGTCCTGGGTGCGCGGGCCGATAGCGTCCTGGTAGCGCACGGCGAAGTCATAGTAGCGGCGCAGCGCGGCGGCGAGCTCCGGGCTGATCGGCCGGTAATTGGGGAAATACGGGTCGGCCAGCATGCCGTTCCCCTCGCCGAGTTCGATGTGCCCGCCCCCGCTGGCGAAGATAATCGCATCGGCCAGGAGGACGTTGTGGACGTGCGCCGGGTCGAGGTAAGCCGCCAGAACCACCGGTTTCCCTCCTCCCAGGCGCTGCGCACCGACGATGACCTGGTGCAGGTCGACGAACCAGTCGTAGGGCGGCCAGACCTCGATGTAAACGAAGGCCTGCCCGGCGGGAGCCACGGCCTCGATCGGCCAGTTGGCCACCGCGTTGAAGACCACCGTCCCCTCCGGCCGGTGCGCCTGCACCCGCGCGTGCGCCGCGTCGATGAACGCCGCCAGGGGCTCCGCCAGGTCGTACCGCCTCCCCTGCGCGTCGAACCCCTCCTTCGGATCGCCGTACTGGTCCAGGTGGATGCCGTCGAAGGCGGTCTGCTCCAGGAGCCGGTCGAACTGGTCCAGCAGGTGCGCTGTCCAGGGCGAGCCGGGCCGCGGGTCCATGATCGCCATGAAATCCTGGCCGAAGAGCGCCGGCTCGCCCCTGGCGTTCAGCAGCGCCCAATCCGGGTGCTGTTGATAGAACGCCAGCGAAGCGCCGTAGACCGCTGTGTAGGGCATGGCGGCGATGTTCCGCTGGTGAGCAGCGCGGATCAGGTCCTCCACCGTGGCCCGAGACAGCTGCCGCCCGAGCAGGTCCGTGTAAGGATCCTGGCTGGTCAGCAGGTGTTCATGCCGGTACATCCAGTCGTAGAATTGCAGGCCGTTGAGATGGTAGCGGGTCAGGAGCGCGAGCGCCTCCCCGGAGCCCGACCGGTTCGGCGGGAAATCGCTCAGGAAGCCGTAGCGCGGCGATTGCGTCCAGCGCTCCAGCACGTCGAAGGCGCCCCAGCCGGAAGCCAGCCATGCGCCGGATTCGCTCTCCAGGCGGACATCCAACCCGTAGCCGCGCGGCGCATCTGTGGGGGGTGAGAGGGTCACGTCGATCGCCTGGGCGCCCCCCTCCAGGCGGACTGGCTGGCTCAAGTGGTCCACCGTTTCGGCCAGGTGGGAGAGGGCAACATCCAGGCGTACGTCGGCGCGTCCCTCCACCTCGCTCCGCAGGTGGACGGTCAGGCGGACCGGCTCCCCCGGCCGGTAGAAACTCTTGTCGAACTCGAGTGTAGTGATCCGGGTGCTGATTTCCATCAGTTCTCCTGGAGTATCCATGTCTGATGTCATCTTCAAAGCGGGCGCAATCGCGGTCAAAGGGGAAGACGGGGCGAGGTCCGGGAGGCCGGGAAGCGCCTGGGCAGGGGCGCAGGATGCGGTCCCCGGCAGGAGGATTAGCAGAACCAGCCGCTCCCAGACCCTCATCGTCTTTGAGGCGTCCCGCCTTTATCCTTTAAAGGCCCCGGCGGTCAGGCCGCCGGTGAAGAAGCGCTGCAGCGCCGCGTAGAGCAGGACGATCGGGATCATGGCGATCAGCGATGCGGCAAAGACCAGCCCCCAATCGGTGCCGTGCTGCCCGTGGAAGGAGGCGATAGCGACGGGCAGGGTGCGCCTGGCCTGATCGTCGATCAGGGTCAGGGCCAGCACATATTCGTCCCAAAAGCCGAGCAGGGAGAAGATCGACACGGTGGCGAGCGCCGGGGCCGAGAGCGGCATGACCATGCGGGCGAAGATGGTGAAGTAGCTGCCGCCGTCGATCAGCATGGCTTCTTCCAGCTCCCTGGGCAGGGTCTCGAAGAACCCGCGCAGCAAGAAGGTGTTGAGGGGCAGGCTGGTGGCGACGTAGAACAACATCAGCCCGAACAGGCTGTTGCGCAGCCCCAGCGTCTTCGCCAGCAAGAACTGCGGGATGATGCCGATCAGGTTGGGGACCATCAGGATCAGCAGGATCCCGAAGAACAAGATCTCCTTGCCGGGGAAATTAAACCGGGCGAAGGCATAGGCCATCATGGCCGAGATGAGGACGCTGAGCACCACCGAGGACACGGCGACGATCAGGCTGTTCTTGAAGTAGAGCTGGAAGTTCCCGGCCGTCCAGGCTTCCAGGAAGTTGTTCAACGTCGGCTGGGCGGGGATCAGCCGGGGAGGGAACTCGATCACGAACGCGTAGTCCTTCAGGGAGGTGGAGACCATCCACAGGAACGGCAGGACCATGACGGCCGCGCCGCCGATGAGGACCAGGTAACGCAGCGCGCTCCCGAGCAGCCTGCCAGACAGTACCCTTGCCATATCAATAAACCTCCTCCGGCCGCCGGAAGAACCTGATCTGGATGAAGCTCAGCGACACGATGAAGACCGCCATCATGAAGGCCAGGGCGGACCCATAGCCGAACTCCAGGAAGTCGAAGGCCTGGTGGTACATGTACGTCAGGACCACTTCCGTCTGCTGCTGCGGGCCGCCGTTCGTCACCAGGGCGACCGGCAGGAACACGTTCAGTCCGCCGATCATGAGCATGACCAGGACAAAGACCAGGGTGGGGCGGATCAGTGGCAGGGTGATGTGCCGGACCTTCTCCCAACCCCCGGCGCCGTCGATCGCCGCGGCTTCGTACAGCTCGAGGGGGATGGTCTGCAAGGCCGCCAGGAAGATCACCATCGACCAGCCGATCCCCTTCCAGATGCCCAAAAGCCAGACCGGGATCATCGCGGTGGAGGCAGACTGCAGCCAGCCGATGGGCGCCTCGGCCAGGTGCAAGAGGTCGACCAGCAGATAATTGATAAACCCGTTCGGACTCTGAAACATGTAGCGGAACAGCAGGGAGACGATCACCCAGGAGGTGATGACCGGCAGGTAGTACAGCGTGCGCAGCAGCACCTTTAAGCGTCCGAGGCTGTTGAGCAGCAGGGCCGCCGCCATCGCCAGGACGATCTGGCCGGGGACGGTGATCGCGGTGTAGAGGACCGTGTTGCGGAAAGCCAGGCTGACGACCGGGTCCCGCACGGCCCGGAGGTAGTTCGCCAGCCCCACGAACTCGCTGGGGGTCCCCGGCATGAGGCTCCAATCGTAGAAGCTGATCTGCAGCGCCTTCAGCAGGGGATAGATGTTGAAGACCAGGAAAAGGAAGACGCCAGGGAGCAGGAATGTAAAAGCGGCATTCATCTGCCTGGCGCGCGAGCCCGAGCGCGCCTGGAGCCCCTGTTTCCCCAACAACCTCCCCAGGGACCCGGGTGGGCGCTGCCGGCGTGGTTCGACGAGCGAAGGCAGTTTCATGCCAGCTTTCTTTACCGACCAGCCGGGAGGCCCTGCCGACCGGCAGGACCTCCCACGTTCAACAGACTCTACGGGCTCAGCAGGCCGTCGATCATCTTGGCGGCTTCTCCCAGGGCTTCTTCGAAGCTCAAAGAGCCCGAGAGGAACGCGCTGCCGGCGAGATTGTAGGTCTCTTCCATCTGGTTCCAGGCCGGGTGGGGGGTGCGGGCCCTGGCCGTCTGCAGCTGTTCGAGGAAGATGCCGAAGAACGGGTGGTTCTGGATGACGTCGCTCTCCAAAGCGCCGGCCAGGACCGTCATCTGGCCAGCCTCCGCCCATTTCAGCTGCGTCTCTTCGGACAGCATGAAGCGGATGAACTCGGCCGCGGCTTCCTTGTGCTGGCTCTGCTGGAACATGACGATGTCCTCGCCGCCCACCACGGAGACCGAACCCCCCTCGCCAGCCGGCATCAGGGCCAGGCCGTACTCCGTGTCCGGGAACTGGTTGTCAAAAATGGGAGGGAACCACGGTCCTTCCAGCAGCATGGCGATATCGCCGTTGCCGAATCCGCCCCAGGCATCCACGCCGCCACCCAGGATTCCGGGATGCAGGTAGCCGTCGTCAACCAGGCTCTTCAGGAACTCGTAGGCCGCCCTGGAGTTCGCGCCATCCAGGTAGCCGGTCGCCTTGGTGATCTCGGGGTCGGTCACGTCGCCGCCGAAGCTCCAAATCCAGGGGTTGACCGCCCAGGCGTACGTGCCGCCGTCCGCGAAGCAGTATTTGCCTTCGCCCAGGGCCTTGATCTTTTCGCAGGCCGCCATGAACTCCTCGATGGTGGCGGGCGGGCCTTCGATCCCGGCCGCGGCGAACATGTCCTTGTTGTACACCAGCACGCGGGTGTTGGTGTCCAGGGGCAGGCCGTAGTAGTGGCCGTTCAGGTAGTTCGTCGCCAGCGGGCCGGGGAACACGGCCTCTTTGTAGGCGTCGAAGTCCGGCATGACCTCGTCCAGGGGGGCCAGGGCGCCCATGTCGGCGAACTCCGGCACCCAGATGATGTCGGCGCGGATCAGGTCCGGGGCGGTGCCGCCGGCGATGGCCGTCAGCAGCTTGCGGCGGAACTCGTCATAGGGGACCTGCACCTGCTCCACCTTAATGTCCGGGTGGGCCGCTTCGAACTCCGGGATGAGCACGTCCTGGAGGAAGGGCGTCTCCACTTCCACGTTATACGTGTGCCAGAACTGCAATGTAACCGGTCCTGCCGGGGCCGGGGTGGGGGTGACCACCTTTTCCACCTCTTTGACGACGGTCTTCTCGACGACCACGGTCTCCTTCACGATGGTCTCCCCGGCGGGAGGCTGAGTGGCTGCCGGGGCGCAGGCGCCCAGCAGAAACGACAGGATCGCGAGGGCGCTCAACAACACTATCGGGGCTTTGTGGATCTTCATGGCACTTCTCCTTCTGGATTATATAGGGATTCGGATGAGCAGATGGAAATAACGGGCTCGATACCCCGAGGCCTGACCGGGGCATCGTGACCAGGGCGATTGACTTTCGACAATACACTGCCTCCTTTCTTTTTTTATTCACTAAATAAAGTCAAGGCCAAAAAAAACTGAGAGTTGCCTTTATCAAGGGCAGGGCGATCTCTCAGCCGATCGCCAGTGCCTGGGCCGGGTTTGGACCGGCCTCCCGGTGGACGGGTGATTCGAACAGTTCGCGCAGCACCAGGCTGGCAGCGCCGCGCGCCCAGGCGTCATCGCCCCAGGGCTCGATGCGGATCTCGGCGTCGTTTTCCAGCCCGGGCATGACGTGCCCGCGGATGGCCGCGACCATGGGATCAAAGAAAGGGGCGGCCATGCGCACGCCCTCGCCGCCGATGATGATCCGCTGCGGGTCGAAGAGGTTGATCAGGTTGGCGACAGCCAGGCCGAACTGCCTGCCCGCCCGGGCGACGATCCCCCGGGCAGCGGGGTCGCCTCGCGCGGCCAGGGCCAGCAGCGCGTCGATGTCCTCCACCGCTGCGGGCAGTTCGCCCCGGCGGTGGGCTTCGCCGGCGGCCCGCAGCAGGCCAGGATAGCCGACGATCGTCTCCAGGCAGCCCCGCTTGCCGCAGTCGCAGGGGGGGCCATCCAGGTCCACGACGGTGTGCCCGAACTCGCCTGCGCCGCCTGCGCCGCCCCGGTAGATCTGGCCGTTGATCACCATCCCCATGCCGACGCCGCGGCCGACGGTCACCACGAGGAAGTGGTCGACGCCCTGTCCTGCGCCGAACCATTTCTCGGCCAGGGTCAGGGTATTCACGTCGTTGTCCACGTAAACGGGCACGCGCAGCTGTTCCTGGAGCAGATCGCGCAGGGGCAGATCGCGCCAGCCGAAGAAGGGGGAGCGGCGCAGGACCCCGCGCTCGGAATCCACGATCCCGGCCAGCCCGACGCCGACTCCGAGCAGCTTCTTGCGGGGCAGGCCCGCCTTGCGGAGCAGTTCATCCGCCAGCCTGGCCAGCGCCGCGGTCACGGCCTGGGGCGTCTTTTCCTCCAGGGGATCGGTCCGTTTGACCAGCACGAGGGCCTCCAGATCGGTCAGGGCGCCGATAGCCCGGTCTTCGGTCAGCTTGATGCCGACCACGTATCCCCCCGCGGGGTTGATCGCCAGCAAGATCGGCCGCCGCCCGCCGCGCGAGTCGCCGATCTCTTTTTCGAAGACCAGGTCGTCCTCGATCAGCTCTGCGGCGATCCCGGTGATGGTCGCCGGGCTGAGGCCGGTCCGCCGGGCGAGCTGCGTGCGGGCGATCGGGCCGTGGGTCTTGATCGCATTCAACACGACGGAGCGGTTGATGCTGCGGATCAGGTCGCGGTTGCCGAGGGGGGTAGGCGGCATAGTTGATTTATTCAGTGAATGAAGTAAGTTAAATTGTACCTGGATCGTGAGGGGTTGTCAAGGGGATGCGTCGTTCGGAGAGCTCCAGCTAAAAAGGGGGGGGTAATCAGTGGTTACGGTCACGTATGCTGGGCTCAAGTTCTTATCAGCTTCACCTTTCTTTCAGGCAGTGCAAAGAGGAGGGAATCCGGTGTAGACCAGGACTAATCCATCAACAGGCAGATCGTAGCCTGCAGATTGGTAAGGGCAGGGCGACAAGCTCTCCTTCAGAAGTGGAGCGAGGTTTTTCAGGAGGTTTAACAGCGTATCGGTGATCGGTTCGCTCGTTCGGAAGCGCGGGAGCAAGCGATGGGTTATCTGCAAGGGCTGCTGAGCCCGGGGGAATGGAAAACAGCTGGCAGATGGCCGAGGCTCTGGGCTTGGAGACGCCCTACCGCATCCGGCATCTGCTTGGCCGAGCACTAGCTGTGCCAAGGCCGGCATCCCGGATAAGCGTGCCTTTGCGGCCAAACCGGCGCTGGCCTGCCAGATGCTGGAACGGGCTTTTGAGGCAGGCGCGCGGGCGGCCTGGGTAACCGGCGACGGCATCTACTGTGACGACCACCGCTTGCGTTTGTGGCTGGAAGAGCGGGAGCAGGCTTACGCCCTGGCGGTCTCCGGCAAAGAATATGTTTGGATCGGCTTCCAGCAGCACAAGGTAAAGGAATTGCTGTCTGCCTTGCCCGAGGAAACGTGGATCCGGCTGAGTGCCGGGGATGGAGCCAAAGGTCCTGGCAGGTACGACTGGCAACTCCTGCCGCTCAACGCCCCGCTTCAAGAGGGCTGCCACCGCTGGCACCTAGTGCGACGCCAGCTCGATGAATCGACCGAGCTGACAGCCTTCGTGGTCTTTGCGCCGCAGAGCACGCCTCTGGAGAGCATGGTGCGCGTGGCGGGCAGTCGTTGGGCAATAGAGGTGAGCCTGGAGGCAGCCAAGGGCGAAGTAGGTCCGGATTACTATGAAGTGCGCAGTTGGACCGGCTGGTATAGGCATATCACTCTGGCGATGTGGGCCACACCCTGCTGAGTGAAAACCGGGGTGATCGACTTCGAATAGTATGATAGAGTTCTCATGCGATCTTAAAACTGCATGGGCTGAAAGGCTGGGGCGGTGTCATTGCAAGGCGGTTTCCTCCGAATGAGGGCTGTAGATCAATCTATTCAATCTGTGAAATCTGTGGATCCCATCAGTGGATGGCTAAAATTTCCTCGTCCACTCCTTCGGCCAGCGTTCGATGACCACCTTCTTCTGGGTAAAGAACTCGACCGCATCCATCCCCTGGCCATGCAACACACCAAAGAAGGATTCCTTCCATCCACTGAACGGGAAGAACGCCATGGGAGCTGCCACGCCGATGTTGATGCCAACATTGCCGGCTTCCACACCATAACGAAACTTGCGGGCTGCAGAACCGGAAGAGGTGAACAGGCTAGCCTGGTTACCATAGACATGGTTGTTCGCCAGTTCGATGGCCTCCTCTAAAGTATTGACATGGAACATGCTCAACACCGGTCCAAATATCTCGGTTTTCCACACGTCACTCTCAGGGTGCACATTATCCAGCACGGTGGAACGGACGAAAAAACCGCCCTCATACCCTTTAATGATCGCGCCGCGCCCATCGACCAGCGCGCTCGCCCCGGTATTCACCCCCAGCCCGATCAATTGCTCTATCCGCTCTTTGCTCGATCGCGTGATCACTGGCCCCATCTCCACACCTTCATCCAGCCCGTAGCCGACCACCCGGCTTGAGGCCAGGTCGCAGATCGCCTCGGTGAAATCGTTGCGCGCCTCTGCGACCGTGATGGCTATGGACACAGCCAAGCAGCGCTGCCCGGCGCAGCCATAAGCGGAATCGGCGATGATCTTTGCCGCCATCTCCATATCGGCATCCGGCAGGATGATGACCGGGTTCTTCGCCCCGCCCTGCGCCTGGACCCTTTTCCCGTTCTCCGCTGCGCGGCGGTAGATGTATTTAGCAACGTTCGTCGAACCCACAAAGGTGATTGCCTGGATTAGGGGATGATCTAGGAAGGCATCGACCGCTTCCTTTGCGCCGTTGACCAGGTTGATGACCCCTTTCGGAAAGCCAGTCTCCTCGATCAAGCGGAAGATCAGCTGCATGGTCATTGGCACCTTCTCCGACGGCTTGACGATATAGGTGTTCCCGGCCGCCAGCGCATATGGCAGGAACCAGAACGGGATCATGCCTGGAAAATTGAAGGGCGCGATCGTCGCGCAAACTCCGACCGGCTGGCGGATCATGATCTCGTCGATGCCGGGCGCGATGTCTTCCGAGATCTCCCCTTTCATCAGCATGGGCATACCGCAGGCTACCTCCACGTTTTCGATCGCGCGCACCATCTCAGCCTTGGCCTCATCGAATGTCTTCCCGCACTCATCGGTGATCGTCCGGCCTAACTTGTCCAGGTTAGCCTTGAGAAGGTCGCGCAGCTTGAATAAATACTGGATCCGGTCTTCTGTCGGAGTGGCTCGCCAGGCAGGGAAAGCTTTTGCGGCTGCATGCGCCGCGGCTTCCACCTCCGCCAGACCACAGAGCGGCGTCCTGGCGATCGTCTCCCCGGTTGCTGGATTGGCGACATCCACGTATGCGTCGACATTGGGTTCGACCCATTCATTGTTGATATAGTTCAAGATTTTCATTTGCCTGCTCTCCAGAACGCTTTCTTTTCAAATCACATGTCGATCGGCTATCTCCAGTCCTTGCTCGATTATATTAAATCCTTCATCCAGTTGGGGAAGTGTGATGCACAAGGGGGGAACCACGAAGATCAATGTGCCAAGGTTGCTAGCATTGAGATAAGTGAAGAGACCCTGATCCCGGAGGAAACGGCCGATCTCTTGCATCACCTCTGGAGGGAACGGCCTTCTAGTCCTTCTGTCGATGACGAGTTCCAGCGCAGAGAACAGACCGATGTAGCGCACATCCCCGACTGAGGGATGGCGTTCTTTGATATCCTCTAACACTTCGCCGAGGTAGTTACCAAGGGTGGCGGCATTCTCGATCAGGCCCTCTTCTTCGTAGACTTCGATGGTTGCGAGTGCTGCGGCGCAGGCCAGTGCATGCCCGCTGTATGTCAGCCCTGCGTATAAGAACTTATCTTCGAAGAATTCGCTGATCGCCTCTGAAACGACCACCGCACCGAACGGCACATAGCCGGAGGTTATCCCTTTGGCCATGGTGATCATATCCGGTTCGACCCTCCAGTTATCGACTGCAAACCATTTCCCCGTCCGCCCCAACCGCTCATCACTTCGTCGGAGATGAGCAGGATTCCATGTTTATCGCATATTTCACGCACGCGCGGCCAGTAGTCATCGGGAGGCACGATGATCCCGTTGGAGCCGGTCACCCCTTCCATGATGATGGCTGCGATCTTATCCGCACCCTCATAAGAGATCACTTCTTCGAGGTGCTGGATGCATTCGCGCGCGCAGGTCTTTGGCTCCTGACCAAATGGGCAGCGATAGCAAAACGGATCGAGGAAGTGCACCACTCCCGGCATGGCAGGCTCCACCGCGTTCCGGCGGAAATCACCGGTCAATGCGATCGAGCCGTAGGTGGCTCCATGATAAGAGCGGTAGCGTGCCAGAATTTTATAGCGACCAGTGTATAAACGGGCCAATTTGATCGCATTTTCGTTGGCTTCGGCGCCGCCCAGGGTGAAGAAAGTTTTCTTGAGTTTACCTGGGGTAACCTCCGCCAGCTTCTTCCCGAGCAGGGCGCGCACCTCCGTCGTGTTGCCAGGATGCACAAAGCACAGCCGGGCTGCCTGCTCCTGGATGACTCTGACCACTTTGGGATGCTGATGACCGATATTGGTGTTCATCAGTTGCGAGGAGAAGTCCAGATAACGTTTCCCCTCCGCGTCCCAGAAATAAACCCCTTCTGCTCTGTTCACCGGAATCGGCCGGGCTTGCGCCTGGACGCTCCAGGAAAAAAAAGTATATTCGCGCGAGAGTTTGACGATTTCTTCCCCAGAGAGTTCTGCATTGATCATGTGCTCCGCCTTTCACTTGATTCAACACTGCTGACAGCCGGGTTACTCCAGGACAACCGTTAGATCGGTGGTCATCCAAACCCTGCCTGCCAAACTCAACCTGAATTATACAATTATTTTAATAATCAGTCAATCTATCTTGAAATATTTTAATTAATTTGGTATAATAATTCATAATCAATAAATTATCACATGTTTGTTATAAAAATAACAATCCTGCCATCAGCTAAATGAGATGAGCGCGCAGATCTCCCCTCTCGACGAACTCGACTTTGTCATCATAGCTCAGCTCCAAAATGACGGACGCAGGTCCTATACAGAAATCGCGAGAGCATTGGGGGTCTCCATCGGAACGGTCAGGAACCGCATCAAACGGATGGCGGAGGAGGAGATCGTGCGTTTCATCTGCCGGCCCGATGCATATCGGGTGGGATTTCATTCGCCGGCCAATATCAAGGTTTCTATCCGACCGTCCTCCCTGATCGAAGAAGCTGCAAAAATCATCTCGGAATTCCCGGAAGTCTATTATCTGGCGCATATTACCGGTGAATACGACCTGGACATAGATGTCATGTGCCGTGATCAGGAGCACCTTGCCACCCTCGTCACCCATCGCCTCCCCAAGGTGCCTGGTGTCGATTCGACGGTTACGGGCGTCATCTTGCGCGTGTACAAGCTCTCCTTACCCGACCTCAGCCTGGTTAATCCATATAAATGATCAAAGCGTGAACACATCCGCCGACATCTCTTTTCCTTTTTCCTCCTGTTCCCAACCCTCATCGAGAACGGAACAACAAGGATGTTGGATGATCTTCAACAAAATATGAGAATCACGCTGTTAGAAGAAGGAGGTGCCTGACAAAGATACCGATGCCCATCTTATCCAAACTAAGGCTCGAATATTCGATTTGGATCCTCACCTGATCACTGCACGTCAAAAGGAGTATGCGATGTCTGCACAAACCTCACATCCTGAGCTCTTTGCCCGTAAAGCCTCCGGTCTTGTCCGGGAATTTGGTTTTTTCGATACCTTCGTTTTCAATGTGATCGGTTATGCTCTGGGTTTGGTCCTGGCCGTCACCCCGTTCTTCGCCGGTGCGCTGTTTCCGGGAGCGAATATCTTCTTGATCCTGATCGTCGGCACTGTCCTAACGATTTTCAACGGATTGACCTATAGCCTGCTGTCTGGCGCCATGCCTCGCTCGGGGGGCGAATATGTCTATAACGGGCGCGTCCTGCATCCGGTGATCGGCTTCATGGCAAACTGGGGCTTCTCCTGGTCTCAGTTCCTGGGGATTGGCATCTACACCCAATGGACGATAAACTACGCCCTGGCGGTCAGCCTGTCCACCCTGGGTTATGCCCTGAATAATCGGGGGCTTCTTGATGCGGGGCTTTTCATCTCCGAGCCCTGGCCGAGCTTCATTTTCGGGACGATCGTCCTGATCGTGGTCGTCCTGGTGCAGCTGGCCGGCATGCGCTTCCTGCGCCGCTTTCTGAACTTCTTTTTTTTCTTTGCGGCGATCGGTACGCTAGTGACTCTGGGCGTGTTCCTGGCCTCCACCCATGAGACCTTTGTCCAGCACTTCAATGAGTTCATGGCCGCGACCGTCAACCTGCAGGACGCCTATAAAGCCGTGATCCAGATGGCGCTTGACAACGGCTGGTCCGCAGTGCCGCAGACTTTCGGGGCGGTGCTGCTGGCTCTGCCATTGGGCTATTGGGTGTACATCGGTTTCACCTACTCGGTTTATATCGGTGGGGAGGTCAAGGAGCCGCAGAAGACGCAGGCCTATGGCATATTAGCCTCCCTGGCGTTCGGATTCGTGCTCTACCTGGCCGTGATCGGGGCATACTATAGAGTGGTCGGGACAGAGTTCAACAACGCCGCCGCATTCCTAGAATATCAAACCGACGCTAGCCCCCTGCCGGTGGCAGGCGTGTTGAACTTCTTTGCCAGCCTGCTGACCAAGAATCCCGTCTTGCTGATCCTGATGGACATCAGCTTCTTCCTGTGGCACTTTTTGCTGCTGTTCACCATGTTCACGATCTGTGTGCGGAACATCTTTGCCTGGGCGTTTGACCGCATCATGCCCGCCTGGCTGACGAAGGTGACGGAGAAGAGCCGCGCTCCCTGGTCTTCGACGGTCGCTGTAGCAGTGGTCTCCTGGGTCTTGCTCTATCTCTCCATCTTCACGCCTCTCTTCGATTATGTCTTCAATTACATCGTTATCTTTGGCATCGCCTTTTGGATCACCAGCTTTGCGGCGATCCTGCTGCCTTACCGGCGGAAAGAGTTATTCGAGGCGGCGCCTACACTGATCCAGGCAAAGGTAGCGGGTATTCCCCTGGTCACCATCGCCGGCGCGATCAACCTGATCCTCTTCAGCCTGATCCTTTATTCGGGGTTCTCGCTGCCGGCATTCAGCGGCCCGGTTGGACCGATCGCCATCGGATTCGTCTTGGGCATCTATGTCATCGGAGCGCTGATTTACTTCATTGTGGCGGCTTTCCGCCGTCGGGAAGGCGTGGACCTGAACCTGCTCTACGGAGAGATCCCGCCCGAGTGATCGCTCCCCTCCAGGCTCGCTCACGGATTTCCTCCTCGATTGAGTCTGGATACAAACCTGGGCGGGCCTCCACCAAAGTGACCCGCCCATCCATTCTCATTCGGCGGAGGCGATTGACATGGATTCCGAACATACGATAAAAGTCGCGGCGGTTCAAATGGATGTGGTCCTGGAGGATAAAATAGCCACCCGAGCGAAAGTCCTGGCATGGGTGGATGAGGCAGCCCGGCAGGGCGCAGATGTCGTTATCTTTCCGGAGTTGATCCTCTCGGCGGGATACTCCCTGGGAGAGAAATTTATCACGCTCGCCGAGACGATCCCAGGTCCCAGCACTGACGCTCTGGGGAAGAGCGCTCGTCAGAACAACCTGTATATCATCGCAGGATTGGCTGAACGCGACCTCACCGGAATGGTCTTCAATTCCGCCTTTATCGTGGGGCGGGATGGCAGCCTGGTGGGCGCCTATCGCAAATCGCACATTTTCACCCCCACGGAATCTTTCTTTGCACCGGGTGACGAGCTGCTCGTGTTCGATCTTGATTTTGGGCGGGTGGCAATTCCGATCTGCTATGACCTGGAATTCCCGGAAGTCGCCCGGGTTCTGTGCCTGAAAGGTGCACAAATTCTGCTATCTATGGCGGCTCACTGGGTCGGGAGCGGCACGGTCGGCACGCCGGAGAACTTCATCCGCACGATCTATGCTGCCCGGGCTTTGGAGAACCGCGTCCCGGTCGTACTCTCGAACCGGATCGGTTATGACGCCGGACTGGATGACCACTTCGTCGGGCTGAGCAGGATCGTCGATTCAGATGGCATGACCCTCACGGAGATGAAGGATGACAGCGAAGGCATGATCCTGGCCGAAATCGACCTGGTAGAAGAAGAACGCAAGCGGTGGAGTTATAACTATTTCCGCGACCGCAAGCCTCTGCTCTACGCAGCAATCACCCAGCCGAAGTAGGAGCCAGACATGATGCAACATATGCTCAGGAGATGTTATGGTCGGTCAGTTCCCTGATCCAACCCCTTTCATCAAACAGGCATTTTTCATCCTGGAAGAAGCTAATCATCGGAAGCTCACTCTACGCCTGATCGGCGCGCTCGCCTTCCACCTCCATTGCCCTGAATTCAATTACATCCAGAAAGAATGCCAGCGTTTCTTTACCGATGTGGATTTCATGGCTTACATCGAACAACAAAAGGCCATCGAGAAATTGTTCGCCGATTTACAATATCTGGATGATCCTCGTATCAAGACCGTCCCAGGTTTGAAGCGCTCCATCTTTTTCACCCGCGATCATATCTGGCATTCGGATGTGTTCTACGATGTCCTTGACTTTTCCCACGAGATCGATCTCAGAGGCCGGTTGGAGATCGACTATCCGACCATTTCGCTTGTCGATCTCCTGCTCGAAAAGATGCAGATCTTCAAAATCAATGAGAAGGATGTCATCGACACGCTGATGCTCTTCCGCGAGCATAATGTAGGAGATCACGATCAGGAAACGATCAATATCGATTACCTAGCCGCCTGTTGTAAAGCCGATTGGGGTTTGTGGAAGACCGCCACCACCAACCTGTCTAAAGTGGACCAGATGACGGAGGCCTATCTCGTCCTGACCAAAACAGACAGGACCATCATCCGTGAACGGATTCACCGTACACTGCAGCGTATCAATGAAGAACCTCCTACCCTGCGCTGGAAACTGCGCAGCCGTGTCGGAGAGCGCATCAAATGGTATAAAGACGTCGACGAAGTCCTCTAACTTCTCTTCTACGATCGCCCTTCAGGAGGTAATTAGATGTTTTGGAAGCGGAAAGACGAAGGGATCACCATTTTCTTTTGTTCGGATCTGCACGGGTCAACAGTGTGCTTCAAGAAATTCATCAATTCCGCTGCCTATTATTCCGAGAGAGGCCGGCGGGTCGATCTGCTCGTGATGGGCGGCGACATGACCGGCAAATTGATCGTGCCCGTCATCAAGGAAAATGGCAACTATCGCACTTATCTGTTTGGAAAAGAGCACACGCTGACGAGCGAAGAAGAGCTTCGGGGGTTGACAAAGAAAACAGAAGTTCTGGGCGTCTACGCCCATATCTTCGACCCGGATGAATACGATAATTTCAGAGCCAACCCCGCTGTCCAGTACGAATTATTCAAGCACCTGATGATCAAACGCCTGGAAGAATGGCTGGACTTTGCCGAGCGAAAAATCCGGGGAAGCGATGTCGCCTGTTACATGAGCCCCGGAAATGATGACATCCCCGAAGTCAGTGAAGTTCTGGCGCAGAACTCGGTGATCAAATGCCCAGACAATACCGTCACGCAGATTCATCCCGACCATGAGATGATCAGCCTGGGCAATGCCAATCTGACTCCCTTCAACTGCCCGCGGGATATCCCAGAAGAAGAGCTGGCGCAAAAGATCGAAGCGCTGGCCGCCTCGGTGAGCGATCTGTCGAACTGCATCTTTAATCTGCATTGTCCGCCGCATGACACCGGCATCGACTCTGCCCCGCTGCTCGATAATGAGCTACGCCCACAAATTGGCATCCAGGGGGTCGAGATGGCCCCGGTCGGCAGCCTGGCTGTCCGGGCGGCGATCGAGAAACACCAGCCGTTGCTTGGGTTGCACGGTCACATCCACGAATCCAAGGGAGCAGTTTCCCTGGGCCGCACTCTGTGCATTAACCCCGGCAGCGAGTACTCTGAAGGTGTCCTGCGTGGGGCATTGGTCACGATCTCTAAGGGCAAGGTCTTGTCTCACATGTTTACATCGGGGTGATCTCTGCCCTCCAGATCATGAGGTGATGAGATGAGCGATGATATGCGAAGACGTTGCCGGACGCTAGGAGTGATGATCGGATCTCTGCCACCCGGCGAGAAGAACAGCATCACAGACGTCCCCGGCGTACGCGTTGGACACACGACCCTGGCTTATGAGGATACTCGCGGGGTGGCGCGCACCGGTGTCACCGCCATCTGGCCGGGGGACGGCGACCTGATGCGCGCACCGGTGCCGATTGGAAGTTTCGTCCTGGCGGGGTTCGGCGAGATCACCGGCCGCACTGCTGCGGACGACTGGGGGATCGCTTCGACACCAATTGTGCTGACCGCGACCATGTGCGTGGGTATTGTTTACCACGCCGTCCAGCGTTACCTGTGCCAGCGCCACCCGGAACTTGGCAGATTAGAGCTGGTCATCCCGCTGGTGGGGGAATGCGATGACAGCTTCCTGAACGATTCGAGGGCCTTCCATATCACCGAAGAACATGTTTATGCTGCCCTCGATAGCGCCACGGACGCGCCGGTTCAGGAGGGGTGCGTCGGCGCCGGCACCGGGATGCAGTGTTTCGATTTCAAAGGCGGGATCGGCTCTGCATCGCGGATCACCGCGCCTTCCTCAGGCGGATTCACGGTCGGCGTCCTGGTACAGACGAACTTTGGGAAGCGTTCGTTGCTCAGTATCAATGGCGTTCCGGTCGGACGCCACATCCCAGACTTGCTGCCGGTAGGCCGCTTCCCCGATTATTGGGGTGAGAACGGAGAAGGCGGCTCTTGCATCGTCGTGACTGCCACAGACGCCCCACTGACCAACCATCAGCTTGCCAAGCTGGCCAGGCGCTCTGCGCTCGGGCTGGCCAGGATGGGTTCCGTTGGCGCAAACTCCAGCGGAGAATTGATGCTGGCCTTTTCGACCGCCAACCGCATCCGCGCCGGGGGCACACTCTTCAACAGGCTCGATTCCCTCAACGACAGGCGCATCGATTCGATCTACCAAGCCACCATCGAGGCGACGGAAGAAGCGGTGGTGAACGCTCTGTTTATGGCGCAGACCACCGTGGGCCGCGGTGGGAATACCTTGCATGCCCTGCCCATCGATCGAACCCTCGAGATCCTGCGCCAGTATGGCCGCCTGCAGTAACCGCCAGGGGAGGCAGAATGAAAAAGACCGTCGAAGATGTCATGCATGTGGGTTTGATCACCTGTCCACGCACGGCGAGTCTGAGTGAGCTGGCCCAAATACTGATAGAAAACAGCGTGCATGCCCTGTTCGTCGAGGACGAACAGGGCACCATCGTGGGTGTGATCTCAGATATCGATCTACTCACCGGGGAGTGGCTTTTTACCGATCCGGAGAGCCTGAAAACTCTGCGTTCGATCACCGCTGGAGAGCTCATGTCTTCGCCGGTGAGCAGCGTTGAAATATCCGATCCGATCGAATCAGTGGCTGCCAGGATGATCGCAGAACATATCCATCGCTTCCTGGTCACGAAGGCAGGCCGGCCGGTCGGCGTGATCTCGGTCTCGGATATCGTCCGTGAGCTGGGCCGCGCCAGGGTGACGCAGCGCACCGTTCAAGAAGTCATGTCCAGAGCTATCGTCGTCTGCCGCCAGGAGACGCCCCTGCCGGCCGTCGCCCGGGGGATGAGCGAGAGGTTCTCACGCTCGGCGATCGTCATCGACAGCCATGGGATACCGCTAGGGATCATCACCGGCATAGACCTCTTACGCGTCATGGATGACTCTCGTTTCGAAGATCTGATCGCGGCCCAGTTGATGCATCCGCCCGTCACGATCACGCCGGATGCCACCCTCCGGGAAGCCGCGGATGCCATGATTACCCATCACATCCACCGCTTGGTCGTCGTCGACCCGCAGCAGCCCGACTCGATGCCCCTCGGCCTCCTCTCCACGTCGGATATCCTGTTCGAGATGGCGAGCCTGGGCTCAGCCTGGCAAAAGGGAACAATGAAAGGCAGATAGCACATCCCTAAGCCCTCGCCTCAGCCCGATGCGGGCATAGGCGGCGAAATCCATGCCGGTCGGTTCCTGGAAGACGCGCAAATTGAAGTGATCGGCGGCTGCCAGCAGATGGTCGAAGATCTCCAATTGGATCGCCTCGTAACTCTCCCAGTGCGTTGCGCGGGTGAAGATGCACACCTTGATCGGCAGTCCGGTCAGCGTTGGTTCAAGTGTGCGCACTATGATTCGAACGTCTCCCAGTACGCCCGGTCCAGCTCCTCGTCCGCCAGGTGGGCGTAGAGGCTGGTGGTGCTGATGCTGCTGTGGCGGGCCAGCCCCTGGGCCACCTTGAGGTTGCCCGAAGCGCGCAGCACCATGGTGACGAAGTAGTGCCGGAAGGAGTGGGGGGTGATGGTGCCGGCGGCAGAAGGTCCCAGGGCTTCCTTCACCCGCCTCTCGACGATGTTCCGCCCGGTCTCCGTAGTGAGCGGCTGGAACTGGTTCTCCCCGTGCCCGGCCCCCGGGTCGTGGCGCAGGAACAGGGGCAGGGAGCCTAACGGTTTGCCGGAGGCGCCATCCAGAACCGCCCGCGCTGCCAGGTAGTCCCGCAGGGCGTTCAGGCTGCGGGTGGAGAAGCGCACCACGGCCTGTCGATCGCCCTTGCCGATCAGGACCGCCTTGCCCTCGTTCCAGTCCAGGTCGCCGCGCCGCATCCGGCAGGCCTCGTGCACCCGCAGCCCGGTGTCGGCCAGGGTGAGCAGGAAGGCGCGGTCGCGCAGGTCCCGTAAACGCTCGAGGTCATTTTCGACCGGCGCGCTCGAGAGCCGCCCGGCGTAGTCCAGCACCCGCTCGATGGCCTCGCGGGGGAACTGGGGCAGGCGCTGCCCGGGCCGGCGGGCGCGCCGCTTGAGCAACTGCCGCAGGCGCGGCAGGTTGGGCGCGGCCAGGCCGCTGCCTTCCAGGTACTCGTAGAAGCCGAGCACCGCCGAGAGGTACAGGCGCTCGGTCGCCGGGGCGTGCGCCTTGAGCGCCTCGGTGAACCAGGCGAGGGCGTCCTCCGGCAGGTCGCCGGGAGGCGCGCCCAGATCGAACTTCCGGTCCGCCAGCGCCCGTCTGAACGCCTGGAGCGCCTGCCTGTAGGCTTTGGTTGTGTTCAGGCTGCGGGAATCCCGGACTGCGGCGAGGTAGGCGTCCATCGCGGCGGCAACCGTCAGGGGGAGTTCCGGTGGGGCGGGGGAGCGGTTCATTCGATCGGGCCTCGCTTCTCAATCTCACACGGGGGCACAGGCGACGAACGGGACCTCGCCGGGCCTCAGCTGGTCCAGTCCGCCAGGTCCCGGTCCAGGCGGGGGAGGTCCACCAGCAGGCAGCCCGCGAGCTGCCAGCGGGCATTGGCCGGCCGCGCGGCGGCGATCTGCCGGGCGAATGCCTCCGCCTCGCGGGTAAACCCGCTCTTCGAAAAACCGAGGAAGAACACCTGCCAGTCCTCCCTGTCCGGCACCACCAGGCCGGCTTTCTCGACCAGGTCCTTCAAGACGCCCGCGTCCATCGGGTCCCGGGTCCACTTGCACTCGCCCAGGAGCACGTGGCGCCGCATGCTGTTCACGCCGACCACGTCGAGGTTGACGTTCCTGCCCCAGGCGCTGCGCACTTCGTCCGGGTAAAGCGGGAGCACCCCGCGGTTCGAAGCGCGCAGCACCCATTCCCGGCAGACCTCCTCCCAGGTGTGGGCGCCGATGAAATCGGGCATGTGGCGGTGGTACTCCGCCAGCGCCTGCTCGGGCTCGTACAGGGAGAGCTGCGACGCCCGGCCGGCAATGAAGCGGAAGTAGAACCGGAGGAAGGGGTCGGTGATGTAGTAGCGGCCGGCGCGGGTGGTGCGGGCGAGGGGGATGAGGGGTTCGAAGCGCGCCACGTAGCCGGCGTCGGACAGGATGCTCAGGTAGGCCGGGAGCTGCGTGGCGGGAATGCCGGTCAGCCGGGAGATATCCTTGAGCGTGTGGTTCCCCTGCCCGATGGCCTTCAGGATCCCGACGTAGTTCTTCAGCTCCTTCACGTAATCCGAAAGCAGCAGCCGGGCCTCCGCGTCCAGCAGGCTGGAGGGGGTGAAGACCTTCCGGCGTAGGTTGGCGTCGACCGAGCGCGCCGGGTCAATCTGCTCCCAGTAGAAGGGGACGCCGCCGAAGATGGCGTAGATGGTCATCCGATCCTCGGCGGAGTAATCCGGGAAGTACCGGACGGTCAAGCCGAAGGACAGCGGCGCCAGGTGGAGCATCGCCGAGGCGCGCCCGAACAGGGGGGCGCGGTCCGACAGGAACTCGCGCTGCATCATGCCCAGGTGGGACCCCGAGAGGCAGAGGAACAGGTTGGCGTTCGCCAGGAGCTGGTCCCAGCTGCGCTGCAGCCGGCCGGGGATGGACGGGTCCGAGGCGACCAGGAAGGTAAACTCGTCGATGACCACGCCCTGGCGTTCACTCCGGGCCAGCATCCCGATCTGGGCGAAGACCTGCTCCCAGCTGGCATAGGTGAAGTCGGCGGGGGCCGGGAACCCCGAGCTGGAATGGTTGAACAGGACCTGGGAGAATTCCCTCAGGTGGGCATCCGGGGTATCCGGCTCGGCCTGCCAGTACAGCACGTTCTGGCCCGACTGCTGGATCCAGTGCCGCAGCAGGCGGCTCTTGCCGACCCGCCGCCGGCCGTACAGGACCAACAGCCGCGCGGCCGGCTCTTCCCATAGATGCTGGATCGTCTCAAGTTCGTTCTGCCGCCCGACGAAGGGTTTAAGCGCCACGGTCATCTCCGGTTTGTATAAACTGTAGATATTACGCAGTTGAGAGGATTTCGGAGGGTGTTTGGGCGGGTAAAGCCCGCCCAAACACCCCCAATTTCCCGCTGGAGCGCGTAACTCCTGATCCGGTTAATTATTAAGCAGATTATAATAAACCGGATTATAATCCCATCCGCGGCAGCCGGCAACCCCGAGCGGGGCAGGGGAGCCCTTTTACCGGCGTGGTTGCCGCTCTCCCCGGTCGCTCAGCCAGCGCGCCTGGCCGATCCATTCGCTGGCTGCGGTGATAGTTGACGCCCTGTCGAGAAGTTCGATCGATTCGCGCAGGGAAATACTGCGCTGGGTGTGTCTAAAAACGGAACAACCAGCAGGAGGGGTTCAAGCAGGAACCAGCTCTAGCGCCTCACGCCCACCACGAACTGCATCAACCGGGATGCGCCGGTCTAGTGTAGCCAGTTTGCCATGATTGCGAACGGCCAATCCTGCCAGGTAAACATCCGTGATTTGTGCGTGGGTGATAATCGCGCCTGGCTCCAGGATTTCAAGAATGCTTATGTTTTCTGCCCAGAATTGGTGGCCCTGCGCCTTGCAGAACTGGCGAAGGATAGCCAACACAGCAGGGATGTCCCCGGGGCGATTCGGGTAGTTGGGGTGGCTGGCGATTCGGAGGAAGCTGTTCTCCGTAAGCGGACAGGTGGCCCAGGCCGCGCGGCCCTTCGCTGCAAACCAACGATGGGCCGCCTCGTGATGAATGTGCATTGGGTCACTCAAGGCAAGCAGCAGATTGACGTCCAGGAGATAGGTGGTCATGGGGCTTCATCTCGCAGCTGGTTGACCATCTCCAGCGTGACAATCCCGGCGTCTGGTTGGATCGGGAAGATCGGTATCCCATTTCGCGTGGCGGCGTTGACCTGGCGCATCAAGGCTTGCCTGACCAGGTCTGATACTACCTTGCCAACGGAGACGCCGCGCTGTCGGGCGATTTCCTTGGCTGCGTGGAGTACATCGTCTTCGACGTCTAAGGTTGTACGCATGGTTCCCTCCAATGAAGAGCGAACAAGACTGCATCTGATGTTTGATGATAACACATCACGCAGAAGAGATCAAGAAGGGTAAGCTTTGGATAATTTATATTATCCAAAGCTTATATGGATCGGAAAGACGGCGGCCAGAGACGCCAGCCCCTGCCTTGCTTTGCCAGGGCTTTCACAAAGCATCTTGGCAAACGAGTAAAAGTGTGTTGCCGCTCCCTGAGCGGAGCGCTCTTTGCGCAGTCGAAGGGCATCATCTAGTCTGGCGCCCCATCCTTCGACTTCGCTACGCTCCGCTCAGGATGGTGGTTGCCCGTCTTGTGAAAACCCTGCTTGCTTTGCGCTGGCGTATTCCCACAACCCGGGAGATTGGCTATACTTTAACCATCCTCACAGATACCCCCATTTCCCGCTGCCGCCCCCCCAACCCCCCCCGCCGGGAACAGAAAGGAGAAACCGGCTATGCCAAGAGCCGCCAAGAAATCCCCGCTTGAAGTGCCCCAGTCCACAGACACCTGGTATTTTGCCAGCCGCAGGCTCCGCGCCTGGATCGTCGCCGAGGACGATGAACCGGTGCGCCCTTACCTGCTGATCGTGGTCAACCTCAGCACGGGCCTCATCCAGAATTTAACCGTTGGGAAGAAACCGGTCCCGGAAGAGGCCCAAAAGACCTTGTTCACCGCGATGACTCGCCCTCCGAGAGGGCTGAAAATCGAGCCCCAGCGCCCGGCCCGCATCTTCTTCGAGGATCGCCAGCTCCAGCAGTCCCTGGCGCCTGCCCTCCAGGAGGTTGGCGTCCAGACCATGTACCGGCCGCGGCCCGGCGAGCTGGACGAGCTGGTCGAAGAGCTAGAGGCCCAGTTGGGCGGTGACCGTGCGGAGATCCCTGATCTGCTCTCCGGGGTAAGAGTCACCGCGAAGATGATCGGTGCGCTGTTCGCCGCGGCCGCGGACTTCTACCGGGCAGCGCCGTGGGTGCAGCTGGCGAACGAGGACGTCCTGGCCATTCGCGTCCCGCCCCAAAAGGAACCTTACTTCGTGTCCGTTATGGGACAGGGCGGCGTCGAGTACGGGCTGGCCCTGTACAAGAAATGGGAGGACGTTCAGCGGATGTACCTCCCTCATGACGATCCCCTCGAGGTGGTTTCTCCCGGCGGGTCTCATTCGCTGCTGTTCAACGACATCACCGAGGTCCCCTTCGACGACCTGGACGCCATCGAGAAATACGGCTGGGACGTGGCCGATCCAGGCGCCTATCCTGTCCCCTCTATCTTCCTCCCTCCCGATCAGGTCAGACGACCGGGTCGGGATGAGATCCTCTGGTACGAGGCAGCGTTGCGGGCCATCCCGGAGTTCGTCCGCCAGCACTGGTCAGTGAGCCCCCAGGGAGAGGCTCAACCGGCAGAAGCCAGGATACCGGCGACGACGGCTGCCGGCGCGGTGATGGTGGAGATCAAATATCCCGCCGGGGAGCTGCCGCTGGCTCGCCAAGCGGCCGTGGACTTCGAGGCCCTGGAAGAAGAAGCTCCCCCGGGTCCCCCCTTCGACCGCCGGGCGATAGAAGGCGACATGGCCCGCATGTTAGGCATGTTCACCGACCAGGAAGTCGACCCTGAATTGGAGAAAGCGCAGGAACTGATGTACCAGGCCTGGGAGGAACGCAACCCGGCCCGGCGCATTGCCCTGGCGCGCCGGGCGCTGCGGACGTCAAAAGACTGCGCCGACGCCTATGTGCTGCTTGCCGAGGAGGAAGCGGATACCGTTCAGCGAGCTCTGGAGTATTACCGGGAGGGCGTCGCGGCTGGCGAACGGGCCCTGGGCCAGAAGTACTTCAAAGAGAACGCCGGCCACTTTTGGGGGCTGCTGGTAACACGGCCTTATATGCGCGCCCTGGAAGGAGTTGCCAGCTGCCTCTGGCAGCTGGGGCGCAAAGAGGAGGCCCTGAGCAACTACAACGAGCTGCTCCGCCTCAACCCCGGCGATAACCAGGGGATCCGGTATGTCCTGGCTGACCTGCTGCTGAGTCTGAACCGGGATGCAGAGCTGGCGAAGCTCCTCCGGCAGTACCGAGGGGACTGGTCCGCGGTGTGGTTGTACACCCGGGCCCTGCTCACTTTCCGCAAGAGCGGCCCCTCTCCGAAGGCGGACCGCGCCCTGCAGGAGGCCCTGGAGGAAAACCAGCACGTGCCCACTTACCTGACCGGAAAGAAGCGCATCCCGAACCGCCTGCCCGACTATATCGGTTTCGGGGATGAGGCGGAAGCGGTGGTGTACGCGGCGCATCACCTGAACTACTGGCGCCGCACGCCGGGGGCCGTCGAGTGGCTCGAACGCCACGCGCCGCAGACTCCCCCGCCGAAAGCGCGTCGCTAGGACCTGCCCAAACTGGCCGCCGGCGGCCTCAGCGCGAGGAAGATTTGGAGGACGCTGTTGGGAAGATTGAGGAATAGGATGAGAGGGATGAAACGGTCTTTTTCAATGAGATAGCCGATCTCAATGTCATAAATCTCTTCGATGAATTCCGGGAGTTTTTTCCATGGCTCCTGTTTTTCGTTCGCCAGCTTGCCAAATGTATGCGGATTCAAACCCAGCTCGCGCGCCATCTGGACTTGGCATCAGAAAGGTGGTATCGCCTGCGCGCTTCAGCTCATACCTGGTATTCTTGAGGAATAATCTGTTTCTTCGCTATTACGCTTTGCTCAAATCGTTATCCAGTGTTTCCAGATCAATAAGCATCGCACCCGCTGTTTGAGCTTCCTCGCGCGCTGCATCAGTGAATCCAGCTCGAGCAAAGTAAACATAGTGTACCTGCCATCCTTCGCTCGGAACGATCTTCGGCGTTTTATCAACCAGTTCGCGAACCACAGAGCGCCCAACGTCACCGACACCCCACTTACACTCGCCCAGCAAGATCGCCTTGTCATGCCAATTCACGGCGACCACGTCCACCTGGACGTCCGCCGACCAGTGGCTGCCTACTACTTCGGGGATCATTGGCAGCTTATCGGCACGGGCCTTGACCAACACCCACTCTCGACACAGGTCTTCGAAGGCGGTCATCCCCACAAAGGCGCGGAACTGGTCAGATATTCGGTCCCACAGAACTTGGCTTAGTTCCTGCTCGACCAGTTCAGCATTGGGAGCGATGAAACGGAAATAAAAGCGTAGGTAGGGATCAACCAAGTGATACTGGCTGATCTTGGTCCTTTCCCGCCGTTCTGGGGGTGTGGTGGCCGGGATGCGGCGCTTGACCAGGTGCAGATCTTCCAATTGCTTGAGGTAAGGGCTCAAATAAGACGAGGAGACGCCGAGCGCCTCGCCGATCTCCTGTGGCCTCTTGTTCCCTGCTGCGATGCTCTTCAGCACCGCCTCGTAAGTCTGCGTCTCGCGGCGGATCACATCTCCGATTAGAAAAAATGGCTCGGCCCGGAATATGCTGGTGCGCTGCATGAAAAGTTCTCGGAGGTTCTCAGTGAGCGACCGCCGGTCATCGAAGCGTTCCAGATAGGCCGGCACACCGCCGGTCACAGCGAATACAGCTACGCGTTCGGCTGCTGTATAGTGCGGCAAGAAATCGCTTAATGCTGCAAAGGGTAGCGGATCTACGGGGAGCTGGGCGGTGAAACGACCGTAGAGCGGCGCCTGGTACCCCATCAAGTCCACCATCATCCCGATATGTGAACCGGCGAGCACAATGGTGATGCTACTGTCCTTGAATAGGTGATCCCAGGCAGATTGCAGGTGGGAAGCCAGGGATGGGTCGGACTCGGCCGCGTAGGAGAACTCGTCCAGGATCAGGATCACCGGCTGGTCGCCGATTAGTTGGGCGGTCGTTTCGAAGGCGTCCTCCCAGGTATCGAAGCGCGGTACGGCCTGGCCCTCGGGATGCGCCCAGCGCCATACGGCTCTTGTGAACCCTAGACGCACTTGAGCCGGAGTATCCCTGTTGGCTACCCAGTAAATGTATGGCTTACCGGATTGCTTAGCCCAGTTGAGCAGCAGGGTGGTCTTACCCACCCGCCGGCGGCCGTAGACCAGGATGAACTGTGCGCCTCGTTGGGAGAGGATGCGATTGAGTTCTTCTAGTTCGCGGTCTCGTCCGACAAATTTGTTCATGCGCGTATTTTCTAAGCAGCTTATAATAACCTACTTAGATTATACCACACATGGATATTATTCAGGTCTGGTCATTGACCGGAGCAGTCGGCCCAACTCTTCCTCCTGGGCAGGGCTTTCTTAAAGTCAGGAAAAGGATAGACAAAAGAGACCTTCCGGCGGAATCCACGTCGCTTTCGTCCTTCGCCGGGGGATCGGCGAGCTGTCCAGCCCTCGCGCTGCGCCCGAGGACGTAGTACCCGCTGACCGGCGCCAGGCAGGCCAGGCGGTCGAACGTCCCGTTGCGGCGGCTTTCCGCGACGAAGAAGGTGGGGCACAGCTCCCATCTGCCGGTCGCCTCGCTGGCGTACCAGATGGCGATCGCCTCCACGCCGCCCTTTGACCAGAGCACCCGGTCGCCGCCGGTGATGTTGAAGAACACGTAGACGAGCGCGCTGATCTCCTCGACCGGGCCGCCTTTCTGGTTCAGGCAGCGCGCCTCCATCGCCGGGAGGCGGTACTTGAGGTCTACTCCGTGGTTGAAGCGCGCCGGAAGCCGCCCGCCGACCATATCCAGGGACACATGGGAGACGCCGACGGGGAGGTTGGCGGCGTGCAGGCCCCCCCGCCCCAGCTCGATGGTCTCGCCCGCCTGGAGGGGAAAGACGCCGGACCGGTGCCGCTGGTGTGTCATTCCCGTGTCACTCGACCGGCGGGACTGTTCAATTTGAAGGCGATGCAATAAGATCAGGGCGATGGACGACACTTTTGCCGAGCAGGTCCGGTTCTTCATCAAGCGCCGCAACCTCCCCGTGGAGCAGCTGGCGACCCTGGCCAACCTCTCGCGCAAGACCCTCTACCGGTGGGTCAAGGGAGAGGTCGCCCACCCCCGGCACTGGTATCAGATCGTGGCCCTGGGGAAGGCCCTGCGCCTCAGCGAGGACGAAGTGGACCGGCTCCTGTGGGCGACGAAGAACCCCAGCTTCCGGGAATTGCCCGCCCTGGCCCGCTACGAATACGAGCTGGAGCTCCTGCAGGAGTTCTCGACCACCGAGCCGCTGTCCGGCCCCATCCCGCGGCCCCAGGTCCGTTCCGAATCCTGGGCCGCGCTGGAATCCCCGGCCGGAGCGATGCGGCCGGAATCCCCTTTCTACGTCGAACGCGCCGCCGACAGCCAGCTCCGGCACCAGCTCGCCGGGCAGGGCACCACCACGACCATCCAGGCCGGCCGGCAGACCGGAAAGACCTCGCTCCTGATGCACGCCATCCACGCCTCCCGCCACGAACAAGACCGGATCATCTACCTGGACTTTCACCTGGTGGATGAGCCCAGCCGGTCTGACCTGACCAGCTTCCTGCGCTTCCTGTCCGAGGCCATCGCCGAGCAGATCGACCTGGAGTGGGAGGTGGTGGACGGGTACTGGCAGGCGGCCCGCAACCCGGCCCAGACTTTCAACCGCTTCCTGCAGCGCGAAGTGCTCCAGCGGTCCGACCAGAAGGTCCTGCTGGCCATCGACGAGGCCGACGAGCTCTTCGACGCCGGGTTTAAAAAGCACTTCTTTGCCCTCCTGCGCGCCTGGGATTCGCGCCGGGCGTTCGACGCGGACTGGCGCCGGCTCAACCTGGTCATGGCGATCTCCACCCACCCGTATCTGCTGATCGACGACGTGAACCTCTCCCCCTTCAACGTGGGGCTGAACATCGCGCTCAAAGACTTCACCCCGGAACAGGTGGCGGACCTGAACCAGCGCCACGGGAGCCCGCTCAGGCCGGACGAGATCCCCGCCCTCATGCACCTGGTGGGCGGGCATCCCTACCTGGTGCGGCAGGCTTATTACACTCTGGTCAGCGAGGGCCTGTCCCTGGCGGACCTGTCCGCCGTCGCCAGCTCTCCCGAGGGCCCGTTTGGGAAGCACCTGCTCTTCTACCAGCACAGCCTGAAGAAGAACCCCGCCCTCCTGGCCGCGCTCCAGGAAGTGCTCCGGAGGGGCATCCGGGAGCAAAAGGGCCTGGACGAATCCCTGCTGGAACGCCTGGCCGCGGTGGGACTGATCCGGCGGGAGAAGGGGCAGTGGAAGCCGCGCTGCGGCCTGTACGAGCAGTTCTTCCGGCGGCAAGGGGAATGAACCGACACCCATCCCTGCAGGAATTCTTCGTGGCGGGGGGCACGCTCTGGAGCGAGGCCTCCTCTTACATCGTCCGCCCCGCCGACGAGGAGCTGTTCAGGCTGATCCTGGCGGGGGAGTACTGCAACGTCCTGGCAGCCCGCCAGATGGGGAAGTCCTCGCTCATGGTCCGCACCGCCAACCGCCTGAAGGAGGTCGGGATCCGCACCGCCATCCTGGACGTCAGCACCCTGGGGGGAGGCATCTCGACGCCGGAGGCCTGGTTCTTCGGCTTCCTCGACGAGCTCGCTGTGCAGCTGGGGCTGCGCGAGGAGGTGGGCGCCTGGTGGGAGGCGCACGCGGCCCACAACGCGGTGCAGCGGTTCAGCAACTTCCTGCGGGACGTGGTGCTGGCGGAAATCCCTGCCCCCATCGCCGTATTCGTGGACGAGATCGATTCGGCCCTGGGGATGGCCTTCACCGACGACTTCTTCGCCGCCATCCGGGCCGCGTACAACGCCCGCGCCAGCCAGCCGGAATTCCAGCGCCTGACCTTCATCCTGCTGGGGGTGGCGCGCCCGGCAGACCTGATCCGCGACCGCAACCGCACCCCGTACAACATCGGCGCACAGGTCCACCTGAGCGATTTCACCCTCCCCGAACTGCGCCCGTTCCAGGACGTCTTCGAATCCGTCTACCCGGGTCAGGGGCGGGAGATCGTCGAGTGGGTGCTGGACTGGACGAGCGGGCAGCCCTACCTGACGCAGAAATTGTGCGCCGAGCTCGTCCAGGCCGCCGAGATTCCCCGCACCAGCGAAAGCGTGGCCCAGGCCGTCAACCGCCTGTTCTTCACGGAAGAAGCCCGCAAGGAGAGCAACCTGCGCGCCATCCAGGATCGCATCGAGAGCAGCCCCCACAGGGCCAGGATGCTCCTCGTTTACGACCAGATCCTGCGCGGGAAGCACGTCCCGGACGAGGAACGCGCGCCGGCCAAGACCGAGCTCAAGCTCACCGGGCTGGTGCGCCCCTCGGCGCAGGGGACGTTGGAAGTCCGCAACCGCATTTACCGCACGGTGTTCGACCGGGCCTGGGTGCAGAAAAACCTGCCGCGGTCCCGCACGCGCCAGGTGGCGGTCCTAGCCTCCATCCTCGCCGTCCTGGCCTTCGTCGTGGCGGGCTACGCCCTCTACCGGCAGCAGATCCAGCCTGCGCTCACCTTTGCCGAGCAGTTCCAGACGAGCAACAGCCCCGACGTCAAGCTCACCAGCCTGGCCCGCCTGCTGGAACTGGACGATCGCTCCGGGGAACAGGCGCTCGAACTCTACGCCGGCCTCTCGCACGAAGAAAAACTCGCCCTGTTCACCGGGCTCTCCAGCCCACAGAACGTCGCCGCGGAGCTCGTCGCCGTGATCGAAGCGGTCTACCAGGGCAGCGAGAACTCCCCGGTCGGGGACGAGATCCTGAGGGCGATGCGGACGGTCCTGGGACAGGTCGGCGCGGCGGGCGCGCCCAGCCTGAAGACCGAGATCGAGTTCTGGCTCAAAGGGCGGAAGGAGGCCGCCGAAAACAAGAACGGGGCGACCGCCGTCAGTTTTTACGACAGCGCGTGGGAGGAAAGCGTCACGCGCGGGCACCCGAATTATGCCGTGCGCTACGACCGGGCGCTGGCGCTGATCGAGCTCGAGGCGTATGCCCTCGCCTTCGAGGACCTGCGGGCGGTTTGGGAGCAGGACCCAGCCCTCCGGCAGGCGGTCGCCGCGGCGATCCGGGCAAGCCCCGGACTGGCTGCCTACATCTTCGGTGCCCCGCAGGCGGACCCCGCCATCCTGGCCTTCATCACACCCCCTTCGCCCACCTCGATCCCGGAACTCGTCCGCCGGCCCACTCTTTCCCCCACGCCCACTCGGGCCGGCGCCGCGCAGAGCCCGACGCCTGCCCCCACCCGGCAACCCTCTCCCTATACGGGCTGGATCGCCTTCGGGGTTGGAGATGGCACCGGGCGCGAGATCTTCGTCATGGACCCGGCGACCGGCGTCCGGGAGCAGATCACGCACAATGGGGTGATCGACGAGGCCCCCTCATTCTCCCCGGACAACTGGCAGCTCGTCTACGCCTCTTTCCGCAGCCAGGGCGGATGGGAGCTCTACGCCTACGACCTGCGCCGGGGCACGGAACGGCAGCTCACCGCTTTCGAGGGACAGGCCCACTTCCCAAACTGGTCGCCCCTGCCCGGGGACACGCACATCGTCTTCGAAGGGAGGACTTTCGAGCCGGAGGCGGGGATCAACATCTGGTTGCTCGACGTCGAGACCGGGGCTCTGGAGCAGCTGACCGACAGCGGCGCCGATTCCCGGCCCGCCTGGTCGCCGGACGGGACCCGGATCGTGTTTGGCCGCGCGACCAGGGATACGACCCGCGACGGCCAGATCACCGTCAACGACCTGCTCGACGTCTACACCCTGGACCTCGCTACGGGCGCGGAGCAGAACCTGACCGGCACGCCCGACTTCGACGAATTTAACTACGCCTGGTCGCCGGACGGGGAGTGGATCGTATTTTCGAGCGTGCGCCTCGACGTGAACGGCGACGGCGCCCTCAACCTGAGCGACAGCCAGGACCTGTTCCTGATCCCCGCGGCGGGGGGCGAAGAACAGCGCCTGGACCTGGGCGGGATGCAGACCTTCTCCCCCTCCTGGTCGCCGGACGGCCGCTTCATCGCGGTCCTGGTGGCCCTCGAAGACGGGCAGAACCAGATCTGGCGGTACGACACCCGAACCGGGAACTTCACCCCGCTCACGGAGCCTGGGCCATATTACCACCCGGCCTACTCGAACGCCGCTCCCTTGCCCCCTTTGCCCTGACCCGATTTCACTGCGCTTGCCCGAATCCATGCTGGCCGAGCTGCGCCAGCTGGCAAACAAGCGCGACGTCCCCTACCAGTCGCTGATCAAGACCTTTTTGCGCGAGCGGATCGATCAGGAGTGCCGGCGTGGCAAGTGATGTTGGCCTGGGAGTTTGTGGACGCGTTCAGCGATCCCGAGGTCACGGGGCCGATCGCCGCGGCGACGCTTCAGGATACGATCAATCTGTTGCCGATCCCGAACGCGTTGCAAAAGGTGAACGATCTGTTCGACGCAATCGGAATGGACTGCCGCCACCTGGACGCCTATTCTTACGGCCTGGTGGAGGCAGACCCACTCCAAAACCGCGTGACGGTCACCTTGAAAGATGACGCTGGCGCCCCGCTCTTCGATCAGGCCCACCCGGAAATCGAATGCCGGCAGGCGATCCGGGTCCCCGGCAAGCAGTTCTTGCCCGTAGTGCAGAAGCCGTGAGAATCAGCCGCCGGCCGACCTCATCCCAGGCTGAGTGACACAAAAGCGACACACGAGTGACATTCCAGAGGGGTTCTGCTGACACGTTAATTGCTTTAAAGTAAGGCATCAAAGGAGCCTCAGGAGGAATCCACCGTGAACCGCCCATCCATCCGCTGCTGGTATCTCTTCGGCCTGTTATCCGTGCTCATCCTCTCCGCCGAGCGGAGCGTAGCGCAGTCGAAGCGCTGCGCGGCGACGCCCACCGTCGCATCTTTCGGGCCCGCCGCCGGCGCGTCGGACTCCGCGCAGTCCCCCATCTCAACGCCCTCCCCGGAAAGCACGCCCGCCCGCGAACCAGCGGACACCGCTCCGGCGCCCTCGCCCGCACCCCAGGAATCGTCCTCCACCTGGGTGATCGACCTGGAATCCGGCGCGGTGCGCGCGCCCGGCGCGCAGGACGCCTGGCTGCCCCCCGCCGGCGGCTCTCCACCCGATCCAGCCGCAGAGGCGGCCCGCGTGCTGCAGGGTTTCCTGGACAGGCTGTCCGGGGGGCGGACCGAGGCGAGCAGCTATGAATGGGCAGCTGAATTGTACGGCGGCGGCTACCCAACGCTAGTCGAGATCAACTCCGAAATCGACCCCGCTGACCACGCCGCCCTGCTGCGCAACGCCTGCGAGGGGAACGGCCACCAGTGCCTGCGCCTGCGCGAGGCGCTCTCGACCGAGGCTGTCGTGGGAGAAAACGGCCTCCGGGAGTTCCGCTTCACGGTCACTTTGCTGGCCCCGGACGGGGCCGCCTTCTCCCGGGGGCCGTGCTGCGGCGAGGAGGCCGGCGATCCGGAGGCCGGGTTCGTCTTCACCGTCCGGCAGATGGAAGACGGCGCGTTCAAGGTGTTCGATCTGCCGCCCTACGTGCCATAGCGCCTGCCTTCCAAAGGCGAAGTGCCCCATGAGTGACGAGATGGACCGTTTTTATCCCTCCGATCTGGAGGCGGAAGAAGCGCTGCTTCGAAAGGCCTCCCAGGGCTCCCTGGACGCCTTCAACCAGCTGGCCCTGCGCTACCAGGACCTGGCGTACCACCAGGCGTACGCCTTGCTGGGCGACGCCGCCTCCGCGGAGGACGCCACCCAGGAGGGCCTCATTAAGGCGTTCCTGAACATCCGCCGGTTTCGCGGGGGTTCGTTCCGGGCCTGGCTGCTCAAGATCGTGACCAACGCCGCGTACGACCTGCTGCGCCGGTCCAGGAACCATTCCGATCTCCCCCTGTGCCCCGAAGACGAATACGGCGAGGAGTTCGAATCCCCGGCCTGGTCTGCCGACCCCTCCGCCGCGGTGGAGGCAGCCGTGGAGCAGAACGAGGACGCGCAGCGCCTGCATCGACTGCTGGGGGAACTGCCCGCCGTTTATCGCAGCGTCCTCGTCCTGGTGGACTTTTACGAAATGGACTATGCGGAAGCCGCCCAGGCGCTGCAGGTACCGGTGGGGACGATCAAAAGCCGGCTGGCGCGCGCCCGGCTGCAGATCGGGGCGAAATTGCGGGGCGACCGCGCGTATTTCTTCCCCTTCAGCCAGTCCCTCCCCGCCGTTCAATCCCGATAGGTTTTGCTGCGCCGTATCCCTGCAGAGGGGATATTTCGATGTCGTACTTGCCATCGGCAGCCATGAAGTCCAATACTTCCAGAAAGTCCACCCGCGCAAGTGCAAGGCATAGATCTGCTCTGCTCTGACTTCCTGAGCGATTTGAGTACTGGGCATCCGGCGCACATCAACCGGCAGCGACCAACTGGAATGCGGTTCAGCACACCATTCCAGGAGCGAATGGGGATAGCCGATCGTGACCGTACCGCCTTTGACATCGCTGCTCGCCTGGTACACACACTGGTGTTCATCCAGCACCCAGCATCTTGGCCGAGGCCAGGATGAGCCGTCGAGCGGGAAGAGGCACACACCTTGCTGCGGTACCTGCCGGGCCAGGTAGGTTTGCAGCCACTGGCGGTCCAGTTCTCCATCTTCGACCGCCGCATACAGGCTCAACCATTCCCGCTGAAACCGGCTGGATTGCATAAGGAAGTCTGGCAGGATCTTGGCGCGCAGAATTACATCGATGAGGAGCGCAATGCATGGGCCGACTCACCGAGCCGAAGTATTTATCACCAATGACGGACTCTTGAAACGACTGGTGGTCCTCCAACAATGCCTGCGTCAATGGTCTTCCACCACCGGCGAGCATGCCTGCAGATTCCTCAATCGGGCTCGCTTTTACCGGGACTATCGCCAGTACACCGCCGTAATCGACAATTTCTATCGCCATACCTGGCTTCAGTTTATACTTTGCCCGTAACTCCGACGGGATAACGACCCACCCCCGTTATTTTCAAGAACCGGCGCAGAGCGCCTGGCTCCCCCTCGATCTGGACGAGTCCCCTGGCGATCGCCTCCTCCGGCTCGATCTGCCCGGCGAACAGCCCCACGAAGGATCCCATATCGGTTTTGAATATTACTTGACTTTCGATACCAACCCCGGTATAATAATAGAATATTTGTACTAATTATACCTGATTGGTCTGGATTGGTCAACCTCGCGTGGCCGGCCAGCCTGACAGGGAACGAGAGGAAAAAAATGGATGAAACTACTGGCATTTCTCTGGAAGAGGGTGGGCAACACGCAGACTGGCAGAAAAAGACCGCCCTGTTCCTGTCCAGCCAGAGCCTCTCGCTGTTCGGCTCCATGCTGGTCCAGTACGCGATCATCTGGTACGTCACCCTGACGACCCAATCGGGGGCCGTCCTGACCATCTCCACCCTGTCCGCCTTCCTGCCGCAGATCGTCATCTCGCTCTTCGCCGGGGTGTGGGCCGACCGATATCCCCGCAGGCTCTTGATCATCGCAGCAGACGTCCTCACCGCCACCAGCACCCTGGTCCTGGCCGCGTTCTTCCTGCTGGGCTACCGGGAGCTCTGGCTGATCTTCCTGGTCTCGGCATTCGGTCGGTCGGGGCGGGCATCCAGGCCCCGGCGGTAGGCGCGCTCCTGCCGCAGATCGTGCCAACGGACAGGCTGATCCGCGTCAACAGCCTCAACGGCACCATCCAGCCCTTCATCATGCTCACTGCGCCGGTTGTCAGCGGGGCGTTGCTGTCGTTCTCCCGCCTGGAGGCTATCTTTTTTATCGACGTGGTCACTGCCGCCCTCGCGGTGGTCCTGCTGCTGGTCTTGCAGGTGCCCCCCCACCAGAAAGCCGCCGCAGCCCAGAATACGGGCTACCTGGACGATCTGAAGGCCGGCCTAGCCTACATCGGGGGGAACCGGGCGATCAAGACGCTGTTCGTCTTCTTCGCGTTCGTCTTCTTCCTGGCGACCCCGGTGATCTTCCTGACCCCGCTGCTGGTAACCCGCTCCTTCGGAGAGGAGGTCTGGAGGCTGACCGCCAACGAGGTGACCTTCTTCGCCGGCTCGATCCTGGGCGGGGTCATCATGACCGCCTGGGGAGGCTTCAAGAACCACTTCCGCACCATCGGGTTGAGCTGTATTCTGTGGGCGGTCCTGTTCGTGGGGCTGGGATTATCCCGGCATTTTGGCCTGTACCTGGCGATCATGTTTCTATCCGGCATCCCCATGCCGATGTTCAACGTCCCAACCACCACGCTGTTGCAGGAAATGGTCGATCCGGACATGCAGGGGAGGGTGTTCGGGGTGATGCAGCTGATCATGAACACGATCCTGCCGGTGGGGATGCTGCTCTTCGGGCCGATCGCCGACGTGATCACGGTCGAAATCCTGCTCGTCCTCAGCAGCGCCCTGATGGCGGTCCCGGGCCTGTGGATCTTCTTCAACCGGCAGCCCGGTGTAGCCCGGGCCGGACTGGCCTCGGCGGATTAATAACCCTTGAATAACTCATGGGGGAAACCCCTCAGTGACTCGTCTCAGCCGCAGTTCTAGAATGGCAACCTTATCGATCGCATTCACGAAAGGAGAAACACGATGAGTAAAGGCAACCCAGTCCAGGAGCTCCGCGCTGTCCTCGACGGCCGGGTGATCACCCCGGAAGACCCCGGGTACGACGCGGCGCGCACCGTCTTCTATGGCGGGATCGACCGCCGTCCGGCGGCCGTCGTCCGCCCCGGGAATGCAAGCGAGGTCGCCCGCGTGGTCTCGCTGGCGCGCCAGACCGGGCTGGAGCTCGCCGTCCGCAGCGGCGGCCACAGTTTCGCCGGCCACAGCCTCTCCGAGGGAGGCGTCGTGCTCGACCTCAAGGAGATGCGAGCGCTGGACATCGACGTCGAAAACCGCACCGCGTGGGCCGAGACCGGGCTGACCGCAGGCGAGTACACGACCGCGGCCGGGGCGCACGGCCTCGCCACCGGGTTCGGCGACACCGGCTCGGTGGGGATCGGGGGGATCACCCTGGGCGGCGGGATCGGTTTCCTCGCCCGCAAGTACGGCCTGACGATCGACGACCTGCTCGCCGCAGAGATAGTGACCGCCGACGGTCAGATCCGCCGCGCCGACGCCGAGTCGCACCCGGACCTGTTTTGGGCGATCCGCGGCGGCGGGGGGAACTTCGGCGTGGCGACCCGCTTCCAGTTCCGGCTGCACGCGGTGGACACGATCGTGGGCGGGATGCTCATCCTGCCAGCGACGCCCGAGGTCATCGCCGGCTTCGTCGCCGAGGCGGAGGCCGCGCCGGAAGCGCTCACCACGATCGCCAACGTCATGCCCGCGCCGCCGATGCCGTTCCTGCCCGCCGAGCACCACGGCCAGCTCATCCTGATGGCCCTGGTCGCCTGCGTCGGGGATATCGCGGCCGGGGAGCGCGCCGTTGCGCCGCTCCGGGCGCTCGCCGCGCCGATCGCCGACATGCTGCGGCCGATGTCCTATCCCGAGATGTACCTGCCCGAAGAGGAGGGCTACCACCCGACGGCGGTCGCCCAGACCATGTTCGTCGACGCCATCGACCGCAGCGCGGCCGAGACGATCGTCGATCACCTCCGGGCTTCCGACGCCCCGGTGCGCGTCGCCCAGCTGCGCGTCCTCGGCGGAGCGGTGGCCCGCGTGCCCGCCGAGGCGACCGCCTACCCCCACCGGAAGCAGCGGATTATGGTGAACCTGGCCGCCTTTTACGACGGCCCCGAGGACCGGGCCGCCCGCCAGGCCTGGGTCTCCGCTTTCGCGGCAGCGCTGAACCAGGGAGACGCCGGCGCCTACGTCAACTTCCTGGGCGACGAAGGCCCGGCCCGGGTCCGCGACGCGTACCCGGGGACCGCCTGGGAGCGGCTGGCGGCGATCAAGGCGCGCTACGATCCGACCAACCTCTTCCGCGTCAACCACAACATCCCGCCGGCGAATGGGGGATCGGTGCAGTAGAAGCCATGTGCAGAAACATCAGGCCCTTGTTCAACTACGAACCGCCCGCCGCCGAGGCAGAGATCCGCAACGCGGCGCTCCAGTACGTCCGGAAGATCAGCGGGTTCAACAAACCCTCCAGGGCGAACGAAGCTGCCTTCTCCGCAGCTGTGGACGACATCACCCGGATCTCGGGCCGGCTGCTCGCTGCGCTCGAATCGACCGCTCCCGCGAAGAACCGGGAAGTGGAAGCGGCTAAAGCGAAGGCACGCGCCGCTCAAAGGAGAAAGGTTGTCAAATAACACCCATAGGAGGATCTGGATGACACGGGGTAATTACGCCAACGTAAACGGTCTCGACATGTATTACGAGGTCCACGGCGCGGGCAGGCCGCTGGTCCTGCTGCACGGCGCGTTTTCGGCCATCGGCACCTCCTTCGGCAAGGTCCTGCCGTCCCTGGCGGAGACCCGCCAGGTCATCGGCGTCGAACAGCAGGCGCATGGGCACACCGCCGACATCGACCGCCCTTTGAGCCTCGAGTAGATGGCGGACGACACCGCCGCGTTGCTGGGGCAGCTCGGAATCGAAAAAGCCGATTTCTTCGGCTACAGCATGGGCGCCGGCGTCGCCCTGCGGGTCGCCATCCGGCGCCCGGAGGTCGTGCGCAAACTCGTGCTCGCTGCGGTCACCTACAAGATGAGCGGCGTTCATCCTGGATTGATGGAAGGTCTGGCGAACATGAAGCCGGAAGACATGTTCGGGTCCCCCTGGCACGAGGAGTACCTTCGAATAGCGCCCAACCCGGAAGCTTTCGCCACGCTGTTCGCCAAAAAGACGCAAATGGACCGGGAAACCCAGGACCTGCCTGCTGAAGCTATCCAGTCGATCCAGGCGCCCGTCCTGCTCATCATCGGGGATTCCGATCTCGTCCGCCCCGAACACGCGGTCGAGATGTTTCGGCTGCTGGGCGGCGGCGTGTTCGGCGATCTCGCCGGTCTGCCTCGTTCCCAGCTGGCGGTGCTGCCCGGCACCACCCACGTTACCCTCGCCGACCGCGCCGATTGGCTGGTCTCGATGATCACGGAATTTCTCGACGCGCCGATGCCAGAGGCTGGTAAATAGGGGTGGTGGGCATTCTGAGCGGAACGCAGAACAGTCGAAGAAGCCCACCACTCTGCTCAGGGCGCCGATCGACCTTATCCCGTATTCACGTTAAATAATCTTGATAACGACCGATCAAAGTCTCCTGCAAAAAGGTGGGATTATCTAGAACAAATGTTTGACATATTTTATCTAATTGGTTAGAATTAAGGGCAGCCTGGAAGAGGTAAAAGCCCGGACCCGGCGGGCAATCTGGGCTGCGCTTGCCTCGGCGGCGCGGGGTGAAATTGCCGCCGCTGGGCCGCGCGGGGGCGTCCGCTGGACCCCGCGCTACTTCCTCCGCCGGGAGGCCTAGTACGTGCTCGATCACGCCTGGGAGATCGAAGATCGCATAATCTGAACCAAGGAGAAACAGAAATGAACCCGTTAGAAAACAAAATCACCCCCCATTTATGGTTTGATAAAGAGTCCCGGGAGGCGGCCGAATTTTACGTCTCCGCCTTTGGGGACGGTTCGAAGATCGCGAACATCACCACCCTGCGCGACACGCCCTCGGGCGATGCGGACCTCGTTTCGTTTGAGCTTTCCGGCCAGCCGTTCATGGCCATCAGCGCCGGGCCCCTCTTCAAATTCAACCCGTCTGTTTCGTTCATCGTCAACTTCGACCCCTCTCGAGACCAGAATGCGCGCAGGAGACTCGACGCACTCTGGGCGAAACTGTCTGCCGGCGGCACAGCGCTCATGCCCCTCGATCAATATCCGTTCAGCGAGCGCTTCGGCTGGGTGATGGACAAATACGGGCTCTCCTGGCAGCTCATCCTGTCGGACCCCGCGGGCGAGGAACGCCCTTTCATCGTGCCCGCGCTCATGTTCGTCGGCGATGTCTGCGGGAAGGCGGAGGAAGCCATCAGCTTCTATCTTTCAGTGTTTAAGAACACAAAGCAGGGGCCTGTCTTCCGCTACGGGCCGGGCCAGGAACCGGAGAAAGAAGGCACGATCATGTTCTCCGATTTCATGATCGAGGGGCAGTGGTTTGCCGCGATGGACAGCGCGCGCGAACACGGCTTTGCCTTCAACGAGGCGATCTCCTTCATCGTACACTGTGACACGCAGGAGGAGATCGATTACTATTGGGAGAGGCTCTCAGCGGTCCCCGAGGCGGAACAGTGCGGCTGGCTCAAGGACAGGTACGGCCTTTCCTGGCAGATCGTCCCCGCCGCGATGGACGAGATGATGAGCAGCGCCACCAGGGAGCAGCTCGATCGAGTTACGCAGGCGTTCCTGCCGATGAAGAAGCTGGATCTCGCGCAGTTGCAGCAAGCATACGAGGAGGCATAGCATGAACGGGATAAGAGTACTGGTCGGCACGCGCAAGGGCGCGTTCATCCTGACCTCCGACGCCCGGCGCAAAAAGTGGGAGGTGAGCGGCCCGCACTTTGCCGGCTGGGAGATCTACCACCTCAAGGGCTCGCCTGCCGACCCGGACCGGCTGTACGCCTCGCAGACCAGCGGCTGGTTCGGGCAGGTGATCCAGCGCTCGGACGACGGCGGGTTGACGTGGAAAACGCCCGGCGGCGGCCTGGAGAAGACCCCTGAGGGCTTTTCGCAAGGGGAAAGCAACAAGTTCGTCTACGAGGGCGAGGTCGGCACGCACCAGTGGTACGACGGCACCCAGCACCCCTGGGAGTTCAAGCGAATCTGGTACCTTGAGCCCTCCCTGACCGACCCGGACACGGTCTACGCCGGCGCCGAAGACGCCGCCCTGTTCCGCTCGCGGGACGGCGGGGCGACCTGGCAGGAGCTCGCCGGACTGCGGCGCGCCCGGGGCGACCTCTGGCAGCCGGGCGGCGGCGGGATGTGCCTGCACACCATCCTCCAGGACCCGACCGACCCGAACCGGATCTTCACCGCTATCTCCGCCGCGGGCGCCTTCCGCACCGACGACGGCGGGCAGACCTGGCGGGCGATCAACCACGGTCTGCTGTCTCGCTACGAGCTCCCTGACCCCGACGCCGAGATCGGGCACTGCGTCCACAACCTCGCCATGCACCCCGCGCGCCCAGGCGTGCTCTTCATGCAGAAGCACTGGGACGTCATGCGCAGCGACGACGCCGGCGAGTCCTGGCGCGAGATCAGCGGGGACCTGCCGACCGACTTCGGTTTCCCGATCGCCGTCCACGCGCACGAGCCGGACACCGTCTACGTCGTGCCCATCAAGAGCGACTCGGAGCACTACCCGCCCGAGGGAAAGCTGCGCGTCTACCGCAGCCGGACGGGCGGGGACGAGTGGGAGCCGCTGACCAAAGGGCTGCCGCAGAAGGACTGCTACGTCAACGTGCTGCGCAGCGCCATGGCGGTCGACTCGCTCGATCCCTGCGGCGTGTACTTCGGCACCACCGGCGGGCAGGTGTACGCCTCCGCCGACGCCGGCGACAGCTGGGCGCCTGTCGTCCGGGACCTCCCAGCCGTGCTGTCCGTGGAGGTCCAGACCCTGCCATGATCCGGGTCGTGCTCCCACATCACCTGCGGACGCTGGCGCACGTCGGCAAAGAGGTCGAACTCCAGGTACAAGACCCCGCGACGCTGGGCGCGGTCCTGGATGCGTTGGAGGCCCGGTATCCGATGCTGCGCGGCACGATCCGCGACCACGTCACGAAGCAGCGCCGGCCCTTCATCCGGTTCTTCGCCGGCGGGGAAGACTTATCTCTTGAGTCGCAAGACGCCCTCCTGCCCAAGGCGGTCGCCGCGGGCGAGGAACCCCTGCGGGTGGTGGGCGCCATGGCTGGCGGCTAGGCGCCCGCGGCAATGAAAATCCACTTGGTCGACGGCACCTATGAGCTCTTCCGCAGCTTCTACGGCGCGCCTCCCAAGAAATCGCCTGGGGGGCGTGAGGTCGGCGCGACGCGCGGCCTGCTCAGGAGCCTGCTCGCCCTCATCACCGGGTCGGGGGCGACCCATATCGCCTGCGCTTTCGATCACGTCATCGAGTCCTTCCGCAACGACCTGTTCCCGGGGTACAAGACCGGGGAGGGCATTGACCCGCACCTGCTCGACCAGTTCCCGCTCGCCGAGGAGGCCGCCCGCGCCTTGGGGCTGGTCGTCTGGCCGATGGTCGAGTTCGAGGCGGACGATGCCATCGCCACGGCCGCGGCCCGGTTTGGGGGGGATCCCGCCGTCGACCAGGTGGTCATCTGCTCGCCCGACAAGGACCTGGCCCAGCTGGTCGCAGGGAACCGCGTGGTATGCTGGGACCGCCGCCGGGACATCGTCTATGACGAAGCCGCGGTGATCGAGAAGTACGGCGTCCCGCCGGCCTCGATCCCGGACTGGCTGGCGCTGGTCGGCGATTCGGCCGACGGCATCCCGGGCGTCCCTGCCTGGGGGGCGAAATCCGCCGCCGCGGTGCTCTCCCGGTACGGGCGCCTCGAAGCCATCCCCGAGGACCCTCAGCAGTGGGGGCTGCCCGCCGGACGGGCGCTTAACCTCGCCGAGAATCTCCGGGGCCGTTGGGAAGCGGCCCTCCTCTACCGCCACCTGGCGACCCTCCGCCGCGATGTCCCGCTCGCGCAGGACCTCACCGACCTGGAATGGCGCGGCGCGCGGGCAGAGCTCCGAGGGCTGTGCGCGCAGCTGGGCGACAGCGATTTTCCGGATCGGGTGCCACGCTGGACCGGAGAATCATAGCCCTCGTTTTGCGGGCCTGGCACAGAGCAAGATCATGGAGCTGCTGGCGAGCCGCGGCCGGCTGCCTGCCACGAATATCTACCATCATTTTCCTGTCAGCCGCCCGGCGATCTCGCAGCATCTGAAGATCCTCCGGAAGGCGAAACTGGTGCGGGTCGAGAAACGGGCGCAGCAGCGCATCTACCAGATCAACCCGGAGACCATCCTTGAGCTGGAGGGCTGGGCCAGGCAGTTGACACAGATGTGGAATCAGCGTTTCGATGCATTAGAGAAGGTATTGAAAGTAGAGAAAAAGGAGAACAGTCATGTGCGCGAATAACCTGGTCGTAGAGCGTGAGAAACTGGCCCCACGACCAGTTCGCTGCCAGGAAATGTCACCCGAAAGGACAAGACTATGCCGAATAGCCCACAAAAAACCGTAGACGACTACCTAGCGGCGGTGCCGGGACAGGCGCGCGCGACGCTTGAGAAGATCCGCCAGATGATCCGCTCCATCGTCCCCGAGGCGACCGAGGCCATCAGCTACGGAGCGCCGGCTTTCAAGTACAAGGGGCGGCCGCTGGCCGCTTATGCCGCCTACAAGGATCACTGCAGCTACTTCCCCATGAGTCCGGCTGTCCTGGAGGCGCACCGGGACGCACTCAAGTCTTACAAAACTTCCAAGGGCGCGATCCGCTTCCCGATCGACCAGCCCCTCCCCGCCGGCCTGGTGGAGAAGCTCGTCCAGACGCGGATGGCGGAAATCGAGGCAGCCGGGAGGAAAGCCAGGGCGACCGGCTGAAAGACGAATACGGTGCGGCGCGGCAGGTCGTCCCGCGCCGGAAAACGACCCCGTCGCACCCTGCAAGCCGAGCAGAAGACCTGACCACTGAGGCACAAAGACACCAAGGAGCATAGAATTATAGAAAACTTCGTGTCTTGGTGCCCCGGTGATTGAATTATCATTTTATGGCCTTCGTGTTCTTATCCAGGAGATGAGGAATGGATGCCGTAAAAACTTTCTCCACCATCGAGTGGCGGGACGGGACCGTGCGCCTGCTCGACCAGCGGAAACTCCCCGCAGAGACCGTCTACAACGATTACACGGATTACACCGGGCTGGCAACCGCTATCAAAGAGATGGTGGTGCGCGGCGCGCCCGCCATCGGCGTGACCGCCGCCTACGGCCTGGCCCAGGTCGCTTACCGGGCCGGGGCAGCTGACCTCGCCAGCGCGCGGGCCGAGCTCCGGCGCGCGGCGGCGGTCCTCGGCGCCGCCCGCCCCACCGCGGCGAACCTCCCCTGGGCCATCGCCCGGATGATGAAGATCGCCACGGACCCGGCGATCCAGAGCATCCCAGAACTGGCTCAAGCGCTCCTGGCGGAAGCCAACGCCATCGCCGCGGAGGACGTGCGCATCAACAAGGCGATCGCCATGCACGCCCAGCCTTTGGTGCCCGACCCGGCCGTCATCCTCCACCACTGCAACACCGGCAGCCTGGCCACGGTCGAGTATGGCACGGCGCTCGGGATCATCCGCATGGCGCACGAGCTGGGCAAGAACGTGTTCTGCCTGGCCGACGAGACCCGCCCGCGCCTGCAGGGCGCGCGCCTGACCGCCTGGGAGCTCCAGCAGTACGGCGTGCCGTTCAAGGTGATCGCCGACGGCGCCTCCGGACACTACATGCGCACCCTCGGCGTCGACCTGTGCGTCGTGGGCTGCGACCGGGTGGCGGCCAACGGCGATACGGCCAACAAGATCGGCACGTACAATCTGGCGGTCGTGGCCCACGCGAACGGCGTCCCCTTCTACGTCGCCGCCCCGACCGCGACCATCGACATGGACTGCCCGACGGGAGACGAGATCCCGATCGAAGAACGCCCCGCGCGGGAGGTGACCCACATCGGGGACTACCAGATCACCCCGGACGATGCCCCCGCCGGCAACCCTGCCTTCGACGTCACCCCGGCGCGTTACATCTCGGCGATCATCACCGAGAAAGGCGTCGCCTACCCGCCGTTCAAGAAAAGCCTGGCGAAACTGATGGCCGCATGAACCGCTTCCTTTACCGGCTGATGTACTGGCTGGGGAAGCCCCGCTGGGACACCGGCGTGACGCCGCCGGAAGTGCAGGCCGCCTTCCAGGCGGGGGATATCCCGCCCGGCGCAGCCCTCGACCTGGGCTGCGGCACCGGCACGAACGTCATCTACATGGCGCAGCAAGGCCGGCCGGCGATCGGCCTGGACTTCGTCCCGCAGGCGATCCGGCGGGCGCGCCGCAAGGCGCAGCAGGCCGGCGTCGCCGGGTAGACGCGCTTCCTGGTGGCGGACGTAACCCGGCTCGCCGAGCTGGACCTGCCGCCGTGCGGCTTCGCGCTCGACATGGGCTGCTTCCACGGGCTGGGCCCGGAGGCCCGGCGCCGCTACGCCGAGGGGCTGGCCCAGACGCTGGTCCCCGGCGGGCGGTATATGCTCTACACCCTCGACCCTCACTCCGAGGCGGGCGCCTCCTTCGGGGTGACCCCTGAGACGGTGCGGGCCGTCTTCGCGCCCTGGTTCGCGGTCCTGCGCGAGCAGCGCAGCCCCTTCGGCTCCCGCGGTTCGACCTGGTTCTGGATGGAGCGCAAACAGTCCCCGGCCTGACGCCGCGCTGCGCGGCAGGAGATCCTCCCCGGCGCGGCGCGCTTCGATCGGATTGCGAACAAAGCCCGTCTCGATCTGGCAGAGATCGCCCGCGATTGGCGGCTTAGCCTCCTGGTTTGGGATGGGGATATTGGCTATGCGCAAAACGGCGGCCAGCCCTGCCCCCTGCCCCTGCCGGCTGAGACCGCGGTAAAAAGGCGCGCGGCGCGGCAGCGCAAATCAGAGCATCGGCAAAGGAAACTCGCCCTGATGACCTGCAAAGTAGCAACGCCTGAAGCAGGTTGTCTTTGCTCAGAGCAAAGGGGTGTATGTTTCCTTCTGCAGGAAGAGGATCAGATGGTCGACCACCGCTTCCCTGGGAACTTTGTAGACAGAAGTCAAAACGTAGGCCGTTTCAGCAATCACGACGTCACTGACTTCCAGGCCTTCTTCCTGATCGATCACCTGGGAGGCCCGTTCCGCCAGGTCGCGCGGGTCACCAGTGAGATAGCGGACAACCATGCTGGTGTCCAGAAGGCCGCTTCAGTATCCCGTTTTTTGGTCAAGGTTGTGGTGTGTGTGTTGGTATTGTTTTGTTTTGGTTTTTTTGGGGGTAATGACTATGCGAGGTAGCTCTGCACTTAACCGTGGTCATCCACCCCACCCCCAGCCCCGCCCCTCAAGGGGCGGGGAGAGAGAAGATCCTGGGGATTTTTGCGGCACTTTGTGCCGCAAAAATCCCCAAACCT
>Ga0073934_10001085_pt1 | contig 69312 bp, 66 predicted proteins | sample LarsenN4metaG_FD_76834 | JGI IMG/M metagenome (GOLD analysis project Ga0073934, IMG submission 76834) | Hot spring sediment bacterial and archeal communities from British Columbia, Canada, to study Microbial Dark Matter (Phase II) - Larsen... ... | reverse complement strand
TCGTAGCATTCCACGCCGCGGTCCGTGGCGTAGCCGAACTCGCATTCTTCGCTGACAATCTTCACCCCGTTGATGCCGTTGTCGCGCGCGTTGACGAGCTTGTAGTAGTCCGCCACGCCGTTGGCGAACGGCACGCCGTTCGGCGCATAGGCACCGGTGCGGTACACGAGCGCGGGGATGAACTGCTCGTTCTGCGCCAGCGCCGGGGCGGCGAAGCTTGCGCCGCCGACAGTGAAAGCGACGGCGGCCCATAGGCATTTCATACGCATGCAAACCTCCTTGGTCGTGCCGGACGCGCCTGCGCATGCGGCCGGCGTTGCTTTTTTCTTGCAAGGCTGCGGGTTGAAGGCCCGCTCCTTGACGCCATACTGCCCCCGTTCCCCCTGCCCCTCAACCTGTCCATCAGTAGGGGAAGGGCCACAGCCTGAGCTTTTCCTTGGCAATGGCCCATAAGCGGGCGAGGCCGTGCGGCTCCACAATCAGGAAGAACACGATCATGGCTCCGAAGGTCATGAACTCCAGGTGCGAAATCAGCGCCGTCGACATCGGCACGCCAAGCCAGCCGGGAAGCTGATTGAGGAAGATCGGGACCAGCACGATGAAGGCCGCTCCCAGGAACGAGCCCAGGATCGAGCCCAGGCCGCCGATGATGATCATGAACAGGATCTGGAACGAGCGGTTGATGTCGAAGGCGAGCGGCTCCCAGGAGCCGAGTCGCAGGAACGCCCAGAGCGCACCGGCAACGCCCACGTAGAACGAGGAAACGGCGAAGGCCGAGAGCTTGGCGTGCAAGGGGCGGATGCCGATGATCTCGGCGGCGATATCCATGTCGCGGGTGGCCATCCACATTCGGCCGAGGCGGCCGCGCACGAGATTCTTGGCGGCGAGCGCAAGCACCACAGCGAGCGCGAGCACGAACAGGTACTTCTGCATCGGTGTCTGAATCGGGATGCCGAACAGGTCGAGATTGGCAACCGCAACCGAGCCGGACGGCGCGTAGTTGGTGAACCATTTGACGCGCGCAAAAGCCCACTCGAGGAAAAACTGCGCCGCCAGCGTCGCCACCGCGAGATAGAAGCCCTTGATGCGCAGCGAGGGAATGCCGAACAGCACCCCGACCAGCATCGCCATGGCGCCGCCGAACAGGAACACCACCAGCAGGTTGGTTTCCGGCACGCGCAGCAGGAGATTGTAGGCGGCATAGGCGCCGACCGCCATGAACCCGCCGGTGCCGAGGGAAAGCTGCCCGCAATAACCGGTCAGGATGTTGAGACCGATGGCGGCGATCGAGAGGATCAGGACCGGAATCAGCACCTCGGCGTAAAGGTACTGGTTGGCGAACAGCGGCACGACCAGGAAGGCAAAGGCGACGAGGCCCCAGACGAACCAGCGATCCTGGGCGATCGGGAAGATCGCCTGATCGGACTGGTAGCTGGTCTTGAACTGTCCGGCCTCGCGGTAAAACATGACGCGCTCAAATCCGCTCGATGATGCGTTCGCCGAACAGGCCCTGCGGCCTGAACAGCAGGAAGATCAGCGCCAGCACATAGGCGAACCAGTTCTCGATGCCGCCGCCGGCCAGATCGAACCAGCGGATGAGGTACGGGCCGAGCATGACTTCGGCGATCTTCTCGCCGGCACCGATGATCAGGCCGCCGACGATGGCACCGGGGATCGAGGTGAAGCCGCCGAGGATCAGCACCGGCAGCGCTTTCAGCGCCACGAGCGAGATCGAGAATTGCACGCCGAGCTTGGAACCCCACACCATGCCGGCCGCAATGGCGACGACGCCGGATACGGCCCACACGATCAGCCAGATGTAATTGAGCGGGATGCCGACCGATTGCGCCGCCTGATGGTCGTCGGCGACCGCGCGCAGCGCGCGTCCCGTGCGCGTCACCTGGAAGAACACGGCCAGCCCGGCCACCAGCAGTGCGCAGACCGCGGCGGCCGCGACCTCCTCGCGATCGATCAGCAGGCCGCCGGGGAAGACCTGTTCGAGCACGAACATCGGGTCCTTCGGAATGCCGAGATTGATCTTGTAGATGTCGCTGCCCCAGATGGTCTGGCCCAGGCCGTCAAGGAAATAGGCGATGCCGAGCGTGGCCATGAACAGGATGATGCCCTCCTGGTTCACCAAGGGGCGCAGCACGAGCCGCTCGATCGCGTAGGCGAGCACGACCATGATCACGATCGCGAACCCCACCGCGAGAACGAGCGGCATGACTTCGGCCAGGCGCGCCACCGACAGCGCCGCAAACAGCACCATCGCCCCTTGCGCAAAATTGAAAACACCCGAGGCCTTGAAGATCAGCACAAATCCGAGCGCGACCAGCGCATAGAGCACACCGGTGAACAGACCGCCGATCAGCGTTTCCAGGAACGGGCCGAGCATGGTGTCACACCTCGCGGCGACGCAAACTCGTGTCGCCCCAACCGCGATGTCGCGCGCCGCCGTTGCGCAGCCAGCGGCCCCGATCCGGGACTTGCAAGGACGCGCGCATCAGTGCGCCACCCCCAAATACGCGTCGATCACGCCCTGGTCGCGCTTGACCTCGTCGGGCGTGGCGTCGGCGATCTTGACGCCGTGGTCGAGCACCACCACCCGGTCGGACAGGTCCATGACCACGCCCATGTCATGCTCGATCAGGGCAATCGTGGTGCCGTAATGCTCGTTGACGTCGAGAATGAAGCGCGACATGTCCTCCTTCTCCTCGAGGTTCATGCCGGCCATCGGCTCGTCGAGCAGCAGCAGATCGGGCTCCATGGCGAGCGCACGGCCAAGCTCCACCCGCTTCTGCAAGCCGTAGGGCAGGCGCGCGACCGGAACCTTGCGGATCGCCTGGATTTCCAGAAAGTCGATGATCTCCTCGACGCGCTTGCGGTGCTCCACCTCCTCGGCCAGGGCCGGTCCGAGGCGCAGCACCTGCCAGAAGAAGCCGCGGTGCATCTTCAGCGTGCGGCCGGCGAGGATGTTGTCGAGGGCGCTCATGCCCTTGAACAGGGCAACGTTCTGGAAGGTGCGGGCGATGCCGCCGTGGGCGGCGTCGTAGGGGCGCATCCTGGCGCGGCTTTCGCCCTTGAACGTGATGCGACCCTGCTGCGGCTGATAGAAACCATTGATCACGTTGAGCATGGAGGTCTTGCCGGCGCCGTTCGGCCCGATGATCGCTCGAATCTCGCCCTTGCGGATGTCGAAGGACACATCCCGCAGCGCGATCACCCCGCCGAACGAGAGCGTGACGTTCTCCACCGCGAGCAGGACCTCGCCGGCGGCGATATCGCTTGGCGCCGGCGCTCTCATGGAGCGGCCTCACGCGGACGCGCCGCGGACGCGGTGCAGGCGGCGGCGTTGCACCGCTGATCCCACACCCGGATTTCTTCGCCGCAACCCGGGCTCCCGGGTGCGCAGCGCATCACGTCGCGCTGCGGCGCGCCCGCGACACGAGGGCGGCAACTGCGGCACAAGCTCATGCCGCCTTCTCCATCACCGGCGCGGCAGGGACCGTCGCCACGTCCCTGATCTTGACGCGCGCGGAGATGACGCCCTTGCGCCCGTCCTCGAAGGTGACTTCGGTCGAAATGTCGGCCTCGCTCGAGCCGTCGTAGAGCGCCTTGATCAGCGGCGCGTAGCGCTCGGCGATGAAGCCGCGGCGCACCTTCTGCGTCCGCGTGAGTTCCCCGTCGTCGGCGTGGAGCTCCTTGTGCAGGATCAAAAACCGCTTGATCTGCGCGCCGGCCGTCACCTTGTCCGCGGCGAGCGAACGATTGACCTCCTCGATGTGCTTCTGGATCATGTCGTAGACGAGCGGATGGCCGGCGAGTTCCTGGTAGGAACCGTAGACCACGTTGTTGCGCTCGGCCCAGTTGCCGACCGCGGCAAGGTCGATGTTGACCATCACCGCCACGTAATCGCGGCCGTTGCCGAAGGCCACCGCCTCGCGGATGTTGGGATAGAACTTGAGCTTGTTCTCGATGTATTTCGGCGGGAACAACGTGCCGTCGTTCAACCGCCCCACGTCCTTGGCGCGATCGATGATCTTGAGGTGGCCGGTCTTGGCATCGAAGAAGCCGGCATCGCCGGTCTTGACGTAGCCGTCCGGCGTCAATGCCTCGCGCGTCTTGGCTTCGTCCTTGAAGTAGCTCACGAACATGCCGGGCGACTTGAACTGCACCTCGCCGTTCTCGGCGATGCGGATGTCGACGTTCGGCATCGGCGGTCCGACCGTGTCGGGATAGATCTGGCGGTCGGGTTGCGCGGTGAGATAGAGGAACGCCTCGGTCTGCCCATAGAGCTGCTTCAAGTTCAGCCCGAGCGAACGATAGAACGAGAACAGGTCGGGGCCGATCGCCTCGCCGGCGGTGTAGGCGACGCGCACGCGCGACAGGCCGAGCACGTTCTTGAGCGGGCCGTAGACCAACAGTTCACCCAGCGCATACAACAGCCGGCCGGACAGCGGCACCGGTTCGCGGTTGAGAATTCTCTCGCCATAGCGCCGGGCCACGTCGACGAAATAGTGGAACAGCCAACGCTTGAGGAACCCCGCATCCTCCATGCGGATCATCACCCGCGTCAGCATCTGCTCGAAGGTCCGCGGCGGCGCAAAGAAGAAGGTCGGGCCGATCTCGCGCAGGTCGGCCATCGCGGTGTCGCCGCTTTCCGGACAGGCGATGCAGAAACCCGCGATCATCGCCTGCACGTAGTTGAGATAGTGGTCGCCGACCCAGGCGAGCGGCAGATAGGCAAGCGCCTCGTCGCGCTCGGTGAGGTGGTCGAAGGCAACGGTGTCAGAGCCCGCGCGGATACAACGCTCGGCCGACAGCACCACTCCTTTCGATTGACCGGTGGTGCCCGAGGTATAGAGGATGATCGAGGTGTCGGAGCCCTTCCCCGCCGCGATCTCGCCGTCGAGCCAGGCTGCGAGGGCGGGATCCTTGGCCAGCGCCGCGCGGCCATCGGCGATCACGTCGTCGATTGCATGCAGGTTGGCGCGGTCGTAGTCGCGCAGGCCCTTGGGCTCGTCGTAGAGCATCTTCTCGAGCTTCGGCAGCCGGCCCGACACCGAGAGGATCTTGTCGACCTGCTCCTGATCCTCGACGGCGGCATAACGCACCTCGGCATGCGCGAGCACGAAGGCGAGCTCGTCGGCCACGGCGTCGGCATAGACCGGCACGGGAACCGCGCCCAGCATCTGCGCGGCCGTCACCGACCAGTAGAGCTTCGGCCGGTTGGCCCCGACAACGGCGACGGTGTCGCCGCGCCCGAGGCCCAGCCGATGCAGGCCGGCGGCATAGGCGCGCACGATGTCGAGCACCTGCGCCCAGGTCCAGGTCTGCCAGATGCCGAGGTCCTTGTGCCGCATCGCCGGCCGGTCGCCGAACTTGTGTGCGTTGCGAACGAGCAGCTTCGGAAAGGTGTCCGCCTCGGCGGGTCCCTCGCTCGCCACCGTGACCTCCCAGGGGGCCGCGCGGTCATTGCGCCGGCGCCCGATGTTGCTCCCCTCGGCTGCCTCCATCCCCAGGCAGCGTCAATTCGATAAGAATGGAGGGGGACGTGCTGGTCAAGTCTCGTCGAGTCGCACTCGACCAAAGGCTGAGCCAACGCTGCCCGGCTGTGCTATGGCAGGGCCGCGGAAATTCTCGGCGTCATTGCCGGCGGCCGCGCGGTCCGCAGGGCGCGCGGGTGGGCGCAGACGTGCCGCGGTGTCCGCCGTGGCGCTCCTGCGCGGGATGCCGCGGCGGAATGCCGCCGAGGCTGAGACCTCAAATGGAATGCGAGGATCGGAGATGGGTGAGTTTGCAATTGGCCAGGCCGTACCCCGGTTCGAGGACCCCCGGCTGCTGCGGGGCGGCGGCCGTTACATTGACGATTTCGTGCTGCCGGGGATGGCTTATGGCCATGTGCTGCGCTCGCCGCATCCGCATGCCCGCATCCGTGCCATTGACACGACCAAGGCGAAGGCCGCGCCCGGCGTGCTTGCGGTGCTCACCGGCGCCGACTGGGTCGCCTCCGGCTGGGGCGATCTGCCCGTCCCCGGCGGCCACAAGCGCCGCGACGGCTCGCCCAACTACCAGCCGCGCTATCCGGCGCTGGTCAAGGATCGCGTCCGCTTCATCGGCGACTATGTCGCCTTCATCGTGGCCGAGACGCGCCACCAGGCCGCCGATGCCGCCGAACTGGTCGAGGTCGATTACGAGCCGCTCCCGGCGGTGGTGAACACCGCCGACGCCGCCCGACCCGGCGCGCCGCTCGTCTGGGACGATTGCCCGAACAACATCTGCTTCACCCAGATCCATGGCGACAAGGCGGCCACCGAGGCCGCGTTCGCGCGCGCGGCGCGCGTGGTGCGGCATCGCTTCGTCATCAACCGCGTTACCGCCGCCACCATGGAGCCGCGCGGCTCGATCGGCGACTACAACGCCATCACCGACCACTACACGATCTACACCACGCTGCAGCGCGCGCACGGCTACCGCTCGGAGCTGGCGACGCGCGTGTTGAAGGTTCCCGAGCACAAGGTGCGGGTGATCGCCGGCGACATCGGCGGCAGCTTCGGCATGAAGTCGGCGATCTACAACGAGGTGGCGCTGGTGCTGCTCGGCTCCAAGCTGACCGGCCGACCGGTGAAATGGATCGGCACGCGTTCGGAATCCTTCCTCGCCGATGCGCAGGCGCGCGACAACGTCACCGAGGCCGAGCTGGCGCTTGACGCCGACGGCCGGTTCCTGGCGCTGCGGGTGATCTCCACCGTGAACGCGGGCGCCTATCTGCAGTCCGGCTTCCAGGCCTATACCGGCAACCTCGGCACGCTCGCCGGCGTCTATCGCACCCCGGTCGCCTATGTCGAATCGACCGCGGTGTTCACCCACACCATGCCGTGTCGGCCCTATCGCGGCAACGGCCGGCCGGAGGCGGCCTATGTGATCGAGCGAATGGTCGATTTCGCCGCCATCGAGATGAACATCGACCCCGCTGAAATCCGGCGCAGGAACTACATCCCGCCCGAAGCGATGCCGTTCAAGTCGAGCGTGACCTTCACCTATGACTGCGGCGAGTTCGAGAAGGGGATGGACATGGCGCTCAAGCTCGCCGATGTGGAGGGATTCGCCGAGCGGCGGGCGGAATCGAAGAAGCGCGGCATGCTGCGCGGTCTCGGCCTCTCCAACACGATCGAGCGGGCGGCGGCGGCGAGCTTCGAGGGCGCCGAGATCCGCTTCGACCGCACCGGCACCGTGACCATTCTCTCCGGCAGCATCAATCAGGGCCAGGGTCACGAGACCGCTTTCAAGCAGATCGTCGCTGATCGGCTCGGCATCCATCCCGACGACATCGAGTACATCCAGGGCGACACCGACAAGGTGTTCTTCGGCGAGGGCACCGGCGGCTCGCGCTCGGCCACCATGTCTGGCTCCGCCTTCGACAGAGCGGCCGAAAAGGTCATCGCCAAGGCCAAGGCGATCGCCGCGCACAACCTCAAGGTCGATGTCGCCGACGTCAATTTCGCCGACGGTATCTTTTCCAGCCCCAAGACCAACCAGACCATGACCATCAAGGACGTGGCGCAAAGCGCGGTCGACCCGAAGAAGTTGCCGAAGGGCATGGAGGTGGGGCTGAACGCCACCGCAACCTACACCGCCGAGGTCGAGAACTTTCCGAACGGTACGCACGTCTGCGAGGTCGAGATCGATCCGGAGACCGGCCACGTGGACATCGTGCGCTACAGCGTCGTCGACGATGTCGGCACGGTGATCAACCCGCTCCTGCTCAAGGGCCAGATCGTCGGCGGGATCGCGCAGGGAGTGGGGCAGATCCTGATGGAGGACATCCGTTTCGACACCGGCGGACAGCTCCTCACCGGCTCGTTCATGGATTACGCCATGCCGCGGGCGCGCGATCTGTCGGCGGTGGAGGTCAAGTCCAACCCGGTGCCGACCAAAACCAACCCGCTCGGCGTCAAGGGCGCGGGCGAGGCCGGTTGCGTCGGCGCCATGCCCGCGGTCGCCAACGCCATCGTGGATGCGCTCAAGGAGTTCGGCGTCAGGCACATCGCGATGCCGGCGACGCCGGAGACGGTGTGGCGGGCGATGAACGGGAAGGGATAGCAGCCCTACTGCGGGACGGTCATCAGCTCCAGCAGATGGCCGTCCGGAGTCTTGAAGTAGAAGCCGCGGCCCCCGCCCCAGTCGTTGAGCCTGCCGTCGGTCGGAGCCCAGGGCGCGCTGCCATAGGCGAGGCCCTCCTTCTTGACGCGACGCAAAATGGCGTCGAACTCGCGCTCACTGACGTGGAAGGCGTAATGGTGGCTCTCGAACCGCTTGTCGTCGTCGCTGAACAGGAGCGTCAGCGTCGTGTTCACGCGCACCGGCGCGAAATAGCCGCCGCGCCCGCGCCGGAGCCCGAAGATGCGGGCGAAGAACTTTGCCGCCGCCGCCTTGTTGCGGGTCGGCACGATGGTGTGGTTGAGGGTGATCGTCACGGCCGTCTCCCGGCGATCGAATGCCCGACGAACCACAAGAATTCTAGTGGATCGATTCTAACTTCTGGAGCCCTCGTTGGACAGCGGCGATGATGCGGCGAGGTTTTGCGGTCCAGACGAAGGGTTTGGGATCATTGTTGGTCTCGGCGATAAAGCGATGGATGGCGGTTTTCAGTTCGGCGACGGAGCGGAAGACACCGCGCTTGAGCCTGCGCTTGGTGAGCCTGGCAAAGAAGGTCTCGACGGCGTTGAGCCAGGAGCAGGATATGGGCGTGAAGTGGAAGGTCCAGCGCGGGTGCTTGGCGAGCCAGGCGAGGACGGCGGGATGCTTGTGGGTGGCGCAATTGTCGAGGACCACATGAACCGCCTTGCGGGGCGGGATGCGGGCGTCAAGCGCATTGAGGAAGCGGATGAAGTCCTGATGCCGGTGGCGCCGCATGCACTGGCCGATGACCTTGCCGTCGAGGATATCGAGCGCGGCGAACAACGTGGTGGTGCCGTGGCGTTTGTAATCATGGGTCATGGTGCCGGCGCGGCCCGGCTTGATGGGCAGGCCCGGCTGGGTGCGGTCGAGGGCCTGGATTTGGCTTTTTTCATCGACCGACAGCACCACCGCGTGCGCGGGCGGATCGACGTAGAGCCCGACAATGTCGCGCAGCTTGCTGGCAAACTCGGGATCCTTGGAGAGCTTGAAGGTGCGCACCTGATGCGGCTTCAGCCCATGCGCCTTCCAGATGCGCTGGACCGAACTGAGGCTGATGCCGACCGCCTTGGCCATGGCGGCCGCGGTCCAATGGGTCGCTTCGCCGGGCGGCGGCTGGCCGGTCAGCTCGATCACGCGCTCGATAACAGATGCGGGAAGCGGCTTCTTTCCAGGCGGGCGGCTCTTGTCCTTGAGCAGCCCGTCGACCCCGGCGTGCATGAAGCGTTCTTGCCAGCGCCAGACCACCGACTTCGACTTGCCGGTCCGGCGCATGATTTCGCTGGTGCCGTGACCGTCAGCGGTCAGCAGCACGATTTTGCTCCGCCACATGTGCTTCTGCGGCGTGTTGCCATCGGCCACAATCGCCGCCAATCGCGCGCGATCCGCGGCCGTCACGTTCACGATGATGCCAGTGCGCATACCCCCGACTCGCATATTCGCGATGCCAGGGGAATCCCAAATCGGACTCACCTGTTAGAATGGGTCCACTAGCACGGTACCTAACCGCTGACGATCGCGGCTCCCCCGAGCGGCGACCGATCGATGCTGCTAAGATTTCGACCGGCTGCGGCCCATCGGGAGGACGTCATGCTCAAATCGGTACGGGCCTTGTCCGATCGCACGACCGAGCTGCATCGCACCATGAAGGAGCTTGCCGATTCGGTCGGAACCTTCCTCGTCGATGCGTTCCACCTCCTCGCATTGTTCGCCATCGGCGCCACCACGGTCTGGTCGGCCGCGGCCACGTTCCTCGGCATGGTGGCGCAGGGCCGCGCCCGCCTGGAAGACATCCTGCTGCTGTTCATCTATCTCGAGATCGGCGCCATGGTCGGCATCTATTTCAAGACCACGCACCTGCCGGTCCGCTATCTGATCTACATCGCCATCACCGCGCTCGGCCGCGTGCTGATCGAAATCGTCGGCGCCGAGCATCGCACCGGCACCGATCTCCTGATCGTGACCGGGGCGATCCTGCTCCTGTCGTTTGCGGTGCTGGTGCTGCGCTACGGATCCTACAAGTTTCCGTCCGACGTGGCGGCGAGCGAGCCGAGGACGGCGGGGCCCGAGCCGTGAGCCGCCGCTGCGGCACCGCGTCCGTTCGGGGGGCCTTGCGTGCCGGGCCCTTCGTGGCTGCAATGATGCGGTTGAGCGCCGGGAGGTGGTCATGAGGTTGTTTGCGAAGTCACGGCTTGTGCTGGCCGCTGCAGCCTTTGCCGCGATGCTGCCGGCGGCGCCGGCACGGGCTGCCGATTTCTATGCCGGCAAGACCATCGACGTGATCGTCGGCACCAGTCCGGGCGGCGGCTTCGACACCTATGCACGGACGCTCGCGCGCCACATGCCGCGGCACATTCCCGGTACCCCCGCGATCGTGGTCAAGAACATGCCCGGCGCCGGCAGCGCCAAGGCCACCGCGTTCATCTACTCGATCGCGCCCAAGGACGGCACCGTGATCGGTGCGGTGTTTCCCGGTGCGATCATGGAGCCGCTGCTTGGCGACCGCGCCGCCGCCCAATACGACCCGACCAGGTTTCAGTATCTGGGCACGGCCGACAACGGCACACGCATCTGCTTCACCTGGCACGGCTCGCCGACCAAGACTTTCGAAGATGCACTCAGGCGCAAGACCGTGCTCGGTGCGACCCAGGCGGGCGGATCGAGCCGCGATTACGCCTATATGCACCGCAAGCTCAACGGCGCGCAATTCGAAGTGGTGTCGGGCTACAAGGGCGGCGCGGAAATCCTGCTCGCCATCGAGCGCGGCGAGGTGGACGGCACCTGCGGCTTTGAATGGTCGAGCCTGAAGACGCAGCGCGCCGACTGGGTGCGCGAACGCAAGGTCAACATCCTCGTTCAGGTCGCACTCGAGCCCGAGCCGACGCTGACGCAAATGGGTGTGCCGCGGATCGCTCAGTTCACGCGCGGCGAGGACAAACGCAAGGCCATGGAACTGATCATCACCCAGCAGGTGTTCGGCCGGCCGTATCTGTTGCCGCCCGGCACGCCGCCGGAGCCAGTAAACGTCCTGCGCGCGGCCTTCGTGCGCACCATGGCGGACGCAGAATTCCGCGCCGACGCCGAGCGGCTGCGGCTCGATCTTGCGCCGCTCGGCGGGGACAAGGTGCAGACCATCGTCGAGCGGCTCTACGCCGCGCCGGTGGACATCGTGGAGAAGGCCAAGGCGGCCGTGAAGCCATAGCGAGGGGCCGGGACGGCGGCTGCCGGAATCATGCTATCGATGGGGTAATGACGCCGCGTGGCGGCTGGCCTTTGCAAGGAATGCGGCATGCTGTGCCGGGTGGGGCACAAGACGGCGGGACGGCTGTTGTTGTTGGCGACGCTGCTGCTGGTCGAGCGGCCGGCACCCGCCGTCGCGTCGCCCGAGCGCACAATCGAGGCGGCGGCCGCTGCCTCCAAGCGCTCGACGATCGAACGCTACATTCGCGCCCGCCGAGCCTACGAGCAGGAGGCCGAGGCCTATTGGGAGGCCGTCGCTGAGAAGCGACGCTTGCGCCTGGCCAAGCGGCGCAACGGGGAGCCGATCGGCCTTGACGACTACGTGCTCGCCCAGCCGCCGCTTTACGCCGGGCCGCCGCGCCCGCCGGGCTACGTGACGCCGCGCGACCCCGCCCGCCCGCGGCTGCGCATTCCCGTCATTGCCGACTTCCTTCGCCATGCCGCCGAGCAGTTTCGCTTCGTGCCGCAGCGGCCGGCGAGCGAAGCCGCGTTCAAGCAGGCCTATGCGAAGGCGGCGGCCGCCGCCGGTCTCACCCAGGAGCAGGTGGTCCGCATTTATGCCTTCGAGACCGGCGGCAACGGCACCTACGACGTCCAGGCCGGGCTCACCTCGCGCAGCAAGAAGGCGCGCGCGATCTCGCCCGCGGTGGGCTACAACCAGCTCCTCAACACCAACACCATCGGGCTTCTGGCCGAGCACGGCGACGACTTCGTGCGCGCGCTCGAACGCTCGGCGGCCAAACTCGACGGCCCTGACGGATCGGCCATGCAGCGCAAGATCGAGGCGCTGCGCCGCATGATCGCCTTCAGCCGCACCGTGCCCTACCGCTGGAGCGAGCATGACCGGCTCGCCAAGACCACGCCGGGCGGCATCGGCGTGCACGCCGCCGTGCTCGATCGCGATCTCGGTCCGCTGCTGCAGACGCAGAAGCTGCTGAACTCGGTGCAATATGCCCGCAGCAAAGGCCTGACCCGGCCGCTCACTGCCGTGGAGCTGCAACTGATGAATTTCACCGGCGACGGCAACGGCATCGACATGGTGCTGATGCCGCACGAGCTGCGGGAACGGGTGCCGACGTCGAATTTCTTCCAGCGCGGCGGTTACGAGCGCAATCCGATCGCGCGGCGCGCAGCCACCGTGGCCGGCCTGTTCGCCGCGATCGAGGCGAAGATGGACCGCGCCTCGCAGGCCGAGGGCGCCCGCGACCTCGCCGAAGCGTTCTGACGGCAAGGTTCGGCGCCGGCACCGCGTCTGCACCGCTCGGCCCCGTCCACCCGCGTTCGGCAACGGCTGGCCGTCGGCTGCACCCTCAGCCCCGATAGCGCACGGGCGGCGCAAACAGGTCGGGCGCATAGCCGGGCGGGCCATTTCCGTGCGGCGGATAGGGATAGACCGGCAGGAAGTCGTGACCGAGCGCCTTGTCGAACCAGATCTTCTCCTCGATGGAAAACGGCCGCGGCGAGGTCGCGCACCCGGCCAGGCTTGCAGCGGCAGCCAATGCAGCCATGCCAACGGCGCAGGTTCTGATGAGTGTGGTCGTCACCGCCAGGCCCTCCCCGGATGCATGCAGCGCACGGCGAATCGCCGCCCGCCCATTGAGGGGCCGAGGGATTAACAAGAAATTAACCATGATGATCCGCGCGGCCCGCGCCTGCAGCGGGCGAGCGCACAGTCCTGGCCTGGGATCGAGCGTGGTCCTATTCGGCCGCTTTCAGCAGCGGCAATCCGCCAGAACGGAACTGCTCCAACAACGCCGCCTCCTCGGCCTTGGCCGCCTCGAGGTGGCGCTGCTTGACGTGGCCGAAGCCGCGGATCTTCTCAGGGATCGAGGCGAGCGCCACCGCTGTCGCGTGATTGTCGGGTGTGAGCCTCTCCAGAAGCTCTTCGATCAACGCGACATACTCGGTGATCAGGCGACGCTCGGTCCGGCGCTCCGCCGAATAGCCGAAAATGTCGAACGGCGTGCCGCGCAGGCCCTTTAGCCGCGCGAGCAAGGCAAACACGCCCATCATCCACGGTCCAAAGCTCATCTTGCGCGGCAGGCCGGTTTCGCGATCGCGGCGCGCCAGCAGAGGCGGCGCAAGATGGAACTCAAAGCGCAGGTTTTCGCCGCCGACCTCGCTTGCCACCTGCCGGCGGAAGGAGCCGTCGGTGTAGAGACGCGCCACCTCGTATTCATCCTTGTAGGCCATCAGCTTGAACAGGTAGCGCGCAACCGCCTCGGCCAGTCCGCAGCGGCCGGGAGCCTTGGTCGCCTCCGCCTGCGTTACCCTTTCGACCAGGGCGCGATAGCGCTCGGCATAGGCAGCGTTCTGGTAGGCGGCGAGGAACGCCACACGCCGCTCGACCGTCTCGGCGAAGGACTGCGACAGCTTGCGATTCTCGTCCTCCGCACCCGGGGCCGCTCGCAACAGCGCCGCGGCCCATGCCGGATCGAAGGCCGCGCGCCGGCCGAAGCGGAAGGCTGCCTGGTTCATCGCCACCGCCTCGCCGTTGAGCGTGATCGCCTGCTCGATTGCCTCCGCCGCAAGCGGAATGGCGCCGAGCTGGTGGGCGTAACCGACGAGGAAGACATTGGCCGCAATCGAGGAGCCGAACAGTGCGGTCGCAAGCCGCGTGGCGTCAACGAAATGGCACTGCTGTGGACCGGCGGCCTCGACGATGGCACGCTTGAGTCGCTCGGTGGGCAGATGGAAGTCGGCATTGCGCGTGAAGTCGCCGGGCATAAATTCCGCCGTGTTGACGATCATCGCGGTCTTGCCGGGCTTGACCGCGGCGAGCACCTTCTTGTTGCCGGCCACGACGATGTCGCCGCCGAGCACGAGGTCGGCGCCGCCCGCCGCGATGCGGATGGCATGGATATCCTCCGGCCGCTCGGCAATGCGCATGTGGCTGTAGACCGCGCCGCCCTTCTGCGCGAGCCCGGCCATGTCGATGATGCCCACGCCCTTGCCTTCGAGATGGGCGGCCATGCCGAGGATGCCGCCGATGGTGACGATGCCGGTGCCGCCGACGCCGGTGATGATGATGCCGTAGGTCTGGCCGATCCTCGGCAGCGCCGGCTCCGGCGGCAGCGCGCCGTCATGCTCTTGCGCAAGACCCCGGCCCTCCTTCAATCTCGCGCCGTGCACGGTGACCAATGCCGGGCAGAAGCCCTTCACGCAGGAGAAGTCCTTGTTGCAGCTCGACTGATCGATGGTGCGCTTGCGGCCGAACTCGGTTTCGAGCGGCTGCACCGAGACGCAGTTCGACTGCACGCCGCAGTCGCCGCAGCCTTCGCAGACCAGCTCGTTGATGATCACCCGCTTGTCCGGATCGGGGTACGTCCCGCGTTTGCGCCTTCGGCGCTTTTCGGCCGCGCAGGTCTGATCGTAGATCAGCACCGTGCAGCCGGGGATTTCCGCCAGCATCTGTTGCACCGACTGCAGTTCGTCGCGGTGGTGGAAGGTGATCCCCTTGGGCCAGTCAATGCCGGGCGGATATTTCTTCGGCTCGTCGCTCACCACGACGATGCGCTTGGCGCCCTCCGCGGCGACCTGGCGTGCGATCTGCGGCACAGTGAGGCCGCCGTCGTGCCTCTGACCGCCGGTCATGGCGACCGCATCGTTGAACAGAATCTTGTAGGTGATGTTGACGCCGGCGGCGATGGCGGCGCGGATCGCCATATAGCCGGAATGGTTGTAGGTACCGTCGCCGAGGTTCTGGAACACGTGCTTGCGGTTCGAAAACGGCGCCTCGCCGATCCAGTTCGCACCTTCCCCGCCCATGTGCGTGTAGCCGAGCGTCGCGCGATCCATCCACTGCACCATGAAATGGCAGCCGATGCCGGCATAGGCCCGCGCGCCCGGCGGCACGACGGTCGATGAATTGTGCGGACAGCCCGAGCAGAAATAGGGCGTGCGTACCGCGATGTCCTGGATGACGGCGAGCCGGCGCTGCGCCTCCTTCAGCCGCGTCACATGGGCGGCGATCTTTTCGTTGGCGCCGTAGCGCAGCAGGCGCTCGCCGATGCAGATCGCCACGTCGTTGGGATCGAGCGCGCCCTTCACCGGGAACAGCCATTCCCCGCGCTCGTCCTTCTTGCCGATACAGACCGGCTGGTTGGCGGTGCCGTAGAGCTCCTCGCGCACCTGCACCTCGATGAGCGAGCGTTTCTCCTCCACCACGATGATGAGGTCGAGGCCTTGCGCGAAATCCATCAGGTCCTGCTTGCCGAGCGGCCAGGGGCATGCGACCTTGTAGATGCGAAGCCCGACGTCGTTGCAGCCGACCTCGTCGAGGCCCAGTTCGTCCAGCGCCTGCCGGACGTCGAGATAGCTCTTGCCGGTGGTGATGACGCCGATCTTGGGATTGCGGCCGCCGGAGGTGATGATGCGGTTGAGGCGGTTGGCGCGCACGAAGGCGAGCATGGCGTCGCGCTTGTAGTCGTGCAGGCGCGCCTCCATGCCGAGGAAGGTGTCGCGCAGGCGGATGTTGAGGCCGCCCTCCGGCGGCACGAAATCGGTCGGCGTGACGATCTTGACCCGCTCCAGGCTGCCATCCACCACCGCGGTGGATTCCACGGTCTCGTGCATGCACTTGAGCGCCACCCACGCGCCGCAGAAGCGCGACATGGCAAAGCCGTACAGGCCATAGTCGATGATTTCCTGCACGCCCGCCGGATTGAGGATCGGAATCATCACATCGACGAAGTGGAATTCCGACTGATGTGCGGTGGTGGAGGATTCGGCGGTGTGGTCGTCTCCCATCAACGCGAGCACGCCGCCGTACTTGGAGGTGCCGGCGAAATTGGCATGGCGGAACACGTCGCCGGTGCGATCGACGCCGGGCCCTTTGCCGTACCAGATGCCGAACACGCCGTCGTACTTGCCTTCGCCGCGCAGTTCGGCCTGTTGCGAGCCCCATAGCGCCGTCGCCGCAAGGTCCTCGTTGATGGCAGGCTGGAACAGCACGTTGCGCGGGGCGAGGAACTTGGCTGCACGCTGGAACTGATAGTCGAGCCCGCCGAGCGGCGAGCCGCGGTAGCCGGTCACATAGCCCGCGGTGTTCAACCCGGCGCGGCGATCGCGCTCGTGCTGCATCAGCGCAAGCCGCACCAGCGCCTGATAGCCGGTGACGAAGACGCGGCTCTTGCTCAGGTCGTACTTGTCGTCGAGGCTGACGTGGTTGAGCGACATGCGCGCGACTCCGCAAGGGAGTGTGCCCCGAGGCGGCTCGGCCCGCCAGGGGGCCCTGGAATCGCCGCACAGATAGGGCCGCCGCCGCTGCCGGGCAATCCGCGCCTAGCGAAGAGATCGCCCATTGCGCGGGCCGGCCGCATCGCGCAAGGAACTGTCCGCCGATCGGCGGCGCACGCATTTTGGCGCAATGCAGCAGACGCCGAAGCCGCGGGCGCCGCGCCCGCCCCGGCGCCGCCCCCTGCCCTCGCCGGCAGCCGCATGCTAGATTGCGCGCCCTGCCAGCGAGGATCGCCATGAACCAGCACGCCAGAATCGCCACCGCGCCGACCGAGGTTTCCGCCGAGGAATGGCAGGCGCGCGTCGATCTCGCCGCCGTCTATCGGCTCTGTGCCCACTACGGTTGGGACGATCTCATCTACAATCACTGCTCCATGCGCGTACCGGGCGAGCCGTCCAAGTTCCTGATGAAGCAACACGAGCTCTTGTGGACGGAGGTCACCGCCTCGAACCTGCGCAAGGTCGACATGAACGACGATCTCGACGAGCGGGCCGGCGTCAATCGCCCCGGATTTACCCTCCACGGCGGCGTGCTCAAGGGCCGTCCCGACGTCAACTGCGCGGTCCACATTCACACCGAGACCGGCATGGCGATCGCGGGCCTCAAGGGCGGGCTGCGCATGGTGTCGCAGCAGGCGATCCGCTTTTACAACCGCATCGGCTATCACCCCTACGAGGGCATCACCGAGGACTTCCCCGAACGCGAGCGCATCCTCAAGGCGCTCGGCAACAATCGTGCGCTGATCATGCACAACCACGGCCTGCTCACCGTCGGCAAGACGGCGCGCGAGGCCTTCATCCTGATGAAGTATCTGATGTCGGCCGCCACCATTCAGCTCAAGATGGAGGCAACCGGCGGCGAGCTGATCGAGGTGCCGCCACAGGTCTGCGAAAAGGTCGCCGCGCAATACGAGACACACGATGCGGGCCGCGGCACGGCCGACTGGCCGGCCTACCTGCGGCTTCTCGACTCGATCGATCCGAGTTACCGCAATTAACGCCGAACGGCTGCCGCCGGTCCGTCGGTCGCACCCGGCCGGCGCAGTCGGCGCATGGGCGCGCGACCGGCGCCATGATCATGACGCAAGCAGCCGGTGACCATGCCGCGGCGGCGCCGTGGCGAAACCTTGAGGCGGTCAGGCGGTTGTGATCATTGGGCGGTGCCATGCCGCCGGGAGGGAGCAAGCCGTTGGCGGGCCGGAGCAGAGGCATCAGCATCCGCTATCGCCTGATGCTGGGCGCACTCGGCGTCGCCTTGCCGCTGATCGTACTGACCTCGGGCATCGCCTGGCAGCTCGTCGCCAACGAGCGCAAGACCCAGCGCGAGACCATCCTCTATTCCGCCCGCACGCTGATGAACGCCGTCGACGCGATCCTCGGCAAGCAGATCGCCGTGGCGCAGATGCTTGCCACGTCGCCGGCGTTGCAGGCGGACGACCTCGCCGCCTTCCGCCAGGAGGCCGAACGCGCCATGCCGAGCCTGTCCGGCAGTTGGATCATCGTGCATGACGAGAACGGCCAGCAGCTCATCAATCTGACCCGGCCGCCGGGGGTACCGCTGCCACGGCGCAGCGCGGCGGGCCTCGAGCTGCAGCGCCGCGCGCTCGAAACCGGCCAGGTGCAGATTTCCGACGTACGGCTTGCCGCACTGACCAATACGCCGGTGGTCACCGTCGAGGTTCCGATCCAGCGCCAGGGGCGTCCGCCGCTCGGCCTGACGATTGCCGTCAATCCGCGCATTTTCCTTGCGCTGTTCGAAAGCTGGAACCTGCCGGAGGGCTGGCTCGCCGGCCTGATCGACCACAACGGCAATTTCATCGCCCGCTCGCGCGATCACGAGCGCACGGTCGGGACGCCGGCTTCGGAAGGCTTCCGCACTGCGGCACGCCGCACCCGCGAAGGCTGGAACGAATTTCGCTCGATCGAGGGCGACGTCATTGCCAACGCCCACGTGACCTCGAATCTGGCGGGGTGGGTGACGGGGCTTGCCACCGGCGAGGACATGTTCGAGGCGCCGATCCGCAAGACCCTGCTGCTGGCGGTTCTCGCCGGCCTGGCGGCGGCGCTGCTCAGCGTTCTGCTCGCAGCCTGGGCCACGCGCCGCATCGCTGAGCCGATCGCGCAGATCGAGCAGGGCACGCATGCGCTGCTGATGCGTCGTTCGGTGTCGTTTTCCCCCACCGGGGTGCTCGAGGTCGATCGCGCGCTCGACGCCTTCACCGCCACCGCCAGGGTCCTGCACCGCCATGAGCAGGAACGCGACGAGCGCGAACAGCACATCCGCCTGATCATGCGCGAGCTGTCGCATCGATCCAAGAATCTGCTCGCCATCGTGCTCGCCATCGCCCGCCAGACCGCGCGCCATACGCGATCGTTTGACGAATTCGAAGCCCGCTTCAACGCTCGCATCCAGGCGCTGGCGGACGCGCATGACCTCCTGGCCGAACAGCAATGGGCCGGAGCCACCATCGACGATTTGGTGCAGGCCCAGCTCTGTGCCTTCGATCTCGACAAGGTTTCGTGCCGCGGCGAGCGCGTGAAGCTCCGCACCGAGGCGGTGCAAAACGTGGCCCTGGCGCTGCATGAGCTTGCGACCAACGCCTCCAAGTACGGTGCGCTCTCGACGCCGGAGGGTCGGGTCGAGATCGTCTGGGCCCGGGAGAAGGGCGAATCCGGGGAACACGGACTGCGCCTGACTTGGCGCGAGATCGGCGGGCCGCCGGTCACACCGCCCAAGGACAAGGGTTTCGGCTGCTTCGTGCTCGAGCGCGTCACCATCAATGCTCTGGGCGAGGGGCAACTGGCGTTCAATCCGGACGGCCTCACCTGGACCTGCCTGATCCGCCCCGAGCACCTCGTCGACGAACAGGCTGCGGCTCGTGGCGGCGTCGCCGTCCCCCGGCCGGCGCCGCAGGCCGGCGTCGCACCGAAACGGCGGGCGTCATAGCGGCGGAGCGCGCGCCGCCTTGCCGCTCTCACACCCGGTTGCCGGCGCTCCACAGCCAGAAGTCGCGGCCCTCCTCGCGCATGAAGCGCGCCAGCACCATCTTGTGGACTTCGTCGGCACCGTCGACCAGGCGAGCCGCACGGGCGGCCCGGTAGATCCACTCCGCCACCGTGTCCTTGGAATAGCCGCGCGCGCCGTTGAGCTGGATCGCCACGTCGGCGGCCTGGTGCAGCGTATTGGCGACATGCAGCTTGGCCATCGACACTTCCTTGCGGGCGCGGTCGCCCTGGTCGAGCTTCCATGCCGCATGCATGGTCAACAGCCGGCCGATCTGGATGTTGTGGGCGACCTCGCCGAGCTTGATCTGCACGCTCTCGCGGTCGGCAAGCCGGATGCCGAATCCTTCGCGCCGATTGACGTATTCCTGCGCGATCTCCATGCAGCGCTTGGACCAGCCGAGCCAGCGCATGCAATGGGTCAGCCGCGCCGGGCCGAGCCGGATCTGCGTCACCTTGAGGCCGTCGCCGACGTTCATCAGCACGTCCTCATCGGCCACCTCCAGCCCGTCGAACTCCAATTCGCAATGGCCGCCGTGCTCCTCGGGCCCCATGATCTCGATCCGGCGCAGGATGCGCCAGCCGGGCTGGTCCTTGTGAAAGAGGAAGGCGGTGAGCCCGCGCCGTGGGTCGTCCGACGTGCGTGCGATCAGGATGAAGTGGGAGGCGGCCGCAGCCCCGGTGATGAACCACTTCCGGCCGCGGATCACCCAGCGGTCGCCCTTCTTCTCGGCATAGGTCTTGATCATGCCGGGATCGGAGCCGCCGCCCGGATGCGGCTCGGTCATGGCGAAGGAGGATCGGACCCGGCCTTCGACGATGGGCCGCAGCCATTTCTCCTTCTGGCGCGGCGTACCCACCCGGCTCAAGAGGTTCATGTTGCCGTCGTCGGGCGCCATGCAGTTGAAGGCGAGCGGGCCGAACAGGGAACGCGCCGCTTCCTCGTACATCACCGCCCAGGCGACAATGGGAAGCTGCATGCCGCCGAATTCCTTGGGCGATTGCGGCGCCCACAGCCCTGCCGCCCTGGCCTTGGCACGCACCGGAGCAAGCCGTTCGTCCGGAATGTTCTCGTGCTCGGAGAAGTTGGCCGGATCGGCCTCCAGCGGCAGCACATGCTCCTCGACGAAGGCGCGGGTGCGCAGACGCAGGCTTTCGATGTCGGGCGGAAGGGTGAAGTCCATGAGGCTCATTCCTGCTGGCGCAGGTCCCGGCGAAGCGAATACCGATTCGCCGAAACCGACATGCGCGACCAAAGGGTCTGACGACTCTACCCAATCGGCCGCCGAAAGATTAGGGTGGCCGCGCGCAGACCAAGAAGAACAAGGGACAACGCATGGCCTCATTCGATCCTTTCTCGGCCCTGATCGGCGGCGCGCTGATCGGGCTTGCCTCGGTGCTCCTGATGCTGCTCACCGGGCGCATTGCCGGCATCAGCGGCATTCTCGGCGGCACGCTGGCGATGGGCGGCGACGAAAGACTTTGGCGGCTTGCCTTCATCGCCGGCCTGATCGCGGCGCCGATTGCGAGCGGTCTCGTCGGCTGGCCGTTGCCGGAGCCGCAACTGCCGGAAAACTGGCTCGTGATCGTCGTTGCCGGCCTGCTCGTCGGCTTCGGCTCGCGGCTTGGCGGCGGCTGCACCTCCGGCCACGGAGTCTGCGGGATCGCGCGGCTGTCGGCGCGCTCGATTGCGGCGACCGCGATCTTCATGGCGACCGCCATCATCGTGGTCGCGATCGTCCGCCATGGCATCGGAGCTTGAATGATGCCCGCACTGGCAAGCTTCGTCTGCGGGCTGATCTTCGGCTTCGGCCTCGTCGTCTCCGGGATGACGCAGCCGCAGAAAGTGCTGGCTTTCCTCGACGTGCTCGGGCGATGGGATCCGACGCTCGCCTTCGTCATGGCTGGCGCGCTTGCGGTGTCCGCCGCAGGCTATGCACTCGCGCGCCGGCGGGGCCGACCGCTCCTGGCCGCGCAGCACCTGTGGCCGACCAGGCGCGACATTGACCGCTCGCTGGTCGTGGGCTCGATCCTGTTCGGCATCGGCTGGGGCCTGGTCGGCCTGTGTCCGGGGCCTGCACTCACCAATCTCGCCGGTCTGTCGCCCAAGGTGTTCGTCTTCGTGCTGGCGATGATGGCCGGCATGATCGCCAAGGACCTCTGGGAGCGGCGTGCGCCGTCGCTGACCGCGGTGGAGGATGCGGCGATGGCGAATTCCGATGGCTGACCCCCCTCGGCCGCGCCGAAATCCCTCCCGATGCCTCAGCCGCGCAGCGCCACCATCTGCCCGCCATCCACCACGATGGTCGCCCCCGCGATATAGGCCCCGGCGTCGGAGGCAAGCAGCAACAGCGCCCCGTCAAGATCGCCGTCCTGGCCGAAGCGACCGACCGGAATGTCGCGCGTGAGCGAGGCCCCCGGCCCGGTGAGATAGTCGCGGTTGATGTCGGTGACGAACCAGCCGGGCGCAATCGCGTTGACGCGCACGCCGCGGAAGGCAAGCTCGAGCCCGAGCGCCTTGGTCATCTGGATCACGCCGGCCTTGGCGGTGGCGTAGGCGATGGTGCCCTTGGAGACGCCGAAGCCCAGCACCGAGGCGATGTTGACGATCGCGCCCTTCGTCTTGGCGGCGAGCATGCGGCGCGCGCCCTCCTGCGCCCAGAAGAACACCGCATCGAGATTGGTGCCGACGACGCGCCGCCACTCGTCCTCGGAAAGCTCGACGGCGCGGGTGGAGTGGGCAACGCCCGCATTGTTGACCAGGATGGTGACGGTGCCGAACGCCCCCTCCGCGGCATCGAAAGCGCGCCGCATTGCGCCGCGATCGAGCACGTCGGCTTCGATCGCAATCGCCTGGCCGCCGGCCGCCTCGATTTTGGCCTGCGCCTCCTTCAGCCTGTCCACGCGGCGCGCGACCAGCGCGACCCTTGCGCCGTTCGCCGCCAGCACTTCGGCAAAGCGCAGGCCAAGACCGGCGGAAGCGCCGGTGACGAGCGCCACCCGACCGGTGAGATCGAACAATGTGGCGGCTTTCATGCTTGGACTTCCGGTGGCAGCATAGCCATTCATTTCGCCAACAACGGGCACATCGCCAAGAAGCGGCGATCTGTTATGCAAGAAATTCCGCTTGATTGCATCAGGTCGTGGAGAACGGCAGCCGCCGGCAATCCGTCCTCGTTTTCGTGAACGTCAGCCCTCTCTCATCAGCCGGACCGGACGGCCGGCGCGCCGGCACCAGTTTTCCCAGGCGCGGTTGAGCGAATAGGGCCCCATGCGGGCGACGATCCTGTCAATCTCGCCGGGCGTGAGGAAAGTGATCGGTCCCATCGCCATCGCCTGCATCTGCAGCTTGGCGGCAAGCTCGAGATAGATCGCGATATAGACCGCATACTGGATCGAGGAGCCCACCGTCACGCAGCCGTGGCCACGCATCAGCGCGGTCGGGCGGTTGCCGAGGAGCCGCGCGAGATCGCGGCCCATCTCCATGTCTTCCACCAGGAGCGTGGTGTCGCCGAACTTCTCCTGCGAGTCCCAGACCGGAACCTCGTGGCCGATGTGCGAACACACGTGCATCAGCGGCTTGAGCTTGCATCCGGTCACGCCGAACGGGATCACGCTCGGACTGTGGTTGTGCACCACCGACTGCACGTCCGGCCGCGCCTCGTAAATCGCACCGTGGATGAATCGCTCGCGATAGGGGGCGCGGCCGCGCGCATCGAGGGCGGTGCCGTCGAGTTCGTAGGTGACGATGTCGTCCACCTCGATACAGTCCGGCGCCCGCGCCCGCGCCAACAGATAGCGCTGCGGATTGTCGGGATGGCGCACGCTGACGTGGCCGAACGAATCGACGATGCCTTCGGCGGCGAGGATGCGGTTGGCGGTGACGAGATCTTCGAGCAGCGGGGCGAGATCGGTCATGGGGCCTCCTTCATTCAATCCGATGCAGGCGAAAGCGATGCGCCGGCTCACCCGCCGCCGTAGAGCGCACGCGGCAGCGCGGTCGCAAGCGCCGGGACGTACCACAGCACGACCAGCGCAACGAGCTGGATCAGCACGAACGGCACGATGCCGATATAGATGTGGCGCGTCGTGATCTCGGGCGGCGCCACCCCGCGCAGGTAGAACAGGGTCGGACCGAGCGGCGGATGCATGTAGGAGGTTTGCAGGTTGACCGCGATCAGAATGCCGAGCCACACCGGATCGACCCCCTCCATCTTCAACAGCGCAGGTGCCACGATCGGCACCACGACGAAGATGATCTCGAAGGCGTCCATGACGAAGCCGAGCAGAAAGATCGCCAGCATCACGACGAGGATCGCTCCTGCCAATCCGCCCGGCAGATCGGCGAGCGCGCGATGCACCATGTCGTCGCCGCCGAGTGCCCGGAAGACAAGGCTGAAAAGCGTCGCGCCGATCAGGATGACGAAGATCATGCAGGTGATCTGCGCGGTCTGCTGCACGCAGGATGCAAGCACGGCGCGAAGCCGCGCGCGTCGCGCTGCAAGCAGCATGGCGCCGACCGCACCGACCGAGGCGGCTTCCGTCGGCGTTGCGACGCCGCCGAGAATGGCGCCGAGCACGGCACCGATCAGCGCCAGCGGTGCAATCAGGACCTCGGACAGTCTCCGGAGCGGGGCTGCCGCCGCGGCAACGTCGGTCCGGGGCGGAATGGCCGGCGACAGGCGTGGAAACAGGATGGCAACCGCCCCGAGGTAGAGCACGTAGAGCACGACCAGCAGCAGGCCGGGGACCAGCGCTCCGGCGAACAGGTCGCTCACGGTCACGGCGGCGGGCGCAAAAACGCCCTTGGCGAGCTGGGCGGCCTGAAAGGCGCTGCCGAGCTGGTCGCCGAGCAGCACCAGCACGGTGGACGGCGGGATGATCTGCGCGAGCGTCGCCGAGGCCGCCACCGTCCCTGCGGCCAGCGAGGGCGAATAGCCGTGCCGCATCATGGCCGGGAGCACGATCAGGCCCATGGTCACGGCGGTGGCACCGACCATTCCGGTCGAGGCCGCGAGCAGGGCGCCGACGACGACGACGGAAATGCCAAGCCCCCCGCGGCGTGCGCCAAACAGCCGGCCCATGGTTTCCAGCAGCTCCTCGGCAATGCGCGAGCGCTCCAGCACCACGCCCATGAACACGAAAAGCGGCACGGCGAGCAGCACGTCGTTGGTCATCACGCCGTAGACCCGCTGCGGCAGCGCGCCGAGGAAGGCGAAATTCATGGCGCCAAGGACGTGCCCCAGCGCAGCGAATGCGATCGACACGCCGCCAAGCGTGAGGGCGACGGGGTAACCGATGAACAACAGGCCGCAGACGGCGGCCACCAGCAGCACGGCGAGCGGTTCAGCGAGGCCCACGGCGACCTCGGGCTTGCCGCGCATGCTGGCGCGCCCGCACTTCCGACAGCGCGGCCTCGCTCATTGCCCGCGTCCGTTCCACAGCATGTCGGCCGCGCGGATCGCCTGCGCGATGCCCTGCAGTGCCATCATGAACGCGAACAACGGAATCAGCGTCTTGAGCAGAAATACGCCGGGCAGGCCGCTCGCCTCGCGTGAACGTTCCAGAATCGCGAAGGAGCGGGAGACGTAGGGCAGCGAGAACCACAGCAGCACCGCCATGAACGGCAGCAGCAGCAGCAGCGCCCCGCAGAGATCGATCTGTGCCCGCCGCCGCGGGCTGGCCTCGGCATAGTACACGTCGACCCGCACGTGCCCGCCCGCCCCGAGCGTCCAGGCCGCGGCCAGCATGAACAGGGCGGCATGGCCATAGAGGATCGATTCGGTGAGCCAGATCGAACCGAGGCCGAAACCATAGCGCAGCACCACAACGGCGAATTGCACCAGCACAACGAAGAGGCACAGCCAGGCCGCGCCGCGGCCGACCGCCGCGTTGAGGCGATCGATGCGGTCGGCAAGCCTGATCAGGCGTGGCAATACGGCCATGGCCCCCGTGCCGGCCCGGATGCGGACATCGCCCGCGGCTCCGGGAAAGAAAGAACCACCGGGGCGCAGTGTATTCCGACCGGCCGGCCTTGCCGATATGATAGAAAACAAAGACAGCCGGCTTTCGCCGCATGCCGCGTCCGGCCGCAACACGGAAATGAGAGGCGTCGCCCATGGCCAGTCACGATCACGACCATCACCACGGCTCCGAACTGTCGGACATGCAGCTTCGCGTGCGCGCGCTCGAAAGCGTGCTGAGCGAGAAGGGCTACATCGATCCGGCCGGGCTCGACGCCATCATCGAGGCCTACGAGACCAAGATCGGGCCGCATAACGGCGCCCGCATCGTGGCCAAGGCCTGGGTCGATCCGGCGTTCAAGCAGGAGCTGTTGACGGACGGTTCGAGGGCGGTGGCCAAGCTCGGCCATGTCAGCCGGGTCGGCGACCATCTGGTGGTGGTCGAGAATACGCCGCAGCGCCACAACATGGTCGTCTGCACGCTGTGCTCCTGCTATCCCTGGGAGGTGCTGGGCCTGCCGCCGGTCTGGTACAAGTCGGCGCCCTATCGCTCGCGCGCGGTCAAGGACCCGCGCGGCGTGCTCGCCGATTTCGGCGTGACGCTGCCCAGGGACACCGAAATCCGCGTCTGGGACTCGACCGCCGAAACCCGGTTCCTGGTGCTGCCGATGCGGCCGGCCGGCACCGACGGCTGGAGCGAAGAGCGGCTCGCGCAGCTCGTCACGCGCGATTCCATGATCGGCACCGGCCTGCCCAAGAACCCGAGCGAGGTCGCCTGATGGACGGCATTCACGACATGGGCGGCATGGACGGCTTCGGCAAGGTCGAGGTCGAGGCAAACGAGCCCGTCTTCCACGCGCCGTGGGAGGGCCGCGTGCTCGCCATGCAGCGCGCGATGGGCTACGCCGGCGCCTGGCATATCGATCATTCGCGCTATGCGCAGGAGCGGCTGCCGCCGGCCACCTATCTCACCGCCTCCTACTATCAGCGCTGGGCGCTGGCGATGGAAAAGAACGTGGTCGAGCGCGGCTATGCCAGCGCCGAGGAACTGGCAGCCGGTCACGCGCTCGCGCCGGGCAAGACGCTCAAGCGCAAGCTCACGCCGGCGGTGGTGCAGGAAGGGCTCACCCGCGGCTCGTTCTATCGCCAGGCGCAGGGTCCGCAGCGATTCCAGATCGGCGACCGCGTGCGCATGAGGAACATCCATCCGGCGACGCACACCCGCCTGCCGCGCTATGTGCGCGGCCACGTCGGCGTGATCGAGATGTGCCACGGCTGCCACATGTTTCCGGACTCGGTTGCGATCGACAAGGGCGACGATCCGCAATGGCTCTACACCGTGGTGTTCGACGGGCGCGAATTGTGGGGCCCGGACGCCGACCCGACGCTGAAGGTTTCGGTCGATGCCTTCGAACCGTATCTGGAAAAGGCGTAGCAGCGCCCGAGCCGCCGCGAAACGCTCGCGGATTGCGGCCGCGCGCGCGAGCAGGGCGCGCGTGTGCCCAACTCCATGACCTGAGCACACGCGACATGGGACATCAGGACCGCGCATGACCAGCATCGATCCCGCCGCGGCACGCCGCGCGACCGAAGCGATCCCCGGCATCCCCTGCGATGCGGAGGGGCCGGTGTTCCGCGAACCCTGGGAGGCGCAGGCCTTCGCCATGACGCTGCAGCTCTACGACCGCGGCCTGTTCACCTGGCCGGAATGGGCGGCGACGCTGGGCGAGGAAATCAAGCGCGCGCAGGCTGCCGGCGACCCCGACACCGGCGAGACCTACTATCACCATTGGCTGGCCGCGCTGGAGCGCATCGTCGCCGAGAAGGGCGTCACCGATTCCGGCACGCTCAAACGCTATCACGACGCCTGGGACCGCGCGGCCGACCGCACGCCGCACGGCACGCCGATCGTCCTGCAGCCGGAGGACTTCCGGTAGGGTCTTGCGGGGTCGTTGCGGCCGAACAAGCCGGCTTGACCCGCAAAGCCGGAGCGCTCCGATCGAGGAGGCTTCCGCGCCCCGCCCCGATGCACGGCCGCCTCCACGCGAGGCAACCGCCGCAAGCCGAGCGCGCGTCTCAGGCGAACCGTGGTCCGAAAGACCGGGCAGGCCGGGAAGTCCTTGCCTGCCATTCAGTCATTCGCCGCAACCGGCGTGGCTCCCAGCTTGAAGTTAAGGCCAGCCCGCACGAGGTGGGTGTCGAACTTCGAGGTCACGTCATAAACTGGGTTGATGACGAACGGGTTGGTATCGGTGATCCGCACCGTCGCGCGCCCTAGATCGATGTAGAGGTACTCGCCCTTGAACGTCACCCGCTCGGTTATCGCATATTCGATACCTGCGCCGGCAGTCCAACCCGCCTTGGTCTTGGAGAGCGAGCCGGACGCACAGCTAAATACGATCGCATTGGCGCAGGAGAAACCCAAGGCCGTAAAGGTATCATGCACGTCGGCAGCGAGCGTGATTCCGCCGACGGCGAGGCCCCCGGTGATGTAGACCATCATGTCGGGCGATGCCAGTTGTCCGAGCCGGCCGCGCACCGTGGACAGCCAGCGGATGTTCTGCTCGGCCGTCGTGAGCAGCGGAAAGCCGAAGAAGAGTGCCGACGTACCAGTGGACCCGCTGATCGCAGCGTAATCGACGTCCGCCTCGATGCCGACGACGGTTCGATCGCGCTGCCAATTGACGCCAACCTGTGCGCCACCGACAAAACCCGCAGGTGTCAGCGGGTGGGACAGCGGCACAAAGCCAGCCGTTTGAAGGAAGGCGGCATCGGCATTGACGGGCGTGAAGACGGCGTCGGTGACACCCCTGGCATAGCCGATGTTAACGCCGGCATAGACTCCGCTCCAGGTGAACGGATGTCGCCTTGGCGGCGCGTTTGAAACGCCGGCGGGCGGCGCGGTTTCGCCAAATCTGTAGTTGGCCTGGGCCAGCAGGCCATAGCGATCCTGCACCACTTTGAGCACTTGCGGCTGCCCGCCAGCGGCGGTCTGCTCAAAATGCGAGTGCCCGTCGGTCGAGATGTGCCACCACCGGCCACCCAAACCCACGCTGAACGCAGGCGTGATATAGTGGCTGAGGATGGCTTCAATCATGAAGCCATTGCCGACGCCATCCTCCGCAAGCCCACGAATATCCATCCGCATGTTATGGAAGTCGTTCGCGGACAGATAACTGCGCACATAGGCCACGTCGGTCGTGAGCTTGATGCTCGGCATGATCTGCAGCTGTGCATTCAACCCGACGCGCAGCGAGTGCCAGCGCGCATCATTGTCGAGTGTATCGCTCGTGGTCGGGATGCCCGGCGCCACGCAGATTCCGCCGCCCGCGACCTGCCGGCAACCGAAGGTGTTGAGTCGCTCGTTCCAATAGTGATAACCGAGGAATGCGCCAACCTGGTAATTCGGACCCATAAGAAAGGAGTAGCCGACATCGGCGCCAAGGTAGAGAAGCGAACCGCGCCTTTGGTCTTGCAGCGTGTTGGAGTACGGCACAGTGAGCGGCGGGAAATCTTCGTCGTTCATATGACCGCCGGTGATCGAGCCGCCGCCGAAATACCCTTTCAAGAAGACGCCATTGCTGTGGTTCAAACGCCAGAACCCTTCGGCCGCATGGCCGGTTAGCTTGTCGTAGGTCAGCCGCGAAATGGGCAACGCGCCTGTGGTGTCGAACAAATCCTTCTTATAGCGACCGGAGTTCAACCAATACCGGGCGCCGAATTCGAGTTCCCAAGGCGAAATGACCGGCGCCGGCGCTGCTTCTGGCGTAGGCGCCTTTCTTGGAAGGTCGGCCGCTCCCGCCGGCTGACTTGCCGTGATCAAAGCGACGACGGCGACGCTACCAAAAAGCAACGTTTTCATGACCACCCCCCGAAACAAGGCAATGCCCCATTTGGGGCTTGCAGGTTACCAAATCACATTGGCGGGGTGACGCAAGAGCGAGCGCAGCGGGTGTTTTGTGCCGCGCGCCGACGCTGCGCGCACCCATTGCGGCTTCGTCACAGCGCGTCCGGCGGGTCAGCACCGAAGGCGCGCAAGCCGCCGACTTGGCGCAGGCGAAGTCGCGGATGACGCGATGCCAATCCAGCCCACCGCCTTCAAGGGATTTGCAGCGGCGCGATCGCTACACCCCGATCATGCGCTCGCTCGCCATGTAGCCGGTCAGCAGCAGCGCGCCGAAGGCGGTGATCAGCAGCGCGGCCCCGACTTCGACGCCGCGCAGCGCCAGCGTGCCGTACCCCGAGGCTGCGCCGGCGATCCGCCCGGCCCAGGCCTTCGCCGCCACCGCAAGGACGGCGATCGCGGCCACGGTGACGGCGGTGCCCAATCCCATCACGAACGTGGCGACCACGCCGGCCCAGAACAGGCCCTGCGCCAGTGCGAACACCAAGACGATGATGGCGCCGGAGCACGGCCGCAGGCCGACGGCGACGATCGCCGACAGCCCGCGTTTCCATCCGCCCGGGCCGGCGAGCTGCTCGGGCTCCGGCGCATGTGCATGGCCGAAAGCGGAAGCATGATCCGCATGCGCGTGGCCGTGATGGTCGTGACCATGCTCGCCGTGCCCATGATGCCGGTGGCCGTGATGGTCGTGGTCATGCCCGCGCGCGTGACCGTGGGACGCGTGCATGGGATCATGTGCGTGCGCCGGCGCGGTCCGTGCGGCGGGCGCCATCAGGCGGCGCAGCATGACGAGGAAGGCGCTGCCCTTGACCCACAGAAGCCGCAGGCCGATCAGAACGATCAGCGCGTAGCTCACGATCTCGACGATATCGGTTGTGCGCCGCAAAGTCGCCGCGCTCGCCCGCAGCAGCGCGGCGGCGACGCCGACGATCGCCACCGCGACCACCGCCTGCAGGAAGGCCGAGGCAAACGACAGCACCACGCCGCGCGTCCAGGTCTCCTCGTTGGCGACCACATAGGACGAGATCACCGCCTTGCCGTGACCGGGGCCGGCGGCGTGAAACACCCCGTACAGGAATGACACCGCGAGCAGGCCCCAGATCGCGCTGCCGTCGGCCTTGGCGGCGCGGATCAGGCCGGAGAACTGGCGATAGAATTCGGCCTGCTTCTGCAGGATCCAGCCGGTGATGCCGTCGGCCGCCGTCGGGGTTGCCGGAGCCGCCGGCCGCGGCGCCCCGAAGGGGCCGCTCTGCGCCAAGGTCTGCGCCGATACCGCATCGCAGGTGGCAAGCGCCATGATCGCCGCGGCCGCAAGCAGGGCGAATGCGGCGGCGGTGCGCCCGCCGTCCGCCGAGGCTACGGACATCGCACCGAAATCTTGTTGGCGAACTGCGCGCCGTAGGTGTTCTCGGGGATCTGCCCGCCGGGCGGAATCTGCGACAACCGCAGAGCCATCTCCCTGGTCAACTGCTGCGGCTTGCCGACGGTGAGCTTGCAGGCGGCCGGCGCCCCCGCCAAGCCCGCCGGCTCCTTCTCGGCAAAGGCGAAGTCCACAAAGTAGCTCGGATCGTACACTTCGAGATCGAGTGATTGCGCCTTCACCGGCTCCTTGAACGGCAGCAGGAAGTGCAGCGTCAACACCGAGTCCTTGTACTCGAGATGATATTCCACCGGGTCGACGAACGACGCCTTCTTGCCGTTCGCCTTGGCAAAGGTGAAGAAATCGAACTCCTTGAGCGACTCGACGTTGACCTTGGCGAGCGGTTGCAACTCCTCGCGCGTGTAGACGCCCTTCTCTTTGCTCTCGAGCCCCTGCACCGCAAAGGTCGAGAACATGTCGTCGAAGGTCCAGGCGTGGCGCACCCCGATCGCGCGGCCGTCCGGCGCGTAGACGACCGTGCTCTTCGAGGTGACCCAGACATGCGGATGGGCGTGCGCGCCGCCGCCCGCGAGCAGCACGGCGGCAAACGCAGCAGACAGGGTCGGGGACAGGCGTTTCATGCGAGGCGACACGATAGCATGGACTGGGGCAGAATGGAGGCCGTATACCTTGACGCAGCAGCACGAGGAATTCCGGTGGGAATGCGCCGCCACGCAACCGTCCGCGGGGATTTCCGCAACCGGTGCTGGGCCGTGCCGTTCGGGCGGTGCGGCCGAAGCCTGCGCAACAATCGAAACGAAGGATTCCGCCCATGGAGATAAAGCCCAACGGGTCGATGCCGTCACGCCGGGTCCCCGCCGACTATTTCACCGGCACGGTCTGGCAGGACCCGATCATCGAGGCGCCCGACCCCGCCCGCGTGCGTTCGGCCTGGGTGCGGTTCGAGCCGGGGGCGCGCACGGCCTGGCACACCCATCCGCTCGGCCAAACCATCCACATCACGGCAGGCGTAGGCCGGGTGCAGACCTGGGGCGGCCCGATCAGGGAGGTGCGGGCGGGCGATACCGTCTGGTTTGCACCGAACGAGAAGCACTGGCATGGCGCGGCGCCGCACATGGCGATGACGCACATCGCGATCCAGGAGGCGCTCAACGGCAGTCACGTCACCTGGCTGGAGAAGGTCACCGACGAACAGTACAACGGCAAGGTGGAGTGAAGCGGGCGGCGCTGCGGTACGCGCCGGCCTGCAACCGGTTCACAGCCCTGCTGCCGCGCCGTCGGCGCGCGGATCATGCGCGCCTTCGAGCGTGCCGTCCGGGTGCAGCACCACGGCGCCGGCGTGGCCCATGGTGTCGGAATAGGGCTCGGACAGCACCTCGACGTCGTGCCCCGCCGACAACAGCCGGTCGATCAGATGGCCGTCGAACCGCGCTTCCAGCCGCAGATTGGTCACCGCCGACCCCCAGGTGCGGCCCAAGAGCCAGCGCGGCGCATCGATGGCGCGATCGAGCGGCTGGCGGTGCATGACGTGACGGGCAAACAGCATCGCCTGCGTCTGCGGCTGGCCGTCGCCGCCCATGGTGCCGTAGGCGATGATGCGGCCGTCGGCGAGCGCGGCGAGCGCGGGATTGAGCGTATGGAACGGCAGCCGGCCGGGCGCAAGCGCATTCAGCGCCGTCGGATCAAGCGAAAAGCTCGCGCCGCGGTTCTGCATGACGACGCCGGTGCGCGGTAGCACGCAGCCCGAGCCGAATTCCCAGTACAGCGACTGGATGTAGGAGACGACGATCCCGCCCGCGTCGGCGGCGCCCATCCAGACGGTGTCGCCCGGGCCCGTCGCGGGCGGCCAGGGCGCCGCTTTGCGGCGGTCGATCCGCAATGCCTCGCGGTCGAGGAAGGCAGCATCGAGGAACCGTTCGACCGGCTGCGGCAGCCGCGCCGGATCGGTGATGATGCGGTCGCGCACCCGGAACGCGCGCTTGGTGGCCTCGACCAGGCCGTGGACGAAATCGAAGCCTTCCGCCTCGGTCACGCCGAGCCGTTCGTAAAGTGCAAGGATCATCAGTGATGCCAGCCCTTGCGTCGGCGGCTGGGTGTTGTGGAGCGCCCCGACGCCGAGCCGAACGCTCAGCGGCTCGGCCAATGCGGCGCGATAGCGGGCGAGATCGTCGCGCGTGACCGGACTGCCGATCCGCTCCAGGTCGGCGGCGATCTCGCGTCCGACATCGCCGCGATAGAAATCGTCCAGTCCCGCGTGCGCCAGATGATCGAGCGTGGCCGCAAGCGCGCTTTGCTTGAGCCTGGCGCCGACCTGCGGCGGCCTTCCTTCGGGGAGAAAGGCCGCGGCAAAGCCCGGAACGTCCTTGAGCTCGGCAAGCTTCTCGGCGCAAAGCCGCGCATGGCTCCTCGTCACCGCATGGCCCTCGCCCGCCTGACGGATTGCGGCCGCAAGCAGGACGTCGAGCGGAAGCCGGCCGCCGAAGGCGCGCGCGGCTTCGAGCGCGAGCATCCAACCGCCGACCGCGCCCGGCACGGTGAGCGCGGCGAGCGGCCCGCGCGGGGGAATCGTTTCATGCTCGCGATAGAGCTCCCGCTGCGCGCGGCGGCCGGCGGCCCCGGCCGCCATGATGGCGCGCACGCGCCCTGAGGGTTCGCGCATCAGCCAGAAGCCGTCGCCGCCGATGTGGTTCATGTGCGGATAGACGGCGGCGATGCTGGCCGCCATCGCCAGCATGGCTTCGAGCGCGTTGCCGCCTTCGGCCAGGATGGCGCGGCCTGCTTCGGCGGTGGCGGCGTGGGGGGCGGCGACGACGCCGCGGCGATGGCCTGCGGTGTGGAGGGTCATGGGGAGACGATAGCGCAGAAGCGGATGGAACCGGGGGGATGCGGGCGTGAGGGTTTGCGCGGCGGCTCCGCCCCGATGCAGTGCCGCACCCCCGATGGGCGGTGCCATTTGCGGAGCGGCGGCGCGTCTCTGGCTTCGCTTTGAGTCAACGGGTCACAGCCCCGCAAAGCCGCGTTTGCGCAGGAGCGCATCGGCGCTCGGCAGCCGTCCGCGGAAGGCGATGTAGAGTTCGGTCGGATCGCGCGAGCCTCCCGTCGACAGCACGTGCTGCCGCAGCCGCTGCGCCACCGCGGGATTGAAGATGTCGCCGGTCTCCTCGAACGCCGCAAACGCATCGGCGTCGAGCACCTCCGACCACATGTAGCTGTAGTAGGCGGAGGCGTAATAGCCGCCGGAGAACACGTGCTGGAAATGCGGCGGCCGGTGGCGCATCACGGTCTCCGCCGGCATGCCGATCCGCTCCAGCGTCGCGCGCTCGAAGGCGTTGACGTCCAGATCCTCGGCGGACGGCAACAGATGCAAGTCGAGATCGACCATGGCCGAGGCGATGTATTCGATCGTGTCGCGGCCGCGGTCGAAGTTGCGCGCCACGATCAGGCGCTGCAACAGCGGTTCGGGCATCGGCTCGCCGCTGCGACAGTGGCGGGCGAAGCGCCGCAGCACGTCGGGCTGCTCGAACCAGTGCTCGAACAATTGCGAAGGCAATTCCACCCAATCGGTCAGCACGTTGGTGCCGGACACGCTCGGGTAGGTCACGTTCGACAACAGGCCGTGCAGCGCGTGGCCCATCTCGTGGAACAGCGTGCGCGCGTCGTCGAAGGACAGCAGCGTCGGATTGCCCTTGTTGAAGTTCATCACGTTGAGAACGAGCGGCCTGCTATCGCCGTCAAGCCTGTCCTGGTCGCGCAGCGTGCCCATCCAGCCGCCGCTGCGCTTGCTTGGGCGCGCAAAATAGTCGCCGAAGAAAAGTCCGAGGTGGCGTCCGTCCGCCTCCTTCACTTCCCAGGCCTGGACGTCGGGATGCCAGACCGGGACGTCGACGCGCGTGAAGGTGAGGCCGAACAGCCGGCGCGCGGTGTCGAACGCCGCCGCGATCACGGCGTCCAGCGTCAGGTACGGTTTGACCTCGGCCTCTTCCAGAGCGCAGCGGCGCTTGCGCAGCTTCTCGGCGTAGTAGCGCCAGTCCCAGGGGGCGAGCTTGAAGTTGCCGCCCTCCTCGGCGATCAGCGTCTGCATGGCGTCGCGGTCGGCGAGCGCACGCGCGCGGGCAGGACCCCAGACGGTCTGCAGCAGTGTGCGCACGGCCTCCGGAGTCTTCGCCATCGTATCGTCGAGCCGGTAGTGGGCGAAGCTCGGATAGCCGAGCAGCTTGGCGCGCTCGATGCGCAGCGCGATGGTCTGGGCGATGATCGCCTTGTTGTCGGTCTTGCCGCCGGTATCGCCGCGCGCAAGCCAGGCACGAAACACTTTCTCGCGCAGATCGCGCCGCGATGAGAACTGCAGGAACGGCTCGACGCTCGAGCGCTGCAGCGTGATGGCGAATTTGCCGGGGCGGCCGCGCTCGGCGGCGGCAGCGCTCGCCGCCTCGCGCACGAATTCGGGCAGACCGGCGAGATCGCCCTCGCCCTCGAGCCAGAGCACGTAGGCCTGCTCGTCGGCCAGCACGTTCTGGCTGAAGGCGGTGCCGAGTTCGGCAAGCCGCTCGCCGATCTCGGCGAGGCGCCGCTTCTTGTCGGCGTCGAGCGTGGCTCCGTGGCGGCGGAATGCGGTATGGTGGCGTTCGAGCACGCGCAACGGCTCGGGGTCCAGGCCGAGGCTGTCGCGGCGACGCCAGAGATCGTCGATGCGCGCGAACAGCGCCTCGTTCATGTGCACGAGGTTCCAGTGTGCGGCTGTCCGCGGCGCGATCTCGCGCTCGATCTCCAGCAGCGCCTCGCTGCTGACGGTTCCGACCAGTTGGTGGAAGACGTCCTCCACCCGCTGCAGGGTGCGGCCCGCGCGTTCCAGCGCCACGATGGTATTGGCAAAAGTCGGCGGCTCGGGATCGGCGGCGATGGCGGCGATGTCGAAATTGTGATCGGCGAAGGCCCGATCGAAGGCGGGACGGAAATGCTCGGGCCGGATACGATCGAACGGTGGCACGCCGAACGGCCCGGTCCAGGCCTCCAACAGCGGGTTCGAGCCGCCCTGGAGGGACGGACCGCAGCCGGATCGGTCGGTCGTCTGCCTCATGTTCGAATTCTCTTGTTGTTATCAATCCGACCGGTTCCAAACGATCGGGCTGCAAGGAGGAAACATGGTCTCATTCTCATTGAACGACAAGCGGGTATCGGTCGATGCCGACCCGAGTACGCCGCTCCTGTGGGTCATCCGGGATCAAATCGGGTTGACCGGCACGAAGTACGGCTGCGGTGCCGGCCTGTGCGGCGCCTGCACCGTGCACCTCAACGGTCGGGCGGTGCGCTCCTGCCAGACGCCGGTTGCCGACGCGGCCGGCGCCACGGTGGTCACCATCGAGGGGCTGTCGCCGGATTCGTCGCACCCGTTGCAAAAGGCCTGGGTTGCGCTGGAAGTGCCGCAATGCGGCTACTGCCAGTCCGGCCAAATCATGAAGGCCGCCGAATTGCTCGCCACCAACAAGCGCCCGACCCGGGCGCAGATCGTCGAACACATGGACGGCAACATCTGCCGTTGCGGCACCTACCACAAGATCATCGCTGCCATCGAGATGGCGTCGAGGGAGGGCTGAGCCATGACGATCCACATCGACAAGGACATGATTTCCCGCCGTGGCGTACTGGCGGGACTGGGCGGTCTGACCTTCGGGCTTGCGCTCGGTGCCGATGGCGCTCGCCTGTTCTCCGTGGCCGAGGCGGCGATCGGCGCCAAGGCGATCAATGCCTGGGTCCGCATTGCACCGAACGGCACGGTCGCGATCTACAGCGCCGGCGCCGAGATGGGCCAGGGCTCCATGACCTCGCTGCCGATGATCGTGGCCGAGGAGATGGACGCCGACTGGTCGAAGGTTGTCGTCGAGATGGCGCCGGCGGACCGCGCGATCTACGGCTACACGTTCAACAACGAACGCAACATGGCGATCGTCGGCAGTCGCGCCGTGATGCTGTATTTCAACGATCTGCGCGTGGCCGGCGCACAGGTGCGCAAGGTCATGATCGCCAACGCGGCGGAGAAATGGGGCGTTGACGCCGCAACCCTGCGCACGGAGCCGGGCGCTGTCGTCAACCCGGCGACTGGAGAGCGGCTCGGCTATGGCGAGATCGCCGCGTTCGGCAAGGTGCCCTCGCCGCTTCCGACCGTCGCGCCAAGCGAGCTGAAAGCGCGCAAGGACTGGCGGCTGATCGGCAAGGGTGTGGCGCGCCGCGACACGCCGCTGAAGGTCAACGGACAGGCGATCTACGGCATCGATGTGCGCCTGCCCGGGATGGTCTATGCCACCTCCCTGCACGCGCCGGTGCACACCGGCAAGCCGCTGAGCTGGAACGACGACGAGATCAAAAAGATGCCCGGCGTCATCGACACCGTGCGGCTGCCGAACGGCGTCTCGATCGTCGCCCAATCGTTCCCGCAGGCGATGGCGGCCCGCGCTGCCCTCAAGGTGAGCTGGGAGCATGGACCGGCGGCGAACTTCGACTCCGAAGCCGCGCTCGCGGCCTACGTGAAGATCCACGACGATCCGAACGCCCAGATCACCAACCTTGAAAAGAAGGGCGACACGGATGCGGCCTTCCGCGCCGCCGCCAGGACCTTCAAGGCCGAGTTCCGCAGCGATTACGGCTATCACGCGCAGATGGAGCCGCTGAATGCGGTCGTGCGCATTGCCGCTGACGGCCGATCGGCCGAGGTGTGGGAAGGCAGCCAGGCCCCCGACGCCACCCGCGATCAGGTCGCCCGTGCGCTGGGGCTCGCCGCCGACAAGGTGACGGTTCACCAGTGCTACATGGGCGGCGGCTTCGGCCGGCGCTCGCTGGGAGACTATGCCGCCGAATGCGCCACGATCACGAAGGCGGTGAACCGACCGGTGAAGCTCGTGTGGACGCGCGAGGAGGACATCGCCCACGGCATGTTCCGCCCGCAGTCGTTCCAGTGCCTGGAGGCGGCGCAGGATGCTTCCGGCAAGGTCACCGGCTGGAGGCATTGCGTCGTGGGCGACGGCGGCGTGCTGTTGCATACCGGCATCCGCATCCCCTACTACGGCGTGCCCAACCAGAGCATCGAGCGACGCGGCGTCTCGCACGGCATCCGTCTCAAGCACTGGCGCGCCGTGGGCCACGTTTTCAACGTGTTCGCCATCGAGAGCTTTGTCGACGAGATGGCGGTCGCCGCAAACATGGACCCGATCGCATTTAGGATCGAGCGCATGGCGGCGACGCCGAAGGCACGCAGGTGCTTCGAGACGGTGGCGCGGATGTGTGACTGGAACGCGCCGCGGCCGCCGGACCGCGCCCTCGGCTTCTCGATCACCGAGCGCTCCGGCTCGCTCGGCGCCGGCGTGGTCGAGATTTCGCTCAATCGCGAGCGCGGCAAGATCAAGGTCCACAGGGTGTGGGTCGCGGTCGACGGCGGCATCGTCGTGACGCCCGGACCGGCCAAAGCCAACATCGAGAGCGGAATTCTCTATGGTCTCTCGAGCGTGCTGCACGAGCGGGTCACGCTGAAGGACGGCTCCGTGCAGCAGAGCAACTTCCACGACTACGAACTGATGCGCATGTCCGACGTCCCGGAGGAGATGCACGTGGAGTTCGTCGACGTGGACACGCGGCCGACCGGTCTTGGCGAGATCGGCAACCCGTTCATCGCCGGTGCCATTTCGAATGCCTTCTACCGGCTGACCGGCAAGCGGCTGCGCCACCTGCCGTTCACGCCAGAGCGCGTGCTCGCGACGCTGAAGGCCTGAGCGCTTTCGCGGCCGTCAACGACATGCGCCCGCCGCAAGGCGGGCGCTTTGCCGTCAAAGCGCAATCCGGCCGATGGCCGAAGCGCTTTTTCCCATTCGCGGCGAGGGCGGCACGAGGAGGACCTTCCTGACGAGCTCCGCCTGCCGGTGCGTCCCCGTCTTCTGGAAAATGAGTTTGAGATACTGCCGTGCGCTGGCAAGCGTAATGCCGAGTTTCTTCGCGGCATCCGCCAGCGACGCGCCACCGGCCAGAAGGTCCGCCAGCCGCGCCTGGCTCGGCATTAGGCCGTAGAGCCGCTGGAGTATTTCGGCCCGAGTCTCCTCCGGCCGGTCGGGGTCCATGACATAGACAATGGCCAGCGGCTCGTCGAGCATGCTCCACTGGAAACGATCCTGATTGGCGGTCAGGGCGGAGATCAACACCGAATAGGGCTGGCCACCGGACGGCCGCGTCACTTGAAACGCCTCGCCGGACGTCGTCGAGCCCGACAAGGAGGATCGGATGATGCGCGCCGCCTGTGCCGCAATGTTGATGCGGTCGCCGCCATCGATCACCAGTCGCCGCGAAATGATGCGAAATCCGTCGGCGGCGGCAGCCACCTGGCGGGCCGCCTCGTTCGCGAATCTCACGCGCGCATCGGCATCGACGATGACGATACCGATCGCCATATTGTCCAGGGCGTGGTACACAGCGCTCCGTTCGATCGCGAGAAGCCCGAGGTCCCGCTGCAGCTTGATGGCGCGGCTGAGATGTGGAACCAACATCGACATCAGTTCGCAATCGGCATCGGCGAACCGCGGCTGGCTGCGGTCGCGCAAGACCAGAAAATACGTCAGCGTGCGGCTATCTTCGACCAGATTGACGCCCAGCGAATATTCGACGCCGCCGACCGAAAGCACCTCCTTGTAAACCCGCGACGCATGTAGCTGTTCGTCGGACAGCGCCATCCGACAGTGTATCGGCTTGAACGGATTCGCGCTGAAGTAAGGGATGCGCGGGTCCTCGCCCATCAAGCGTTCGTAGCGCTGCATGTGCTCGGCGCTCCAATCGTAGCCATGAACCACACTGAATGACAGGCGCCTGTTGACCAGATCGTTGTGCCCCACCTGCGCGCCACGGGCCGCAAACAGCTTCGTCGCGCCTTCGAGAAAGGCCGGCCACTTGTCCAGATCGCCAATCGCATCGTAGAGCCGCTCTACAACCGCCAGCACTTGACGGGACCGGTCTTGAGCGATTGCATCCCGCATCATCCTCCCTCCCATTTTCCCGGCGTTCCCAACTTTTTTCTTGCGCATTGGCACGATGCCCACTCGACGTCGCTTTCGTCGATTCGGTTCGTGCCGCATAGCGTCAGCGGCTGCCAACAATACAACCGGCGCGGCAATTCCCAAATGAGGACTATCCAGAATCGCGGTTGTGCCTAGCCTTCGCCAATCCATCTTCAGCGCCCGTACGTGCGGCGAGCGACATGAATTAGCCGTGAGCCGGCAGGGGCGAAGCGGCCGGTTCAAGCTCATAAAGGACCAGAAGCATGGAAATGCTGTCGACGCTTGTGTTCGCCGCCGTGATCGCCGCGCAATTTGCGGCCATCCTGGTGTCCCGATCGACCGTCGCTTCCGATGGACAATTTCCCTCCTCGAGGATGGGGCGCCTCACGGCCGGTTTCGACCGACGCTCAAGCCCGTTGCCGGCCCTCGGCATGCAACCCCGCCTGCCGGCTTCGAACTCGCGCGACCGCCGCACCGGCGCGAGCAAGAGCAGAGCACAGCCGAATGTCTCCATCGCGACATCGAGCCTTTCGCCTGGGCTCCGAGCAAGGTGAGAGGTGGAGATGTCTTGGCTCCTGACTTTGGCCAAAAGAATCGGAGCTGCTCTTGCAGCCCACCGAACGGCCCGCGTTCGGCACGTCATCCGGAAAGGCGGCTCATTCATTCAGTGAGTCGGCCGCCGCTCGCGCACAGCGGATGCCCCACATACAAGGATTCCTTTCGTAGCGTATGAGGACGGCCGATGTGCGCCCAGGCCCGCATCCGCGACTCTTTTCCCTTTGGTGACCGAGCCCTGTTCGGGATCGCGGCACTCAGCCCGAACCGCCACTGCGAACTCAGCCCCTCCCGATGAACCTCGCTGTCGAGATCGCAATCATGCTTTTCGCCGTCAGCAACAGCGTGCGGGTGGTCGCCTATGTCCCGCAGATCGTCCGGGTCATACGCGACCGGGAGGGCGCCGCAGCCGTGTCGTGCACGACATGGCTTCTGTTCGCCGTGTCGCACATGTCGACAGTCGCATACGCGTTGCTGGTGATCGGCGATTGGCGGATGGCGATCGTCTTCGCCGCCAATTTACTGTGCTGCCTAGCGATCATCGGTTTGACCGTCTACAAGCGTACAGCCGTAGGCCGGAACCCCACCCACTGATCGAGTGACGGCATTCAAGCCGTATGCGGGCGTTGCCTGAAAAGGCGCTGAAAGCCGCCTCCGGTCATTCCAGGGCGCGCCAAAAACAAACGGCCCGCCGCGGGGGGGGGGGAGGACGGCGGGCTCGTTCCCCATCGCAGAGCGCTTCCTCCCGGTTCATCCGTAGTGAGGTGGCACTTGCGACGGGCCGCGATCCCGGGGGCAGGATCGCGATTGGATGCCTGCGCCACCTGCCGTTCACGCCAGAGCGCGTGCTGGAAACGCTGAAGGCATAAGCGCAAGCACACAAAAGGCCAAGACACAAGGCCGACGGCGCCCGCTTGCGATCCGCAGGCGGGCGACGCCTGTTGGTGGCACGATCGCGGCCGGCGCTACCGCGGATGCGACGTGCGCTTCTTGCCCCCCGCTCCAGCCATGAACCATCGCTCGGTGATGTACACCGAGACCGGCCACATTCCCGCGATCACGGCAAAGAACATGCCCATGGCGAGCAACAGGTTCCAGCCCGAGGGGACGATCTGATCGGCGGTGATGCCGATGAGAAAGACGATCACCTCGCCGGCCGCAACAAGCAGCGTGTAGACGACAAGAACGGTCATTGTGGAAACCCTCCAACCGCGACCAACCTCCGTGCGGAGCGCGGTCGCCTCGATGCATGCGCAGGCGGACGCACCCGCTGCGGGCGGGCGCGCAAACGGCGCGCAAGGCGCCAGGGCCTAGACCGCGGGAGGACCGGTCGGCGGCGCCGCACAGGCGCGGTGGGAGGGCAGCGGCCGGCCGCGCCGCGGCGGTCGCACCGTTTCCGTGGTGTCCAGCCCGCTGTCGATGGACGGCGCGACGAAACTCAGCGCCTTCGTGTCGGGTTCCGGATCGTCGTCAAAGGCGAAATGCTCTTCCAGCAACGAGATCGGTCGCTCGCGACCCGCGGCCGGATCGCCTGCCAAGGACGGCAGGGCGCTGCGATGGTGGCTTGCGGCAAAGGCATCGCCGCGGCTGGCCGGCCGCTCGCCAACGGACTGCCCCGCAAGCAGCAACACCGCGGTCGCAAACAGCAGGCGCAGCATCTGGCGGAACGACATGGGCAAGCACCCGGAGGCCGCAAACGCGGCCTCATTCCCGGTAAGGCTTCACGCCGACAAAGGCAAGCGGCGAGGGAGCGCGCGGCTCTGAGCAACCGAAGTCGGCAGCAGCACTGCCACCCTGCCGATCCGTCCAGGTCGATGGCCGGGCGGACGAAGCCGGGGCTCACGGCAGTTCGAAGCCCGCCTTGGCCCAGATATCCCGGGCCTTCGGCCGCCGCAACGCCGCAATCAACGCGCCGGCCGCGGCCGGCGCTCGGCTTGTCGCCATGACCGCCGCCCAGTAGACCGTGTCCTGGCCGAACGGTGCCGGCAACGGCCCGGCGATGGCGGCACCGGGCACGGACGCGATCTCACCCGACAGCGTGAGGCCGAACTCGGCCCGGCCCTCGACCACGCGGCGCGCCACCTCAACCCCGCTCTGCTGCGGCAGCGCCTTGGCCGCAACCAGCGGCGCGAGCCCCTCCCGCTCGAACATCCTGGCGAGGTGCACGCCGGCCGAACCCCCGACCGCGGGATCGCTGATAGCGATCGCGCGCGCCTGCTCGATCAGCCGACGGAACGCTTCCGCGGTGGAGATGGCGGGGGCCGGCGCGCCCGCAGGGATGCACAGGGCGATGAACGTGCGCGCGAGCGGCACGCGCGTTTCCGCCCGCAGGCGACCGGCCGCATCGAGCGCGGCGATGGCACCGGCGCCGAGGATGACGACGTCGGCCGTCTCGCCTGCGTCGAGCTTCTCCTGCAACGCACCGACCGTGCCGAAGTCGTAGGCGATCTCGTGCCCCGCGGCCTGCGCGAAGTCGCGCCCGAGCACCCCGACCGCCCCGTGCATCGAGCGCGCGCACATCACCGTGAGCTTGGCCACGACCCGGTCCCCCTCGCCCTGCTCCTTCGCGCCGCCCCGCGCGTCCCTTGACGCCGGAAGTGTGGAAACGACGCAAGCGCCGCGCGGTTGCGTTCCCACCACGCGGCTCACTTGGCTACGGTAAGGCATGCGCCGCTCGTCCTCCAGGGCGGGCGGCGGTGCTGCCGCCGCCCCTCGCCGCCTTCACTCAGGAACCGATCCCATGGAAAAGCTCAAGCAGCTCATCGACGGACCCGATCTCGTGCTCGCGCCGGTCGCGCTCAACCCGATCATGGCGCGCATGGCGGCCGAAGCCGGCTTCAAGGCGGTCTATCTCTCCGGCGGCTCGCTCGGCTGGTACAAGGGCGTGACCGAGGCGGGCCTGTCGCTGACCGAGATGATCGAGGTGGTGGTCGATATGCGCACGGTTTGCCGGCTGCCGGTCGTGCTCGACGTCGGCGGCGGCTTCGGCGACCCGGTGCACGTGCACCGCACCGTCGCCATGGCCGAAGCGGTGGGCGTGGAGGCGCTCGAGATCGAGGACCAGCTCCTGCCGCGTCGGGTCGAGCATCATGTCGGCGTCGATCACCTCGTGCCGCTCGAGCTGGCGGTCGACCGAATCAGGGAGGCGGTCGCGGCCCGCACCGATCCCGACCTGCTGATCATCGGCCGCACCAACGCCATCCGGGTCGGCGGCATGGAGGATGCGCTGCGCCGGGCGGAGGCGATGAAGAAGGCGGGCGCCGACATGCTGTTCGTCTGGGGCCGCAAGCCCGAGGAGATCCGCTTCGTCGCCGAGCGGCTGCCGCCGCCGTTGATGACCTTTGCCCCGCCGGACGGATTCGCCACCTTCCCGATCTCCCGCGCCGAGATGGCGCGCATGGGCTACCGCCTGGCCGCCTCCTCCTGGACGGCCTTCGCCGCCATGGTCAAGGCGGTGCGGCAATCCTACGAATGCCTGGCGCAGGACAGGCTCGACCCCTTCCTGGGCGCAGGCGGCGCGGACGCCGAGATGAAGGCCGCGCATCGAATCACCGGCCTCGAGCGGCTGCTCGACATCGAGCGGCGCACCATGGAGCGGGGCAGCCAATCCTGACGAGCGCCACGCCGGCGGCCTCGGGAGCACGGCGCTCCCTCCCGGGGGCCTTGCATCCGCCCGCGGCATCGACGACATTGCGCTCGCTCGCCCGCCGAACCGCGAACATGGGGCGCTGCAAACACAGAGTCTTGCCAAGGAATCAGCGATGGACGCCACCGCGAAGAGCCCGCGCCCCCGCCGGATCCTCTGGCTCAACGTGCTGACCGTGCTCAGCGCCGCCACCCTGATCGCCGCCGAGGTGTTCGGCGCCGCCTTCGCCACCGGCTGGGCCTTCGCGACGCTGTTTCAGCTCGGCGACTATGGCGTGATCGCGCTGCAGGGCCTGTTCTTCCTTGCCGGCGTCGCCGTGATGGCACGCTTCATCCGCAACGCCCGCCGCATCGAGCCGTTCACCGAACGCTGAGCGAGCGTGCGAACGCGTTTGCAAAAAAAATCTTAAAGGCGCGCCGGCAAAATTTTTGTCCGCAAGAGGACTTGCGCGCGCAAAAGTGTTGACTCTCGTCGCAATTCTATTATTTCGGTCCTTGCCCTATTTCGCACGTGCCTGTGGCCGTGTGTCGGTCGGTGGGCATCCGGACAAGAGGCCGGACAGCCGCCCGGAGCGAGATCGCCAAGACGAGGGTCGGAGGACCCAATGTCTGCGATCGCCAGAGCTCCGATACACTTGACCGGCAGCCGGAGGCGAAACCGGCGCACCCCGCGCTCAACGGGGGACGCGGCTTAAAGCAACGACGGAACGGGCTTCTCTGGTCTCTGCCGGTCTCCACCACCGGCGCATGTAACCGAAGAGGCTTGTCCATCCTTGCCGGCCGTGCGGTGCGGGGTCTCCCCCAAACCAAACCAAGGCAGACAGAGCGGGTTAAGCGCGTTCACGCCCGAAGTGCGTCCCCATCGCGCACGGCGGCGGAAGCAACAACCCGCATCACCTCGGTGGCCGCTGCGGCCGCCCTGACCCTGGGGGAGCGAAGCGATGACCGCTCGCATCCGTGAATTCCTCAAGCAACGCCGCGAGCGCGGCCACGACGAAGGCCCCTGCCTCGTGGTCGACCTCGACGTCGTGCGCGCCAACTACCAGAACTTCGCCAAGGCACTTCCCGACACGCGGGTGTTCTACGCCGTCAAGGCAAACCCGGCGCCGGAGGTGCTGTCGCTTTTGACGCAGCTTGGCTCCTGCTTCGACACCGCCTCGGTCGCCGAGATCGAGATGGTACTGGCGGCCGGCTGCACGCCCGACCGGATCAGCTACGGCAACACGATCAAGAAAGAGCGCGACATCGCCCGTGCCTATGGCCTGGGCGTGCGGCTCTATGCCGTCGACTGCAAGGCGGAGGTCGAGAAGATCGCCCGCGCGGCGCCCGGCTCGCGCGTGTTCTGCCGCATCCTGTCGGACTGCATCGGCGCCGAATGGCCGCTGTCGCGCAAGTTCGGCTGCGAGCCGGCCATGGCGGTCGAGGTGCTGGAGCATGCCTACAAGCTCGGGCTTGAGGCCTACGGCCTGTCGTTCCACGTCGGCTCCCAGCAGACCAATCCGCACGCCTGGGACCGCGCGCTGGCCTCGGCGGCGGCGGTGTTTCGCGAGTGCGCCGAGCGCGGCATCAACCTTTCCATGGTCAACCTCGGCGGCGGCTTCCCGACCAAGTACCTGAAGAACGTGCCGACGGTGAAGACCTACGGCTCGGCGATCTTCCGCGCGCTGCGCAAGCACTTCGGCAACCGCATCCCGGAAACCATCATCGAGCCGGGTCGCGGCATGGTCGGCAACGCCGGCGTGATCGAGGCCGAGGTGGTGCTGGTGTCGAAAAAGAGCGCGGAGGACGACGTTCGCTGGGTCTATCTCGACCTCGGCAAGTTCGGCGGACTCGCCGAAACCATGGACGAGTCGATCCGCTACCCGATCCGCACGCCGCGGGACGGCGACGCCACCGCGCCCTGCGTGCTGGCCGGGCCGACCTGCGACTCGATGGACGTGCTCTACGAGAAGCAGCCCTATGAGCTGCCGGTGAGCCTGGAGATCGGCGACAAGGTGCTGATCGAGGGCACGGGTGCCTACACGGCAACCTATGCCTCCGTCGCCTTCAACGGCTTTCCGCCGCTGAAGACGTTCCACATCTGACACCGCGCGCGCCGGCCCCGCCTCCCCCGCCCGCGGGGGAGGCCGACGCGCGAGCGCGTCGGCGGCCGGGCGAGCGCATTCTCCTTCCCGCTCTTTGTGCGCAAGCGCACGGACGACGGGGAGCGAGGTGGCCCGCATGCTGACCATTCGCAAGGAACGAGTAACCGACGCGGCCGCGCGCGAGGCGCTGCTCGACGTCGCCTATGGGCCCGCGCGCTTCGAGAAGCCGTCCGAGCGCCTGCGCGCCGGCCGAAAGCCCGCGCCAGGCCTGTCGCTCGTCGCGATCGAGCATGGCCAGGTGGTCGGTAGCGTGCGGCTGTGGGAGGTCCTGACCGGGGCCGACTGCAAGGCGCTCTTGCTCGGGCCGCTCGCGGTCCATCCCGGTCATCGCAACCGCGGGATCGGCGCGACGCTGATGCGCCGCGCGCTCGCCGCCGCGCGCCGGCGCGGCCATGCCGTCGTGCTGCTGGTGGGCGACGAAGCCTATTACGGCCGCTTCGGCTTCTCCAATGCGCACACCGGACGGCTGTGGCTGCCGGGGCTGCGTGAGCCGCGACGCCTGCTCGGCTGCGAGCTTCAGCCGGGTGCCCTCGAGCGCGCTCGCGGTTTCCTGCGCGCACCCGGTCCGCCCCTGCACGACGCCGCGGTCGCGAGCCTGCTCGCAGGCCCGGTTCCGAACCCGGGGACTGCGTAGCGCCCGCAACACCGCGGAATATCGTGGACGCTGCCGGCCAATCCGCGCGGTCCATGTTCCGTTTGTCCGCCGCGGCGGATATCACGCACCTGTGCTGAAGGAGGAGTGATCCATGTCGGTTTGGCCCATCCACGCCAAGTTCAACGGCCCGATCGTGATGGTCGGCTTCGGCTCGATCGGGCGCGGAACCCTGCCGCTGATCGAGCGCCACATCGCCCTCGACGCCTCCAAGTTCGTGGTGATCGACCCGGTCGATACCGACCGGGCGCTGCTCGACGAGCGCAATCTGCGCTTCATCAAGGTGGCGCTCACGCGGGAGAACTATCGCGAGGTCCTCACCCCGCTGCTCACGGTCGGGCCGGGCCGCGGCATGTTGATCAATCTTTCGGTCGATACCTCCTCGGCCGATCTGATCGACTTCTGCAAGGACATCGACGCCTACTATATCGACACCGTCTGCGAACCGTGGCCGGGCCTCTACACCAACCCGAAGGCCTCGCTGTCGGAGCGGTCGAACTACGGCCTGCGCGAAGGCGTGCTCGACGTGCGCCGCAGGCGACCGGGAGGGGTCACCGCGGTCAGCTGCTGCGGCGCCAATCCCGGCATGGTGTCGTGGTTCGTCAAGCAGGCCCTGCTCAACATCGCCCGCGACATCGGGCTGCACGTCCAGGAGCCCAAGAGCCGCGAGGAATGGGCCCGGCTGATGCAGCGGGTCGGCGTGAAGGGCGTCCACATCGCCGAGCGCGACACCCAACGCGCGCGCGAGCCCAAACCGCGCGGCGTGTTCATCAACACCTGGTCGGTGGAGGGCTTCTGCTCGGAGGGGCTGCAGCCGTCGGAGCTCGGCTGGGGAACGCACGAGAAGACCTTGCCGCCCGGCGCGCACCATCACGATTTCGGCTGCGGCGCCGCCATCTATCTGACCCGGCCGGGCGCCGGCACCCGCGTGCGCACCTGGACGCCGACCGCACAGGCGCAGCACGGATTCCTGGTCACACACAACGAGTCGATCTCGATCGCCGACTATTTCACCGTGCGCGACGACGGCGGCCGGGTGGTGTATCGGCCCACCTGCCACTACGCCTATCATCCCTGCGACGACGCCGTGCTGTCACTGCACGAGATGGCGGGCGCCGCCTGGCGGCGGCAGGAGAAATGGAAGATCCTCGACGAGCAGGAGATCGTCGACGGGGTCGACGAACTCGGCGTCCTGCTCTACGGCCACAGCAAGAATGCCTACTGGTACGGCTCTCAGCTCTCGATCGAGGAGACGCGGCGGCTCGCTCCCTATCAGAACGCCACCGGTCTGCAGGTAACCTCGGCGGTGCTCGCCGGCGTGGTGTGGATGCTGGAGAATCCCGACCGCGGCCTGGTCGAGGCCGACGAGATGGACTTCCACCGCTGCCTTGAAATCCAGCGGCCCTATCTCGGCAACGTGTTCGGCGTCTACACCGACTGGACCCCGCTCAGCGATCGCCCCGGGCTGTTCCCCGAGGACCTCGACGAGAGCGATCCCTGGCAGTTCCACAACGTGCTGGTGCGCTGAATTGGCGCTCAGCCGAGATCGACGATGCCCGCCTCGCCGCTCTCGGTGCCGAACGCCAGCAGCGTTCCGGCGGCGTCCCAGCCCAGCGCCGTGACCGGGGCATCGCCCGGCTTCTTCGCCAGCACCTCGGCGCCGTCCTCGACCCGCACCAGCAGCACTGTGCCGTCGGCGTAGCCGACCGCCACCACCTCCTGCTTGGGATGGCAGGCCACCACCGTTGCCCGCACAGCGAAGGCCGCGTACATGCGCGGCGTCTTGCCCATCGGACCGTCCTTGCCCTGGAACGGCCAGAGCACCAGTTGTTCGGAGCCGGAGGTGGCAAGCCACTTGCCGCCTGCGGTGAATCCGAACGAGCGCACGCGCGCCGAATAACCGGACATGCGCATGTGCTTGGCGTCGGCCAGCCGCCAGCCGTGCAGGGTCGGCTCCTGCATGGCGGTGACGAGGTACTTGCCGTCCGGGCTGAATGCCACCTCGTGGTGCGAGCCTTTCCATTCCAGGAATTCCGGCGCGGCCTGGGCATTCGGGAACCAGAGCGTGACGCCGTTGTAATGGGCAATCGCAAGCCGCAGGCCCTTGGGAGCGAAGGCGAGCCCGCCCACCGTCGAGGGCACGTCGAGGGAGCGCTGCTCGCCGTTCGGCATTCGCACCGAGGCGGTCTTGCCCGCCGACCAGGCGATCGATCCGTCCGCGCCCACGGCGACGTGATCGATCCAGCGGTGCTTGGCGTCGGACGCGATCAATCCGGTTTCGCCCTTGCCGTCGGTGACGACCACGCGCCCGTCGTCCCCGCCGCTGACAATGCGTGCGCCGTCGCAGGCCGTGGCAAGTACGCCGCCCTCGTGCACGGACACGCGCCGCTCACCCTCCCTGGGCGAGGCGAGCAGCACGACCTGCTCGCCGAGCACGAAGCCCGCCGTCTGCCCGATAAAATGCACGCCGACGACCGGCGCGCCGGCCGCGACCGCGCGCGTGCGTTCGACCACGGACGGCACGTTGGCGGCGGTGTCTGTCAACGCACCCTCCGTCGCTACGGCCCGGTGATCACGATCGCCGGAACGCGGCTGGCGCCGCGATCAGCCATTTCAGGACAGCGGCCGACCCGCGAAAAAACGCGCCCCAACATGATGGTCGCTACGCGATGCAGCTTTCGAAGCCCTTGCGGATCTTCTCTTCCGCCAGGTTGCGGCCGATGAAGACGACGCGGCTCTCGCGCTTTTCGCCCTCCCTCCAGGGGCGCTGATGGTCGCCGTCGAGGATCATGTGCACGCCCTGGAACACGAAGCGTTCGGGATCGTCCTTGAACGACAGGATGCCCTTGCAACGCAGGATGTTCGGCCCGTCCTTCGCCACCAGGTCCTGCACCCAGGGAAAGAACTTGTCCGGGTTGAGCGGCCGGTCGGTGGACAGCGAGATCGATTGCATCTCCTCGTCGTGATAGTGCTTGAGCCCGCCGCCGTGATGGTGGTGATGATGACCGTCGCCGTGGTCGTGGTCGTGATCGTGCTCCTCGGCGCGCAGGAATTCCGGCTCGATTTCAAGGATGCGGTCGAGGTCGAAGGCGTTGCGGCCGAGCACCTCGTCCAACGGCACCCGGGCGCGCTCGGTGCGGTGCAGCCTGGCGTAAGGGTTGATGCCGCGGATGCGCGCCTCGATCTCGCGCAATTCGGCCGGCGTGACGAGATCGGTCTTGTTGACCAGAATCACGTCGGCGAAGGCGATCTGGTTCTTGGCCTCCGGCGCGTCCTTGAGGCGGTCCTTCAGCCATTTGGCATCGACGACGGTGACCACGGCGTCGAGCTTGGTCCTGCGGCCGACGTTCTCGTCGACGAAGAAGGTCTGCGCCACCGGGGCGGGATCAGCAAGCCCCGTGGTCTCGACGATGATGGCATCGAACTTGCCCTTCCTCCGCATCAAGCCCTCGATGATGCGGATCAGGTCGCCGCGCACGGTGCAGCAGATGCAGCCATTGTTCATCTCGAACACTTCCTCGTCGGCACCGACCACCAGCTCGTTGTCGATGCCGATCTCGCCGAATTCATTGACGATCACGGCGTAGCGCTTGCCGTGCGGCTCGGACAGGATGCGGTTCAGGAGCGTGGTCTTGCCGGCACCGAGGTAGCCGGTCAGCACGGTGACAGGAAGCTTGTCGGCCTGCACTGGGTCGGACATGCGGGAATTCCTCCTACGGAAGGCGTATATAGGCGATCCTGCGGCAGGGACAAAGGCTGGCGATGGCCCCATGCTCCGCAGGTGCAAGCGCAAGCCGGCACGCCTCCTCAAGGGGCCGATCGCGCGAACAGGTTCTTGGTCGTAAGAGGAACAGGTTTTTGGTCGCAAGGGGATGTCGCCTGCTGCTGAGCCGGCGCCTGGAACAATTCGGCTCTTGGACAAGCGACAAGGTGCGTGAGCCGGCACCACCCGCGGAGAAAGACGTTTTCGAACCAGCGCCGACGCGGCAGGCGGTAGACCGCGAAATCGCGATCGACGCTCGCCACGCGCCTGAGCCTGAGCCGCTCGGCCAGGACCACAAGCGACACGTCGGCAAGATTCGCCGGCAGATCACGGTACTTGTCGAGCAAGGCTGCAATCCGGGGCAGGTCGGCCGCCGTACCGGCATCGATGTCGAGAGCCGGGTGCGCCCAACGCAGCAGGTCGCGCTGCGCGGCAGCGGAAAATCGCAACAGAAACGCTGCTTCGGTGAGCACCGGCAGATTGGTGACGGGCGGCACGCGGCAGTCGCGAACGAACTCAATCGCGCGGCGATGGTGCCGGTCGTCGCGGTCAAACAGCGCGATCAACGGCCCCGCATCAACGACGATGCCTGGCACGAAGCAACTCGCTCAAGATGGCTTTGCGATTGCTGCTCAGATCGCGCCGGCCGCTGCCATGCTTGCCGAACAGATTCTTGCCAAGATCGAAGGTGGACGGTCTTCGTTCCGGCTCCCGCATCAATTTCTCGGCGATGGCTTGGCGCACAAATGCAGACAATGCCGTCTTGCGCCGGTCGAGGTGCGTGCGCAGCGATGCTTCGAGCTTTGCCGGCAGGCGAACGGTGATGGTCATCGTGGCGCTCAGGTGTATTACACTTCGTGTTACATGCCTTTCGGCAATGACGTTCGAAAGTCGCCGCCGGCAAAGTCGAGGACCGCAGCCAATGATGGGATGCCCCGGCCGCGCCGAGCGCGAGCTCCGGGCAGAATCGTGCCTCGTCGGGGCTTGCGGCCGGGACCACGGCCGCTATCGTGCTCGGTCGACAACAACAGCCGCACAGGCAGCGAGGCGGCAAGAGAGCGAACGCTGCCGACGGGAGGATGCCATGACACGACACGGTGGCCCGGCCGCCGCACTGCTCGCAGCCGCAATCGCCTTTGGCGGCAATGCCGCGGCCCAGACCTATCCCGAGCGCATCATCGAGCTGATCGTACCGGCGACGCCCGGTTCGTCGGCCGACATCCTGGGCCGCGTGCTGGCCGACGGCATGGCGGCGGCGCTCGGCCAGCGCATCGTCGTCCTCAACAAGCCCGGGGCCGGCGGCGTGCTCGGCACCGCCGAAGCGGCCCGCGCCAAGCCCGACGGCTACACGCTCGTCCATACCGCGGTCTATGCGCTCACGGTTCAGCCGCTCACCGACCGGCAGGTCACCTACACGCACCGGTCGTTCGATCCCATCTGCCAGACCTTCAAGAACGACCAGGTGATCGTGGCGCGGCCCAACACCTACAAGACGGTCGCCGACCTGCTCGCCGCAAGCAGGGCCAAGCCGGGCGGCCTTAATTTCGGCACGCCGGGCGTGGGCACGATCCCCTATCTCGCCATGGCCGAGCTGTCGCAGCTCACCAAGGTGGCGTTCAACCACGTCCCGTTCCGCGGACCGCCGGAATCGATCCAGATGACGGCAGCGGGACAGATCGATTTTGCCGTCGCCCCGCTCACCGCCGCCGCCGGCAGCAACCTCGTCATGCCCGGCCTGTTCGCCCAGCAGCGCAACCCGTCGATCCCCGACGTACCGACGGTCAGGGAGCAGGGTTTCGACGTGGCCCCGCTCAGCATCGGCGGGCTGTTCGGCCCGGCCGGCCTGCCGGCGGCAGTCCGGCAGAGGCTCGACGATGCCTGCAAGGCGGCAACCCGGACCGAGGCGTTCATGCGCATCGCCAAACGCACCTTCCAGCCGCCCGATTTCCTTGCCGACAGCGCCGGCTTCAAGGCGAGTATCGAGAAGGACGTGGCCGACAAGCAGCGCCTTTTGACGGCGCTCGGCATGGCGAAATCGTAGGCTCGATCCGAACCGGGCAGCGTGCTGAGCGGCGCCGCCTGCCGTCGCGATCGGCCATTCACGCCGTCAGCGCCTTGCTCAGCTCGCGAATGTTGTTGCGCATCAGCTCGATGTAGCTGCCGGCCGGGCCGTCCGGTTCCGACAGCGCGTCGGAATAGAGCGTGCCGCCGATCTTGGCGCCCGTTTCCCGTGCGATCTGCTGCATCATGCGCGGATCGGTGATGTTTTCCAGGAACACCGCCGGGATCTTCTGTCGCTTGATGCGGGCGATGATCCGCGCGAGATCCTTGGCGGACGGCTCAACCTCGGTCGAGACACCGGGCGAGATGAATTCGATGCCATAGGCGTCGCTGAAATAGCCGAACGAGTCGTGGGTGGTGATGACGCGGCGACGATCGGCCGGAATGCGGGCTATCGCCTCGCGCAGTTCGCGTTCGAGCATGTCGAGCCGGTCGAGGTAGGCCGCGGCGTTCGCTTCGTACACGCTTTTCCCGTCCGGATCGGCTGCGATCAGGCCTGAGCGGATGTTCGCAACGTAGATTTTGGCGTTGGCGACCGACTGCCAGGCATGGGGATCGGCGGCGCCATGGTCACCGCCATGGCCGCGACCATGGCCATGCGCGTCCGCCCTTCTGCGCACCTTGATGCCGCTGCTCGCCACGACGGTGAGCGCCTTGGTGCCCGAAGCCTTGACCAGCCGCGTCAGCCACCCTTCGAAGCCGAGCCCGTTGACGACCACGACCTTGGCGGCGGCGAGCGTTCGCGCATCGCCCGGCGTCGGCGTGTAGGCATGCGCATCGCCGTTCGGGCCGACCAGGCTTGCGACCTCGATCCGCTCGCCGCCGACGTTGCGCACGAGGTCGGCCAGAATGGAAAAGGTCGCCACCACCCTGAGCTTGTCGGGCGCCTTGTCCCCCGATTGGGCGTTGGCCGGCAAGGCGCCGAGCAGAGCAACGAGGGCGGCGAACTGGACGATTGTGCGGCGAGGGAGCATGCGGCGTTTCCGCGTCAGGCTTCGAGGTGGCGCCCGGGCAAGACGCGCCAGAGCAGTCCGCCGGCCGGTCCGAGGACCACCGAGACGAGATAGAGCCCGCCCGCCACCAGGATGATGGCGGGTCCGGACGGCATATTGGCATGGTAGGAGATCAACAGCCCGGCGAACCCCGAAAAGGCCGCGCTGCCGACGGCGACAGCGATCATCGCGGTAATATCGCGCGCCCAGAAGCGCGCGGTGACCGCCGGCAACATCATGATGCCGACCGCCAGCAGCGTGCCGAGCGCCTGGAACCCGCCGACCAGGTTCAGCACCACGAGCGCGAGGAAGGCGACATGCACCGGCCCGCCGGCGCGGCTGACCGAGCGCAGAAAGCCCGGATCGACGCATTCCAGTACCAGCGGGCGCCAGATCACGGCGAGCGCGACGAGCGAGACCGAGACGAAGCCGACGATGAGAAGCAGCGCCGGATCGTCCACCGCCAGCACCGAGCCGAACAGGAAATGCAACAGATCGATGTTGCTGCCCTTCATCGACACGATGGTGACACCGAGCGCAAGCGAGATCAGGAAGAACGCCGCAAGCGAGGCATCCTCCTTCAACTCGGTCGCGCGCGCGATCAGGCCGGCGCCGACGGCGATGATGATGCCCGCAACCAGCCCGCCCCCCGCCATCGCCGCGAGACTGAGCCCGAACAGCAGAAAGCCGACGGCCGCGCCGGGCAGGATCGCATGCGCCATGGCATCGCCGATCAAGCTCATACGCCGAAGCATGAGAAAGACGCCGACCGGCGCTGCGCCAAAGGCGAGCGTGACGGCACCGACCAGCGCGCGCCGCATGAACTCGAATTCAGCGAAGGGAGCGATCAGCGTGTCGTACCACATGCCTCGCACGACCTTCCCGCCCCCGATCGCAGGATCGGGGCGATGGCATGATGCGCATGCCGTCTCGCCATGACCGCACCGGACCTCATGCGGCTTCGACCGCGCAGGCCTGTGCCTGCTCGTCGAAGGCCTCGCACATGCGCCGCGCCTTGGTCCAATTCTCCGCCGTCAGCACCTCGGGGGTCGGCCCCCAGGCCACCGGCTCGCGCGCAAGCAGCAGCGCCTGCGGAAAATTCGCCTTGACCAGTTCGAGATCGTGCATGGCGGCAAGCACCGTGCGCCGCTCGGCGTGCCAGCGCCGCACCAGGGCCAGCAGGTCCGCCGCGGTCCTGGCATCGATGGCGTTGAACGGCTCGTCGAGCACGATGACGCGCGCATCCTGCAGCAGCAGGCGGGCAAACAACATGCGCTGCATCTGCCCGCCGGAAAGGGTGCCGATCGGGCGCTGCTCGAAGCCGGTGAGGCCGACCGCCGCGATCGCGGCCTCGATGCTGTCGTGGTCGCCGCGGCCGATGCCGCCGAACAGGCCTTTCTTGTGCCACAGACCCATCGCCACCATGTCGTAGACGCTGATCGGAAAGCTGCGGTCGATCTCGGCTGCCTGCGGCAGATAGGCGATGTCCTGCGGCCGGATGCCGATGCGTTCGATGCGACCGGCGAGCGGCTTGATCACGCCGACCACGCCCTTGAACAGCGTCGACTTGCCTGCCCCGTTGGGCCCCACGACCGCCATCAGCGCGCCCGCCTCGACGACGCCATTGAGGTGATGCACGGCCGGGTGCCGATCGTAGCCCAGCGTCAGATCGCGAAATCGCAGCTGCTCGCCCATCGGCCGTCCTCACCGCATGGCCCAGAACGCGGCGAGCCAGAGCACGACAATGACCGTCCCCGCGATCAAGAGCCGCTGCCCGAGCGACAGCCGCAGGATCGACAGGCGCACCGTCGCCGGCGGATGCGCACGATCGGGATGGTGATGATGACGGTGCGAGGCGTGTTCGTGGCTGGCCATGGCTGATGTTATAATATAACAGTTTGGTCGGTTCCAGTTGTCCTGAACCGATCAAGACGGGTGGTATTGATCGCTTTTCGGCCGCTGTTCATTGTCAAAGCGGTGTCGTGGGGCCATTGTCCGGGGGGATGGGGCCTCAGGCGCACCAGCAACCAAGGAATGCCCAGGATGAGCGAACAGGGGTCCCGCGTCGTCGCCATCGGCGAGGTGATGATCGAGCTTGCGCGCGGCGGCGACGGGCGCTTTGCCATGAGCTGCGGCGGCGACACCTTCAACACCGCCGTCTATCTCGCCCGCAACGGCGTGGAGGTGGCCTATGCGACGGCGCTGGGCGACGATCCCTATTCGGACCGGATCGTTGCCATGGCCGCCGCCGAGGGCTTGAAGACCGAGCTCATGCTGCGCGTGCGCGGCCGCCAGCCGGGGCTCTACACCGTCGAAACCGACGAGAAAGGCGAACGCCGCTGCCAGTATTGGCGCGCCGATGCGCCGGCGCGCGAGCTGTTCGAACTCGACGAGTGGGGCCGCATCGCCGAGAGCATGGTCGTGGCCCGCCTGATCTATTTTTCCGGCATCACGCTGTCTCTCTACAGCAACAACGGGCTCGGCCGCATGCTCGCCATCATCGAGCTGGCACGTCAGAAGGGAGCCAAGGTGGCCTTCGACGGCAACTTCCGTCCGCACGGATGGCGGGGTGATCTGCCGCGCACCCGCACCGTGTTCATGGAGGCGCTCAAGCGCGTCGACATCGCGCTGCCGACCTTCGACGACGAAGCGGTGCTCTGGGGCGATCCGAGTCCAGAGGCGACGGTTGCGCGCCTGCAGGCCTTCGGCATCGGCGAGATCGTGGTGAAGAATGGACCGAACAGTGCCCTGGTGGCGGTCGGCGGCAGCCAGGAATTCGTGCCGGTGCCGGAGGTGGTGAATCCGATCGACACCACCGCCGCCGGCGACAGTTTCAACGCCGGCTATCTGTCGGCACGGCTAGCCGGTGAGAACGCGGCCGAAGCCGCGCTCGCCGCACACAAGCTTGCCGCGCACAAGATCCGCCATCGCGGCGCCATCATCCCGCGGGCGCAGGCCGCCATCCATTGAACGGTGCCGTCTTCGGGCCGCGGCAGCAGAGCGCGGCGGCGCAATCTCAAGCCCGGTCGAGCCGCATCGCCGCGCGCTTTGCCTCCGCCACCAGCGCCGCCGTCAGCGGCGCCATCGGCTCGCGTTCCGGCACCACGAGGCCGATCGTCTGCGCCGCCTCCGGCTCGGTGATCGGGATCGCCCGTAGGGGATCGGGCAGGCCGAACGTCGCGGCGAGCTTGGCCGGCATCACGCTGGCCCAGCGGCCGGTGCGCACATGCGAGAACAACAGGATCATCGAATCCGATTCCAGCGTCGGCCGCGATTCGCCGCCGGCGCTGCGCAGTAGCCGATCGATGATGCGGCGGTTCTGCATGTCGGGCGTGAGCAGGCAGAGCGGCACCTGCGCCACCTCCGCCCAGGTCACGGAACTTCGCCGGCCGAGCGGCGCGTCGGCCGAGATCATCAGACGATAGCGCTCGCGGTACAGCGGCACCGTGCTCACCCGCCCGAGCGGCTCGTTGCCGAGATAGGTGATGCCGGCGTCGATCTCGAGATTGTCCAGCAGTTCCAGAATCTCGATCGACGTGCGCGAGTAGACGGTGAACTGCACGTTGGGATGGCGTTCGCGATAGGGCGTGGTCAGTTCCGCCACCATCGGCAGCGTGGTCGGAATTGCGGCGATGCGCAGGCGTCCGGACAGGCCGTGGCGCAGCGAGTGGATCTCTTCGCGCATGGTGCGCGTATCGCCGACGATACGGCGTGCCCATTCCAGCACGCGCTCGCCCTCGGGCGTGAAGCCGCGGAAGCGCGAACCGCGGTTCACCAGCAGCACGCCCATCTGCGCCTCGATCTGCTTGATCCCCGCAGACAAGGTCGGCTGCGTGACCCCGCAGGCCTCCGCAGCCCGGCCAAAATGCCGCTCGCGCGCCAGCGCCAGCACGTATTCCAGCTTCTCCAGCATGGATGATTCTCCAATCCAGCCAATGACTTAGGTTCTCGGAAGGCGTGCCGCTTCAAAGGAATTGCGGGTCAATCATAGGGCCGATAATAGAAAATCTCTATCAATTCATGGGCTGCACGGGATTGTTTTGAAGTTCGGAGGGGTTCAATTCTCGACCCGGAGGAAGCCCTCATGAACCTGCACCATCCGTCGCGCGCCACGGGCGACGGCGACGGTTCGCCGCCGCAACGCAAACCACGCGCCACCCCCAAAGGCAGGCAGGTCGATCCTGCCGTCCTTGCCGACGTGCGCAGCCTGCTCGGCGAGCGGCCGCGGCGGCGCGATCTGTTGATCGAGCATCTGCATCTCATCCAGGACCGCTACGGCCATCTCTCGGCCGCACATCTTGCGGCGCTCGCCGCCGAAATGCGGCTCGCGCTTGCGGAGGTGTACGAGGTCGCGACCTTCTACGCGCACTTCGACGTGGTGAAGGAGGGGCAGACGCCGCCGCCCGCGGTGACCGTGCGCGTGTGCGATTCGCTCTCCTGCGCCATGGCGGGCGCCGAGCGGCTGTTGGCGTCACTGCCGCAGGCGCTCGGATCCGAAGTGCGCGTCGTGCGCGCGCCCTGCATGGGAGCCTGCGACCGTGCCCCGGTGTGTGCGATCGGCCATGTGCAGGTTGGCGCCGCCAGCCTCGAAAGCGTCGCCGATGCGGTGCGCAGGCGGCCGCACCCGCGCGCCTATCCGACGCCGAAGGACTTTGCCGCCTATCGCGCCGAAGGCGGCTATCGCCTGCTCGGCGACTGCACGGCCGGACGGCGCTCGCGCGAGGACCTGATCAAGCTCGTGAGCGAGGCGGGCCTGCGCGGGCTTGGCGGTGCAGGTTTTCCGACCGGGCGAAAGTGGTCGCTCGTGCGGGCCGAGCCCGCCCCGCGCATGCTCGCGGTCAATGCCGACGAGGGCGAGCCCGGCACCTTCAAGGACCGCTACTATCTGGAACGGGATCCGCATCGCTTCATCGAAGGCATGCTGATCGCGGCCTGCGTGGTCGAAGCGGTGGAAACCTACATCTATGTCCGCGACGAATATCCCGAAATCCGGCTGATGCTGGCCGAGGAGATCGCCAAGGTCGAAGCGGCCGGACTTGCAAGCCATACCCGGCTGCACCTGCGGCGCGGCGCCGGCGCCTACATCTGCGGCGAAGAGTCGGCCATGATCGAATCGATCGAGGGCAAGCGCGGCCTGCCGCGCCATCGACCCCCTTATGTGGCGCAAGTGGGCCTGTTCGGCCGGCCCACGCTCGAACAGAACGTCGAGACCCTTTACTGGGTGCGCGACATCGTGGAGAAGGGGCCGGCTTGGTTCACCGCGCATGGACGGCGCGAGCGCAAGGGCCTGCGCTCCTTCTCGGTGTCCGGCCGCGTCAAGAACCCTGGCGTCAAGCTCGCGCCTGCCGGCATTACCGCGCGCGAACTGATCGAGGAATACTGCGGCGGCATGGCGGAGGGTCACGTTTTCAAGGCCTATCTGCCGGGCGGCGCCTCGGGCGGCATTCTGCCGGCGTCGATGGCCGACGAGCCGCTCGATTTTGGAACCTTGGAGAAATACGGCTGCTTCGTTGGTTCCCATGCGGTTGTCATCCTGTCGGACCGGGACGACATCAAGGCGGTGGCGCTCAACCTGATGAAGTTCTTCGAGGACGAAAGCTGCGGCCAATGCACGCCCTGCCGCGTCGGAACCGAGAAGGCGGTGAAGCTGATGCAGCAAGGCCCCTGGGATGCGGCCCTGCTGAGCGAGCTGTCGGATCTCATGCGCGACGCCTCGATCTGCGGGCTCGGCCAGGCCGCGCCCAACCCGCTCATGTGCGTGCTCAAGTATTTCCCCGAAGAGCTCAACAAGCCGTTGGGGCGTTGGTGACGATCGGATGCGAGGGACGCGGGCCATGGCGCAACGGACGCGGTGTTGCCCTTCCCCCTTGGGGGGAGGGGCGGCGGTGATCAAGACCCCCCAACCCTTTCCACGGGGGGAGTCCCTTGCTGCCCCGTCGAGTGACATCGACAGACGCAGTGCAACGGGAGAGCGCCCATGACCGATACCGCTAAGCCCAGCACCTTCTTCATCGACGATCGCGAGATCGACATTCGCGCGGGCGAAACCATCTTCCGCGCGGCGCGGCGGCTCGGCATCAAGCTGCCGCACCTGTGCTACCTGCCGCGGCCCGGCTACCGGCCGGACGGCAACTGCCGCGTCTGCATGGTTGAGATCGAAGGCGAGCGCGTGCTGGCGGCAAGCTGCATCCGCATGCCGACCCCCGGCATGAAGGTGAAGACGCAAACCGAGCGCGCCAAGACCGCCCGCCGCATGGTGGCAGAGCTTCTGCTCGCCGACCAGCCCGATCCCGCGCATGCCCACGATCCCGACAGCGAGCTGTGGAAGATCGTCAAGCGTCAGAACATCGAACCCGGTCGCTTCCCCAAGCGCGAGGCGCAAGCGGTACCAGCGCCCGACCGCAGCCACGTGGCCATGGCGGTCAATCTCGACGCCTGCATCCACTGCAATCTCTGCGTCCGCGCCTGCCGCGAAGTGCAGGTCAACGACGTGATCGGCATGGCCGGCCGCGGCCACAGCGAGAAGATCGTGTTCGACTTCGACGATCCGATGGGCCACTCCACCTGCGTCGCCTGCGGCGAATGCGTGCAGGCTTGCCCGACCGGGGCGCTGATGCCGGCAACCCTGGTGGACGACAACAACGTGTTCACCGCCAAGCCCGACCGCTCCGTGGACAGCGTCTGCCCCTATTGCGGCGTCGGCTGCCAGCTCACCTATCACATTAAGGACGACAGGCTGCTCTACGTCACCGGCAAGAACGGTCCGGCCAACGAGAACCGGCTGTGCGTGAAGGGCCGCTTCGGCTTCGACTACGTCAGCCATCCGCACCGCCTCACCAAGCCGATGATCCGCAGGGACGGCGTGCCCAAGGTGCCGCACGAGTTCATCGATCCGGCCAATCCCTGGACGCATTTCCGCGAGGCGAGCTGGGAGGAGGCGCTCGACCGCGCCGCCGCCGGCCTCAAGACCATCCGCGACCGCGACGGAGCCTCGGCACTGGCGGGCTTCGGCTCGGCCAAGTGCACCAACGAGGAGGCCTATCTATTCCAGAAGCTCGTGCGCGCGGGCTTCGGCACCAACAATGTCGACCACTGCACGCGGCTCTGCCATGCCTCCTCGGTCGCCGCCCTGCTCGAAGGCATCGGCTCGGGGGCGGTGACGGCGACCTTCAACGAGTGCAAGAACTCCGACGTCATCATCGTCATCGGCGCCAATCCGAGCGAGAACCATCCGGTGGCGGCAACCTATTTCAAGCAGGCGGCCAAGCGCGGTGCCAAGCTGATCGTCATGGACCCGCGCGGCCAGGCGCTCAAGCGCCACGCCACCCATATGCTGCAGTTCAGGCCGGGCACCGACGTGGCGATGCTCAACGCCATGCTCAACGTGATCGTGAGCGAGCAGCTCTACGATCAGCAGTACGTCCAGACCTACGTCGAGAACTTCGCCCCCTTCGCCGAGCACATCAAGGACTTCACGCCCGAACAGATGGCGCCGATCTGCGGCATTGAAGCCGACACCCTGCGCGAGGTGGCGCGCGTCTACGCGCGCGCCGAGCGCGCCATCATCTTCTGGGGCATGGGCATTTCGCAGCACACCCACGGCACCGACAACGCGCGCTGCCTGATCGCGCTCGCGCTGCTCTGCGGCCATGTCGGGCGACCGGGCACCGGGCTGCACCCGCTGCGCGGGCAGAACAACGTGCAGGGCGCCTCCGACGCGGGCCTCATCCCGATGTTCTTTCCCGACTATCGCTCGGTCGAGAACCCCGACTACCGCGCCCGGGTGGAAAAGGCCTGGGGCGCCAAGCTCGATCCCAAGCGCGGCCTCACCGTGGTCGAGATCGTCAACGCGATCCACGCCGGCACGATCAAGGGCATGTACATCCTGGGCGAGAACCCGGCGATGTCGGACCCCGACCTCAACCACGCGCGCGAGGCGCTCGCCCATCTCGAACATCTGGTGGTGCAGGACCTGTTCCTGACCGAGACCGCGGTCTATGCCGACGTGATCCTGCCGGCCTCCGCCTGGCCGGAGAAGGATGGCACCGTCACCAACACCAACCGCCAGGTGCAGATGGGCCGCAAGGCCCTGCCGCTGCCGGGCGATACCAGGCCCGATTGGTGGATCACGCAGGAGATCGCGCGCCGCATCGGCTTGAACTGGAATTACCGCCATCCAAGCGAGATCTATGCCGAGATGGCCGCGCTGATGCCCTCCCTCGACAATATCACCTGGGAGCGGATCGAGCGCGAGAGCGCCGTGACCTATCCCTGCGAGGCGCCCGACAAGCCCGGCCGTGACGTGGTGTTCGACCAGGGCTTCCCGCGCCCCGGCGGTCTCGGCAAGCTGGTGGCGGCCAAGCTCACGCCGCCGAACGAGCAGCCGGACGCCGAGTATCCGTTCATTCTCACCACCGGCCGCCAGCTCGAACATTGGCACACGGGCGCGATTTCGCGCCGCGCCCGGACGCTCGATGCGCTCGAGCCGGCGGCGGTGGCCTCGGTGTCGCGCGGCACGCTGGCAAGGCTCGGCATCGCGGCCGGCGACATGATCCGCGTCTCGACCCGGCGCGGCACGGTGGAACTGGCCGCCCGGCTGGACGACGCCGTCCCCGACGGCGTGGTGTTTATTCCGTTCGCCTATGTGGAGGCCGCTGCCAATCTGCTCACCAATCCGGCGCTCGATCCGTTCGGCAAGATTCCCGAATTCAAGTTCTGCGCCGCCAAGGTGGAGGCGGTCGAGAAGGCCAGCCGGATCGCGGCGGAGTAACCTGCTCGCCGCGCCTTCGATCCGACGCTGTGGTCGCCATGGACGACGGTGCCGAAATCGATACGGCCGATCCGCGCGAGCAGATCGCGCGGCTGGAGGAGCGGATCGAGCAGCTTGCCGCCAAGATCGAGAGTTGCCGCAAGTTCGCGCTCGCCTCGCGGGTGACGATTGCGCTCGGCATGCTGGTGCTGCTGGTCTTGCTGCTCGGCGCGATCCGCTTCGATTCCATCGTGATGAGCGCCTCGATTGCCGCGGTGCTTGCCGGCATCGTCGGTCTCGGCACGAACCGGAGCACGGCGAGCGAGGCCGCCGCCCAATTGGCGGTCGCCGAGGCGCACCGCTCCGAACTGATCGGACGGATCGAGCTTCGCCTCGTCGGCGATCAGGACGTTGCGCCCTGACGGCGGCCGCGGCCGCGACCGGACGCCCGCTTGCGCATTGTCGATGGCACGGCGGCCCCATATCATCCCTCTTGCGTCAACGGGAGGGCGGCGCCGTGACCCAATCCTATGTGTTCGCCGGCATCGGCGGCTATTACGCGGGCAAGCAGCAGGGCCGCACCGGCGTCTTTCGCCGCAGCACGGACGGCGCGGACTGGCAGCACGTGCTGGGCGGGCTTGAGTGCTTCAGCGTCTTCGTGCATCCGGCCGATCCCGATCTGGTGCTGGCCGGCACCAGCGATGGCGTCTATCGCAGCACCGACCACGGCGCGAGCTTCACGCGCGCGAGTTTTCCGGACAGCGGCGGGCAGGTCTGGTCGTTCCTGGCCGATCCGTCCGATCCGCAACGGCTCATCGCCGGCGGCTCGCCGGTTGCGGTCTATCGCAGCGCGGATGGTGGCGCGAGCTGGACACGCATGCCCGAACTCGGCCTGCCGGAGCACGCCAAGATGCCGTTCAACTGCCGGGTCATGCGCTTTGCCCGCCACCCGCACCGGCCGAACGAAATTTACGCCGCGCTCGAAGTTTCCGGCGTCATGCGCTCGACGGACGGCGGCGAGAGCTGGACGGACTGCAGCGCCGACCTGATCCGCCTGTCTGAAAACGAGCCGCGGCTCAAAAGCAAGCTTGTCAGCGACACCGAAGCCGAAGGCATGCTCGACGGCCACGCGATCTGCATGACCGCGGCCGACCCGGACGCGGTGATTCTGGCCGTGCGTATGGGTCTGTTCCGCAGCCGCGATAAGGGCGCGACCTGGCAGGACTTGCGGGTAGACCGCTTCTCGCCCTTCACCTACGGGCGCGACGTGAAGGTTTCGCCGCAGGACCCGAACACGCTCTATGCCTGCCTCAGCGTGGCGGCGTCCTCCAAGGACGGCGCGCTCTACCGCAGCCGGGACGTGGGCAAGACTTGGCAGCGCTTCGACAAGGTGCAGCCGCACGGCACGCTGATGTCGGTCGCATTGCATCCCTCCGATGCCGAGCAGGTCTACGTGGCCGCCCGCTACGGCGAGGTATTCGGCACCCAGGACGGCGGCGCAAGCTGGCGCGCAACGCCGCTTGCGGACGTGCAGCACATCTACGCGCTCGCGTGCGGGTGAGCGCCGCACGCACGGCAGGCGGCGCCGCGCAAGCCGCAGCAGATCGGAACGGGCGCCGTGACCAGAATCATCCTCGTCCGCCACGGCCATGTCGAAGGCATCGAGCCGCAGCGCTTTCGCGGGCACCGCGATCTGCCGCTGACCGGGCTCGGCCAGGCCCAGGCTGAAGCCGTCGCCCGCCGCGTGGCACGATGCTTTGCGCCGCAGCAGGTCTATACCAGCCCGCTTGCGCGCTGCATCGCCACCGGCGCCGCAATCGCCCGCGCCTGCGGTCTCGTGCCGCAAACACTCCCCTCGCTGATCGACATCGACTACGGCGCGTGGGAGTTCTTGAGTTTTGACGAAGCGCGACGGTTGGACCCGGTGTTGTTCGCCGCCTGGTTCGACAGCCCACAGCGCGTGCGCTTTCCCGAAGGCGAGTCGCTGCGGGACCTCGCGGATCGGGCGGCCGAGACGGTGCGCTTGCTTGTCGCGCGACACCCCGAACAAACGGTGGTCGCCGTGGCGCACGACAGCGTCAACCGAGCCATGCTGGTCGGGCTTCTCGACATGCCGCTGTCGGCCTACTGGCGGCTGGCGCAGGACCCGTGCTGCATCAACGAGATCGAGATCGACCACGCCCGCATCCTGGTGCGGCGCATCAACGAGACGCAGCATCTCGACGGCATCGGCTGACCGCCGGCCGCGTCGTCAGCCCGACCCCGATTTGCCGTATTGCAGCACCTGCACCTTTTCCAGCGTGACCAGTCCGCTCGACATCATGCCGTCCAGCACCGACAGGAAGGCATCGATCTTCTCCTGCGAATCGACGATCTCGATCACGATGGGAAGGTCCTGCGACAGGCGCAGGATCTTGGTGGTGTGGATGCGGCTCGAATGGCCGAACCCTATCGGCCCGCGCAGCACCGTGGCACCGGCGAGATGCATCTCGCGCGCCTTGAGCACAATCGCCTCGTAGAGCGGGAGCGAGCCGTGCCGGTCGTCCTCGCCGATGAAAATCCGCAGCAGCACGGCATCGCGGGGAACTTGCATCGGTCATGCCCATTTCAAGGTGTTCAGGCTCACCGCGAAAATGTGGCAAGCCACACCGCGACAAGGCACAGAACGACCGATACGGTGATGTTGAGGCCGGCGTAGAGCCATTCGCCGTCGTTCAGCAGATTGAGTGTCTGGATGCTGAACGACGAGAACGTGGTGTACCCGCCGCAGAATCCGGACATGATGCCAAGCCGCGCTGCGGAGCCGATGAAGACGCGGCCGTCCGGTCCCGTCAGCGTCGCCACGAAGCCGATGATGAAGGAGCCGACGACGTTGACGATGAGCGTCCCGAACGGAAACGTTTCGCCGATCAGATGGGCCGCGACGCCGGAACACCAGTAGCGCGCGACGCCACCGACGGCGCTACCGAGCGCAATCCAGAGATAGACTTCCATTGATGTGCTTTTCAACCAAATGCCGGGGCGGGATTCACTTGACGACCAGAACCGGACACGGAGCGAGATGAACGATGCGGTCCGCGCGGCTTCCGATCATGCGCTCATATAGCTGGGAATGGCCGGCGGCGCCAATGACCAGAAGATCGGCCTTTAGCTCCGCCGCAAGGTTGACAATGGTGCGCACCGGATGGCCGACGACCGTATGGGTGTGAAGCTCGACGCCGCGCCGGGCAGCAATGGCCCGCGCCTTGTCGACCACGATGCGGAACCGGCGCGCCGCCACTCCTTTCTCCTCGCGGATTTCCTCGATGAAATCCGGCAGGTAGGAGATCTCCTCGACCGAGACCATGTGCAGTTCGGCCCGATTGTCGCTGGCGATCTCCACGGCCATCCCCAATGCCTTGAAGGCGTGCTCGGAGCCGTCATTGGCGTGCAGAATCTTCGTGAAGATGGGCATCGCAGCCTCACTCCGCCGGCTTTAACGGCTTCGCCGCCGGCATCGGCGCCGCAGCGTCGGACGGGGTGGTCTCGGGTTTCGGCAACAGGTGGCGCGGAAGATAGAACGCATTGGCGATGACGGTCGGGATCACGGCGCTGGCGATCACGGCCGCGACCAGCGCCGAATACTGAGCCTGGTCGATGATGCCGCGCGTGAGCCCGAACAGGGCCGAAATCGTTCCAAAGGTCAAGCCGGTCGACATCAGCAGCGTCGTGTACATGGCCTCCTTGCGCGGCGACTTGTAGGCCTTGGTGATGGGATAGACTCCAATGATCTTGCTGGCGACCTTGATCAGCAACAGGAAGACGAAGGCCGCCGGCGCGGCAATCAGCTCCGGGATCGAGACGAAGGAGCCCGCGCGGATGAAGTAGAACGGCGTGAGCAGCCCGAAGGTCAGCGTCCGCAGTCTGCGAATCAGGGCATGGTCCTTGCCGACGGTGCCGGCGAGAACCATGCCGATGAGGTAGGCCGGCAGCACCGCTTCGCTGTCGGCCCAGGCGGCAAGCGCGCCCATTCCCAACAGGCAGAGCAGCAGGAACTTGGTCTCCAGTTCCGACGGCCGGTTGCCGTAGCGGCGAAAGAACCGCGGCGTCAGCCACGGCAGGACCGCGAACACGACCACCCCGGCGCCGAGAAAGATCAGTGTCTTCACCGTGAAGGGCGCAAAGATCAGCCCGAGCGCCACCACGGTTCCGAGATCGGTCACGAAGCAGGCGGCGAGCACGGTCTTTCCATAATCGGTCGTGTTGAAGCCGAACTCGATCATCACCGCATAGACGACAGCCACCGATGTCGTGGACATCGCCACGCCCGCGAGCCAGCTCGGCATCACTTCCCAACCGAGCACGTAATAGGCGCCCGCCGCGCAACCAAGGAACGGCAGCAGGAAGCTTGCCAGCCCGACGGCCGTCGCCTCTTTCCACTTGCGCCGGAACACCTCCGGATCGAGCTCGGCGCCGGCGAGGAAAGTCAAGACGATCGCGCCGATGCCGGACAGGAATTTCACCCAGGACTCGTCGGTGCCCAGGAGCGCCGATCCGATGGCGGCGCCGATGATGAGTTGGGCAATCGTGCCGACAACGATTTCCGAGAGCGCGGTCGAGATGCGAAACCAGATCGATAGCAGCGACGCGATCAGGGCAAGACCAAGCCAAAGCGCCGCCAATGCCCAGACAGCCGTCATTTCGACCTCTCCGCGTCGCGGCCCGCGCGGCCGCAAAGACAAACCCGCCTTGCGGCGGGTCACGGACGGACTCCTGCCGCGTTTGAACCGGCAGGAGTCATCAGCCAGGGCGGCGGTTATGGGGGACTCCATCCCCTTCGCCCGGCAAACTAGCGACAGTCGCGCACCCGGTCAACCAGACCGCGCCGCCGACCCAGCACAAGCGCGTGAGCGGTTCGCGCCGACGCGACGATCAGCTTGCCACGCTTTTGCACAAGTGCTCTGGATGCGCCATTCCCGTCAGCCGGCCTTGCCTTGTCGTCAGAAGCCCCCATCCAGCGCCGCCCGCGCCGACCGTTCGACAGCATTCATCGCGGTCGCCGTGGCGGCGGCAGCGACCATTGTCTACCTGCGCGACGGACAGGCGCGCTTTCTGGAGATCCTGGCAAGCGACATCTCCCTGTTCATCGACATCCTGCCCAAGGTCCTCGCCGCCTGCATCATTGCCGCATTGGTGGCCGTGCTGATGCCGCGCGAGGCCGTGCTGCGCTGGGTCGGCGAGGAATCGGGCGTCCTCGGTCTTCTCATCGCAACGCTGGCCGGCGTCATCTGCCCCGGCGGTCCGATCACTATCTTTCCGGTTGCCGCAGCCTTCGTCGCGGTCGGTGCCGATGTCGGCGCCGCCGTCGCGTTCATCACGAGCTGGACGCTGATGGGCTATGCCCGCGCCCTGGTGTGGGAACTGCCGTTCTTTGGTCCCGAATTCGTGACCTGGCGCATCCTCGTCGCCATTCCACTGCCGATCGTCGCCGGGCTGACGGCCCGCTTCCTCGCTTCGCTCAAGGCGTTCCGCGGCGGAGGAGAGCAGTGATCCACCTGGTCGATGCTTTGCTCTGGATCATCGCCGCAGCGCTTGCGGTCGTTGCCGCGCAGCGCAGCCGGGCGCTCCTGCGCGACAGCCTGCGCGAGGGTGCCATCGATTGCGTCAAGCTCATGCCCCGCATCATGTTGGGCGTGATCGGCGCGGGCTACATCGCGGCCCTGCTGCCGCAGCAGATCGTCGGCCGCTGGCTCGGCCCCGATTCCGGTGTCGTTGGCCTGTGCATCGCCGTAATGGGCGGGGCGCTGACCCCGGGCGGGCCGGTGATCGGATTCTCCGTTGGCGCGGCCGCGCTCAAGGGCGGCGCCGGCGCGCCGCAGGTCATTGCCTACTCCACCGCCTGGGCGCTGTTTGCGGTGCAGCGATTGTTCCTGTGGGAATTGCCGGTGATGCCGCAGCGGCTCGTGCTGTTGCGACTTGCGGCATCGCTGCCGCTGCCGTTCCTGGCCGCCGCCGGAGCGATGCTGATCGGGCGGCCTTGACCGATCGAAGACGGATGCATCGCGCGCGCTGGCCGATCGCACGAGCTCGATGCTAGGATGCCGGCAACGAAAAGACCGGGGAGGAGAGCCATGCCGCGTAAGCGTGGAAGTGCAATCGTCGCCCTCGTCTTGTCAGCGCTGATGCTGCCGTCTGCGGCGGCGCAGGCGAGCGACGACTATCCCAACAAGCCGATCAAGATCATCGTGGCGGCGGCCGCCGGCGGGCCGACCGATCTGCCGGCGCGGCTCGCCTCCGAAATTCTCAAGAACAAGCTTGGCCAGCCGGTCGTGGTCGAAAACCGGCCCGGTGCCGGCGGCGCCATCGGCGCGCGGGCAGCGGCGGCCGCGCCGGCCGACGGCTATACGCTGTTCATGGGCAACACCAGCACCTTTGCGGTGATCCCGGCGGTGGCGTCGAACGCCGGCTACGACCCGGTCAAGGACTTCCAGCCGATCGTCAAGATCACCGAGGGATTCCAGATCCTGGTTGTGCACCCCTCCTCCCCCTGGACGACGGTGAAGGAGTTCGTCGACTACACCCGGGCCAATCCGGGCGCGATCAACTATGCCCACACCGGCAACGGCGGGCTGCCCCATCTTGCCGGCGAATTGTTCATGCTGCGCAGCGGGGCGAAGATGACCGGCGTCGCCTATCGCAGCGGCGGCGAATCGAACGCTGCGGTGCTGAGCCAAGCCGTGCATGCCACGCTGGAGAACATCGCCATCCTGCGAACGCTCGTACCGGAGGGCAAATTGCGCGCGCTAGCGGTTCAGCACAAGACCCGCACCCCGATC